>Ga0007813_1000638_pt1 | contig 11994 bp, 18 predicted proteins | sample CryBogCBE29Jun09_FD_71194 | JGI IMG/M metagenome (GOLD analysis project Ga0007813, IMG submission 71194) | Freshwater microbial communities from Crystal Bog, Wisconsin, USA - CBE29Jun09 | ecosystem: Environmental > Aquatic > Freshwater > Lake | place: Crystal Bog, Wisconsin, USA | collected... | reverse complement strand
AAATATGGGCAAGATAAACTAAAAATAGTTAGTTCTTTGGCATCTTCAACACCAATGTTATAAACTTTAACTAATTTGTTATTGTGATCTACTTTTAATGTTTCAACAATAGCATATCTACTGTCTAAATTTTGGTAGACCCAATCGTCTATCTTACTTGTACTAAATTTGTCACTGTTAAGTAACATGGTAGTAAAATGTTTAGGTATAAAATTTAACCTACGTGCATCTAGCACATTAAGGTAATTTACAACCCCTCTTACTAGTGCCATAATGTACCTACTTTATTTATAATAGGCAACCTGGCCAAACGGTGGAATTATGGAATCATTTCCGTGAATAATAAACAATGTTTCACAATAATCTTCATCCCCCCAACTTCCACATGGGTATCCATCCGTAAACATTATAAAACGTTTTGGCTGAATATCGTTATCTTTCATAAATTTCCAATTTGCTTCAAAATCAGTCCCGCCGCCGCCTATTAATTTGTAATTAATAATATCAGATGCATTGTCTGTTGAAAATCTTTCATAGTTATACACATTTGTATCAAAACACCAAATATCAAGTTTAAAATCAATATATTCATCCATAATTCCTTTTACCTCACTAATGAAGTCACGACCCATGGTATCATCAATTGATCCTGATAAATCTAATCCAATCGAAACGTCAATAGTTTCTTCATTAATCATTCCAGGTAATATTGCACCACACATTTGTGATTTACGATTTGGACGAGAAAAACTAAAATTACTTTTTAGAATACTTTGAATATTCATACGTAATAATTCTCTCCAATCCATTTTTGGTTCGGTAAAGTCTTTAATTAACCGTGCAACACCAGCCGGAACTCTGCCTGCACCTGCAGATTGTGCGGCACTGATCATTGCTTCTTTAATTTCATCTCGAATTTGTTTCTTTTCATCGGCTGTTAATTTTGGTCGACCTTTCCCTTCGTCGTCACCATCACCATCTAAATGTTCGTCTAGTAACTCACCTAATTCGTCAAAATTAATCTTTTCAGCGTTATCATACAGATCTGCATAAATTTGTTCATACGACCAACTTCGATATTTGTCATCTTGAAAAATTTTGATCCAGTCTGGAACTTCGCCAATTCGTTCATCTTTTAAAATTTGATTTACAGCATAATCAGCCGCAATATTAGATAATGTTGGATGTCTTCCATCTCGACGTCCTAAATGATCAAACACATTATGTAGAACCTCATGTGCAAAACCAAATTCGGTTTGTTTTGGAGTTAATTTATCAACAAAACCAACATTATAATAAAAGTTTCGACCATCAGTTGCAAGTGTAGAACACCAATCACTTGCTTCAATTAATTTCATTCTGGTTGCTAAATTTCCAAAGAATGGATGACGTAATAACAGTCCAATTCGTGCGGTAACAAGTTTTTCTATTACTTTTGCCTTTTCGTCAGAAGTAAATTCACGAGGTTCTTTAACTTTTTTAGTTTTTTCTTGTTTCATTACAGCCATCTGTTTGTTCCTTTGTTGTTTAGTATGTCTATATTATATATAGAAAATACTATAATGTCAATCATTTATTTCAATTTCATCTGGTAGACACCATACATGCGTTCTAGTATTGTTATACCACCATTTTATACGATATGAAATACCAGTACGTTCGTAAATAATTGCATCAACTTTTCCGGTAACATCGGCATCAATAATTTTTACTGATGTACCTAAAGTTAAAAGATCGGTTGTTATAATATTATTCATGTTAATCATAAACTTTCCAAGTGTTTGTATCATAATCCCAGTGACGAGTATCATAAATTGTATATTCTATCATATAACCAAATAAGCCTATTTTAATGTTTAAACCGGCATGATCACTGTTAAAATTTAAACTCAATGCAACTCTAATGATGTCAATGTCGCAATATGTATTAAATTCCCAAGCTTTATGATTCTTAAATAAACCACTTTTTGATTTAAGTAAATTAAATCTATCCCAGTTATTAATTTGGGGATTTGAAATTGCAAAATTAAAATCTATCATAGTTATAAAAGATGGGCCTTTTACGGCCCATCTATTTTAGTTTTCCATTGCCGCTATAATATATTTGCCAAATTTACTATGGAATTCATCAAAACTTTTTAATCTTGATGCATCAAACGGTAATTGATATTGTGTAAGTGCAACTTTTGCACCCATTACAACAAGTTCAGTAGGAAAATTATCCATCATAAACCGGAAAAAACAATCTGCTTGATCATTCCAGTTAACAGCTTTCTTTTCATGTGCTGTTTGTAACTCGTAACACATAGAAATAGTTAAAGAATACATCGCACTAATTTCTTTTATTTCTAATTTCTTAACATTGCCGTTTAAAATCTCTTCTGATCTTGGTAATTGATTGGCAATCTTGCGATGTGCCATAAATTTTACGGCCAATCCGTCACCAATTGCTCCTGCAACTAAGTCAGTTAATGTATTTTCTGATAAATCGTCATCCTCTAATAAATCAGAAACAAAAGACCAACTACGAGGTGTTGCAAATGCACGACTTGCACTTTTTGGATCAAAATCATATAAATCTTGTTTTGCATACCCAACATAACCAATAACTTGTTCATGAATTTTATTTTTAACAGCCCATTCTTGCCAATCATCAAAATTTGATTTTAATTCTAAGTGCAAAAATCTATTGGCCAACGGTGCTGGCATTCTATAGGTAATCCCTTTGTCGCTTTCTCTATTACCGGCTGCAACAATACTAACACCTTTTGGCAAAATATAAGTACCTACTCGTCGATTTAAAATTAATTGATATGCCGCCGCTTGAGTTGCAGGTGCCGCTGAATTAAGTTCATCTAAAAATAAAATAGCAGTCGAGTCCGGATCACTTGGCAATTCTGACGGAGCCGCCCATCTCATAGTATGAGCCTCTGGATCAAAAAACGGAATACCTTTAATATCAGTTGGTTCCCACAAACTTAATCGAACATCGACAACTTCTCTTCCTTGTTCGTCTGCAAGTTGTTTAACAATATCTGACTTACCAATACCTGGAGCACCCCATACAAACACAGGACGGTTAACTTTCCAACATTTACGAATAGCTGCCTTTGCTTCGTTTGGAGATTGAGTGCGGTTAATGCTTACAGTTTCTGCCATTTTTATATGCCTATTATGTAGTGAAAAATTGATACTATAAATATATTATAAAGTCGTTTAGTAAAAAAGTCAACTAATTTATATCTTTTCAGTAAACTTTATAACCTATATCGTTTACTATGTGTATATTATAAGGCCATATTGGTAAAAGGTCAACCAATTACTTTTGCCATTTAAAAATTAAATTGCCGCAATCCCAAATTCGATCATAATTGTGATTTACCATATTTTCCCATTCTGTTAATTTTGGGTCAAAATTTTCCAATAATTTTGATAATTTATGTTTTTGATATTTCATTCGATGTTCAATATTATTATATTTTTTTGAAGTATACCAATAATTTGGATTAGATTGTCCAATTTCAGTAAATCCAAGTTGTTGATATACTTTTCCGGTATTCCATCTTAGATCACAATAGCTAACAACTGAATTAGGATTAATTTTTTTTAAAAAATAAGAAAATAATTTACTAGCTCCGCCTAACACATTAGTATCTTTGCAATTTGCAAATCGTAATAATTCCCATTGATAATTGTGATTAAATCTGCTTTTACCAAAACTCATTACAGCAACTAAATGATCTTGATAAAGTAACCCGTATGCAATTGAATGAATACATGGTCCTTGAATATGGTTTTCAGCAAAGAATTGACTAGCGGTTTGAGAATCTACATCTACAATTTTGCAAGAGCGAGCTCCGATTTTAATATTTTGTTGGAAAATAGATTTAATGCGAGATTTAACAATTTCAGTTTTATTATTCCATTCAATATCTAAAATTTGTAATAATCTAATACCTTTTTTATTACATTCTTTATATTTTCCAACATGATAATTTTTATCTTTTCCACGTAGCTCCGAATGCCATGCAAGTCCGTTTAATTCAATTGCAATTAAAGATGAGGGAATCCATATATCTAATTCTTTTGGTTTTAAAATTGTACGATCTGAACTTTGATATTCAATTCCAATTGATGTTAAAAACTCCCCAATTTGACGTTCAGTTGATGAAACCGCATGTCGACTAATATCTATTCCGAGATTTGTTTTAAAATGTACACATAATTGGCTATGATTTACTTTTAAAATGTTGGCAATTTCAGTTACAGGCATTTTAAGATCATAAAACCAATATTTCATTTGTTCAATGTCATTTTTAAGTAAAATAATATCTTCAGAGATATGAATTTGACTTCTTCGTTTTCGACCATATCTTTCTAAGTTAGTTTGATCAATTTTTTCTTTAACTGATTCTAATTGAGCAGGATTAACGACTCCGTATCTATTAAGACATGTTTCTATAAATTGTTCTTTAAATAATGTACTTTTTGAAAAATTAGTAACTCCGTATTTTTTTAAACAAGTTTCTTGTTGTTTTGCTTTATTTTCTTCTAATTTTAAATTTGTCGTATGCCCATATTTAGATAAGCATGTTTTTTCTCGTTGTTGTTTTACATCTAAAGACATGCTGCTACATTTTGTACTACAAAATTTTGAATATTTTTGATTTTTTATGGACCATTTTACCTTATTAATTTTACAATAATTACAAGTTGGTATCTCAAATATGTTGTTATCTATATGCCATAATCGTTGTCGTATGTTAACTTTTGACTCAATAATAAAATTTGTTTGTAATTCTATTTCTGCAAGCCACTCTTTATCTTTCATTAATAATCGTAAATTTTTATAGTCCATAATATTATTTATATATTTGCTTCAGGAAGAGGCAAATCTGATTAAAAAATAATTAATTTTATTTTTCGTTTTTAAGTGACATTGCTTTTGCAAGACCAAACTTTTGAACATCTCCGCTAAAGAGAATTAATTGAACCGCGGTTTTTTCTTTAAAAACAACAATAGATTTTTTGGTGATATACCAAGGACCGTCAATGAAATGATCAAGCCATATTATAGTTTGATTAGTAAGTGTAAAATCTTTTGGAAAATTAATATTATAAGTTTTCATGTCCATTTCGTTGGTAAACACATCAAACCCTTTATCTGTTAATCGTAATCCACCGTGCGCTTTTTTACGAGGATTTTGCCAAACAATTGAAATATTTTTTTCTAAATTTTTTGGATCAGAAAGCCAATTTAACTGATTACTAATCAATAGTGTAAGACGAGTTTTATCATCAACTGGCTTTGTTTTTTTATAATTTGCCATTAAGAAGTTGTTCGCCGGTTGTTAATTTAAACACAGTAAAATCAGTACAATTGAACAGTTTATTAAGTTTTTCAGCAAGATTATATGCATGTCCGGCATTTGAAAAACTAACTTTTTTATATTTTGGACCTAATTTTTGTGCAACAATACTTGTTGTTCTAAGATTAACTGGTTTTCCTTTATAAAAAACTGCCCAAATTGCATCAGCTTCTAATACTTGTTCGGTTTTATAATTCTTTTTATTTGTGTACTCTAATAGTACACTAGGTTTTGGTCTGCTCACGTCTACGTATCTCCAAATATACGTAGTTATTTATTTAAATTTTAAAGACTTCCGCCATCCATCTTTATAACAACCTCTTCTTGTTGTTGATTAGATTGTAAAATTTCATCTAAATTGCCAGTTAACCGTGTCATTACTACTGCTAAACTGTCTGCTAACAAAACCGCCTCATCTATGCCTAAAATAATGGTTTTTTGACCACTTTTCTTTGCAATTCGAGCCTTTTCTAGGTACATTTCAATGGGTAATGTGTTCATTAGTCTTTACTCACAACTTTTAAAATAGTTCTCATTTCGACCTCAGTTGTAAATGGTCCTTTAAATTCGTTTCGCTCTAACGTAATTAATTTTGGACAAAATGCTTTACACCATCCTTTACGAAATTTAATTATATAATATCCTGCACAAAATAAACTTTTACTTTTTTCACTTTTTGCATATATAGGTAATCGTTTTTGAACATTCCAAAGAGGACTGTATGCTTTTCCTTTTAATGGAAATCCATAGATATCTGTTGTTTTAGAGACCGGGATATGTTCCTTAACAAAACTATCTTCATTTATTGTAATACCAAACCGTTCTTTAATTTCATTTAATGTATTAACTTCTATTTTTTGTCCTTTACAAAAAAGGCTATAACCTTTTTTGTCTTTACTTAAGGTTGCAAATTTCTCACCTTCGCTTTCAAGAATCCAGTATTTGTTTGGAATAAGTACCTTTGCTATTGTAATCATTTGATCCTCTTTATTGATGATATCTTGCATTCAGTGGCTCCGAATAACTTTGTGCTTGTTCACTTACTTTAACAAGATCATATGATGCACAAAATTTAATAAGTCTAATACCTACCTGATTCACATTTTTTTCTTTTTCAATTTCTTCTTTAATTGTATCTTCAATTAGTAGTTGAATGTCACCCGGCTGGGCTGTTAGATCACATAATCTAACATTACGTGCATAATCATCTAATACTCGATGTTCTTTACCTTCATGGTCAACCCATTTTTGTAACATCATGTTATTCCAATTAAATCCTTTTGTTTTGCGATCTGCAAATGCATCAATAAGACCAATTTTATTTTTTGTACCTTTTGTACGAACTCCGGGATATGCACTAAACACATTATCACTGGTATCACCGCGCATACATTTTTCAAATAACAACCATTCTGGATCTGGAGCAGGTTTTTCTAACCCAGTTTTTTTATCTTTTACACGTTTGCCATTTTCATCAAAATATCCTTCATGTGTGATTGTAACTTGAGACACGCCGTTATATTGCTTTACATTTGGTGCAATTAATTGTGCAAAATCACCATCTGTTGAAATAATAACATGATTATCGTTAGGATGTAATGCAACCCACCCGGCAATTAAATCATCGGCTTCCAATTTGGAATTTCTTAATATTGTACAATTAGTTTTTTCATTTAAAAATGTTGTAAAATCATTAAATGTTTCCCAAAACAGTTTTTCTTCTTCGGCATCTTTTGGACTTAGAGCATTTTTGGCATCTTGCCGATTACGTTTATATGGTTCATAATAATCTTTACGCCATGATTTCCCTTCAAGACAAAAAATAACATGTTTTCCATTAAATTCTTTCCATGCTTTACGAACACTACTTAACATTGTATGTAAACTCATTCCAACTTTTTCTTCAATTGGTCCACGTACAACAAATCGTGCTCGTGCAAATAAATTTGCAGTATCAACTAAAATATATGTCATTAACTTACCTCTGTTTTGCCATCATCACGTAATGCATGGTTGATATATCCAAACCCTCGACTATCTATTCCTGGAATATTCTCTTCACTTCCTACATTTCTGCATAATTCACTAAACCATTGATCAACAATTTCTTCATCCGATGCACCGGTATATCCATTCTTTCTTAACATCAGCACAAAATATTCATTCCAATCAAGATCAAAAAAACCATTTTTAGGGTTTTCTGGATTAACATGAGTTTCTAATACAACAATCCATGGTTCTTTATTTGCAGTTGCAGCCGCTTTTGGATCTAATGTTTTTGAAGTAACCTTATATTTCTTTGCTTCTTTTTTTGTTTTTCTATTAGTAAAAACTTTTTTAATTATATCTAACATTTCAAATATTCCATCTAAGTACATTATGTATTCCAGCTATTACCAAACAATGGAAGATGTAGTCTATCACTATAACGTAAACCATTTTTTAATGCCAATTCGGCAACTCGTTTATTATTTAAATTATACACTTCATTAACTCCTCCAACTGGCATTAAATATACCGGACCGGTAAATCCATAATCTCTATATAAGTTAATTACTTCTAATGCTTCTATTACATCGTCTTCGGATGCAACTACAAATTTTAAATATGTATATCCGATTGATTCGTATTCACATACAATTGCAGGTTGAATTGCATCTTTTCTTTCTTCGCCGCTACAACTTAGTTTTGGACTAACGGAAAAAGTAATTTCTCTACATTTTCCATTATAATATAACGATTGCCAATTATTAAGATATTCTTTAAATTCATCAGTTAACCATTGAGTACCATTTGTTTCAAATGTTAGTTCTGTTAACCCTGACATATCATTATGCTCTAATAACTCCAAAAAAGAACGTTGCCATCCTAATAATGGTTCTCCACCAGTTATTACAAGATGTTCATCTTTCCATTCTCCATTTGGTAATAATTCTATAATATTTTTAACAAGGGGATCTATTTCATAAAATGGACTAAGATTTTTAAATGTAGGGTGCCAAGATGCATAGCTATCACACCCTGTACTTACTAATGGTAATGATTCATAGTATTTAAAAGGTTCAGTTTTGTGAACCAATGCAATGGTATCTGCTTCCTTACTTAATTCTCCTTTTGGCATACCAAATCCTTTACAAGAAAAATTGCAACCAAAGGTACGTAAGAAGATACTAGGTACTCCCATATATCTTCCTTCTCCTTGTACGGAATAAAAAAGCTCGGATACTTTAATTTTAGACATTGCCTTCCTTAAATTTTTTTAAATCTTCAACAGACTGATATATTGTTGCAGCATAATTTATAGCTTGTTGTTCAGTCATTATTGTGGTTTGATAATATTTTACATATCCTTTTGTCCAAACTTCCCATGTAACCATAAACCGATGATATAGTCCGTTGATAAAAGAGCGAATACCAATATCTAAACTCCATAACCAGGTATTTTCAATATTACTATTTTCATCAATTAAATTTTTCCAATATGCAGTTTTTGGAGTAAATTCCGTATTCATCGTAATATTGTATCGATCAACTTCTAAAATAAATTCAACGTTATCAGTTGGTGATCCGCATTGACAAACGATCGTATAATACATTGCATTACCAAAATCGAAATTTTTTAAAATACCGGTTGCCGGTTTTTCTGCTTTAATTTTTTTCATTAATTTTCCACGGTTTATTATTTCCTGCCCAGTCTTGAATTTCACCACTTAAGCACATTAAATTATTATAAGTAGGATATAACCAATACCAATCAAACCAATGCATTGGGTAACTGATCCAATCACCTAAGTAGTATAACACTTCACTTATAATTCGTGCAACCAATTTTTTCATTTTTGGCTATCACCTTTTAAAATTCTATAATTATCTTCTACACTATCAGGTGTAGATACTTCTATAATATCACCTTTTTCTATACAGATAAGTCGGTGGGGTAATAATGGTTCATTCCGCCATACATCATTTTTTACTAGTGTTTTTGATTGAACTGATGCATCTTTTGTATTAATATATTCGACAATAAAACACCCACTCAATACCAACCAGGTCTCGTCTTTTTCAGCGTGAAAATGCATTGAAAATTTTGCCCCTTCGTGAAAATGCATAAGTTTTCCGCAGTATTTTTCATTGGTTGCCCATATTAGTTCGTGTCCCCACCCCTTTTCAACAAATCCTTCTAATCTTGTAATTTGATTCATTGTGCAAATTTCCAAAATGATTCATAAGGAAAATGTATCCATAAATCAATCTTTGATTTATCAATTTCCATTGCAGCAAAATCCATTTTTACATCACACTTGCTTGCTACATTATCGGCAATAACTGCAAACTTTACATTGTTATTCCAAATTTCTTTCCATTTTGGACTATTAGGTAAGCAAGTGTCTTGCCAATCTTTCATTAACCAATTTAATGTTGCACCAGTATCATTTATATCATCAACTATTAAAATGTTTTTTGGTTGATCAATATATCCAACCGCATCTTCTGCCATCCAACAGTTTGATTCATTTGTAGTCCCGTCACGTAATTGGATTTTTAATGTTTCACATGGAATATCAAAAAAATGACTTATCATTACTGCTGGTAATAATCCACCTCTTGTTATACCAATAACATAGTCAGGTTTCCACCCACTAATTGCAATATCGCGACATATTTTTAAAACATGATTATTAAATTGTTGCTGAGTAAGTATAAAATTGTTCATTCTTTCCTTTATTTGGTATCGTCTTTACTTCTACACAGTTCGTAAATTAATTTAAATTCGTTCCATAATTTTTGCAAGGCAGGAAATTTCTCACACAATTGGCCTAACTGAATTGGGCTTATATAAAAAGTTTCTAACGAAGATAATTGTTTGTCAATACTGTATTCAATATTTGAACTCACTGTTTTAGTATTTCCATTGTTATAATTTTATTAATTTCAGTACCTAGGTCTTTTTCATCAGTTATTATATATGTTGAATTTTTATGGTTATCATTTTTATAATCATAGATAGATGATTGAATAATAAGTCCTCCAGTAACTTTTTGAAGTCGAAGATTTATCCCATCGGTTAAATCAATCCTGGATTGTTTCTCGTTTCTTTCACATCCGAGTGCCTGATTAGGATTGTTACGATATTTCCAAACCGAATATAAATCTTTTAACACACTCATTTTCCATTCCTTGATTGTAATTTAATATTATCAAAAAATTCTTTTTTTGTACTGGTATCAACTTTAAATGATCCTTCTAATACTGTAGTTTGAGTCAAACTACTATGCGCCATTATACCTCGATGATTACAACATCCATGTTCGCATTCTAGGTAAACTGCAACATCATTACTGCCGGTTGCTATCATAATTTCTCGGGCAATGTCGTTACATAATTCTTCTTGTAATGTTCCTCGTCTTGCACACCATTGAGCGATACGAGTATATTTTGACAATCCAATTAATCGATCAGCAGCAATGATTCCAATATATGCTGTACCATTAACAGGTTGATGATGATGTGAACACATACTTTGTAATTCGGACCGAACTACCAACATGCCTCGGTATCCTTCTTCAATTTCATTAGGAAAGCTTGTTGCATTTGGAATAGGAAGATATCGTCCAATCATGGTTTCGTTAAAATACATTTTTGCAAGTCTGCGAGCTGTTCCTTGACTATTAGGATCTTCATCTCTATCAATTAACAGTGTATCTAACACTGCTTCGAACTTTTCCGTTGCTTCTTCGATTAATGCTTTACGATCTTCTTTAGAAACATAATCGCTAATATTATCACTTGCCCAAAATCTTTTTCCATCTTGGCGCATTCGTTCTTTAATTACTTCACTTAGTTGTTGTTCACTCAATGGTGTTCTCCGATGGTTTGGCAGTGGATTGCCTTTATTTTGTATTATACAACGTATTTAGATGTAAGTCAACTAATATATTATATTTTAGACCTTCTGCATCTAATATTTTCTATATCTATTGATACTTACTATTTCTAGTATGAGTACGATAATCAGTTGACATGCGTAACCATTCTTTGCCTTTATCTTCTATAATATCGCAAATACGATCAATGGTACCATCTGTCCAATCAGAAATCTTACCTATATTAGGACTTGGAGTTATTAGTAATGAATATAACTTGGTTATAGCATCTTCTATACTCCAAGGAACATACAGTCTTGTATGATCATTAGAAAAAGTTTCAGGAAAACTACGATATGCAGGATATAACACATTTGCGCCTAATGCATCTGCTTCGGAAACAGTATTTGAAACCCAATCCTGTAAAGCGCAATTAAATAAAACACGAGTATCATTGAGTAATGCATAATAATCATTCTTTTCTAAATCTTCGTGCAATGTTAATAATCCAGACGCTTGTAGATCTCGTGTGCGTTTCATGTAGCTTTCGTTATTTGATTTTAATTTTCCACCACTAAATACGCAAAATTCAACACCTAATTGTGGATAACGCTTATTCCATTCTTCAATTAAGTCCATATAAAAATCTGGTTGCTTTTCTTGATCCCATCGTGCTGCAAATCCTACTCGCATAGCACGCTGATCAAACGGTTTTAAGATGTTAGATACTCTGCTCTGTACTTCATCTTTACCAAATGCCA
>Ga0007813_1000602_pt1 | contig 12368 bp, 9 predicted proteins | sample CryBogCBE29Jun09_FD_71194 | JGI IMG/M metagenome (GOLD analysis project Ga0007813, IMG submission 71194) | Freshwater microbial communities from Crystal Bog, Wisconsin, USA - CBE29Jun09 | ecosystem: Environmental > Aquatic > Freshwater > Lake | place: Crystal Bog, Wisconsin, USA | collected... | reverse complement strand
GACGATGCGATAGAGGACTTGGAAACTCTTCTCACCGGTGTCAGGGCCGAGATAAACGCCCTCCTTCCCTCCTTTGCCGCATGGGAGTTTTTACAAGAAGTCAGGATCCGACAGGCCCTTCCTTCGCAAGCCCCTGGATTCATGAAGTTCCGTCCCGAGAGACGGCCACTCCCCAACCTGTGGCTGACAGGTGATCAGGTTGCTCATGCGAGCATTGACTCAGCCCTTGCCAGCGGGCTCGACACGTCTGAAGAAGTTCTTAATTGTCTCCATCTCCCCTTTTAATCCAACTCGTTTTCCAATGCTCGCCTTCTCCACCAACTGGAATGCAAGCCGTCATCATGACGGCAACAAGATCGTGGAGGAAATCATAAGCCTTGGCTTTGAGACGATCGAGTTAGGTCATGGGCTTTCGGTATCCCAGTTGCACGGGATCAGGGAGGCCTACGCAAGGGGAGGGTTCAAGGTGATCAGCGTGCATAATTTCTGCCCGATGCCCGTTGAGATTCTGAACGATAATCCTGACTGCTATGAGTTCACATCCCACCGTCCCGCCGAGAGGGAACGCGCGATCAAGCTCACTCTGCAGTCACTTGCAACGGCCCGGGAGTTCGGTGCCAGTTTCGTGGTGCTTCATCTGGGCCGGATCCTTCCGCTACGCGGGATGACGCGCTCACTTCTCGAAGGATTGCGTGAAAAAGGTGTTGCCGACCGTGACTATAACCGGCTGAAGCTGGATTCGGTCAGAAGGCGGGAGGAGCACGCAAGGGTGTACCTCAACCGAATGAATGCTGCTCTTGAGGTCCTTCTTGAGGAGGCCGTGAAACTGGATATCACCCTTGTGGTTGAGAATCGGAGCAACTATGAGGCTCTCCCAACGGAGAGGGAGTTGCTTGCACTCCTGCAGCGCTTTGATTCCCCCCGGTTGCGGTACTGGCATGATTTCGGTCATGCCCAGATGAGGCATTACCTTGGTCTTCTGGATCATGGGCAATGGTTGACCCAGATCGCTCCCTATACTGTTGGCGCTCATCTTCAGGATGCCACTTGGCCTGACGAGGATCACTTGGTGCCTTTTGAAGGCGAGATTCCCTTCGACCATCTGGTTCCTCTTCTGCCATCATCACTCCCCTACATCCTTGAACTATCTCCCGAGGCCACACCCGCTTCCATCAAGTCGGCTGTGATCCGATGGAAGAACATCTGTTCTTAATGAATCTCAAAAAAACCATCATGACACTTGTGCAGGCGGGCGTGACGCTCCTGCTCCTCTGGTTGCTCTTTCACGATCCGGTGCGACGTCACCAAATGGTTCAGGCCCTTCACACGGCCAATCTCCTCTGGCTGATTCCCGGTTTCCTTTGTTTCGGCCTGGTCCTGGTTTGCGGTGCTTTCCGCTGGCAACTTCTCATGAAGGTGCAGGGCATCTCCCTCGGATGGTTACGCGTTTGGAAACTCGTCATGATCGGGATGTTTTTCAATCTCTGTCTCCCGGGGGGGGTGGGGGGTGACCTCATCAAGGTATTCTTTGCAATGCGAGAGGCTCCCAAGTCCAAGAGCGCTGTGTTTTTGAGTATCATTGTCGACCGTATCGCTGGGATGTTTGCCCTGATCATCGTTTCCGCAGGGGTCTTTGCCTGGTTCTACAAACCGCTGATGTCCCTGCCAATGATCCGTGCCTTCCTCCTGACCGTTACCATCATTTTTTGCGCCTTCATCAGTCTGATCGCCATGGGACTCATCATCGACCGGTTTCATCTCGCCAAGCGTCTCCCTGCCAAGATGCCGGGCCATGCCGCGATCTTGGATGTTGCCGGGGCCTTTTCCATCTATGCACGCGACTGGAAAACCGTGGTGGCGGCCATTCTGATCTCCATGCCGTTGAATGCCTTTATCTTCGGTACGGCCATCTTCGCCGCCTTTGCTTTTGTGGGAAATCCCGGAGCCGCCGCCATGTCTTCGGTCATTCCCATCGTCAATACAATCAGTTCCCTGCCGATCAGTTTGGCCGGAATCGGAGTCCGAGAGGGACTCTTCTCCGTGATGCTCAATTCTCTTTACGGAACGCCGGTTGATTTAGCTGTGCTCATTTCAATCACAGGATTTGCCCTGAGCGTTGGATGGGGATTAATCGGTGGAATCATTTACATGACCTACAAGCCTGCAGATGGTGGAAGCGTCTCGATCGGTGAGATGGAGGCTCAGGTGGAAGCGGTCGGGCATCAGATCGAGTCAGAGGAAAACTCCTCTAGCGATCGAGTCTGATCTCCTCAACCGATCATGAAATCGTCCCGATCAACGGAGCGGGTGCTCGATTATTCCATGAGTGTGGATGGAAGAGTGATCTCTCACGCAGAATTTGAACCTGCGAGAAAATTGGAAACTGCCCCGGAAGTATTCGTGCGGATCCATCCCGTGATTCGAGGGGCTTCGAAGGCAACGGAAAAGAGTGCCGGCTTTCGAGAATTCCTCTCCGAGGATCAGCGTTTCGTGCTCAAATCCATCAAGGTTGAGGGGAGCGGAATAGCCAGCCTTCATTACATCAGGTCTCGGAAAAAGAAGGGGCAAAGCTCTTGATGCACACCGAGTCTTCCACACTGATTGATGCGCCTGTCGAGAGGATCTACGCGATGACCTCCGACATTATCCGCTGGCCGGCCTATTTGCCCCACTACCGCTGGGTTCGTTGGTTGGAGGGTGGTCCGGATGAGGGTATTGTTGAGATGGCGGCGATGCGGGGGGCCATTCCCATCAAATGGACCTCCGAGTTTCGGCGCGAACGGGAAAAGCATGAGCTATGGTTCCGTCATCTAAGTGCTTTTACCAAAGGGATGGAGGTCAGGTGGATTTACGAACAGACCGCGGCGGGTGCCTTGATCACGATCGATCACAAACTGAAATTCCGCTGGCCTTTGCTAGCACCGCTTGCGAATCCGATCATCGGCGACTTCATGATCGGTTGGGTGGCTCCCAGAACGCTCTCGACATTTAAAAAATTACTGGAGGTCCAACCATGACAGATCGATCTATCCGGCGCCGTGCCGTTATCACCGGCGTCGGTCCCATCAGTTGCATCGGCATTGGTAGGGAGTCCTTCTGGAGGGGGATCCTTGCTGAAAAAAGCGGCATTGCGCAGCTGACACGCTTCGATCTTGGTGAACTGGAAGCCCGCTCGTCAGGACAAGTCGATGACTTTGAACCACTGAATTATTTTCCAATCAAGATGCTCCGCCGTCTTGACCGGTATGCTCAGTTTGCCGTGGCCAGTGCCCTGCTATCGCTTGAGGACAGCGGATTGACTTATTCTCCTGATCATCCCGATCCCCGCCGTGGAGTCAGCTTTGGAACCGCTCTTGGCGGGATTTCAAATGCTGAGAAAGAACACGATGCCTTTGTGAAAGGAGGGTTCAAGGCGGTCAGTCCTCTTCTCGCACTTCAGGTCTTTGGGGGGTCGGCCCACTCCAATATCGCGATTACATGCGGCTTTCAGGGAGTCGGAACGACGAACTCCAACAGCTGTGCCAGCGGCACCGTGGCACTTGGCGAGGCTCTCCGTTACATCCGCGACGGGATTGCCGACGTGATGATCGCCGGAGCCTCCGAGGCACCTTTGAGCCCTTTGACCTACGGAGCATTTGCCAACATCAGGACCATGAGCGAGGCTGACCCCTCTGTCTCGTGCAGGCCATTCGACCTGAATCGGGATGGCTTTGTCATGGGTGAGGGTGCGGCCTCATTAGTCGTTGAGGAGTACGAACACGCCAAGGCACGAGGTGCCCGGATCTATGGGGAGATCTTGGGCTTCTCTCACAATAATGACGCCTATCACATGACTTCTCCCCATCCGAATGGAGAGCCCACGATCAGGGCCATGAAGGATGCGCTTATCGATGCGGAGACGAATCCGGAAGAAATCGACTACATCAATGCCCACGGCAGTTCCACCAAAATCAATGATTTCAACGAGGCTCGCTGCATCCACGAAGTCTTCGGCGCGAGTACTCCCTCGATTCCCGTCAGCGGTACCAAGGCTTACACGGCACATCCGCTTGGAGCCACGGGTGCGCTGGAGGCCGTTATCTGCTGCCTTGCGATGTCGGAGGGATATCTGCCGCCGACCCTTCACCACGAGACCCCTGATCCCGAATGTGCGCTGGATGTGATTCCCAATTACGGGCGCGAGACAAGACCGAGCAAGATTCTTTCCAACTCTTTTGGTTTTGGAGGAATTAACTCGTGCCTGATTCTCGGCAGTGTCTAAAAGGGAAGGATGGTGAGGGGAATGACTGCAACTCTCACCGATTTTGTTTCAAAAAATTCAAAATATTTTGAAGGGCGATCTTTCCCTTTTCCTCAACGGCTTCTTTGGTATTAAAGCCGATATGGGGTGTGGCGATGAGATTGGGAGCTGTTAGCAGGGGGTAATTCGCCGGAAGTGGAGGCTCGACATCAAATACATCGACTGCCGCACCTGCAATGATGCCCTTTTCTAAGGACTGAAAGAGGGCCTTGCTATCGATGATAGGCCCTCTTGCTGTGTTGATGATGAAGGCAGTCGGCTTCATCTGCTTCAGACGTGCCTCATTCACAAGCCCGCGTGTTTCCTCAACGAGTGGTACATGGAGCGACACGAAGTCCGATTGGTCAAAAAGCTCATTCAAAGGGGTCCCGCTTCCACGGTTGTGTGACAGGACTTTCATCCCAAAGGCAGTTGCCAATCTTGCCACCTCATTGCCAATCGCTCCCAATCCGATAATGCCGAGGACCTTTCCCTTGAGTTCCGTTCCCGTGCTGGTGATGCCGCCATGACTGATTTTCGTGGCATTGGTCAACATGTTTCGCGCTAACGCAATCATGAGCCCGATCACGAGTTCGGCCACTGCGGTCTTGGCATAACCGGAGGCGTTTTTAACCGTGATCTTACGTTCGCGCACGCTGGTGGCATCGATTTGATCAATGCCCGTGAAGGCCACGGAGATGAATTTCAGCACTGGGAGATTTGCAATGATCGTTGCAGGTAACAAGCGATTGCTGATGGCAATGATTTCAGCATCCTTTGCCGCATCAATGACCTGTTCATCCGTCCATTTCCGGGAATCAACCTCCGTGACGTGATGTCCGGCGAGCTGCTTTTGGCACTCTTCCAGACTGATGCCGATCGGCTCAAGAATAACGATGTTCATCTTCTATCCATAAACCTACTAAATGTATTAGGAAGCGGAATCCAGAAGACGAAGTACTTAAAAGGGTTAAAAAGTTACATCGTTACAACGTGGCCCCAAACAACCTCTGAGCCGCGAGGGGATAGGTCAACATCAGACAAATCTACATCTCCAACACCACCAGAAATATTTGCGTCATATTCCAGATAGTATTCTCTTTTTTTATCAGCTGATAAAATGCTCTCTACGTTATCCTCTACAGTGAGGCCGGTTTGACCTTGGTTGATGATGGGACAGAGAATTCGCCCATTGCGAGGGAGAGGGCCGCAAGGCTTGTCAGGTAATCTGCCTGTGCTCCAGCCTGCTCGAAGCGTGCCGTCGCGAGAGCACTTTGTAATGAAACCAATTCCGTGATCGTCGCGAGACCGTTTTTAAATGCCGCCTCCATGGAATCAAAGTTCTCCTTGGCCGAGGAAAGAAGTGAGTTTGCGTATTCTACGCGTTTGCGGGCTTTTAAGGAGTTGTTGTAGTCGGTCCAGACATCGCGTGTGGTCTCGAGTCGCGTTGATTCCGCATTCGCACGAGCCATGGCTTCCTCAGCTTGGCGCTTCTTGACCTTCTCAACCCTTTCAAATCCGTCAAACAGGTCCCAACTCATGACCACAAAGCCGCTGGGATAGGAGTGGTTTCCGTCGAAGGTGCCTGAATTCGTTCCCTGTTGGGCGGAGTAGTTGTAAGTATGATTCTGATAAGAGCCTTCCAGCGAGACGGTCGGCATAAAGTCGGCTAGGGCACGGTCTGTGGATGCCTTGCTGGCTCGGATATCAGCAATTTTCGCAGCCAGATCCGGACGACGGGCTATGGCGGTGTTAATGAGTTCATCCACCTTGCCGGAGATAGTCTCCAAGGGAGGGAGGGCTGCAGTGCGCGAGACTTTTAGAGGAGCGTTGGCCTCAAGTCCCACGGCGGTTCGAACATTTCCCAAGGTAACCAGAACATTCCTTTCGGCATCAGCCATGTCAAATTGGGCTTGAGTATACGTCTTTTGGGCGATCAGCAGTTCTGGTTGTGTGGCGAGGCCGACTTTTTTCTGATCCTCCACCATTGCCAAGATGGTCTTTGCAAGTTCCAGATTAGCAACGGCCGCATCGCGTTGAACCAGTGAGGCTGTGTGGGCGAAGTAGCTTTGCTGAACGGCAAAGACCGTGCTCTGCACTTTGCGGCTGAATTCAAGGTTTGCAGCTTCGAGCAGAGCGACCGTGTTGCGGACATCGGCAGAGCGTCTTCCGAAGTCGAGCAGCAGGTATTCGAGGTTAAATGTCGGAGTCAGCGCGGTCCTTTGGTAGTAAATAGGGCCGCCTTGTACCGACGCATAGCCACTGTCGTAGCCGCCAGCAGCCTTGAAAGTAAGCTTCGGAAAGTAGGGGGACTTGGCCTGTCCTACTGCAGCCGATGAGGCCAGAGCGTTGAACCAGGCGGATCGGGTGTAGGGATTGTTGGCCAGACCGAGCTCAATGAGGGAGGAAAGTTCGTAGGATCGGTTGCGATCAAAAGAACCGACATGATCAGACAGAGGGAATGTCTGTTGGTGCCCCAGGATGGGGTTCATGATGTAGGCATCGCTTCCACGGCTTGATTGGCAAGCAAAGGCAATCAGGACTGGAAGCAGTGCCGCCAGCTTGACTTGGATTGCGTTGTTGTTGAGATTGCTCACAGGACTTGTCTCTCTTTACATCCGGATGGTGTGACGATGGAGTGATATGCCAGCAAACTCAACCCCTTCCTTGATCCTAGAAACAGCAACGTGGTGCTGCGGAGCGGGGGAATTGGAGTTGCCATGATGGAGGGACAACGATTTGATCTCCCCCTGTGATTACTGAAATCCGTTCTGCCGTCGGCTTTGCCACACAACTGCCCCGTTACAACGAGATTGTGACGATTCTTTTCAAGTATGGCTTTGCCGATGTCCTGAAACTTGTCGCGTGGCAGCAGGTCATGGGAAGCGGCGCCGTCCTGGAAACGCATGCCACCGGCCCCCTCTCCAATCCACCCCAGGAACGTCTCCGTCTCGCTCTGGAGGAACTAGGACCGACTTTCATCAAGTTCGGACAGATTTTGAGTTCCCGACGTGACTTGGTGGATGACACCTACTATGAGGAGCTCTGCAAGCTTCAGGACAATGTCCCGACTTTCCCGGGAAGCTTGGCCAAGGAGATCTTCGCCCGCGAGTTGGGGATGACCGTTGGCGAGGCCTTCTTGGAGTTCGATGAGAAGCCTCTTGCTGGGGCCTCCATTGCCCAGGTTCACCGCGCTGTCACGCGCGAGGGGGTGACTGTAGCTGTGAAGGTTCAACGTCCCGACATCCGTCCCGTGGTCGAGCAGGATCTTTCCATCCTGATTGATCTGGCGAAGTTCGTTCAACAGCACGTTCCCGATCTTGCTTCCCTGAATCCGCTGGCCGTGGTGCAGGAGTTCGCCGAGACCCTTCTCAAGGAGCTCGACTTCACGCACGAGGCGGGGAATGCCGAGCGCTTTGCCGAGCAGTTCCGAGGATCACCATTCATTAAGGTGCCGGCACTCTTCAGGAAACTGAGTGGCGAGAAGATACTGACGATGGAGTTTATTTCGGGGCGCTCCGTGACCAAGAGCGAGGAGTTGAGATCCTGTGGCGTTGATCCGATCGCCCTCTCGGAGAGTGTCTCGGGGCTGATCTACGAGCAGGTCTTCAACCATGGTTTCTTCCATGGTGACCCCCATCCCGGGAACATGACGATCATTCCCTCCAAGGAAGTTCCCTGTGGCGGGGTGCTGGGGCTTTATGACTATGGGATGATGGGAGCCTTCTCACCGAGTTTCCGATCCAATCTGGCTCACCTGATCGCCGGTCTGGGTGAAAAGGATAACCGGCAGGTGATGCTCGCCCTGATCGATCTCTCCGAGGATGGGAATGTGGAAGACTTCGACCGGATGCTTCGCGATGTCGAGGAGTTCAGCGACAAGCACCTGAACAAGCCTCTCTCCCAAATCAATCTCTCCCTTGTTCTGAATAACCTGCTCGAGCTTCTCAGGACGCACCGTCTTCGGATGAAGGGGAGCTTTTACCTTGGCATCAAGGCCCTCTCCCAAGTGGAGGCGGTCGGCCGCTCGCTGAACCCGGCACTCAACTTCGTCGAACTCGGCCGCCCCTATGCCGAGAAGCTCATTGCCGGCAAGTACATGCCTGCCCACCTGCTTGAACTCCTCAAGAAACTGGGCACCGCCTCGGTGGATTTCCTCGAGGTTTTTCCAAGCGATTTCAGGATGCTGTGGAATCGAATCAAGAGGGGTGATGTGATCATCCCCCTTCAGCACCGTATCGACGCGAAGGGAATCGAACCGCTTCAAGTGACCCTTGACTCCATCGCCAATCGATTGGCCAATGCCATTGTCGCAGCCTCTGTCCTGATCTGCTCGGCCCTGCTGATTCACTCGGGAATCCCACCCAAGATCTGGCATATCCCGGTGATCGGGTTGGGCGGCCTCTGTTGGGGGGGATTCATGTGCCTGCGCATTGCCCTCTCGACCTGGAAACATGGCGGTCTTTGATCTCTTGGCGGATATCAATTAGCGTTGCCCATGCCTCCGCCTCGCCCGTAATATCAAGGGATGAATCTGCGGGTCACTTTCTCAATCCTACTCGTCCTCTTGACGATGACGGGTTGCGATCCGCAGATCAACATCGCGGGAGCATACTTCCCGGCTTGGCTTGCCTGCGTGCTTGGCGGATTAATCCTTTTTTGGGGATTGCACCTGGCTTTTCTAAAGGCAGGAATAATACCTTACCTTGTGCCTCTTCCACTTGTCTATGGGGCAATAATCACGTCACTAACCTGCCTTCTCTGGTTGATATTCTTTGCTGCCAAATGATTGATAATAAGCCACAAAGAAATACATTTCGCCGGATATTCGGAACTCTGATTTCTCTCCTAAGTATTATTTCAGCTTCAATTCTGGCTTTTGTGGTAGATCAAAACATCTCCCGCAATCCGCGGACGGAAGATGCTCAGGTGAGGGCGAATGTGATCGGAGTATCGCCCCAAGTTAGCGGTACAATAACGGATATCCGCGTGAAAGATAACCAACTTGTCCACAAGGGGGATCTCCTTTTCGAAATTGATTCCCGACCTTATGCCGCTGAAGCTGAGAAAGCCAAGGCGCAGCTTGCTCTGACGGAGCTTGAAATCCAAGCATTTAAAGACCAGATTACGGCTGCTGAGGCGCAACTCAGGCAGAGTGAGGCGAAAGCAACCTATGCCGTCGATTATGCCAAGAGGGTTCAGGCGCTGGTTGGTAATCTCTATGTGACCGTTGATAAGAATCAACTTGCCCAGACCGAGGCCATTACTGCCACCGATAAGGTCGCGCAGGACAAGGCCGCTCTGGAGAGAGCAAAGAACCTCTTGGGAGAACAGGGAGATGTGAATGTGCGCCGTGTTGCCGCCCAAGCCGCACTGAAAGATTCTGAATTGAGGCTATCCTACTGCAAGGTTTACGCCACCTGCGATGGCTACGTGACAAATCTTCAAATCACGCCTGGTGCCTATGCGGCTGTAGGTGAACAAATTTTCTCTCTCGTTGATAAAAAGATCTGGTACGTTCTGGCGAATTATCGGGAAACCGACCTGAAGAGGATGCGTCCGGGTATGAGTGCGGATGTTTACTTGTTGGCCGAATCCGGAAAAAAGCTGCGGGGAATCGTACAAGGCGTTCCAAAAGCCGTTGTGGCTCTGGAATCTCCCTCCAATAATGCTCCCGGTGGGGAGGGATTGCTTTCACGTGTTAACCCAACAATCGACTTCATCTTACTGGCCCAACGTTATCCCGTGAGGATCATTATCGATGAGCAGGAGGGACATTCTTTCCGAATGGGGGGGACTGCCTCTGTGATTGTGCACACCGACAGTGATATAGAGGCGGGGATGCAGGTGATACATCGCTTGCAAAAAGTGGAGGACACCCCCTTTGTTTCCCCCGTTGGCAGCGCGGGGCGTATTCCGCTCCATGAGTGACGCTTGGCGCCCCGCGTGTAGGTTAGCCTTGGCGGTGGCGTTGGCTTTGTTGGTTATCCTGACCCTAAAATATCCCCACTGTTTCAGGGCGATGCTGGCCGTTTCCCTTCTGGCCAACCTCCCCACTTTCCGAAGGAAATCGATGCGCCAGCGACTTATACTGGTCTGGGTTTCGGGTGTCATGGGAAGCGTTGTTGAGGCTTTGTTTCTAGATGCACCTTGGCTCTATGCCCCAGCCTATTTTCTCCTCTTCTTTGCCACGATGGCTCTGGGATCTAGGAGTCGTGACTCCGCAACGATGACGCTCCTCGTCTATGGCCTGAGTGGATCCCTCATTTCGGGGAAGATTGCAGATTCGGCTCCGATCATGGGGGGATTTTACAGATCCTTGGCCGTGACCATAGGGGTTCTTGCCGCTGCCGCTGCGTTTTATATCATACCACTACGGAAGGGGTTCCGGCCACAGCTTCCCGAGCCTGTAAATTTTGGTAACCGTGAGACATTCTTTCTGGGGTTCGTCGGTGTTTTCTGCCTGCTTGGAGGGCACACCTTTGTCCCTGAGAATGGGGTCTTTACGATCATGGGAGGTGTTCCGTGGGCAATTCAGTTGCTCTCTGCCCCGGGTTCGGCGCTCAGGGTACGCTTGGTTGGGGCAGTGTTGGGTAGCCTCATCGCCATTTTTACCCTCACCGTTATGTCAGCTTCCACGAATAATGTAGCAGTCTATATGATAGTGATCTGCTTTATCATGGGAGTAATCGGATATTTAGGAGCCAGCTTTTCGTGGCTTAAGCCCGGGTGTGCTCAGTTCGCCGTCTGTTTCATGATTCCAACGGGAATGCTCTCTGGACCGATGCCGAACTTTCATCTGTTATTTTCGATCATCGAGGCAATGTGGGTTGGAATCATCATCGCATCTCTTGTTTATTTCCTTCACCAGTGGTTGGTTGGGGTCGAAAAAATGGTTGAAGGAGTTCCTCGGGAGACATAAAGGAACGGCTTGCTAGTCCTCCCACTCGGGAATCTGCGATTCCTCGGCGGGGTCAAATTCCCTTTTTTGATGACGTTGAGCCTGGCGTTCTCCCTGCGGGGTGAATCGTGCGACGGCTCGGGCTACCTCCCAGCGCTCGGTGAGCTGTTCGGGTAACTCCTCCAAAAAACGGGAGGGACGCTGGAAGGCTTCCCCATAGGCAGCGTTCAGTCGTAGCTCGGGATAGGTCAGGTAGAGCTCGTCCTTGCAACGGGTGACACCGACATAGAAGAGTCGCCGCTCCTCTTCCATCGCGGCATCCTCCTCCATCGATCGGGCTCCGGGAAACATTCCCTCCGTCAGCCAAGCGAGGAAGACGGCCTGCCACTCGAGTCCCTTCGCCTGATGGATGCTGGAAAGGCAGACTTTGTCCTCCTCGTCATCCCGACCGGTGACCTCGCTGGTCTCTGTTCCTCCCAGCAGCGTGAGTTGAGCTAGAAACTCATCGGTCTGATCGAACTGCTTCGCGTAGTTGGCCAGTGTGTTCAAGTCATCGCGTCGCGCCTCGTAATTCGCGAACTTCGACTGCATGTAATCATCGTAAAGAGATTTCATGACCGTGGTGATCATGTCGGAAGGCGGTGCGGGTTCTCCCTTAGGAGCCAGTTCGGCAAGGGTAGTCACAAGTTGGGACCATCCTCCGGAGGCTTTTGTGGGAGGTTTGCACCCCTTCTCAAGGAGAGGAAAGTTACGTCCACCGGTCAGAAGCTTCACTGCTTGTTGCCAAAGATTCTCAGCGGTCTTCGACCCTATGCCTGGCAAGAGACGTGTCATTCGCTTGAACGCGACCTCATCATTGGGGTTGACCGAAAATTTCAGGAAGGAAGCCACATCCTTGATGTGAGCCTGCTCGAAGAATCGCAGTCCGCTGGTGATTCCGAAAGGAATCCCCCGTCGGGTGAACTCAAGCTGAATCTCCATGGAGTGGTAATGGGCGCGGTAGAGCACGGCGATCTCGCGGAAGTCAATACCCTCGTCATGCAACTCGAGCACACGCTGCGCGATGAAGGATGCCTGTTCGTTATTCGTAGCCAGTGGAACAAGTGCCGGCTTGGAGATGGCCGGCTTGCGCACGGCATGGAGCTCTTTCTTAAACTGGCGCGGGTTGTTCAGTATGGAAGCGTTGGC
>Ga0007813_1000596_pt1 | contig 12430 bp, 9 predicted proteins | sample CryBogCBE29Jun09_FD_71194 | JGI IMG/M metagenome (GOLD analysis project Ga0007813, IMG submission 71194) | Freshwater microbial communities from Crystal Bog, Wisconsin, USA - CBE29Jun09 | ecosystem: Environmental > Aquatic > Freshwater > Lake | place: Crystal Bog, Wisconsin, USA | collected... | reverse complement strand
TGGCACAAGAGAGGCACCAGACGCTGAAAAACAATCCCGCTGATGAATCTCTTCATGAGAAGCACCGATTTGGGCACCCCAAGCTCACACAAGCGCGCAAAGACGCCAAAGGCCTCGTAAACGTGCAAAGTGGCCAATGTCTTTCGACCCGACAACACCAACTGCATGATGTTGTTGGCGCTATCCGCGTCGTTGACCTCACCAAGCATCACCACATCAGGGTCTTGCCTCAAGGTGGCCGCCACAAAGGCGCTGTAATGTGAACCGGTTTGGTGGTTCATCAAATCGCGCCGACCCTCAGGCACCCCCATCTGACAAGCCGATGCAATCAAGTACTCAACGGGCCTCTCCACCGTGATCACTTTGATGTCACGCCCTTTTTGCTCAAATATTCGAGCAATCAAGGATTGCAAGGAGGTGGATTTGCCACTGTTGGTTGGCCCGACAACAAAGACCACACCATGTGAGCCCAAGAGCATGTCCTCAATCTGATTCAATTGTTGCTCCGAATAGCCCATGTCAGACAAGGGCTTGAGGGTGTGCGCATCCATCACCAAGAGCCGGATCACCACGTGAAAATTTCCACTGGGATGAATTGGAGCGCTGGAGAGCCTCAACTGAACGTGTTTGCCTAAGGCAGAGCGATGCTCAATCACTGCATCTTTCACCGTTTTTTCATCCCAAGTGACCCCCTTGTTGTCTGCATCGGCATGGACCCCGTAGAGCACGTTGCACATGTCCATGGCACTCTTGGATGAAATACTGGGCTGCGAGCGGCGCTCTCCATCGATTCGGAAATAGACTTGCGCGTATGCCCCACGGGTCTCAATGTGCAAATCAGAGGCCCTTTGCTCAATCGCTCGGTCAATCAACGCCCAAGCAGAGGTCTCCACATGCGTTTCAACCCAATGGGTCAAGGTGACATTGGCTGCGTGTATGCTCTTGATGATTTCATGGGTCACCCTCAAGATTTGAACAACACGCAAACCCAAAGAGTCTGAGTTGCTGCCAGGCTTGAGAGACACTTCATCTCGACACCGAAGCTCATCGAGAGGGTTCAATCGACGGATCAAGTCAAAGTACTCGTGACTGGCAAAATGCGCCTCGTCCACCAGCATCAAAATGTCCCGATCGCTCTCCATCTTGATGCCCTCAAGCGCTAAAGTGCCTTGCTCTGCCCCCAAGGGCGACAAGAGCAAAGCGAAATGCTTTGCAAATGAGACAGGCAACCGAGCTTGCTGAAAACTCAAATATTGTCCAAGCGGGAGTTGAGTGATGTCTGTGATGATGAACTCATCAACGGGATCAAGAAAATTCATCTTGCACCCATCCCTTTGGGAAAATAAAACCATTTCCCTTTGAAGCTCAAAGTCTCATTTCTCAAGTAATTGATTTCGCTCACCTCCAGCGGCCACTTTGCCAAGCGTTTGATGAACTCATCGCCTTGCACCAGCATCGTCTCTGCACTCAAGGTGAGCGACCATTCCCCTGCATTTGCCAACAACCATTTGTCCTCTGGTGCACGGACACCCTCCCCTCTTGGATTGCTCGCTGCGCCAGATGGTCCTTGGGTTGAACCCAATGCGGGCGAATACTCAATCGATGAGCTTGCACTCCAATTGATGGGAACGTGGGCAAAGTCCTCCTTCATCGCCTGCAAAAGAGACTCAGAAGAATCCTCTTCCTCCAAGGCCATGGGGACCACATTCAAATTCAACTCAACATGAGTCAATGGGTTTTGCCCAGCCCCAGAAAAACTTGAATTGATCGAGCGATTTGGCAACGCACTCAACACGTTTTGAAAACCCGCCTGCTCCTTGGACCAATCCAAATCACACTGGCTTGGCACACATCGCAATTGCCGCAACCCGTGCCCCATGAAAGAAATGGGGACACTGTGGCGCACGCGGTTGAACTCCTGCCAGAACTCCAAGGCAGACACTTTTCGCCTCAATTGGCTTCGTTGATCCAAGAAACGCTTTTCGTTCAGTGCGAATTGACGTTTTTCCGCTCTCAACTGAGCCTCTTGGCTTTGAGCGGCCAATGCTGCCAAACGCATGGATTCTTCTCTCTCATGTCCAGGGAAAAACGCTTTGCTCACCCAATTGCGAAGCTTCAAAACGAGCCCATCGCTTGGAGCCAATCCCGGCAAAAGCGAAAGCTCACTCTTGTCGTTGAAAACTCCAACCAAACCCCCACCCAGTGCAAGGCCAGACAGTATGCTCAAAACCAATGCAGCACTCAAGGTCAATACAATGGGCCTGAGCCTGAACCACCGCTTGCCCTTCAATGGCTTGAGTCTTGAAGCCTTGAGGCTTTCCCTAAGCGCTCGATCTTTGGACTTTTGAACCTCTAAAGCCTTGAGCAGTTCAAAGGCCTCCAAGACCTCAAAGGGCCTGGGCACTGCACCCACTTCGGGTTGAGTTTGAGGATCCCTGCGTTTGAAAACGCGTTCACAAAATTCGAGGTGAGGTTGAATCTCAGCCTCATTGAGCAACAAATCAAAACCCACCACGGGCACCCCCCCTTTGATCACACACAACCAAACGCACCCTTCTTGCAAGGGTTGTAAAACAATGGCGTCCTGCACCAAAGCCGCCACGCAAAGTGCAGCGCAGTGAATGTGCTTGGACTGTGGGATTGACGGATTCATGGCTTTCATGGGATAAAACCCAAGCCATGCGAGGTGCTTGCTTTCACCCTCAGGGCTTGGCCCAGCTTGACAGACGTAAAAGCTCGCTTTTGAACTGAATTGAGATTTGATCAAACGGGTGTCTTTTTTTTCATGGGACATGACCCATTGCATGCCAAAGGCGAAGTGCAGGTTGGCAATTTGAACGATCATGGCTTTGTCCCTTGAGGAGCTTGCGCTTTGGGGTTGCTCACAGAGGGCATGGGCACAAAGGGCAGCTTGGGCATGAGCTCTGCGGGAATGATGGCGCCTGGGCCAGACAGGGCTGAAGGCGCTGAAGAAGGTGCCAAGCCTGGGCTCATGGCAAACTCCAACGGCACTCGAATCGATTTACCTTGACGCTGCACTTGCACCAGCACCTCTCGCTCCTTGATCTCGGTGATCTTGATGCCCCCAGGCAGCAGATCTCCGGCTTTGTAATTGGCACTCGCACCAGAGGCAAAAAGCAACCTCACTTGCGCTTGAGCTCCCCAAATGGACAGGCTCAACACACTGGGCAAGGGTTGATAGGCTGAGAGTGCCAATGACTTCAAGGTGCTGTTCAAATCCAGCTCCTTTCTCATGATTTCAATTTGGGCTTGCATCACCGCCTTTTGGTCGTCGAAATCGTTGGGTGCAACCCATGATGCACTCGTGCTTTGGGCCTGTAAGGCAGGCGCAAAGATCAAAGCACAGCATCCACTGAGCATGCTCAATACAACTCTAGGGCGTGACACGATGCGCTCCTGTGTTGACTTGCAAAACGATCACCACCATGTCGCGGTTCATGCTGCTTGAATTGGAAAGACCTGCAACGCTCAGGGCTTGAGCTTGTGCGTTTCTCTCCTCGTCGTATCCAAACAAGACAATCGATTGACCGTCGTCTAAAAACGCCTGCTGCTGCAATGACTGTGTGGCCACATTGGGGGTTTGAATTCCTTGTGCGTTGGGCGTAAGCGCGCTGGCCAGTGAAGAAATTTGAATTTGGTAGGACAGCAATATGCGCCCGTCACCCAAAATCAGAGGTAAAAAATTGGCGGTGAACCCAACAACTTTGGTGCCTGTGGTCTGAGTGGTGATGGATCCCACATTGGGCGCCAAGGTGGTCGCACTCGAGGCCACGTAACTGATTTCATTGGCCACTTGCACGGGAGAGGGCTGCCCGTTGATGGCCAAAACTTGTGCTTGTTTGAGCAAGGAGACGCGTCCCAACTGACTGAGCGCTTGAGCCACAAAGTTGGAGCCACTCCAAGCACCCGAGCCCGTGGGTGCACCCAAGGTCAAAATGCCGGGCGTGTCCACGCCAGCCTGCAGGGGCTGTGGGCTCAAGGTGCTTGCATTCATTTGATTGAGCTTGGTGTAGAGCATGTTCAAGCCAAAACCCAATGACTTTTGCTCGTCCAAGGAGAAGCTGTAAATTTTGACGTCAATCAGTACATTTTTTGCAAAGCGCTCATTGATGGAGCGCACATACTGCTGCACACGCTCCAAGGTCTGAGGTCTGGCCGTGACCGTGATGAGTCCCAACTCGGGATTGGCCACTGCTTGAGCGCCAATCACTCCCGCAGCCATGCTCCCCAACGAGGCGCCAATTGGGCTTGAGGGCTGCGCATTGCCACCCGTTGCACCCAAACTCGCTTGTCCTTGAACCTGACTCGAAGGGTTCAAAGCCTGGTTGGCATCACTCAAAATGGATCTCACCCCTTGCATGATCGACACCCAGGGGTTGACGCTCATGGCTTGGTTGACAGAGACGTTACCCGCTCCCGTTCCAGCATTTGTGCCTGCCCCTGCGCTTGCACTCGCCCCTCCTTCGCTCACGCCGGAGAGTGAAATGCTGGCGTTGATGTTTTTTTGCCCTCCAGGTACCGATACAGAAAACGCTTTGGTCTCGTAGCGGTAAAACTCAACCGCACCACTTTGAGCGTTATAGCGCCAAGACAAGTTGGTTTGCCCAGCCAGGAGATCCATCAAGCCCTGAACGCTTCCCTCAAAATCAATCTCAACGCCAAGAGATGCGCTCAAGGGCATGCCCAATTGGGCAGACCCCATGTGGGAGCCCATCGCTTCTTCTCGACCCATGCTCTGATTGAGCAATTCACCCACTTTGATTGGCAAACCAATGAGCTTGGAGATGTCTGCAATGGTCTGTGTGAGTGAGGAGCCTCCTTTGCTGAAAAAACGAACCTTTTGTGAAAACACATCGGGCAGCACCTCAGTGTCAAGTCTCACAGCTTGGCCCGAAATCCTGGGACCTTTCATGCGCACCACGGCACTGGGCGTTTGCACACGATTGACCTTTGAAGGCTCTGCGCGCATCAGCTCATCGGTTTGGTCGATGCCCTTGTCAATCAAGCGCCGGTTGCCCTCAAAAGAACATGCACCCAAACACAAAATCAAACCCTTTATGAGCAATGATTTTGTGAACGATGTCTTTGTGATGAGAAGTCGTTCAACGGTGCAAGGGTTTAGGCGATGGCTCTCAATCATTGAACACCTCACCCATCACCACCTCCATGACACGGTTGTCATCGTAGACCCTCAACTCCAGCGCATGCCCCTCTTGCCTGAGCGCCTCAATGACCTTGCTCACAGCCTCCACCGCATCCGCTGGTTTGGATAGGTCCACCTCAGCAACAGCTTTCCAATCCCGATTCAAATGCCACATCAAAGTCCATTGGCGTGACTTGGCAAATCGTGCCAATCCATCGTGTATCAATTCACCCTGCTTGATGACAGACAAGGTCTCTGAAGCACCAGCGCCAAGCTCGGCCGAATTGAAAGCCCCACTTTGCTCCTGATGCAATGGCAACTGGGGTTGCTCAACTGAGGCTTTCTGGTCTTTGGAGAGGTTGGACAAATTGGCGCCACTTGCTTTGCCTTCGAACTTTGGGCTTTGATCCGGGGTACGGCGCCAAATGATCTTGGCTGCAATGGGTTGAGCATTTGAGCTCATGGCGCGAAGTTCAGTGAAGGGCTCCATTTGAAGCTTCACTTGCGCTTCACGTACACCCAAGCTCAAGAGGTATTGAAAAATGGCTTGTGATCTCTCTCGTCCCAGGTTCTCCAAATACGAATCGTCCTCATAACCCACAACAGTCAGATCAAATTCACCGTGGTTTACCCTCAAAAATTCACGAACCTTTTGCTTGGCCTGGTTACCAAGCAACTTGGAGCCTTTTGAAAAAGGAACCGTGATCATGCTCTCGCGATCCTCTTGATGTTTGTCACCCGTGCCTTGATCATGGTGTTTGCTCACCTCAATGTCCGATTGGTCTTGTACTTTTCGCCAAGACAATTCATCCCCTCGAATGGGCTGGGCATAAGAGTTCGCCTCTTCGCCAACCGAAAAGGCTCGCGCAGCACGAGGGAGTAAAGCCTCACGGTTTTGCTGTGGAGCAAAACCCGCCATTGCACCCAAAGGATGAGGGGAATGGGCTTTGAGGTCCAACTGAACTTGCGCCAGGCTCGATGGATTCAAATCTTGCCGACCTGTCTCCAACACATGAAAGTAGCCCTGCCCAAAGCGCAGCACCAAATGCGAATGCACACCTTGTAGAACCCAATATGCGCCTTCGCGTTTGAGCATCAATGCGTCTTTTGAGACACCCTCTTGGACTCGAGGCGCATCAAAGCCACCATCCCACATCAAAAAGGTGCGAAGTCCATCGTCAAAGATCTGTAGGTTTTGAGGTTGCCCCACACCATACACAGCATAATCAAAATGAAACCTCTCAAGCCCAAGAGCGCGCAATGGGTCCCACACCAGGCTCAAACTCAGGGCCATGCAGACTTTGATCGCGCATGCCCTTGAACGCAAGAATGAGCGCGCTTTGATTGCACAATCCATCATGTGCACCTCTGTCTTTTAGCACTTGGAAAGATCAAATCACGTCGAACCTCAACGTTGATCGGGGTTCCATGCTCAATGGTGAGGGTTGGAGACACATCTCTTGCACGGGTCAACATCTCTTTGGTTGTCTGCACCATGATTTGACCCGTTGCACTGGGTTGGGCAAAGGTGCCTTGGGGAATTTGAGATTGCTTGGTGACCTGATCTGAAAGCACCCCGATGGCCAAAGATGAGCCGTATATTTTTAAAAAATGATTGTTCACATCACCCTCATACCCCGCGCGCCCGAGTGCATCAGAGCCCTCAAATCCACTCAAATCAAAGGACTCGCCGCTGTTCAAGATGAGCCTTGTGAACGCGAACATCAAACGAGACTGACCTACTCGGACATCATGGTTGTAACGACCCACCAATTTCGCACCCTTGCAAATGAGCACCGAGCTTGACGTCAAGGAGTCGTAAACATCCTGAGCAACCAAAGCCGTAAGGGTTCCGGGTAAATCGGAGACGATGTCTCTGGCCAATACTGCAGGAATGACACTTCCCTCAAAAATTGAGCCTGCGCTCTCCAGCCGCCTGGGGCGCAAGCCAGCGCTGGAGGTGCTGCTGCTGGCAAACTCCTTTAAAAACAAACCATCTTTATTGGACGCTGACGTGTTTTGATTCAAAGCGCTTGAGCCCACGCCCCCATCCCCAAGTGGATTGCTCCAAGCAGCAAGTAGCTCAGAGGCCTTTTGAAGACCCGTCTTCTCCAATTCCTTGCTGCTGTCTCTCAAGGCCAAAGCGTCCAGCGCAGGCGCTGCCTTCGAAGGTGACGCCAAGCCAGCGCCTCCTGCTCCCGAAGATCCAAACCCCAAGGAGACCAAAGGATTGGAGGACGAGAGTTGATTGGCTTTTTGCCTCAAACGGTTCAAGGTTTGCGCTTGCTCCTCGCTCAAGCCCAAAGCGTTGGGAGTTCGCGCCGTTGAGTTGATGTCGCTTGGAGTTGCTCCAAAACCAGGCAAGCGATCATCAAAATCGGCCACGACCATTTTGGAATTGAGCGCCTCAATCTCTTTGGCAGCCTTCAAGGCCAAAAGGTCATTTTTAGCATCAAGACCCAGTCCGCCTTGCCCTGGGGCTTGCCCAATGGGCAAAGGGGTGGATGCTTGGGGCAAGGGGGTATAGGTGGGATGGGATGGAGAACTCACAGGAAGTTGTCCTTTTGGATTTTGAAGTTCCAGTGCCCCCGGCATGTAGGTCGATCCTTGAGCTTGCGCCAAAACACCACTGGCTTTGGGCTCGGTGCTGTTTGCTGGGGGAACGCTGCGAGCAAGAGGCGAGTTGATCGCTTGAGTGGAGGGTGCCGTGTTCATTTGAGAGGAGAGCAAAATCTCCGGTGTGAGTCCGCTAGAGGCATAAGACTCACCCACCATTTTTTGGGCAACCTTCATTTGTGAGCGATCAGACTCGCTCAATTTGGCCTCATTTTTTTGTGCCACATCATCCCCCCTCAGAATGGGTTCGTCTTGTTCAGATGAAATGAATGACAGGATCATCAACACACCGAACATCAAGCCCAAAACAGGAACGACTACCTTTTTAGGTGGCACGCCACGCGCCTTTTCCACCAAAGGTTTCATCAAGTCATCAGTTTCCATGAAAGAGACCTCCAAAGAATCCCTTGGAGTCTTGGGTGCGCTTGATGGTGATTTGGGACGCGCCATTTTTCAACAACAATTCTGAATGCAAGCCTTGGATCACCACAAAGTGCTTGGCAAGACTGAAATTGATCAACTTCGCTTGGTCCTCTTCGAGGGCAAAAATGGCTGGAAAATTTTGCATGTCATGAGGCATGTGCAAATACATCCTTTGTCCATCGTCAAAAACTTGTATCGGCCTGAAATCCGCGCTGCCTGCGATGACGTATTGACTCCTCAATTGAGACAGTCGATCCAAATCCAGGCTCAACGGGGCTTTTGCCTCAAGCGCTGGATTGGGAGAAAGCAAGCTTTGAGACTCGCTTGAACGATCATCCTCTTGAGCTTCATTGGAAGGCGTTGGCCGAAAGTTAGAAACTCCATCCAAGCTTGCAGTCGGTGGTCGAAGTGAAGGCATCAAATCGAGTTGACCGTTCGACAAGTTGGGCGAATCCAACTCCATTTCTCCCAAATGCCAACTCACCCTTTGGTACCACTTGCCTGTGGATTCGGGCGTAGACCTGAGCACAATGGGATAACTTCTTCGATTGGTGATCAGGGTCAAACTCGTGGTGAGCCCCTCGTACTTGGGTCGAACCAAAACACTCGAGCGGTTGGCACTGACGACCACGCTGAAGTTGGAGGTGTCGCCTGCCACGGCGGTGGTGATCATCTCAGTGGCACCAAGCTGAATGTGAGTGACCATTTTGGGTCGAGTGAGGATCAAGTAACTTTGGTCTGGATCGAACTCAAAGGTAACGAGGCGTGTGTCCGCACTCACTGCAGTGGGCTGGGCCTGAGCCCATTGCAAGAAAGAAGACATGCACAGCAAAGTGCCGATGAAGATGAGCCTCATTGCACGTTGTCCTGTAAGCGCTCGAAGTGCGTGATCACAAAGCCCAGGGGATTTTCTTCGAACCCCTTTTGATCGAGCGTGGCGTCCAAGACATAATGAATTGTGAATCTCCATTTGGTCACAATGGGTGCGCCAACGGAGATGCGCTCACTCGTTTGAGCAAACACAAAGACGATGTTCTTTTGCGAAGCATCAGCGCCATTGATCTCGGTCGTTCGGATGAGACCTGGTGTTTTGGCCATGCGCTCAAAGGGGCGCTCAGTGAGCAAAAATTCCTTGAACTCTGCACTGGCCTTGCCTGCAACTCGGGATGATGCACGCTCCAAATCGCGGCGGCTCAAAAAGGGATCGATGGACATCAAGTTGCGCACAAAACTTCTGGCCTCGGCCGCAACAAACCGGGGCTCCACCACAAAGGGCTCAGCAGCAACCGGTTTGGCGAGCACTTGTCCTGAGTCAGCATCGATCTTCACCATGTAGGGCACTGTCTTGACCAGCGGTGTCATCAAATCAATGCCAACGCCCAAAGCCAAAATCACCAGACCTTCTACAAATGCGATGCAAAACCAGCGAGCCGCTTGGACTCGAGACTCCATGACCACGTCGCTGTAGGTGCGACGCTCGTGGGGATTCATGACGGCGGGCAAGCTGCCCATTTCGTCGGATCTGCGATTGGCTTTTAACTTCTTTTCAAACATGCCTCATCATGTGAGAAAAGAGGCCTCCATGGGTGATGAAAAAATATTGAAAACAGCCTCCTTTTTGTGCCAAAGAAGCTTTTGAGCACATCTGTGCGCCTTGAGGTTGCCACCATTGAAAAGGCCCAAAGCACAAAAAGTGACTTTGGGCCTGAATGGGGTTTGGGGAACTTTAAGCCGCAGCAGGCTCCAACTTGGGATTGGCGTTGATGGTCGAGCCCAAACCAATGGCAGCGTTCACTCGAGGCATCACCTCATTGGCCATGAGCTCCATGGAGCGTCTTCCAAGCTTTGGATCGACCAAGTCCATCCCTGCGTAGACGATCTCCCCAATCTCTCCCACTTGCTCTCTGAGGGCCAAGAGTTGATCGACCACTTCGTTCACAGTGCCTTTGATGACCAATTCATCCAAGAGACGCTCTACCGTGACATGCTCATCGCCCTCGCCTTCGTGTTTTTTGAAGATCACGTGACGATTACCCAACTTCATTTTGGTGAGCATTTGTTGGTAATAAAAACGGTACGGGCTCTTTGCATCTTCAGCACCATAGGCCTTTGCCGTCTTGGCGTCATCTGCCACAAAAATCGTTCTGGCCACACGCCAGTCACTTGGATTGGCCACTTGCGAGACCTCGGCCTTGCCCTGGGCGTAGTTTTGCCAATGGCTGGGGAGCCAATGAGAGAGCAAAAAATTGGCCGACATGGGATGAAAATCTCGCTTGCCCATGGCAATCACGCCCTTGGAGTGTGGCGCCACAACGGTGCCCACGATCTCGGGCCTTGGCGACTGATAGGGCTTCATCATGATGCCTTTGCCAATGTCCAACACTTGCGTTTTTTGAGTGCTGACTTTGTAACGGTTATCTGGAAAATCGATGTTGTACGGTGGCTCCCTGTCCCAAATGGCCAAAATCACATCGATCGCTTCGGCAAACATTTTGTTGCGATCTTGATCCAAAATACCCAGCGCTTCCGCATCCGAAGACAAGGCCCCTGGACTGATGCCAAAGATGAAACGCCCCTTGGTGAGGTGATCAAACATGGCCGCTTGTGAAGCAATCAAGGTGGGGTGGGAATGAGATAGATTGGAAGTTCCCGAGCCCAATTTGATGTTTTTGGTTTGACCAATGATGGAGGCCAAAAAGATCAAACTGTTGGTCACATTTTCTGCTTTGTCGGTCAAATGCTCACCCACAAATGCATCGTAAAAACCCAACTGATCGGCATAAATGATCGTCTCTCTGTCCTCTTGCAGCGTCTCGGCCAACACTCGCTCTAAGGGGTGCAAGGGCATGGTGAAGTAACCTAATCTCATGTCAAACCTTTGTCAAATGGGTAAATGTTTCGATGCGCCAAATATTGATGAACACGCTTGAAACACCAAGCGAGCAAGCTGAACGCCTACTTTGAAAAAGATTCTATTGCGAAAGCAGCATCAAAGCTCAACCCACAAGGCGCTCACGACTAGGACAAACCCTTTAACAGTTGTGCCTTGGCTTGTGCCACATTAATCGCAGTTTGTGTGCAGCCACTCAAACTGCGCCAACGCATGCTTTGCATCTTCTTCGCAGTTCAAGCCTTGCATGCGTTTTGGAGTTCACCTTTGCGACAGACGCTTCTTTGATTTCAAAAACCGTTTCAGCAACGCTTACCCAAACGACATTGCAAAACAACGCTGCAGGGCCACATTTCATTTTTCTCATCCATTAGGAGCTTTTCCTTTGCCAACCATCAAAATTCGAGACGTCAACTTGAACTACAGCATCACAGGCGACAGCGGCCCTTGGCTGGTGCTGGTCACTGGAGGGAGACGCGGGTTTACTGAATTCAATGAATTTGCCAAAAAAATCGCGGCCAAAGGTTTTCGCGTTCTGCTCCATGACCGCAGGAACACCGGCGCCTCAGATGTGCTGATTCAAGGACAAGACGGTGAAGAGGAGATTTGGGCCGACGACTTGGCCCTCTTGTTGAAGGCATTGGGCGCTAGAGAAGCTTATGTGGGTGGCACATCTTCGGGCGCCAGACTCTCGATGCTCGTTTATTTGCGACATCCTGAACTCGTTAAAGCCTTGGTGCTCATGAGAATCACAGGCGGTGAGTTTGCTGCTGGAAGGCTGCCCAACAGCTACTACGGGCAGTTCATCAAGGCATGTCAAAACGGTGGCATGAAAGCCGTGTGCGAGACCGAGCAATACAAAGAGCGCATTCAAGCCAACCCCTCCAACTTGGAGCGCTTGATGGCCATGGATCCAAAGGACTACATCAACACCATGGAGCATTGGCTGGCCATCTTCAAGTCTGGCCCCGTCGCTCCTGTGCTCGGCATGAAGGTCGAGCATTTGCGCTCCATCAAAGTCCCCACTTTGGTGGTTCCAGGAAACGACAAGACACATGACTCCAAGGGGGGCTTGGCCACGGCTGAACTCATCGAGAACTCCGAGCTCTTTCAACTCCCCATTGAAGACCAAGATGTGGATGTTTTGCCTTTTTCTGCTTGGGCGCAATTTGAAGAGCCCTTGGCACAGCGCATCTCCACTTTCATCCAAAAGGTGGAGTCCCACCAGCACTGAAGCGATGTTCGCTTGAGCAGTGCAGACTGTTTTTCTTCAGCTTGATCAACAACACCCCATTCACCCAGGCAAATTACATGAACACACTCAAATCCTTTGCTTT
>Ga0007813_1000592_pt1 | contig 12505 bp, 15 predicted proteins | sample CryBogCBE29Jun09_FD_71194 | JGI IMG/M metagenome (GOLD analysis project Ga0007813, IMG submission 71194) | Freshwater microbial communities from Crystal Bog, Wisconsin, USA - CBE29Jun09 | ecosystem: Environmental > Aquatic > Freshwater > Lake | place: Crystal Bog, Wisconsin, USA | collected... | reverse complement strand
CTCCTTGGGAAAGGGTTGCGTACCAGAGCAACATTCAAAGACAAACAAGAATCATTTGATGTGTATCAACCCCTTTGTGTGCAAAGACTTAAAATCATGGGTCTTGCGTTGATAAATCCTAACCCTTTGATCCATGAACCCCTTGCATCACACCGCTTCACTCAACTTGGCTCAACCTCGGCTGAGCTCACTCTCGCATGGAGGAGGGTGTGGCTGCAAAATCGCACCAGCTGTCTTGCAAGATATTTTGAAAAATGCCAATTCTGGTGCTGCCTTCCCCATTCCAAAAGAATTGCTGGTGGGTCTAGAGACCTCGGACGATGCGGCCATCTACCAACTCAACGAAGATCAAGCGCTCGTTGCAACCACCGATTTTTTCATGCCCATTGTGGACGACCCCTATGAATTTGGAAGAATCGCTGCAACCAATGCTTTGAGCGACGTCTATGCCATGGGCGGCAGGCCTATTTTGGCTTTGGCCTTGGTGGCCATGCCTGTGGCAACTTTGGATGCAAAGACCATTGGACTCATCCTCAAGGGTGGCCAAGACGTTTGCCACCAAGCTGGCATCGTCGTGGCGGGTGGCCACACCATCGACTCGGTGGAACCCATTTATGGGCTCGTCGCACTTGGATTGGTGAACCCCAAACAAATCAAGAAAAACTCGAATGCCAAAGTGGGCGACCAACTGATTTTGTCCAAGCCACTGGGCGTGGGCATCTTGTCTGCCGCCTTGAAAAAAGAAGCCCTGGGACACGAAGCTTACCAACAGCTCATAGGCTACACCACCCAACTCAACAAACCGGGCGCAGATCTATCCGCCCTCGAGGGCGTGCACGCCATGACCGATGTCACAGGCTTTGGCCTTTTGGGGCATGCACTGGAGATGGCCAAAGGTTGCGACCATGACGTGGTCCTCAATTGGGCGGAGTTGCCGGTCATCGAAGGCGTTTCAAACCTCATCGAACAAGGCATGGTCACAGGCGCCTCAGGTCGCAATTGGAGCAGTTACGCAGACCAAGTCAGTTTGTCCAACGCTTGCCCAAGTTGGGCTCAGGCGCTCTTGAGTGATCCCCAAACCAGTGGCGGCTTGCTCATCAGCGCCAGCGCTGAGAGCGCCCCTAGAGTGCTTGAATTGCTTGAAAACGCGGGCTTTAGCAAGAGTCGAGTCATTGGCACCATTGCTCAAAAGGAGCACCCTGCCCCACAAGTGAGGGTGGATTGAGTTCAACCTTGCCCCCCACCTTGGAGTGCTTGAAAATAATTCATGGTCTTGAATATTCTTAATGAGAATCGTTCTCATTTAATATAAAATCTTCACATGAACACCACCATCAGCCTAGATCAGCTTGCCCTCCAAGAGGTGGGCAGGGTCAAGTGTGTCAGATCCTCAGACCCAAGCGATGTGATGTCCAGACAACTCGAGGACATTGGATTTGTTCAAGGCGAACACGTCCAAGTGCTCAAACGTGCTTGGATTGGCGGAGACCCAATGGTGGTGAGGGTTGGGCTATCGACCTTTGCACTTCGCAAAAGCGAGGCTCAATTGATTGAGCTCGAACCCCCCTTATGAGTCAATCCTCTACCCTTCACTTCGTAGACCCCGCACCCATGGTGGCTCTCATTGGGAACCCCAATTGCGGTAAAACTGCACTCTTTAATTTGCTGACTGGCTCACACCAAAAGGTGGCCAATTACGCAGGGGTCACGGTTGAGAAAAAGGAAGGGCGGTTCCCCCTTGCCAATCAAAAGTCCCTCAGACTGCTTGATCTTCCAGGTCTGTACAGTTTGTACCCCAGGTCTTTGGACGAGCGGGTGAGCTTGGATGTGCTCCAAGGCCTGCGAGCCGGAGAGAAAAAACCTGACTTGGTCGTGATTGTGGTCGACGCCACCAACCTCAGGCGCACATTGCGTTTGGCTTTGGCAGTCAAAAGGCTTCACTTGCCCACTGTGTTGGCTTTGAACATGAGCGATGTGGCCAAGCGCCGTGGCATCGACATCAACACCCAACGCCTCTCTGAGCTGATTGAGATGCCAGTGATTGAGACGGTTGGCATCACCTCTCAAGGGGTTGAAGAGCTAAAAGCCCACCTATCCCATTATTTTGAAAATCCAAAGCCTCAAAGCAATGGACAAAACAGTTTGTCGGCCCATGAATTCGAGCAGTTGGATGCCTCTGAGCTCTCCAAGCAAGACTCACTAGACATCAACCGAATCTTGAGCGAGTTGAACTTGGAACACCTCAAAGCCGATGCGTTGAGCGAAAGCATCGATCGCGTGGTGCTTCACCCCTTTTGGGGCCCCGCTTTATTGGCCTTTGTGCTCTTTGTGGTGTTTCAATGCGTCTTCTCGCTCGCTCAAGCCCCCATGGACGCCATCAAATCCGCCACCCAATGGTGTGGGGATGCGCTGGCACCCTCCATTGAACCACCCATTTTGAGGAGCCTGTTGGTTGACGGCGTGATTGCAGGAGCCGGAGGAGTGTTGGTGTTCTTGCCACAAATTTTGATCTTGTTTTTCTTCATTTTGATCCTCGAAGAATCAGGATATCTTCCACGTGCCGCTTTTTTATTGGATCGGTTGATGGGTGGGGTGGGTCTCTCAGGACGCTCTTTCATTCCCTTGCTCTCTAGCTTTGCCTGCGCAATCCCAGGAATCATGGCCGCCCGAACCATTGCCAACCCCAGAGACCGATGGGTCACCATCATGATCGCGCCCTTGATGACTTGCTCGGCAAGGCTTCCCGTCTACACCTTGCTCATCTCATCGTTCATCCCCAACCGATCCTTGTTTGGAGAGTTGTCCTTGCAAGGACTCGTGCTGTTTTTGCTCTACCTCTTTGGCATTTTAGGAGCCATGCTCGTGGCTTGGGCCTTGAAGATGTTCACACACGAGGGCAAGTTGGCAAGACCTTTGATGATGGAGTTGCCAAGCTACCATTGGCCCACCCTAATGAACGTGAGCATTGGTCTGTGGCAACGGGCCAAGATTTTCATCAACCGCGTGGGTGGCGTGATCTTGGTGCTCACCATCGCACTGTGGTTTTTAGCAAGCTTTCCCGCACCACCCATGAACGCTTCAGGTTCAGCCATTGAATACAGCTTTGCAGGATTACTAGGACACGCTTTGGCGCATGTGTTTGAACCCATCGGGTTCAATTGGCAAATCAGCGTGGCGCTGATCCCTGGCATGGCAGCGCGCGAGGTGGTGGTGAGTTCACTCTCAACCGTGTATGCTTTATCGGCTTCTCAAAGCACAGGCGCGCAAGCGCTCAACAACATCATCTCACAGAGTTGGAGCCTGGCCACAGCTTTGTCCTTGCTCATGTGGTTCGTCTTTGCACCACAATGCCTCTCAACCATTGCCACAGTCAGGCGAGAGACGCAAAGCATCAAAGCCCCCTTGATCATGTTGAGCTACCTCTTTACACTGGCCTATGTGGCCTCTTGGATCACATACCATGTTGCCGTCTCCTTTGGACTCGGTTAATACAAAAGCTCGCTTGCGAAAATATTTTGCATCTCCAAACAGAGGTCTGCTCAAATGAAATCCTTGCTCATCCGTTTGATTTTTATTTTCATTCCTTTGTGCCTATTGGTACACATCAAAGCCATGGCGATAGAAGAACCTAAATTCACAGTCCTGCTCAAAGAAGACGCCTTCGAAGTCAGGGAATATGAAAAGCGCTTGAGTGCCGTGACCGTCACCTCAGGGGACATGGACCAAGCTGGCAACCAAGGATTTCGGCGAATCGCGGACTTCATTTTTGGCAACAACAAAGCCAGCTCGCCAGAGTCAAGTGCCTCTGAAAAAATCGCCATGACTGCACCGGTTGTCATGATGCCTCTAAAAACAGAATCAGGCAACGCAGACAATTTGGCCTCTGGCATCAAGGTCAAAGAGAGCAACAGCTGGCAAGTCGAATTCAGCATGCCCAGCGCTTATGATGCAAACACACTGCCCAAGCCCAACAACCCTGATGTCAAAATCACCTCAGTGCCCAATAAAACATATGCAGTGCTCACCTATTCAGGACTGAACACAGAAAAACGTGTTCAAGAAAAAATCGATTCCCTCAAAGCTTGGCTTCAACAAAAAGGCTTTGCAGAAAAATCTCAAGCCATTTTGGCGCGGTACAACCCACCATGGACTTTGCCTCCATGGAGAAGAAATGAAATTTGGATTGAAATCGCCTGGACTCCTTAGTCCATGAAAAGGCTCAGCGCGCAAATCAAACTTCATGAACATCGAACTCTTTGACCATCAAGCTTGGCTGGCCATCTTGCTCACTTTGAGACTGGCGTTGACAACAACGGCCATCCTGCTGCTCTTGGTCACGCCCATGGCTTGGTGGCTTTCTCAAACACCGAGCTGGCCACGAATGGCCCTGTCCACTGTCCTGACACTCCCTTTGGTCTTGCCACCAAGCGTCATTGGTTTTTACTTGCTCATCTCCATGGGTCCCAACGGTTGGCTGGGCATCCTCTCGCAAAGCATGGGCTTGGGTCAACTGTCCTTTACCTTCAGCGGTCTGGTGATTGGCTCCGTGATTTATTCACTGCCCTTTGCACTGCAACCGATTCAAAACGCTTTCGAGAGCTTGGATCCACGCAACTTGGAGATGGCGTATACCCTTAAAGCTCGCCCAGTGGATGCTTTTTTGAATGTCATCATTCCAAACATCAAACCCGCCCTTTGGAGTGCTGCCATTTTGAGCTTTGCTCACACCATTGGAGAGTTTGGCATTGTGCTCATGATCGGGGGAAACATTCCCGGACAAACCCAAGTCGTCTCCACTCAAATCTTCAACGATGTGGAGAGCATGCGTTACCCCCAAGCTCATAGCTTGGCACTGTTGATGGTGTGCTTTTCTTTTTTGACTTTGCTCAGTCTTAAGTTTTTTGGCCATCGCGCCAAACAAGTCAATCCATGAGCCCAAGCTTGATCCACATCGACATCGACACGCCCCTTGAATCCTTTTCATTGCGCGTCAATGTGGAGCTGCCAGCGCAGCAAATTGTCACGCTCTTTGGCCATTCTGGATCTGGAAAAACCACACTGCTTCGGTGCTTGAGCGGTCTCACAAGACCCAAGCGCGCCTTCATCCGTGTGGATGATGAAATTTGGCAAGACGACCGTCAAGGCCATTTCACACCACCTTGGATGCGCTCCATCGGAGTGGTTTTTCAAGAAGCCAGTCTCTTTGCACATTTGTCGGTGATGGAGAATTTGCAATTTGGCTTCAAGCGAAGTCCAAACCCAAGTGCAACTCAACTCCAACATGTGATTGAGGCTTTTGACATTGGCGAGCTCTTGCACCGCTCTCCACAAACCCTCTCTGGTGGACAAAAACAGCGCGTGGCCTTGGCTCGCGCCATGACCACCAACCCAAAATTGCTATTGCTAGATGAGCCACTTGCCGCTTTGGATCCTGTGGCCAAAGAGAACTTGTTGCCTTTGATCAAATCAACATGCAAGGACTTTCGCACGAGCTTGATCTACGTCACCCATTCTCCCCACGAAGTGGCCTACCTGTCCCAGACACTGATGGTTTTGAACAATGGAGTCATCAATGCATGTGCCCCATTATTGGAAGCGCTCTCCAACAGCCAAAATCCTTGGATCTTGGGAGACGATGTTGCAAGCATCCTTGAGTGTGAAGTCACTCAAAAGGATCCACAGTTTGGACTTCTTTTGTTGAGCTTTACCGCTGGTGCTTTGTGGGTCAAGGACTCAGGGCTGGCATTGAATGAAAGAACTCGAGTCAGACTACTGGCCAAAGATGTGAGTCTGTCCTTGTCACAACCCAAGGACTCAAGCATCCAAAATACATTACCCACTCAAATTGCCTTGATCCTGGATGACCCCAAGGAGAGATCTCAAGCTTTGGTGCAACTGAAGGTAGGCGAATCTTTGATATGGTCCAGGATCACCCAAAGAGCGGTGAAACAACTCAACCTCCAGGTCGGTCAAAGCGCTTGGGCACAAGTCAAATCAGTGGCCTTGATGGACTGATTGCACGCTCTGTGGCCAAGCGTGTTGCCATCCAACACGGGTCATCAAGTGCCGGAGGCCTCTTGCCTCAAACGCCTTCTTCGCATTGCATCGTTGAAGCGGCGAATTTGAACCTCACTTTGCGGCTTGAATTCTGGCACAGCCACTGGTTTTCTGGCCTCATCGACTGCTACCATGGTGAAAAAGCAGCTGTTCACATGCCGAACCTCTTGCGTTCGAATGTTCTCAGCCAGCACCTTGATGCCCACCTCCATGGAGGTCTTGCCCGTCAAATTGATGCTCGCCAAAAAGGTCACCAATTCACCCACGTGAATGGGTTGTTTGAACGTGACTTGGTCCACACTCATGGTGACCACGTAGGTCTTTGAATAACGGCTGGCACACGCGAAGGCAACCTCATCGAGCAACTTGAGAATGGTTCCCCCGTGCACATTGCCTGAAAAATTGGCGGTGTCTGGTGTCATGAGCACCGTCATGTTCAGTTGATGACTGGGTAAATCCATGGTGGGTCTTTTGTGTATTGATGAAGAAAGTGTTTTCCTCTTGGCTCAATCCATAGAGGCCAAGTGAAGGGGGTCGTGAGAGCTCACCACGCGTGCAATGTGTTGTCAGGATACGCTCTGGTTTTTACAGCTTGAACGTAGGCTTTCATGGCGGCTTGAACGCCGTCTTGGCCATGAAGGAAATTCTTCACAAACTTCGGAAACTTGCCCCCCGTGAGACTCAAGCCCAGCATATCGTGCAAAACCAACACCTGCCCGGCCGTTCCATTGCCCGCCCCAATTCCAATCGTGGCACAGGTTTTCAAGGCCTGTGTGACCTTGCTCGCCAATGCATGTGGGATGAGCTCCAACACCAGTAGCGTCGCACCTGCATCTTGCAAATCATGGGCGTCTTGCATGAGTTGAACTGCTGCTGCATCCTCACGCGCTTGCACTTTGTAGCCCCCCAGTGCACTCACCGACTGAGGTGTGAGCCCCAAATGGGCACAAACAGGAATGCCACGTTGTACCAAAAAAGAAACGGTTTTGGGGGTCCACTGCCCCCCTTCCAATTTGACCATTTGAGCGCCTGACTCCATCAAAAGGGCCGCATTTCTAAAAGCTTGTTCTGGCCCCTCTTGGTAACTGCCAAAAGGCATGTCTGCGATCAACCACGCTCCGTTCTTGCTGTGAGCAAGCCCTCGGGCAACGCTAGCGGTGTGATCACACATCGCCTGCATGCTGACCCCCAAAGTACTGGCTCGTCCCTCACACACCATGCCCAAGGAGTCACCCACCAACAAACAATCCAAGCCCGCACGATCAGCCTCTGCTGCAAAAGTTGCATCGTAGGCCGTGAGCATGGTGATGGGTTCACCACGCTCAAACATTTGCTGCAATTGTTTAAGATTGACTGCAGATGGCCTGGTTTGCGAGGGATGGTGGGTGTCTGAACCATGACTGCTCATGAATGGATCCTTGAATGAAGACGGTCTATATTATCTCAATGCGCCAAGGTGATAGGAGGGCTCTGAGCCAATTTAAGGTGGAGGAGTCAACGTGTCATGACTTTTGCATGATGAATGTGAAAGCATCACTTTTCTCAAAAGCTTGGAGCCAACAGATCAATTTCGGCCATCCCTGTGAGTTAAACCACAAGAGATCAGTCTTGGCAAATTGTCGCACAAAGGGAGCCAAAGCAGCATCCAACAATCCAAAGTGATCGCCAGACAAGAAGTCTTGGTTTTCAAGCACTTTCTCGTAGCTTTGCAAAAAGACAGAGCCAGCCTCTCGCTCTTTCAGTGAAGATGTTTCTGGATGGCGGTTAGGGTACTTGTAACGATCCAGATGCTTTTTAAAAGACACATCATTGGCCGTGATGATTTCCAAGGCTGTTGTCCAACTCTCTTGATGTTGAGGCAACCAAGAAAGAGGGTCTCTGGCCCTTAACGCGCAAATCATGATCTCAAAACTTTGTGCGATCACCACTGGAGAACCGTTTTCTACCCAAACGATCACAGGCACAGTGCCCACGGGATTCGCATCCCAAAGCTCAGGAGGCTTTTGTTTGAGATCCACCTCTTGCTTGTCAAATTCGAGACCACTGGCCCACAACGCCAAGCGAGCACGCATGGCATAAGGACAACGCCTAAATGAATACAATTTCGGGCGCACGCCATGTGGCCAAAGGGGCAAGGTCGAGAGCGAATTGGGAAGCATCATCAAAACACAAAAATTGCATTTTTACACATCCAAAGTAAAAGCTCGCAAAGGCCCTGCAACTGCGGCGCAAATACTCACGACTCTAGAGCCTACAAGCTCAAGCCCAACCTCAATTCACACACTCAATCGATGCTCAGCAGCCGCCAGGCGAATCTCCTCAATTTTCTCTTCACTCAGACGCTCTAAATTCTTGATTTGCATGCTCATTCTTGGGTTTTTCTTCAAAAGCTCTTTGTGCTGAATTAAAAAATCCCAATACAAGGTGGTCATCGGACATGCGTTAGGACCGACAGAGACCGCTGGATCAAAAGAACATGAGTTGCAATAATTGCTCATTCGCTGAATGTATTTACCACTTGCAATGTAGGGCTTGCTGGCCATCAAACCACCATCACCGTACTGAGACATCCCAAGCGTATTGGGCAGTTCAACCCACTCCACAGCATCCACAAACACACTCAAGAACCATTCGTGCACCTCAACTGGGTTGACCCCATACATCAATGTGTAAAGACCCAACACCATCAACCTTTGAATGTGGTGAGCATAACCATACGATAAAGTTTGTTGGAGCACTTGATCCAGACAAACCATCTGAGTCTTTCCTGTCCAGTAAAAGGAGGGCAAGTTGTGCTTTGCGTTGAGGCTGTTGAGTTCGATGTACTCAGGCATTTTGAGCCAATACATGCCTCGAACATACTCTCTCCAACCCAATATCTGTCGAATGAAACCTTCAACAGCTGCAATCGGCGCTTTTCCATCTTCATAGGCTTTTTGAGCAGCTGCAATCACTTCTCTAGGGTTGAGGAGTTTCAAATTCAAAGCGGCAGAGATGTGGGAGTGATACAGCCAAGGCTCATGGGTCCACATCGCGTCCTCATAATCACCAAAGAGTGCAAGCCTCTCCTCGATGAATTGATCCAAGGCTTTCAATGCATCCGCTCGAGTGACTGGCCACGTGAAATGCTCCAACTCACCCACATGAGCCTTAAAAAACTTGCTCACCAGGACCATCACATCTTGTGTGATGGCATCAGGTTTGACTGCAAAAGGTTTGGGTATGGGAGAAGGACCGTTTTTGCCAAAAGATTTCCTGTTTTCGGCATCAAAATTCCACTCACCTCCAACAGGTTTACCGTCCTGCATCAAAACATTGAATTTTTGGCGCAACTCACGGTACCAGTACTCCATGCGCAACTGCTTGCGACCTTTTGCAAAGGCTTCAAAGTCTTTGGGCTGTGTGAAAAAATGAAGGTCTGGCGTGATTCTCAAAGGAATTGAATGCTTGGCTGCCAATGCCTTCAGACCCTCCAGTGTCCTAAGGTCGCCCGGATGAGCCACCACCCATTCTTTGGCTTGGTATTTGGCAACTGTTTTTTCCAATTCACCAACCAAAGTTCCGCAATGGTTCGGTGCATCCAAATGCGTGTAATCCAACCTATGGCCTTTTTGGGTGAGCTCTTGTGCGAAATGACGCATGGCACTCAAAAACATCACAGTTCTTGGCTTTGAGCTCGGAACATGAGTAGATTCCTCGCTGGCTTCTGCCATCCACAACACATCTTGTTTTAGGTCTAGACCCTCCAAGACACTCGATTGATGATCAAGTTGATCGCCCAAAATAATGACCAGACGCCTGATCGGCTTGATTTGTGATGGCATAAAGTGAATCTAATCGCAAAAAGTGAATGGGTGCATTGCCCAAATCATAGTATTGATCGATTTTGAACTTTTTGGACTTGAAAATGCCAATACCCCCAAAAAGAGGAAATGTCATTGAAATCTCGGGTAGGCGAAACCCAAGCGAGCAAAAACCAAGTGCTGCGCTCAATGACATCAGTGAGAGAGAAAGCTGCTAAGCGTTTTGCACCAATCCCATTTGCAATTGCCGTGATCTCAAATGGGTCCGCTCACCCCCTCTTGCAAAGAGGTGCTCGAGAGGCAGTTGCATCATCCAAGCCAACGCAATTGCGTTGACTCGAGATCCCAAAAGCTCAGATCGACTGAGTCAACTCTGGAATGGTCACAAACAAATCTGCCACCAATCCATAGTCTGCAACACTGAATATCGGAGCTTCAGGATCTTTGTTGACTGCAACAATGACTTTGGAGTCCTTCATCCCAGCCAAATGCTGAATGGCCCCTGAGATACCGACCGCAACATAAAGCTCAGGCGCAACGATCTTTCCAGTTTGCCCCACTTGATAATCATTGGGTACGTAACCTGCATCGACCGCCGCACGAGAAGCACCCAAAGCAGCCCCAATCTTATCGGCCAAAGGAACAATGACCTGCCTGGCCTGGACGTCATCGACGCGCAATCTGATGTCTGTGTAGTCTATTGCGACCCAGCGATAACAAAGGAATACCAGGAGTTCGAGCGCCGAGAAGGGTATCAACTGAGAATGTATCCTTTTAGTCCTAATTGTTGGTAAAGCATGTGATTTTCATAAAAAAAAGACCGCTAAGAAGTCATCCCTAGCCATTACGACTTGCTAGGCATAGCGATTTCATACACCAGGGTATTGCGACTTCTCCATGAACCTACAAGTTTTCGTCCTTTAGATATTCCTGCTTGACGTTATTAACGCGATACAGTAACCTCCTTGTCATGGCCATTCATTCTTTTCGTTGTACCGACACCGAGACTCTTCACCATGGGAAAAGGGTTGCTCGCTGGGTCAACATAGAACGCGTGGCACTCAGAAAGCTCACCCAACTGGTCATTTCCAGCCGACTAGAGGATTTGCGAGTACCGCCTGGTAATCGACTAGAAGCGCTATCGGGTGATCGACTGGGGCAACACAGCATCCGCATCAACGATCAGTGGCGGGTCTGTTTTATTTGGAACGACGACGCTGCCCACGATGTGGAAATCGTCGACTATCACTGAAAAGGAGTCTTGCCATGGCTGCAATTGAACCCGTCTCTCCTGGCGAAATGCTTCAGGAGGAATTCCTCAAACCCTTGGGGCTCACCCCTTATCGGCTGGCCAAAGATATCGAAGTGCCTGTCACCCGCATTTACGATATTGTGGCTGGTAAGCGTGCTGTGACCGCTGAGACTGACTTGCTTCTTTGTCGTTATTTCGGTGTCAGCGATGGCTGGTGGCTTGCCCTTCAGGCTCATCATGACACTCAAATTGCTCGTTATAAATTGGGGAAACGTTTACTGAAAATAAATCGATGCAAACTCCTACCTGAAGCTGTTGCACATTGATCAACCAGCTATTTCGACCCCAGGGTTCATCACTGCCCATGACCCCTGAGCTAATTTGCAACATGTCGAGTGGGCAAATAGCATTACGACATTTGACATTAATGAGCACGGGATGTAATTTCCTGGTTAAAGTATTTTTGTGGGGGTAAAAATCGAATATTTCATTTTTTTCTTCATATGCACCCCCGGTCGCACCCCGATTCGCTAATCTCAATGGATCCCCTTAGTCCTCCTTGTTGGTTAAGTATTTGATTTTCATAAAAAGGACCGCTAAGAAGTCATCCTTAGCGGTCCTTAACCTGCATATGGTGGTGGGGTGTAACCACTGCGCAAACAGCCTCAGAGTAGCCCCTGCGGGCCTCATCTAGTTCCTGCGAACAATCCCCAATTCAGTGCCGTCCCCCAATGGGAACGCCTCAATCGAACGCGTCCAATCCACAGAATTGCGGACGGCGGTTCAATTCCGTAAAACACTATTGAAACAGGGACCACAGAATTCAATTGTCCATTCAGCCCTGCTTGCCGAGCGGACTCCCCCCTCCTAGTTGACAACACCCCGCCCATCTGATATCTTTAAGATATCTAACTTCAAAGGAGCCAGAAATGAGAGCTGCAGCAGCCCAGATCGCCTTCCGTTATCGCCCGCAAGACAGCGCAACTGGCGTGACCCGCACAACGACCAAACGTCTGGCTGATGTATTGGGTGTTGACGAAACGCAAGTGATTCACCTGGCACTGCATGAGCTGGCCACCAAGTTCCTGCCTCAATACGAGCCAGATGAGGGAGCTTTGACCAAAGCCCAACTCAATCAGGTTAAAAAATCAGCCCCCAAGGCCAAAGGCGGCACTGTTCGCAGCAGTCTGTTTGAATTGGAAAACGCCTGATGCGCTGGTGGCCGGAACCCATGGCTGGCGAAATCGTCTGGTGCCATTTCCCTGACAACATTCACCCCAAACCAAAGCCGCGCCCCGGCCTCATTGTTTCGACCAAGGAAGACGACGAAGGCATGATTTTCGTGAGCGTAGCGTATGGGACCAGCCAAAAGACGGACCGTCTCTACAGCGGG
>Ga0007813_1000586_pt1 | contig 12566 bp, 21 predicted proteins | sample CryBogCBE29Jun09_FD_71194 | JGI IMG/M metagenome (GOLD analysis project Ga0007813, IMG submission 71194) | Freshwater microbial communities from Crystal Bog, Wisconsin, USA - CBE29Jun09 | ecosystem: Environmental > Aquatic > Freshwater > Lake | place: Crystal Bog, Wisconsin, USA | collected... | reverse complement strand
GATGGTGTCAGAAGAATGTTTCAAGATTGGAAAGATGAAGGTGTTGATATAAAAATAACACAAGATCAATTCAATGCACTAGTTTCAATGGCACTAAACATGGGAGTATCTGGTCTTAGAAATAGTCATGTTGTTGATGCTATTAAGAGTGGTAACTTGAAAAAGGCAGGAGAAACAATTAAAACAACATCAGTCAGTAAAAAATTCGGTGGATTAGAAAAGAGAAGGGAAAAAGAGTCTGAAATGTTTATGACAGCTTATTTAAGTCCAAGTCAATTAAGAACCGGAGTATAAAAAACCCCATCAATTTGTTTGATGGGGTTTCTTTTTCTTACCATAAAAATAGTGGAAGTAACCAAAAAGGACTAACATAGAATGGATCGTAATAAGCCATTTGACGTGCAACTTGCTAATCCTAAAGCGAGAGTGAGTGTGAAAAATAGTTTTTTCATGTTAAATTATTTTTTGTTTTTAAATTTAGAATACAAATATAATATTGTTTTTTCAAAAATACAAATAATTATTCATCTAAAAGTTTAGAAAGATTATAATCTCTTAATCTTTGTTTGACTTCTAAAGAGTTTTCTATTAATTCTCTATTTGATTTAGAAAGTGATTTCTTAGGATGTTTAAAGATTTGAAATGAATGATTAGGATAATCTTTTCTCCATTTGGTAATAAATTCTTTATCATCACCTTCAAAGAATTCAATAAACTTGATTTTATTTTTTCTATCAAGTTTAGATATTCCACTATAAGTAACTTCCACAACTATATTATTATATCTAGCCATAACCATTTTACAAATATAATGAAAACTTTTAAAAAGAATAATCTTTTTAATTTTTAAAATTCGTTTATTCTTAGAGATTATATCGATATTAAATGTCTTCATTGCTGTTGGATAAAGAGAAGTGAAATCCATATTAATCCAAACTTCTTTATATAGCTCGTCCATCTTCTTCAAAAAATGTTTTAATTATAAATGATTCTAAATAATTCTGGCAATATTCTTTAGCCAAAGCTAAACTATCAAATTCAATTTCTTCATTATGTCTGGGAAAGAAGTCGTAATCACACGAAACGATAATTTTATCCATAATCTTACCACCAAAAGAATTAGAAACACGAAACGATATGAAGGGATTTCTATGTTTTTCAAATATATAAAACTCACCAATCAAATAGACAAGTCCTTTTTCTTTGCCTATTTCGGTAACATTATCTCTCCAAGTTAATTTCTTAAATGGTATCTTCCACTCTGCCTTCATATTTATTTCGCAAGTATCTTATTAAAAATTTGAAAATTATTTCCAACTGAATTATTATCATTAATAATCGCAAATATTATATGAATGGTAACCCTCCCCGACAATAACATCACGAAAATATCCAGCCATTTTTTCTGGATCATTTTTATAAACACCACAACCCCAAGCACCTAAAATAAGATTCTTAACCCCAAAAGTAGATGGTATCGAAAGCATTAATCTTATCTTATTTCGTGTATTATCTTCATAAGCAATTGCTTTATTCAATTCTTCAAATTTAGCCACTCTTTTACCTAAGAAGTGACCCATTTCATTTAGATTAATTGCCGCAATAGTCATTACATCACAATCAATTGGTTCCATCCAATCGTAATTTTTATCTTTGAAGAAGGTAGAGTCTTGTGTGTAAAGACATTCATCAGTTCTTAATGGATAAAAAGATTTATCAATAGAATCCCAAAGGTTAGAACACCTAAACATCGATTCTTCCTGAGCAGTAGCACCTCTTTCAACACCACCACCGGGTCTTTTAGCGGATGCCATGTTGAGAATACATGTTTTACCTAACTTGCTCCACTTTTGAAGTGAAGATACAGTATCATTAGGTTCAACTATAACATTTCCTTTATATTCGGTATGATATGGTCCGATTATTTCGTTGAATGTGTGTTTAGTTGTGTCAGATTTATTAGTAATGTTTTTGGCAATTTCTAAAGTATCTTGGAATACATTTATTAGGTTTTTCATTTTAGTAGTTTTTCAAGTTTTATATCTCTTTCTTCTTCTTTTGTTAATTTATCCTCAAGCCAAGAATAGGTTTTTTTGAAATTATATTTATCAAATCCTTCTGATTTTTGTTCTTTTTTCTTACATCTTTTACAGATACGGACTTCTTTAGATATTTCTATTGGAAGTGGATTTCCATTTGAATCAGTTTTACCGGAATAATATCCAGTTCCAAACATTGTATTTGTAACAATAACTTTAGGTGGAACAAATAAATCAATTTGAGTTTTATATTCCCAATCATGCTCGAATATCTTTCCATTAAAATACTCACAAAGATTTTTCATGAATTTTTTGACAATTCAGTTATAAATTGAGCACTTTCCTTCTTTATGGATTGTTTATAGTCACAAACTGGACAAATCCATCCATCTTTAGTGGCAACTAAATTGGTTTGAGTAAACTCTGCGCCTGGGAAATTTACACCTTGTTTCTTTTGAACATCAATATATTCATCATAATTTTCATTAGGATGATATTGATTAAACTCATACATTATATGTTTTTCATCACCATCATTGAGACAAGTGAATGGATGAAATTTACCATTATTTTGATATTGATTTAGAGCTTCGACTTGATCTTGGTTGAAGGGTGTTTTTATTGTGTCCATAATTTAATTTAAAATTTGATTTAATTTCTTTTCTCTTAAAACTTTCTTTGTCACATCTTTGAATATCTTACCACCATTACCTACTCTTTCCAATTGATATTTGGTATATTCATTCTGATACAATATACAAATTAAAATTTATAATTCAAAATGTGCCCTTAATCCAAGAGCATTTACCGGACCTCTTGCTGAGTTATATGCAGGGTTAATAATAAATTGATAGTCTGGTGATAATGTCATAAACTTATATTTAAAATTATATTGCGCTTCAAATATTATCTCTGGGTTTATACCATTCGGATATTGACCTAAACCATCACCAATTATGAAACCATAACCACCTGCCTTTAAATAATCAGCATGATCTTTAGATATACCATTGATGGCAAAACCAAGTCTGATAATATCATCAGGTCGTTTAAATCTTTCACCGGATATGAATCCACCAAAAGTTAAAGATTCATCTATTTCGGTATACATCCAAGACTCTGTTATACCATTATTCCAAGAAGCTCTAGCAAATACCATTTCTCCTTTCTTTCCGAGTTTCATTTCCCAATTAAGTATAAAACCGAACTTACTATAATAGGCACCGTTTCTTCCTCTTACACTATCTAAAGCGCGAGATACAAGGTGAGTGGTTCCATCATTTAGTGAAGTACTACCATTATCCCCAGATATAACAACAGCTAAAGAATCATTAGATTTTAACAATTTAGCAGCATCTTTATAAACTCCCATTCTTCCGTGATTTGCAAATCCAGTGATCTTAATAGTATTACTGAAATCTTTTTTTAGTGGTATAGTTACCTCTAGCAATTCACCGTGAGCTCTTGCCCATTCAGATGGACTTGGAATAAAGTTTTCAGTGACTAATCCGTTAGACCAAAGTGCATTTACAGCACTACAAAAACGAATAGTATAATTCTTTTTGACTAATTTAAGTGAAAGAGCGTAAGTATAACCTCTAGTATTAGATGGATAGTCCCAAGCACCGGCATCCATAAGAGACCAATTTAATAAACTAGTAGTTGGATCGTGAGAAGTTACATTCTGATCAAAAATATCACTTAAGCTAAATTTACCAAAAGTGATTACTAATCTTTCTTTTGGCACCATCATTCCAATTTTATTAAAATCTGATTCACGATAAACTCTTTCCTTTGAAAGAGGAATTGTTTGTCTAAAGAAGAATCTGGCAACATAAGCTGTAGGTGCCGGACTTCCAACTCTGAAAGTAGTTCCATTTGGAAAGCCTGCCAATCCAGTTGCACCAGAAAAACCAGAGCCTCCAGCAACCTCTGGATTTATATATAATTCACCAAACTTCCATAATCTCAATCCGAAGAATAGTGTAGTAGTAGATGATAATGTGGATTCTTGTGAATTATACAAGGATTTATAACCAAGACCTACTGATGAATGGAAGCTTGGATGGTATTGTTCAACAAAAGTCTGTTGAAAGTGTAAAGATATTCGATTTGTTGAATCTTGACTCCAAGCAGAGGCAGATGATAGCATCATCACTATCATTAGAAGTTTTTTTATCATTTTAAGGATTTTAATTTTTTAGAGGTCGGTAGAGGGTTTGAACCTCTCTAAAAGGGCTTGCTTTCCCTTTGCCTAACTGTCTCTCGAGCCACCCGACCATTTTTCTTATCTATTAAAAATATCATCTTTATGTCCGTATTTCTCGATCAAATATTCCATACCTCCAAATCCAATAAGAAGATTTAGAATTTCGCAATATTTTTACTAACGAACGTTAGTATGGATTTCAAAAAACTTCTTAGAAATCTGAGCTAATTCAGCTTCTTTTTGAATTTTCTTGTAATTTCTAAGTGATTTATTAACATAAAAAGTCTTTAAATACCAGAATCTTAAAGGTGATATAAAGTCAGATACATTATAGTAATTACTATTATTGTATTCACTATATATGACTTTAAACTTAAAACCTTCATTATATAAGCAAAAAATAAAATGTTTGTTGGAAAATCCAACATCAATTGGTGTCCAAGAGTAGTTTTTCAATTGCGAAATCATTTGCTCTCTCAGTAGTTTTATTTTTTCTCGATTCTGTTTTATGTTATCACTCATTTTTTAATCAAATTTATAAATGAATAATCAAATTGATTTTTATCATCTTTGTTATAAAATTCTTCTGATTCAATCTCCCATTCACTACCGATTTCTGGAAAGTAAGTATCGCCTTCTAGTTCAGTCCAAATTTTAGTTAAGAATATTTTATCTGCTAATATAATACTTTTTTGATAAATTTCCCCACCACCCAAAATAAAAATTTCTGAATCGAGTTTTAGTGCTTCTTCTAAGGAATTCACCACCTCACAAAAAGGTATTTCTATATTTTGTCTCGTTATGATTACATTCCTTCGATTAGGAAGAGGTTTTCCAATCGATTCGTAAGTCTTTCGACCCATGACAACGGTTTTTGCTAAAGTCAATTCTTTGAATCTTTTCAAATCAGCAGATTGTTTCCATATCAACTTATTATCTTTTCCAATCACCCGATTGATTGAATGTGCTACTATTATGTTTATCATTTTTGTAATAATTGATTTAATTTTGCATCACGTATATCAGATTCATCCATAATTAATTCAGCTTTGTCTTTATCTATCCAAAAATTTTGCATAAACCCAATAATTGAATTTCGCATTGCTGGGTCTTTACCAATACTTTCACTTGATGAAAAATCATATGCTAATACTTTAATTTTAGTATCAGATATTTCAATCACATCACACTCGTAATCAACGCTGAAACTACCCTTTTTATCAGAGACTAACTCATAACCAGGAATTAAAACTTTACTACCAGGAACAAACATAATTCTTTCATCAAGTTTCTTTTTTTGATTATGTGATTTAAAAAAAGAAACTCCAAATAGTGTTAATGATATGAATGTGATAAAACTAAGTATAATAATTGCAATTATCATTGTATATTGATTTTAACTTTTTTCCAATTTCTAGTCCAGTGAGCATCCGTCTGAATATGTCCCTTTCTAACCCATTTTATCACATTTTTATCAAAATCATCATTGTAGAACATACCAGCAACTCGAGCAACAACACCTTCTCTTTGACAACCAAGTTCAGATGGTTCTTTAGAAAGTTTTTCTACAAGCCCTTTGAGCTCTTTTTCAGAATTTACTATTCCTTTGAATAGAACTGGAACGGTTGGAATATCAAACAAGTAAGCGTATTCTTCTACCTTTCCCCAAGGAATCCAAATATTATTATCTCTGATTCCGAAAATATAAAAATAAGAAGTTAGATTAGTATATTCAATTGAGTGAATACCTTCCATATTCTCACCAAATATAAAAACATCCTCAGGTATATCAAATTTGATTCTATCATGAATCATCCACATTTCTCTGTCCCAAGGATTTTTAGAAAAATCAACATGTGACCTTCCATAGACTCCATCTCTTACAAGTGAGGCATTAGAACCGTCTAACTTTTCAGTAATGACTATTTCTTGTCCAATTAAATTCGACATAGTATCAGCCACTCTGTCATCATTAGTGACGCCAGCAGAAAAGGGGAAATGATATGTTCTTGGATATTTTGACATAATAATACAAAAATACAAATTTATCTGAAATAATCCAAATCCTTTTTTTCAGGATTTGGATCTTCTTGTACTTTTGACTCTTCTAAACATGCTTGCCTACTTATAAAGACTAACATAGTAAGTGGAATATAAATTACCCAGAATTGCCAAGTTGTTATACCAAATCCTAAATAACCAAGCCAAAAACATATCCATATTGCCCATCCTCGTTCTTTTAAAAATTTTATCATAATTATCAATTTTATTTTAAAAATACTATTTAGTCTTAATCCTTTTAAGACTCTTCGGTACTTGAATATAACTTAGATGAATCATAGAATTACCATAGATTGGTGAATTTATCTGATAAACAAACAACTCATTTTCTTTCCTCACTTCATCAACCCATTCTATGAATTCAAACTCTGAGCTAAAACGAATCGTTGAATTAGAAAGCGATTTCTGATACATCCGCATACAATTTTTAGAAACAACTGAGTCAGATTCATCGGTAGACTGGAGATAATAAATCACTACTTGAGGAAGTGAGATTGTTACATCGATTTTTCCAAAGAGTATATCTAAATAAGGATTTAAATAATTTAAAGGATCCTGATAATATTCATCTTCAAGTAAATGTGAAATTTTAACACCCCTTCTATCTGATAGTTCTAATAAACGATCGTGATTCCTAATAAGTCTAAAGATTTTTTCCCGATTAGTTTTTTCTGAATCTAATGATTCATCATTTAGAGAAAACCAATCAGGGTTTAATCTATATTTTTCTATCCAATTCATTGCTTCACCCTCTCTAGAAGTATAAGTTTTTTAATATATAGTATTAAATTAGTTAAAAGTTATGCCAAGAAAATTAACAACAGAAGAATTTATTCAAAAGTCTAAAAATATACATGCAAATAAATATTTATATGATAAGTGTAATTATGTTGGAAATCGTTTTAAAGTTATTATAACTTGTAAAGTGCATGGTGACTTTTATCAACTACCACATAATCATCTAGAAGGAAAGGGTTGTCAAGAGTGTGGAGGTTCCAAAAAACATAACAAAGAAAGTTTTATTGAAAAGTCAAAAATAAGACACAAAAATAGATATAATTATAACTTAGTAAATTATGTAAATAGTAAAACTAAAGTTAAAATAATATGTCCAATTCATGGGTTATTCGAACAATCACCACTAAAGCATATTGGTGGGTCTGGATGCCAAATTTGTGGTGGAACTATTAAATCATCACTCGATGATTTTATTGAGAAGGCAAATAATATACATAATTTTGAATATAATTATCAATTTGTTAATTATCAAGATAATAAAACAAAAATTAATATTTGTTGTAAAAAACATGGCATATTTCATCAGATACCATCAAATCACCTCAAGGGTGTAGGTTGTCCAAAATGTTCAAATAAGCACAAACCAAGCAATGAAGAGTTTATTGAAAAGGCTAATAAAATTCACAACCTTTTATATAGATATAATAATGTTAAATATATAAATTGTAAGACTGAAGTCGAAATTGAATGTCTATTACATGGAATTTTTAAACAAACTCCAAATTCTCATCTGAGAGGCAGGGGATGTAAGATTTGTAACACTTCTCATGGAGAAATTAAAATAGAAAGTATATTAAAAGAAAATGATATTATATATCTTAGGCAATTTTCTTTTAATAATTTAGTATATAAAAAGGCATTAAAATTTGACTTTGCTATATTTGATGATAAAAATGAATTAAAATGTCTTATAGAATATAATGGAGAACAGCATTATAATTTTCGTGGTCAATTTGGGATGAAGGAAGAAATTTTCGATGAGTGTATTGTAAGAGATAATTTGAAGATAAAATATTGTGAAGAAAATAAAATTAACATCTTCACAATAAGATATGATGAAGATGTTAATTTAAGAATGTCTGAAATTATGCAAAAAATTGAGCATTCATCTGAATTTTCTGCAAATCTTCTTGTGTGAAATATTGAGGTTGCTCTTTAGAAATTTTAACCATTTCAAGATACGTTTGTTTCGCCTCATCTTTGCGTCCGGTATAGTATGAACTAGCCGCATGACACTCTAAAAATCTCCAAACATAAAGCGTTTCATCAACGAAAAGCAATCTCTGTGGATAAGGATTCTTACCATGGTAATTCTTCTTACCAAATGAAGAATAAAGATAAGCATTATGCCACTCACCTATTGCTAAATAATAATCAACAATAGCTTTAATCGGCTCACCACGAAGTGGGTCGAAATTATAAGCCTTTAATAACTCATTTAAGGTTAAATTCCAAGGCTCTTCCATCGCTCTCATAATAGTTCCAATACGATATTGAGCATAAAAGATTTCTTCCGGATATCCATCATGGCGTTGCACTCTTTCCTTGTAATATTTCATACTTCTGCGAAGCCTTTCATCATTCTCTTCTTTATTATCTGGAACACAGGCTGAATCGTGATAACTTTGAGCGGTATAGAAAATCCAACGAGGGTCTTGACGATTTGCATCAATATACTTCTCTAAAACATGTGCGTGTGATTTATATTTTGCTGGGATGTTTCCTTTCCAACTTCCACCTGTCATTTCAACTTTAACGGTTATTCCTTCAAGTAATCCAGATGATATATTTTTATCGGAACATATGATAAATTCGTGTACGGGTCCATAGAAGGAGAAGGGTTTATCCAATCGACACAATTCATTTCTGGTATACTTCATACTACCAATATAGGTATTAAACATATAAAGATCTTTATCTAATTTTTGTTTATCAAACTTTGGATCTATAATTATTGTTTCATCAGCATCTAACCAAAAATTGTAATATGTGTGTCCATCATTTTTTGAAAGGAACATTTCTCTAGCTTTAGTGAAAGATTCATTCCTACAATTCTCGAAATTATCAAAAGGCTTTTCAAAGACATAAGTCTCTATGTTGTTTTCTTTACCCCAGTTATTTATTTTTTCAATTGTATCATCAGTTGATCCTGTATCAACTACACAAATTCCATCCACTATTGGTTTTATTGAATTCAACATCTTTTCAATAACATGTGATTCATCCTTAACAATTTGAGTTAGTATTAACTTTATAGCCATTAATATAATTTATTTTTTATTTATAGAAAATATCAAAGATTTTGTTGAGGGAGCAAGTATATTTTAATATATAATGTATTAACAAATAAATAATTGTATGTTGGTCTATAAAGCAAAATTTCCGAATGGTAAGGTTTATATAGGGAAGTCTAAAAATTTTCTAAACCGTATTAAAAAACATAAATCTAGTGATAGATATTATGATACAAAGATGGCTAACGCTATAAGTAAATTTGGATTTGATAATATAACTTGGGAAGTAATTTTTGAGAGCGATGATGTTAATATAGTTAATCAAAAGGAAAAAGAATTTATCATATTCTTTGATTCCATAGAAAATGGATACAATATATCAACTGGTGGAGATGGTGGTGATACAATATCGAATAATCCTCATAAAAATGATATTATGAGAAAACAATTGAAGTCTAAAGGTATAGATGGTTACACCATAATAGATGAAAATTTATCAAATCTAATTATTAAGGATTATCAAGAAAACTTCATAGGAATCAGGACTTTATCTAAAAAATATAATATATCAAGACAGAGATTATCAAGATTTTTCCAATCTAATAAAATTTTAATTGATAAAGATAGGACATCTAAGGTAAATACATTCATTCCTTCAACTGAATTAATTGACAGGATAATTAAAAACTTTAAAGAAGGAAAAACTATAAAAGAAATGTCCGAAGAGGAAAATTTAACAATATTACTTGTTAGTAGAATACTTCACGATTCGGGTGTTAGAAAATCAAAAAGATTTAAAGATGGAAAAAGATACGATGGTAGGCAACCAAAAAACCGCAAACATGACAATCAGATTGGATAAAACTCTTTTAAGTGATTACAAATCCCTATGTGAGAGGCAGGGGTTTGATATGAGTAAAAGAATCAGAATATTCTTAGAGAAAGAGATTGAATTTGATAAGAGGGGAGAGAATATATTAAATAAATTAGGTTAATTTATTCCTAATTGTCTTAGTTTTAGTTCTCTTAGATATATTTTTTCTACAAAATATTTCTTAGGTAATTTAAGATTTCTGGAGGGTATATCAATTGGGATTATCCACATACCATAGGTTTCACGGAAATCGACTATTATATGGTTTAATTCAACAGATTGGATTATTCCATAATCACCGACTTTGAGGTATTTAGGATATCCATCATTTCGTTTACAAAAGAGCATAACTCTATCACCTTCATGAAAATTAATTCGTTTGAATTTTATATCATCTTGGATTTTCCAAATTTCTGCACCTGTTAGTTCCATAATAGTAACTTAATAATCTGAATCATAATCAGGTGATTTGTAATCAGAATACCAATAATTTTTTGGTTTAGACTTATATCTTTCAAAAAGAGTTTGTGTTTTTTTATTAGTTTCATCAGACTTTTTCTTTTCAACATCTTCTAAGTAGAAATTAAAAACGTTAAAAACATGTTCTCCCTCGGTTATATACTCTATATCTGAATTTTCTATTTCAAAAGTTCTTCCAGCAATTTTTAATTTTTCTGATTTAACCGGAAGTCTTGGCATATTATCAGAGTCAAACTCTAATATATTATTAGAATTGACTAAATTAATTTTAAAATCTCTTATTTCTTGAATATCAAGATTTGTTATATGAAATTTTATTCTGTATTTTAGATTCATAGTGAATGGGTATTTACTATTATATTATTTAGGTCGTGTTGATGTTTAGGATCAACTCGTTGATTGACAAATATTGGATTAGCTAATTCCATTTTAGATTCTATAATAGATTCGAGAGTGGCAATTTTCCAACCATTTTCCAACTGAGTAGAAGGTTTCAATTCATCTTTAATTATTAATTGAATGAAACATGGAAACCAATGAGAATCTGGACCGCTATATCCATCAGAAAATGTGGCGAATGCTCTATTCAAAAGATATTGTGTTTTGTTTAAATCAAAATCATAGATTTTATAATCTCGGCATATTTCTAAAAATTGATCTTTACTTATAACGAAGTCCCAGTCATTTGGTTCTCGGTTTAGGAGTGGTTTACCATTTAGTTTATAACAATTAAGAGCTCTTGAACCGGTGAGTATAATTCCTCTATCTAAAAGGTTTTTGACTATTCTTCTTTTCTTATTGAAAAAGTAATAGAAATATCCAGGCAATCTATTAGTATCAATAGTTACTTTATAGTCACCGGTTGTAACACCAAGTTTAATATCTCTTATAAGTGATTGATTTGTCATTAGACAGCATTTATTTCGTTAATAGATTTTTTCTGAGTAATTGCCATAATTGATTTAGCAAATATAAAGCTTTTTAATCAATTCAATCACATCTCTACTACCTTCCCTATAAAAAAATTCATCCATTCTTCTTTCTGGGAAGTTTTTATTTCTCCAATTTGATGCTATTGGCCAAGCAACTTTGAAATATTCATTAAGTTTCAAATTATATTTTTTATTGTAAGAATAACAATATTCCATTACTAATCATAAAACATGATCAAAACATATTTCAATCTTTATCCAATCACATTGAGCTCATTGATGCTTAATTTATTATTCAATCTCTTTATTGAATTTGAAATTAAATCTGAGCAAGAGATAACGGTTATTTTTGGAATAATACCGGAAGAGTTAGGAATAGAGAATTTTGAGTTATAATACTCAACTTTTTTTGTAGTTCCGAATACCGTGTCAGATACAATAAGTTCGTCAATTGAAGAATTATAGATATTTTCAAGTGCATTGCCAGATGCAACAAAATGTGGAATGACAGCTCTTAAAGTTGAAGCTCCTTTCTCTTTAAGAAGATGTGAGGCTTTTGAAAGTGTACCACCCGTATCTAAAATATCATCACCAAGAATAATATTTCTACCTTTAACATTTTCTTGCCCAATCAAAACCATCGATGATATCTCATTGAATTTTACTCTCGTTTTTTCAATCATCGCTGTTACTGAATCGGGGAAAACTTTAGCTAAATCTTTATTCCTTTCAACTGCGCCAGCATCTGGGGGACAAACACAAACATCTGAGATATTTTGATTTCTAAGGTAATCTGTAAAAATCTTATTTCCGTTTAAGTGAACTACTGGGACATCATACATACCCATAATTGCACCTGCATGCAATTCAATTGTTATTAATTTATCCAAACCAACGGATTGAAGCATATTAGCTAATGTTCTAGCCGAAATTGAAGAT
>Ga0007813_1000538_pt1 | contig 13275 bp, 10 predicted proteins | sample CryBogCBE29Jun09_FD_71194 | JGI IMG/M metagenome (GOLD analysis project Ga0007813, IMG submission 71194) | Freshwater microbial communities from Crystal Bog, Wisconsin, USA - CBE29Jun09 | ecosystem: Environmental > Aquatic > Freshwater > Lake | place: Crystal Bog, Wisconsin, USA | collected... | reverse complement strand
TCGCCTCACGCGCATGATGGGCATGAATGTGGTGGCGCCTTTTTTGTGCGCCAAAGAGGCCGTCAAACGCATGAGCACCTTGCACGGGGGCAAAGGCGGCGTGATCGTGAACGTGAGCTCGGTGGCTGCGCGCCTGGGCGGCGCCACTCAATATGTGGATTACGCCGCCAGCAAAGCCGCTTTGGATGCGCTCACCATTGGCTTGTCGAAGGAGGTGGCCAAAGAGAGCATTCGCGTGAACTCGGTCTCGCCTGGCCTCATCGACACCGACATTCATGCCAGTGGCGGACTGCCCAACCGAGTGCGCGACCTCTCCCCCCAACTGCCCTTTGGCCGTGCAGGCAGCGCACAAGAGGTGGCTCAAGCCATATGTTGGCTCCTCAGCGAAAACGCCAGCTACTGCTCTGGAACGATTTTGGACGTCTCTGGCGCCAGGTGAATTTTGTCTCACCCATCCTTGTCTCTTCAAAGCCCCTTTTGGTCCTTTGCGCTCGTTGTTTTTTAAATCTTTCGGCTCAAACATGGGGACTTCCTGCATGGAAGGAACTCTCAAGATCGATTAAGCTTTGGACATGCGCAGTTTGACGCAGAAGATTTCTTTGCTCAAGGCTTGAATGGCCTTTGAGCCCTCCTCCCTTTGTCCATTCACTCTCACAGGAATTTCTCAAATGGCCAGCTCCCAACACCTGCCTTTGGTTGAACACTTCATCAGCGGCCAAACCACCCGCGCCAACGCCTCTCGCGTTCAGCCCATCTACCACCCCGCCTCTGGCGCCATCACCAAAGAAGTGGTTCTCGGACACACCAGCGACGTGGACACAGCCGTGGCAGCGGCCAAAAAAGCCCAGCCCGCTTGGGCGGAAATGCCCCCGATTCGGCGCGCGCGAATCATGTTTCGCTTCTTGGAGCTTTTGAACCAGCACAAAGACGAATTGGCCCACTTGATCACCGCTGAGCACGGCAAAGTCTTCACCGACGCCCAAGGCGAAGTCTCGCGCGGCATCGACATCGTGGAGTTTGCTTGCGGCATTCCTCAGCTGCTCAAAGGTGACTTCACCGATCAAGTCTCAACGGGCATCGACAACTGGTCCTTGCGCCAACCCATTGGCGTGGTGGCTGGCATCACACCCTTTAATTTCCCCGTGATGGTGCCCATGTGGATGTTCCCCATTGCATTGGTCTGCGGCAACAGCTTCATCCTCAAGCCCTCCCCCACCGATCCCTCCCCATCTCTTTTCATGGCCCAATTGCTCAAGCAAGCGGGACTGCCAGACGGCGTCTTTGGCGTCGTTCAAGGTGACAAAGAGGTGGTGGATGCGCTCTTGGTGCACCCCGATGTGCAAGCGGTGAGCTTTGTGGGCTCAACACCCATCGCCAATTACTTGTATGAAACTGGGGCCAAACATGGCAAACGTGTGCAAGCCTTGGGAGGCGCCAAAAACCACATGGTGGTCATGCCCGATGCCGACCTAGACCAAGCCGTGGATGCGCTCATTGGCAGCGCTTACGGCTCAGCAGGCGAGCGATGCATGGCCATCAGTGTCGCCGTCCTTGTGGGTGATGTGGGCGAGAAAATCATTCCCGCTTTGATCGAGCGCACCAAGTCTTTGAAAGTCAAAGATGGCATTCATTTGGATGCAGAAATGGGTCCCATCGTGACCCAAGCGGCTTTGGATCGCATCAAAGGCTACATTGACATTGGCGTACAAGAAGGCGCCAAGCTCTTGGTCGATGGTCGCACCTTCGACCCCAAATCTGCGGGCGAGAATTGTGCAAATGGATTTTGGATGGGCGGCACCTTGTTCGATCAAGTGAGCACTGAGATGCGAATCTACAAAGAAGAGATTTTTGGCCCCGTGCTCTCTTGCATTCATGTCAAAACACTGGACGAGGCAATCGAGCTTGTGAACGCTCATGAGTTTGGCAACGGCGTCTCATGCTTTACCCGCACAGGACATGTGGCGCGCGAATTCTCCAGACGCATCCAAGTGGGCATGGTTGGCATCAACGTGCCCATCCCCGTTCCCATGGCGTGGATCGGCTTTGGTGGCTGGAAGCGTTCCTTGTTTGGTGACATGCACGCCTATGGTGAAGAGGGCGTTCGCTTTTACACCAAGCAAAAGAGCATCATGCAGCGCTGGCCTCAAGGGGGCTCAAGTGGGGCTGAGTTTGTCATGCCCACCTCCAAATAACCACTCTATGCGCCTACGCCCTGCCCCAAGATGAGCGACAACGCAGAACTGTGTTTTGATTACGTGATCGTGGGAGCGGGCACCGCTGGCAGCCTGTTGGCCAACCGCTTGAGCGCCAATTCAAACTCTCGCGTCCTCCTCATTGAAGCGGGAGGGCGTGACGATTACCACTGGATCCACATCCCTGTGGGCTATTTGTATTGCATTGGAAACCCAAGAACCGACTGGCTCTTTCAAACCCAGTCAGAGCCTGGGCTGGGAGGACGAAGCCTGCGCTACCCCAGAGGCAAGGTGCTGGGCGGCTGCTCCAGCATCAATGGCATGATCTACATGCGGGGTCAGTCGCGTGACTACGAAGCATGGGCCCAAACGACCCAAGACCCTGCGTGGTCCTGGCAAGCGTGTCTGCCCTATTTCAAGTTCACCGAAGATCATCACCTGGGACCCACCTCCTTGCATGGCGCCAAGTCAACCGTTGAGTTGGAGCCGCTACATTCATTTTCAGGCACCCAAAGTGATGCCCAGGAAAGTGCCTCAAGCGCCTACTTGCAAACCTTGAAGCTTCAAAACGCGGGAGGCGAGTGGCGGGTCGAACGGCAACGACTGCAGTGGAATGTCCTAGAGGATTTCGCACAAGCTTGTGAGCAAGCCGGCATTCACAAAACCCCTGATTTCAACACAGGCAACAACTTTGGGGTGGGCTACTTTGAGGTGAACCAATCCAAGGGGATGCGCTGGAACACGGCCAAAGCTTTTTTGCGACCCACATGCTATGGCAGGTCCAATTTCGAAATGTGGACCCATGCCCATGTGGCCAAGCTTGAGCTCTCCCGTGAGAGCGATGGCAGGCTCAAGTGCAGCGCAGTGGATGTCTTGACCTCGCGAGGCAAAATCACAGTTCAGTGCGCCCGAGAAGTCATCTTGTGTGCAGGCGCGGTGGCCACTCCTCAATTGCTGCAGCTCTCTGGCATTGGAGACCCGAATCTTCTCGCACGCTTTGGAATCGAGCCCCACCTCAACAGCCCTGGTGTGGGCGCAAACCTTCAAGACCACCTCCAGCTCAGATCGATCTTCAAGGTGCAAAACGCGCAGACCTTGAACACCCTCTCACGCAGTTGGTGGGGAAAAGTCAAAATGGGATTGGAATACGCCATGCACCGCAGCGGCCCCTTGAGCATGGCCCCCTCACAACTTGGGGTCTTCACCAAGAGCGATCCTTCTCTAGAGTGGCCCGATTTGCAGTACCACGTCCAACCCTTGAGCCTGGGTGCTTTTGGTGAACCCTTGCATGATTTTGACGCCATGACGGCCAGTGTTTGCAACCTGAACCCAAGCTCTCGCGGCTTCATTCGGTTGCAAAGCTCTGACCCCAAAGCGCCCCCCCTCATTGCCCCCAACTACCTGAGCACCGAGGAGGACCGCGCAAAGGCCGTTCGCTCCATTCGCTTGACGCGACACTTGATGCAACAAAGCGCCATGGCCAAGTACTCACCGCAAGAGTTTTTGCCAGGTGAACGCCACCAAAGCGATGCCGAGCTCGAGACCATGGCAGGACAAATTGGAACCACCATCTTTCACCCCGTGGGCACCGCTCGCATGGGGGAAAAGGGCGACCCCTTCGCAGTGTTGGATTCACGCTTGAGGGTGCAAGATCACCAAAGGGGAGACTGGGTCAAAGGACTGCGCGTGGTTGACGCCAGCGCCATGCCCAGCATCACAAGCGGCAACACCAATTCACCCACCCTCATGATGGCCGAGAAAGCAGCCCACTGGATTGCCCAAGACCACCCCCAAGACTTCACCCATTAAGGGCTTTTCCCTAGATTCAGCGCACAAAGCTGCCTCTATGATCACACCATGATTCAAACGAGCCCTTTGCGCGTTTGAGTTGAGGGCGGAGGAGACAAGCTCCCCCAAAGCGCCAAAAAAGAGCGCGCGCAAAAGCACTGCAAACCCAAACTTTGCAGTGCTTTTTTTATGCGCCTAAGGGTTGTGGCTTACACTGCTACCAATGGATATTCTCTTTGTTTTGGTGAGCGCTGGGCTCGCGGGCTTTGTCGATGCAGTGGTTGGAGGGGGCGGTTTGATCTTGGTGCCGGCCATCTTCTCTGCTTACCCCCAAGCCCCAGCCGCCACCCTCCTTGGCAACAACAAATCGGTCTCTTTGTGGGGCACCTTGTTTGCCAGTTGGAATTACGCACGCCAAATCGATTTGCCTTGGAAAAAACTCCTCATGGCAGCTTTCTTTGCGGGCGCCTTTTCATTCTTTGGCGCATGGGTCTTGGGACAAGTGCCCTCCAGTGGTCTGAAAAAAGCACTGCCCTTTGTGCTCACCTTGATTTTGATCTACACCTTGGTGAGCCGCCAAATGGGCAGCGAGCACAATCCCAGGTTTGAAGGCAAGAAAGAGCGGTATGTGCTTTTTGCAGTGGCCGCTTGCATGGGCTTTTACGATGGGTTTTTTGGCCCCGGAACGGGAAGCTTCTACATTTTCATTTTCGTGCGCTTGATGCGCTACGATTTTTTGCACGCCTCCTCAAGCGCCAAAATCCTCAACAGCGCCAGCAACGCTGCCGCACTCTTTCTCTTTACCATGCAAGGTCAAATTTGGTGGCACTTGGCCATCCCGATGGCCCTCATGAATGTGCTGGGCAGTGGACTGGGCACACGCCTGGCCATTCAAAAGGGCTCTGGCTTTGTTCGCTGGATGTTTGTGATCGTGGTGAGCGCTTTGATTTTGAAAACCACCTACGATGCCTACTTTGCCGCCTGAGCGGCACGCCTAAACTGCGCCTTCAAGGCTTCTCAGGCAAGGCAAGCGAGTCGTCAGGCGTGGTCTTGTCGCTGCCAATGGGCCAAGAGACATTGGCAACATTTCGAGGCTTGCCAATGGGGCGCGTGGCCTGCCCGATTTGAACCGCAGCGATATCCTCCTCTGAGGGGTACTGGCCCAACAAGAGGTAATCGAACACCCGTCTGGCAATGGGCGCTGCGTTTTGCGCACCAAAGCCCGCGTTCTCCACCACCATGGCCAAAACCACTTTGGGTTCATCTGCGGGTGCATACGCCATGAAAAGCGCATGATCCCTCATGCGTTCATCGACCTTGGAGGCGTTGTATTTTTCGTTCTCCTTGACCGTGTAGACCTGCGCGGTACCGGTTTTTCCTCCACTCGTGTACTGAGCACCCACAAAGGAAGAGGCCGATGTGCCCTCCAAATTCACGCCTTCCAAGGCGTGACGAATGATGGCGACATTGTCTGGATTCAGCGGCACGTGCTCCATGGGCGCCACAGGAACTGTTCTTCTCTCGTGGGTCTCTGGGTTCACGATCTCTTTGACCAGATGCAGTCGCATCTTTTGACCGTTGTTGAGCACGGTGGAGGCGGCTTGAAGAATTTGCAGGACCGTGAAACTGTTGTATCCCTGGCCAATTCCCAAAGAGATGGTCTCACCCGAATACCACCTTTGTTGCTCTGGCTTTTTGTACGTGGTTCGCTTCCAATCTGTGGAGGGCAAGATGCCCTTGGACTCGCCCAACACATCGATGCCCGTGTACTGACCAAAACCCAAAGGCTTCATCTGCTCGTAGATCGTGTCCACGCCTAAATCGTGGGCCAACATGTAGTAGTAGGTGTCGCAAGACTGAACAATCGAGCGGTACATGTCCACGGTGCCATGCCCCCCCTCTTGGTCATCTCTGAAGCGATGGTTGCCAAACATGTAAAAGCCTGGGTCAAAAATCGTCTGCTCCGGCTTTCTTTTGCCCGTCTCCAACGCAGCCAAGGCCATGAAAGGCTTGTACATGGAGCCAGGCGGATAGGTGCCGCGAAGCGCACGGTTCAAGAGCGGTTTGTCAATCGACTCGTTCAAGGCCTGCCAGTTGTCGCCATCAATGCCCTCAACGAACAAATTGGGGTCAAAGGTGGGTTTGCTCACAAAAGCCAACACCTCACCCGTCTTGGGATCCATCGCAACCAGCGCGCCGCGACGATTGCCATAAAGATCCTCGATGAGCTTTTGCAGTTTGATGTCCACCGACAACACAATCGTGTTGCCAGGCGTTGCAGGACTGCTGCTCAAGCGGCGAACGGCACGCCCACCGGCTGAAGTCTCCATCTCGTGAAAGCCGGTTTTGCCGTGCAGCTCACGCTCATAGCTTTGCTCAATGCCCAATTTGCCAATGTAGTCCGTGCCCCTGTAATTGGCCTCGTCCTCTGAGTCTTCAATTTTTTCTTTTTCTTGGTTGTTGATGCGGCCGATGTAACCAATCAAATGGCTCGCAAGCGTCGTGTAGGGGTAGTTGCGAAACAACCTGGCTTTGATCTCAACGCCAGGAAAGCGAAATTTTTGCGCAGCAAAGCGAGCCACCTCATCGTCACTGAGACGCGTGCGAATGGGCACCGACTCAAAGCTCTTGGATTCGTCCAAGAGCTTTTTGAATCGCCTGCGGTCTCTGGAGTAAATGTTGATGACCGAGCTCAACTGATCGATCACTTCCTCCAGTGGGTAGCGCACTTTGGAGGGTGAGATCTCTAGGGTGTAGGCCGAATAGTTGGTGGCCACAATGACCCCATTTCGATCCACGATCACGCCGCGAGTCGGAACCACGGGTGCAATGACTTTTCGGTTGTTCTCCGCTTGCTCAAACAAGTCTTGGTAACGCCAAATTTGCAGGTACATCAACCTCAAACCCAGCAGTGCAAAGCACACCAACACAAACGCAGAAGCGGCCAGGACCCTGGCGCGAAAACGCCTCAAATCGTACTCGTTGCTACCCCCAAAGCTCATAGCGGACGGTTTTCATCGGGGTCGGGAGCGCGCCTTTGTGGCGCCAAGAGGATGATGCTCATCAAGGGCCACATCAAGGCCTCAAGCAGGGGTGCGAACACCATCGACCAACCCATCAAACTGCCCGACAAGCTCATCCTGATGAGCATGGAGATGGCGTGAGAGATGGCAAACAAAGGCAGCACTTGAAGCGCCTGAGAGGGCACCGAGAACCACAGCAAACGGCGGTGAATGAGGGTTGCAAAAAAGCCAAGCACCACATACGCGAGTGCGTGTTGGCCTAAAAAGGAGACTTGGTGAACATCACAAGCCAGTCCCAAAAAGAAAGCCCAACCAATGCCCACGCGTTGGGGTTGGTGCACCGACCAAAAGAGCAACACCAAAGCCACAAAATCTGGCATCCAAGCGGCGTTGCCCAACAATCCAACGTTCTCAATCATGTTCAAGAGCAACGCCACAAACAAACTCATGGCGATGAAAAAAGAACTGGCTGGCAACAAGAGCTGCTGCCCACGGGGCATGATCATCGCTTGACCTCCGCTTTGGGCTCTGGTGCAGCGCTCGGTGCAGGACTTGGAGCTGGGCTTGGCGTGGGGGAGGCATTTGCAGGTGCAGGCGCTTTCACCGATGGTGGTGCGGTGTTGCTCACCGCGCTGGACATGCCCGCCTTGGCCGCCCCAATGGGCTTGGTGTTTTCGGGCTCTGGTCTCTTGGGCAAATCAAAGCCCACCGGATCCAAGACCATCACAAAACGCACCCCTTGAGCGCGTCCAGTGGGTTGGCACAAAATGCGCGCAAACATGGAGTCCGCGCTTCTCTCGATCTTGATCACTTTGGCCACTGGCACACCCGGTGGATAAACGCCATCGACTCCACTGGTGGAGAGCACATCTCCTTCTTGAATGTCGCTGTTGGCCGCCATGTAGCGAAGCTCTAAAAGGGGCGCACCACCTGACTCACCAAAGGCCACACCGCGAGCACCCGTTCTGTTGTTGAGCACGGGAATCGAATGTTCACGATCGATGATCAAGGTGGCCTCGCTCACCAGGGGGTACACGCGCGTGATTTGGCCCACCACCCCTTGCTCATCCATGATGGGAGAGCTCAGCTGCACGCCGCTCAAGGAGCCTTTGTCCAAAATCACTCGACGCGTGAAGGGATCTGCGGCATCGTAAATGGCTTCGGCCGCTTGGGCCTTCGTGCTCACGCGGCCCTTCAAATTCAAAAGCTCTCTGAGTTGGCGGTTTTCTAAACTGAGTTGGTCCACTTGACCCGCGTGCAGCGCTTGCTCGAGCAATGCGCGTTTGGCTATCGCCTCGTGTTGCTGCGCGACGCTTTTGTTTTCAAAAAAATCTTGGATCGATTCGTTGATCACACTGGGCTGCTGCGCCAACCACTGAATGGGAGCCAGGGCCACAGAGAAAACAGAGCGAAGGGGCTGAGTGAGTTGCCACCTGACGTCGCAAAACATCATCAAAATGGACAACGATCCAAAGAAAATGAGTTTGTTTAAGGGGGTGGCCCCTTGCTTGAAAAACGGCGGGGGCGAATGGTTCAACGTACCGAGTGGCATGTAGAGTCCAATTCGCCCAAAAAGTCAGTCACTGGTCTACCCATCAAAATCTCAAGTGAACGCCAAAAGTCCCGTGCACGGGACCCATGGGACACATGAAAGGCAATCTCACGGCAGACTCACTCACTCGTGAAAATAGAGCCCAAACGCTCCATGCGCTCCAGCGCCAAGCCGCAACCCCTCACCACACAGGTCAAGGGATCTTCGGCCACCAAGACGGGCAAGCCCGTCTCCTCAGCCAGCAAGCGGTCCAAGTCTCTGAGCAAGGCGCCACCCCCTGTGAGCATCAAGCCTCTCTCAGCGATGTCGGCACCCAACTCGGGAGGCGTTTGCTCCAAAGCGTTTTTGACAGCAGACACAATGTTGTTGAGCGGGTCGGTGAGCGCTTCCAAAATTTCATTGGAAGAAATTGTGAACGAGCGAGGCACACCTTCAGAAAGATTGCGGCCCTTGACCTCCATCTCCTTGACCTCTGAGCCAGGGAAAGCAGAGCCGATGTTTTTCTTGATCATCTCAGCCGTTGGGTCGCCAATCAACATGCCGTAGTTTCTGCGAATGTAGTTGATGATCGCTTCATCAAACTTGTCGCCACCCACGCGCACACTGCCCTTGTAGACCATGCCACCCAAGGAGATCACGCCAACCTCGGTGGTGCCGCCTCCGATGTCCACCACCATGGAGCCACTCGCGTCGCTCACAGGCAAGCCCGCTCCAATGGCAGCGGCCATGGGTTCCTCAATCAAATAAACCTCCGAGGCACCAGCACCAAGAGCCGATTCGCGAATCGCACGGCGCTCGACCTGAGTTGAACCACAAGGCACGCAAATGATGATGCGTGGGCTGGGTTTGAGCATGGAGCGGGGGTGAACCATTTTGATGAATTGCTTGAGCATTTGCTCAGTGACCGTGAAGTCCGCAATCACACCGTCCTTCATGGGCCGAATGGCTTCAATGTTGCCTGGCACTTTGCCAAGCATGGCCTTGGCTTCACGGCCAACGGCTTGAATGGTTTTCTTACCCTGGGGGCCGCCTTCGTGCCGAATGGACACCACAGAGGGCTCATCGAGCAAAATGCCTTTGTCGCGCACATAAATGAGCGTGTTGGCGGTTCCCAAATCAATGGCTAAATCGGTTGAAAAATACCGACGAAATGATCCAAACATGAATGTGTATCCTCTCAAGAGCTGGCGCCACGGCTGTGCGAGATGCTTTCACAGCACGTGCCAAACTCCAATTAAACAAACTCGATCAAAAGCCGTTTTCACTCAAAAAAACAGTGTTTTTTGATCAAAATTACCCTTCTCAAATATATTCGAGCCCTGGGGCGTGATAATACACGAACGCCCAAGGTTGAACGAATCCAAGGGCTCTTTAATTTCACTTTTTAAGTTCTTTTCATGTCTCTGAGCACACAAGAAATTCAAAGAATCGCGCAATTGGCCAAACTCGATTTGAACCCCGAACAAGGGGAGAAGATGCGAGGGCAAATCAATGCCTTTTTTGAGATCGTGGAGCAAATCAAATCCGTTGACACAAGCGGCATCACTCCACTGGCACACCCCTACGACGCAGTTCGCGAAGTGCAACTGCGCCTCAGACCCGATTTGGCAAGCGAGCCCAATCAAAGAGAGAGCAACCAACAAAGCGCTCCAAGCGTCGAAGACGGCCTCTTTTTGGTCCCCAAAGTCATTGAATCCTAAAATTTTCCCCTCACCATGCAAGACGCAATACAAGATTTGAGCCTCAAAGCGCTGGCCCAAGCCCTCAAAGACCAGCGCGTGAGCGCCACCCAAGTGGCCGAGCACTACTTGGGGCTCGCCCAAGGGCATTTGGCCCCCAAAGCCCCCAATCCCTTGAACACACCTCAAGACCACTCTTGTGGCGCCTTTGTGAGCTTCAACCCAGAGCACACCTTGGCCGCGGCCAAAGCGAGCGATGAGCGCATCGCCAAAGGACAGGCGCGAGCCTTGGAGGGCGTGCCCATTGCCCACAAAGACATCTTTGTCACGCGTGACTTTCCCACCACCGCGGGATCGAACATGCTCAACCACTACCGCTCCCCCTTTGATGCCACCGTCGTTTCGCGCTTGGCCGATGTGGGTCTGGTGAACCTTGGCAAGCTCAATTGCGACGAATTCGCCATGGGCTCAGCCAATGAAAACTCCGCTTGGGGCTCGGTTCAGAACCCTTGGAACCGCGCTCACATCGCGGGCGGCTCATCGGGTGGGAGTGCTGCAGCCGTGGCCATGGGATTGGCGCCCTGCGCCACGGGCACAGACACGGGCGGCTCCATTCGACAACCCGCTGCGTTTTGCGGCATCACTGGGATCAAGCCCACCTATGGACGCGCCTCTCGCTATGGCATGATCGCCTACGCCTCTAGCCTAGACCAAGCAGGCCCCATGGCACGCTCGGCAGAGGATTGTGCGCTGCTCTTGAGTGCGATGTGTGGCAGCGACGTGGAGCGCGATTCAACTTCTTTGGATCTACCCAGTGAAGACTTCAGCCGCGATTTGGAGCGGCCCATCTCTGGCCTCAAAGTGGGCATACCCAAGGAGTTCTTTGGACCTGGCTTGAGTCCCGACGTGAAGGCGCGGGTTCAAGAAGCTTTGTCTCAACTCAAAGCAATGGGCGCTCAATTGGTCGATGTCGAGTTGCCCAAGACCGAGCTCTCTATTCCGGTCTACTACATCTTGGCTCCAGCCGAGGCGTCCAGCAATTTGAGCCGCTTTGATGGCGTGAAGTTTGGTCACCGCGCAAAAGACTTTCACAACCTGGACGAGATGTACCGCAAAAGCCGCTCAGAAGGGTTTGGGCAAGAGGTGCAGCGCCGAATCATGGTGGGCGCTTACGTGCTCTCACACGGTTACTACGACGCGTACTATTTGCAAGCTCAAAAGATCCGCAGAATGATTGCCAACGATTTCCAAAACGCATTCAAACACTGTGATTTGATCGCTGCCCCCGTGGCCCCAAGCGTGGCTTGGAAGTTGGGTGAGTTGAACGATGACCCTGTTGCCAACTACTTGGCCGACATCTTCACTTTGCCAGCCTCACTGGCGGGTCTACCCGGCATGAGCATTCCGTGTGGCCTGGGCGAGCAGGGCTTGCCCGTTGGCCTGCAATTGATGGGCAACTACTTGAACGAGAGCTTGATGCTGAATGTGGCACACCAATACCAAACCCAAACGTCTTGGCATTTGGCCAAACCCGGCGCAACAGGAGTGGCAGCATGAGCAGTTCTGCATTGATACACGGCTTTGAGGTGGTGATTGGTTTTGAGACTCACACCCAACTCACCACCGAGAGCAAAATTTTCTCGCGCGCACCAACGGCTTTTGGTGCCGCCCCCAACACCCAAGCCTGTGCAGTTGACATGGCTCTCCCAGGGACCCTTCCTGTGATGAACAAAGGTGCGGTTCAACGCGCCATCGAGTTTGGTTTGGCAGTGGGTGGACACATCTCTGAGCGCAGTATTTTTGCGCGCAAAAATTACTTCTACCCCGACCTGCCCAAAGGCTACCAAATCAGCCAATTTGAAATTCCCGTGGTTCAAGGTGGAGAGGTCGAATTCTTCCTCGGCACCGAGAAAAAGGTGGTGCGCTTGGTGCGTGCGCACTTGGAAGAAGATGCGGGCAAGTCCTTGCACGAGAATTTCACCGACCAAACGGGCATCGATTTGAATCGCGCGGGCACGCCCCTCTTAGAAATCGTCACCGAGCCCGACATGCGCTCCAGTGCCGAGGCCGTGGCCTACGCCAAAGAATTGCACAAGATCGTCACCTGGATTGGCATTTGCGATGGCAACATGCAAGAGGGCAGCTTCAGGTGCGACGCCAACGTCTCCGTGCGTCGCCCTGGCGAGCCTTTGGGCACTCGGCGTGAGATCAAAAACCTCAACAGCTTCAAGTTCATGCAACAAGCCATTGACTTTGAAGTGCAGTGGCAAATCGAACAAATCTTGGATGGTCACTCAATCCAACAAGCCACCGTGCTCTTCAACCCGGATACGGGCGAGACTCGCTCGATGCGAACCAAAGAAGACGCGGCTGACTACCGCTATTTCCCCGACCCAGACTTGCCCCCCCTCTTCATCGAGAGGGCTTGGGTAGACCAAGTGCGATCTGAAATGACGGAGTTGCCCCGCGTGAAGGCCGCTCGCTTCATCGACACCTTTGGCTTGCCCGAATACGACGCCACGACCCTCACACAAACGCAGGTCATGGCAGACTACTTTGAGCACCTGGCCAAGTTGTGCAAAGAGCCCAAGACCGCCAGCAACTGGGTCATGGGAGAGCTCTCACGCCGATTGAACCAAGCCGACCTGGGCTTTGAAGCTTCACCCGTTAGCGCCACCCTCATGGCCGCCATACTGGTGAGGATCTCGGACGGCTCTTTGTCCAACAATGCAGGCAAAACCGTTTTGGATGCTGTGTGGCAAGACGCTCCTGACGCAGAAAACTTGGATCAAGCGTTGAGCGCCATTGACCAAGTCATCGAGTCCAAAGGTTTGAAGCAAATCAACGACTCAGGCGCCCTCAAGGCGATCATTGCAGAGGTGATGGCGAAAAACCCAGACAACGTGACCCAATACAAAGCGGGCAAAGAAAAAGCCTTCAACGCTTTGGTGGGTCAGGTGATGAAAGCCTCGCAGGGCAAAGCCAATCCCAAAGAGGTCAACGATTTGCTCAAAGCGGCCCTGTCCGAGTAAAAGAAAAGC
>Ga0007813_1000534_pt1 | contig 13293 bp, 9 predicted proteins | sample CryBogCBE29Jun09_FD_71194 | JGI IMG/M metagenome (GOLD analysis project Ga0007813, IMG submission 71194) | Freshwater microbial communities from Crystal Bog, Wisconsin, USA - CBE29Jun09 | ecosystem: Environmental > Aquatic > Freshwater > Lake | place: Crystal Bog, Wisconsin, USA | collected... | reverse complement strand
ACGCCGAAGCACATCATCGAGTCCGATGCCTCGATCGTAGCTCCCCTTGTCTTCGCGCTGATCCTAGGCTGGTAAAGGATCCATCCTCCTGGAGGAGCCAAACTAGGCTTCGATGTAGTCGAAATAGATGATTAGGTTGCGAGGGGGAATCTTGAGTGTATCCGGAAGCACAACATTCCTGACCAGGAATGCAAAGATGTGGCGCTGCCAGGAGGTCATCCGCTGACCTTCCAAGGCAAGAAATGGCTTCGGGAAGATATAGAACGTGTTTTCGGGATCAAAGGTGAACTCCCCACCACTTGCTTTGGAGGCAGCTTCGAGACTAGCGGGTACGTCCGCATCGACCATGTAGCCGTGGGGCACTGTGATTTCCCAAAGTCCCCCCTCATGACGGGTCAACTTAGGATCACCGATTACCTTGTGAGGATCGCTCCAGTTCGATGGGATCATCAGGACCACTAGCTTTTCCGCCAGTCCACCTGTTGCGCGTTGAAATTCTTGGATGGAGACAATCGACCTTTCCGGCGTGTCCTCTCTGGTGACATAGACTCTGGTAGAGGGGATGCGGTAATCAGTCCCCTTAGACAAAACCGCACCAAACTCCGCTGCGGTCATGCCTCCCTGCATCGACTCGCTGATGAGTTTCCACCCCCGATACCATGTGATCATCAGCACCATCATGACCGAGGCGAAGCATAATGGGATATAACCTCCGGCAAGGAACTTTGTGGAGCAGGAGACGAAGAGAGTTAAATCGAGTGCCAGCAGAAGAACAAGTGTGATGGCAGTCTGCCAACGTGGAACTGTTGGCCGCGTAAACATCACAGCCCCCCAGAGCACGGAGGTCACAGCCATCGCTCCAGTCACAGCCACTCCATAGGCATTGGCCAGTGAGTCACTGGTCCGGAAGATGGCGACCAAAAGGACACACACAAAACCGAGCACAAAATTTGCAGAGGGAATGTAAATCTGCTCCTTCATCCGGTCATTGGTATGCCTCGACATGAGTGGGGGAAGGAGTTCCAGTGATCGCGCCTGTCGGCAAAGGGTGAAGACGGCGCTGATAAGAGCTTGGGAAGCAATAACTGTTGCAGCCGTGGCGATAATCACCAGCGGGACCTTCAGGGAATTCGGACAGAGAAGGAAGAAGAGGGCCGGATTAGACGCAGAAGCAGGGTAAGCTTGCAGGTAAGCGGCCTGTCCCAGGTAATTGATCAGTAACGCAGGAAGGGCTACCAGGAACCAAGCGCGCAGGATCGGACTCCTCCCAAAGTGAGAGAGATCCGCGTAGAGCGCTTCTGTACCCGTAACGGCCAAAGCCACAGCACCGATAATAGCCAATCCCTTCCATCCCCATGCATGCAATAAGGTGATTCCCTCCAAGGGATTGAATGCCTGTAAAACGGCAGGGTGAAGGATGATCTGATACCCCCCCATAAGCGCAATGACCGCAAACCACAGGAGCATGACCGGCCCAAAAACAACGCCGATCATTCCCGTTCCAAAACGTTGTACTGCAAAGAGGATGATCAGAATAAGAATCGAAACACCGGGAACATACACAGCAAGTTTTGGCTCGATCGTGACGACGCCACCCACGGCACTGAGGACCGATACTGTTGGGGTGAGCGTCCCGTCCCCTAGCATTAAGGCGGCTCCGAAGGCGACCAGAACGATCATCCCAAAGCCGATGGTCTTGCCCTTTCGGGAGTCCTTCAGCAGAGCAAAGAGCGCAAAAACCCCTCCCTGTCCTTGGTAGTCCTGCTTCATCATGATCCAAGCGTACTTCACGCAAACGACTAGGATGATCGACCATATCACCAGTGAAGCGATCCCGACGGCATTGGAGGCTCCGGTCAAATTGACAGCCGTCTGAAGCGCATAGAGCGGACTCGTCCCAATATCGCCGAAGACGACGCCAAGGGCAGCGAGCCAGAGAAAAGATGGTTTTTTTGTTTCCAAGAAATTCACCCCGCTACCAATAGGGAAATGCTCTTTCTAAGCAACATCAACACGTCGGAAACCATTCAGTCTCCTAGTGATTATATCCGAGCGTCTTGCTAGCCACAGAATGCAACTTACCGGCGTAATTCGGACTGATGCCGAGTTCCTCGGACGCCTGTTTATAAGTGCTTATGAGTTCGGCCATGTTTCTATTGTGGAGTCGCCGTACTAGAAGAACTTCTTGTGGCAAGCAGTGAAATGGATGAGTTATGGATTGTAAATAATTCATACACGACATCCAAACCAATGAAAAAACTCACCCTCGTTACTGGCTTTATCGCCTTTACCGGTATTGGCTTCGCCGCGGATTACACCCCCGCCATCAACCCCGATACCGCGATGGCGCTCCTTGAAAAGGGAAATGCCGCCTTCATCGATAATCCCATGAGCAGGTCACAGGCTGTTCGTGAGGCCCGTGCCAGTTCTATCGACTCGCACACCCCCATCGCCGTCGTGGTCACCTGCTCCGATGCAAGAACGGCGCCTGAGCACATCTTCAGCAAAAACCTGAATAGAATATTCGTCGTTCGGACGGCAGGCAACGTCGTTGATAATATCGGTCTCGGGAGTATCGAATATGCCGTCAAGGCCCTTGGAGTTCGCCTGATCGTTGTCATGGGGCACCAGAATTGCGGCGCCGTGAAGGCTGCTATTGCTGGAGGATCAATTCCTCCGCACATCAGCTCCATCGTCAATCAGATCAAGCCGGCTGTGGCAATTGCCAAAACAGAGCAGGGGGATCTTCTATCCAACTCCATCGAAGTCAATGCCATCCATGTTGCTGAAAAAATCCGTCATGACAGCGACCTTGGTGATGCTGCAAAGGATGTGAAGGTGGTTCCCGCCTATTACAGTCTGCAAACGGGCAAGGTTCACTGGCTGAAGTGATCAGTAAGTCCGAGTTGATGATCCCTTACCAAAATGGCAATCGCTCATGCGTTCACCTTTCTATTGACTTAGAGGATCAGTTCTTTGTCTTCAACTCCACAACGTCATGTGGGGCGGCCTCACGCTGACCGGCCGGACTGACGCGGATATAGCGGGCCTTGGAGCGAAGTTGCTCCAGATCCTTGGCTCCGAGATACCCCATGCCGCTCTGGATGCCGCCGATGAGATTAGCCAGCACGCGATCGACCGGGCCGCAGGCCTCCTTGAGCGCCTCGACACCCTCAGCGGCAACCTTGCGCGTCGTGTCGGCCTTGTCATGGCCATAGCGCGACGCGCTGCCCGATTTCATCGCAGCCAGGCTACCCATGCCACGGTATTGCTTGTAAAGTTTGCCACCAATCTCCACGACCTCTCCAGGAGCTTCTGTGCATCCCGCAAACATGCCGCCACAGATCACACCCTGCGCAAGGGTAAGAGCCTTAACGATATCACCAGACTTGGTAATGCCCCCGTCGGCTAAGATGGAAACTTTCTTCTCTTGAGCGACTTTTGAGCAGACATAGAGGGCCGTCATCTGAGGAATCCCGACACCCGCTACAATGCGTGTGGTGCAGATGGATCCGGGGCCCTGACCGACCTTGATGATATTCGCGCCACAACCCGCAAGATACTCGACCCCTGCTCCGCTAGTGACATTGCCGGCAATGATGGGAAGTTTTGGAAATGCGTCGCGGAGTAACATGACTGTGTCACCCACCCCCTTGCTGTGACCATGGGCGGTGGAGACTGCGATGACATCGACCCCGCGTTCGACGAGCGCGCTGACATGATTGAGAATACGCTCGCGATCGAGTTCTCCAAAAGCATTACGCGTTGCGGAGACGGCAGCTCCGCAAACAAGACGGAACTGGGCATCACGGGCCGGCTTGAACTGAGCCTTGCGTTCCTGAGTGATTTTTTCAACATCGCTCATCGTGATCAGACCGTGGAGGCGATCCTCGTCATCGACCACAAGCAGCTTGTGGATGCCCAGATGCTCCGTGAAGAACTTGTCAGCAATGGCAATCGGATCTTTGCCGAGTTCCTTTCGGGTGATGGTGTGAACCTGAGAGCGTGGGGTTAAGGATTCAGAGACCCTCTTTGCGGCATATCTCGGCTTGACCACATGGCCCGAGAGGAGCCCGACAAGCTTCCCCTTGTTATCCACGACGGGAAAGGTGCTGAACCCGAAGCTCTTCTCCTCGATAAGCTTCAGGACATCGCCGATCAACTGGTCGGGCGAGACCTTGATGGGATCCTGGATCAGTCCTTGAACATGATATTTCACACGACTGACTTCTCCCAACTGATCCTTCTCCGACATGTTGTAATGAATCAGTCCAAGGCCTCCGTTCAATGCCATGGCGATTGCCAGACGCGACTCGGTGACAGTGTCCATGTCGGCCGAGACAATGGGGATGTTGAGATGCAGCAGATCCGATAGCCTTGAATCGAGCAGCGTCTGGCTCGGCAGAACGTCCGAATAGAGTGTTGCTAACGTAATGTCGTCAAAAGTCAGTCCGATCTCGGCATTGGCCGTGAAAAAAGAATCGGCCACGCGGTAGAATGTCTCGTCAGGATTGGTGTTGCGAGTTGCTGGCATGAAGAAAAGTGCCTGTGTCCAGTCACTTTTGGCAAGAATTTTCCCCTTACCCGACTTGCCCGGCTAGATTGCCGGACAAGTTTCCTCCAAATTGATACTGACACTTCAGGGATTGGAACCCGTGAGAAGAGTGCCGTTTTCGTAGACCGGTATCTTTGTGGTGGTGATCAGGTTATTTCCACCGATCTGCAGCCCGGCATAGGAGGGGTCATTGGCTGGGTTCCAGGCAGTAGCGGGAATCCCCTGCCTGAGTGTCATGCGGAACTGTGCCTCCCTCCAATAGGAGGTGCCACTTCCAGGCTGGATGAGCGTTCCCGAGAAGTCGACATTCACGAAGTAGATGTGACGCGCGGCATCATAGACCTGAAGGGCCGGAGCGGCGCTTCCGTTCTGGATGTAGTTAGACGTGACGGTGATGGCAGAGGCATCGTATCCGGCTGCGTAGAGCGTGCTCAGATCGAGGTAGTAGCGGAAGGCAAACTGTGTCGATCCCTGCGCTGGGAAAGCCGAACGGTTGTTGAGCAGGGCCCTGATTTCCATAAAGCCGCTTCCCTGCTGGTTGACCGCAGCCTGGACGAAGTACTGTTCTCCCAAGGTTCCTGCCTCGGAGGCGGGGGGAAAATTCACCAGAGGAGTTCCGGGATTCTCCTGAGCCAGCCTTGCCAAGGCACCTTGGAACCCAGCATTAAAATCAAGAGCCGGCTCGTTATCAGTGTAGTCGGTACGGGCATCCATATAATCCGCATCATTGGCGTCGATTGGTCCACCAACAAGAGCACCGTAGAGGATATGGCGGTTGTTGACCGGGGTATTGATGTCTCCGTTCCATGAACCATGGGCATTCCGGTTGTGGGGAAAGAGAGGAGAATTGTTACCATACCCGACCACATAACTTCTACCCTGGGGGTTGTTACCGAGCATGTAGTCGATCTGATGCTTTGCAAAATCGTGGTATCGGGTGCCAATATCCTCGACCTTGTCTGAGTAGATGAAAGCCAGAAGTGCCGTATTGGCTGCGTACCGCATGGACCCCCAGGAGTCTAGCACGGCAAGGCCGCCCGGCGTGGTGGGAACCTTCGCTCCGGCGCTGTTGCCGACAGTCCAGTAATTGAGCCAATTCTCCACCATGGACTTATAGACACTATTCCCGGTTATCTCAGCCAGCATCACGGCAGCACCGTAGGATTTATCATCCCACGACTGGGTCCATGTCATGTTTTCCCCTATGAAGTATTGGGTAAAAAGCGTCTCCGCCTTGCTCAAATAGGTGGTGTCACCCGTGGCCTTGTAGAGCCACAGAGCACCCCAGACCAACTCGTCATAGTATCCGGAGTAGGAATTGTAATAGGCGGCCGCATCAGGAATGGCGGCGGTATAGGTACCGCGATAGGTATCCGCAAAGTTGTAGAGGGTCTTTGCATGGGAGAGCAGCAATGAGGCGTAGCTAGGATCCGTCGTTTGGAAGAGGATTGACGAGGCCGCCAGCGCAGCGGCTGATTCGGCGGCCACCTCGGTTCCCGGCTTTGTCGTGGTCAGTGCGAATGAGGGACGGTCCATGGTCATGACCTCGGCAGGTCCCCAGAAGGCATGATCCGCCTCACCGGTCCCCACCTGTCCATAAAAGACATTGTCAGAGGGATGACACTTGATCAAGTAGTCCATTCCCCAGCGGAGGGTATCCAGGAGGCCTGCAAGCTGGTCCGACTTCTGGTAACCGCTATTGTACTCGATGCCACCCCAGGCAAGCATGGTCATCGAGCTCGCCATGGGTAGGCCGAATTTTACATGATCCCCGGCATCCCCAAATCCTCCGCTCAAATCTAGGCCAACGTCACTGCCGTCTTTCGTGGCAGCATCGCCCCTCCATGGGACGATGTTATTGGAGTTGAGCTTACCCAACTTCTGGCAGTTGTAGAAGTAGAGGGATTTCTGAATGGCTTCAGCGTAGTTGAAGGTCGTGGATTGATTGGTTGAGACAACTGGGGCTGGTGTTGCCACAGGAGTCGGAACTGGAGTAGCAGTAGCGACGGGTGTCGGTGTTGGGGTTGCCACGACTATGGGCGTAGGCGATGGGTTTGGGGTTGCTATCGGAGAAGGGGTAGGCACCGGAGTTGGAGTCACCACGGGCGCCGTGGAGACCGTCTGGACTGAGAGCCCAAAACTCTTCGGAGCAACTCCATTTAGTGAAGGGGATGCCGAGAACCCAAAGGTGGCACTAGCGCCTGGAGCGATGGAGTTATTCCAGGTGCTCGAGGCGGCGTTGATCACGTAGTTACCTCCCGACTGCGAGACAATACCAGCACTCCAGATCGTGGAGATGGCAGGAGTCATCTGGAAAGAAATACTCCAATTGGTCAGCATCTGGCTTGATACATTCCTGATGACGACTTGACTATTGAAGCCACTACCCCAGTCACTGGTGATCGAGAAGCTTACCGAAGCTTGGGGAAAGATTACCGTTGTCGAGGAGTTGCTTCCTGGGAATGGGGTGGGCGATGCAACAGGCGGTGGCGTGGCAACCGGCGTGGGTGTTGGAGTAGCCACAGGTGTTGGAGCAGGAGTGGGCGTTGCCACGGGTGTCGGTGATGGCGCAGGAGAAGGTGTCGATGTCCCCGTGCCCGAAGGGCTTCCAATCAAAGGCGCAAGGTTGGACTGAAGATAGGACATCTTGGTGGTGTCAACGGTCAGCCAGTCACTGTTGAGAATACCCCCGGTATCCCCGCTGTCGGGATTCAGGCTCCAGTAAGTCCAGCTGATCCCTTTTTGCCCAGAGGTTAGCGCACTGGTTCCGGAGAGGGTGAGGTCCCCGTTCATGTAGGAGAGAAGGCTTTTCATCCAGGACTGGTCGCTCGTTGCCGACAAGGTGCTGCCGAACTCTCCCACAAGCACCGGTGCCTGCTGGTTTTGGAAGAGATACCCCCAGTTGCTGTTCCAGACAGCGGGGAGATTGGCAGGGTAGTTGGCTGCCGAGAACCAAGGCTGGTTGTACACACTGGCAGGATAGTCGTGGGGGGAGTAGACCACCTGATTGGGCACATTCAGGGTCACCGGATAGGTTCCTGCTCCGGAGAGATTGCCTCCATCCCAGTAGGATCCACCGTTGTAGGTCTGAATCCCCTCCACGATGATGAGGAGGTGTGGGTTGACTGCAAGGATGGCGTTGCCGCAGCGCTCCGCAGCCTTGTTCCAGTCGGTGGTCGGGGAACTGTTGCCCCAGGTGGCATTGCCCTTGGGCTCGTTCTTGAGATCGCATCCGATCACCGTCGAGTTGCCGGCATAGTGGGTGGCCATCTTGACCCAATCGCTGATCCACTGGGCCTCGGTGTAATAGCTGTCACCGGGGATATACCAGAGGTTCTCGTTCGCGTAGTCATCGGCCTTCGCGGAGTGGCAGTCGAGGTAGACCTTCAAACCGATCGATCCGGCGTAGCTGATAACCTTGTCCATGCACTGCAGGGGGGTGAGCCCCTGGAGGTCAGGGTTTACATTGTAGTTGATGCTACTGGTGGCGGCACCGCTTGCGAGCATTTGGTTGCTAAAGGGAATCCTGAGCGTGTTGAACCCAAGTGACTTCACCTGATCAAGCATCGAGTGATAATCCCGGGTCCAGAGACCATGGAGGACTTGGTTACCGGTCTCGAAGCCGAACCAGTTCACTCCAGTGATGCGGACTGCATTCCCGTTGGAATCAACGATCTGATTCCCCTTGGTGGAGAGGTAGCCGGTCGAATTGACGGGGGTAGCAGTCGGGGTAGGCGAAGCTACTGGGGTAGGACTCGCCGTGGGACTGGGGACCGGAGTCGGTGTAGCTGTAGGTGCCGGCGTGGCAGTAGGAGTAGGAGTTGGAGTTGGAGTTGGAGAGACGCTGGAGCCTCCGGTAGCAAGTGCAAAACCAGTGGGGGGAGTCTTCACGTTTCCGGGACTCCCCATGAAACCAAAGGAAGCGCTTCCTCCTGGTGGAATTGAGCTCTGCCAGGAATAGGCGAAGCCGTTGATATTAAAGTTCGTTCCCGAGTGGCTGATAACCGTAGCGTTCCAAATGCTGGTGATCTGGCCGGGCATCGAGAACGAAAGAGCCCAGTTCGTTAGCGTCTGGGAAGAGGTGTTCTGGATCGTGACATTACCTTGGTAACCCGTCCCATAATCACCCGTAACTGTGTAGGAGACGGTAGCCTGTGGCAACTTAACAATTGTGTTGCCGGGAGAAGCACTCTGAGAGAATGCAACGGAGACCATCAGGAACAATACGGCGGTGAGGTGCATGATGTTTTTCATATTGCTCATCTGACACGCGAGAATCCCGGATTCCATGGACTCTCGGTGAAAACGACCAAAAACTCGTTGAAACAGGCTTTTTGATCATCCTGACGCGTTGACCCAACACGGATTTTTACCAAAGCTGGAGGCATGATTTTTTCGAAAGATATCGAAAAGCCCAATCGCACATCCTTCTGGACCATGAACTTGGTTCTCTGCGGCCTATTAAGTCTAATTTCCCTGATCTCACGGATCTATCTCGGTGAATCCCCGCTCCGTGCCTTGGCACTTGCTGTCACAGCCTATTGCGCCACTCTGGCGATTCTTGTTCTTTTGCGTTCGATTTATCGAGCGAGGTTCAGCAAGTCGTCCCTGACACTTTTAGAACTCGTCAAGATTTGCCTCCTTTCCCTTGTGGCGGCTTTTCTACATGCCTCTTCAATAGCCTGCGTTACCAGACTACTGAATCACTTCACTCCGATGCATTGGCATTTCAGTCAATGGTCTTTTACAGAACGATTTTATCTTTTGGTTCTTATATTGTGGCCTATGTATTTCGGTTGGAGTCTTGGTTATTTTTGGGTGCGGGCCGAGTTCCAGATCATCGAGCAGGAAAGGCTTGGCAGGCGCGAGAAAACAGAAGCTCAGAAGATGGAGCTACAACTGCTCCGATTCCAACTCGACCCCCATTTTCTTTTTAACTCGCTCAACGGTATCGTCTCCGAGATTCACTCGGACCCGGATGCGGCGTCGAAAATGGTGCTGGAACTCTCTTCTTATCTCAAATACTCCCTCGATCATCGGGGGGAGATGATCTCGCGACTCTCTTCGGAGTTAGACGCCACCGCATCCTACCTGAGGATCCAAAAGACGCGATTCGGAGAGCGGTTACAGACACGAATCAATGCGACCCAGTTGGCCCGCTCAAGGAAAGTGCCTAGTTATATCCTTCAACCACTTGTGGAGAATGCTTTCAAACATGGATTTTCAGCAATGCCTTCTCCTTGGCTCATCGAGTTAACCGCTGAAACCAACGGGGAGCACCTAGTCATCAAGGTAAGCAATCAGGGTGTCCTAAAATACTCTCCCAAAGTTTTAGGCGTAGGCCTTGAAAGTGTGGTGGGTCGTCTTGCGATCCACTATCCGGAAAGGAACAGTTTTACTTTGGAACAGTTAGGAGAGTTTGTCGTGGCAACGCTCGATCTTGAGGGAGAACCATGCATCGAGTAGCGATCATCGATGATGAAGCGCTGGCGAGGAAGGGCATGCGGAGACTCCTCTCACGACACTCCTCTTTAAAAATTGTCGGAGAGGCTGATTCTGCCGAAACCGCCCTAGAAATGATCTCCAAGGAGAGGCCTGATGTCATTTTTCTCGATATCGAAATGCCCGGTTCTAGTGGCTTCGACATGCTTTCCAGACTTGATAGGATTCCGAAGGTCGTGATCGTCTCTGCCCATGCGAAGCACGCCATCCACGCCTTCAACATTCAGGCAGTCGACTATCTGCTCAAACCGGTGACTCCAGACCGCTTAGCACAAGCTCTGCAAAGGATCGAATCTGACAAGCATGGTATAGAAAATGCATCATCAACTCCCTACACCACCGAGGACAGGATATGTCTCCGCACCCCGCAGAGAACGGTGATTGTGCCGATAAATTCCATACCCGCATTGCAGGCCGATGGAGATTTTACCCGGTTCTTTTTCAAAGACTCTCCTTCACTCATGATCTGCCACCCTCTCGGTGAATATGAGACCACTCTTCCCTCACCTCCCTTCTTCCGTATCGATCGTTCTCACATCGTGAATTTAGATCTCATGATCCGCATCGATCGCAAATCACGTGACGAAGCATTATTGATTCTGGAAGGAATTCCCGAAGGCATACCCCTTGCCAGGACTTCCCAGCAACGCCTTAAATCTTACCTCGGTTGAGATAGCAGCACCATCTCGGGAGGGGGTTGTTAGCTCAATCTTAGAGAATGATTGCTGCGGCAACCGCATCGCCCATCGCGGCCGTCCCCACCCTGGTGGTTCCCTCCGACCAGATGTCGCCGGTGCGCAGTCCGCAGGCAATTACCTTGCGGACAGCGGCATCGATCGCGTCGGCTGCAGCTGTTTCATTGAGCGAATGCCTGAGCATCATGGAGACGCTCAGGATCTGGGCGATCGGGTTGGCGATTCCCTTGCCGGCGATATCCGGGGCAGTTCCGCCGCTCGGTTCGTACATTCCGAAGCGGCGTGACTCACCCTTCGAAAGACCGAGGCTTGCGCTTGGTAGCATGCCGAGCGATCCGGCGATCATGGCCATCTCGTCGCTCAGAATATCGCCGAAGAGGTTCTCGGCCAGCACTACGTCGAATTGCTTCGGGTTCTTGATGAGTTGCATCGCCGCATTGTCGACATAGAGGTGGGAGAGCGTGACATCAGTGTACTCTTTGGCGATCTCGTTCACTGTGCGGCGCCAGAGGATGCCGTTCTGGAGGACATTGGCCTTATCAATGGAGGTGAGCTTCTTGTCCCGGACTCGGGCGGCCTCGAAGGCGACGCGTGCTATCCGTTCAATCTCGCTCTTTTTATAGACCATCGTGTCGATGGCGATTGGATCCTCGGCATTCTCTCCTGTATCCTTGAGGAACTTTGGTTCACCGAAGTAAAGACCGCCCGTCAACTCACGGACGCAGAGAACATCGACACCACCGGCCACCGACTCGGGGCGGAGCGGAGAGGCATGGGCCAACTCCGGCAGGCAGATGCATGGACGGAGATTGGCAAAGAGACCGAAGTGCTTGCGCAACGGGAGTAACGCGGCACGCTCCGGTTGCTCATTGGGAGGCAGATTCTCCCACTTGGGACCTCCGACAGAACCGAAGAGGATTGCATCACTCTCCTCACAGACCTTGAGGGTCTGGGCAGGAAGAGCTTTGCCAGTCTGATCAATCCCTGCTCCGCCGACCGGCATGGGGGTTTCCTTGATTGTGAAACCAAACTTCTTCTCGACTGCACGGAGAACCTTGGTGGCTTCAGCCATAACTTCGGGTCCGATGCCGTCTCCGGCCAAAACTGCGATGCGGTAGGTATTACTCATTTGAATAGGATGCACTGAAAGGGATTTTTTTAAATCAGGAAAAGGCGCGTGGGAACGGGGCTTCATCATTCTAGGCCGAAGAGCCTAGGTTGCTTGATACCGGAGGATCGATAGATAAATCACGCGTTTTCACCCCAGTCCTTACCCTTTTCGAACGTCGCACCCTTCTGTTGTGCAAAATCTTTTATTCCCGTTTCAGTCTACCATCGCAGCGGCGATGAATGCGCGCACCTTCACCGGATCCTTCACACCTGCAGCCGACTCAACCCCGCTTGCCACATCAACAGCGTGCGGATTAACCTGCTCAATAGCCTCGGCGACATTTTCAGAAGTGAGTCCTCCGGCAAGGATCACGCGCTTGTCGGGATGGTCAGCAACAAATCGGGAGGCAAGTCGCCAGTCTATGGTATGGCCGCTTCCTCCATAAGTTCCTAGGACGGCAGCGTCTAAAAGCAGAAAAGGGGTATCAAAGTTAGATGCCGACCGGAGGTTCTCTTCGGATCGAACTCGTACTGCTTTAATCCAATGAGGGAAACGGATTCCTTCCACGGAGCAGAATTCAGGTGATTCATCCCCATGAAACTGGATCGCATCAAAGCTTTGCGTATCCACTAACCGCTGCAGGAGCGTCTCATCAGGATTCACCACTACGGCCACTCTGGCGACATCAGGATAGTCAGCCTTGAGTTTACTGATCCATGCCAGATCGGAACCAAGAGGGATAGACCTCGGGGAAGGAGCGTAAAAGTTAAAACCTAGTGCTCCCGCTCCAGACTCAATAACTCCGCAAGCGTCATCAATCGTTGTGATTCCACAGATCTTGGGAGCGGCAGGCGTATGGTCGAAGAAGGGAATCACAACTCTGATAAATCAGGATACGACATTCATGTCACGAGGACACAGTTCCTTACCGGTCAATTTCTTTGCCATTCCTGATTATTCATTCCTTCCCCTATCCGACACGACTCTTCCCTCAACAGACTTGATCTCCGGATGATGAGTCACTGGATACACACGCCCGTCGCTGGCCCGGAAAAAACTACTCAGGATCCAACTGAAGAACCCAATGACAATTCCTGCGAAAAGAGCACTCCAAAACCCGGCCACATGGAATCCAGGAAGGATTTTTGAGACCAGGAGAATAAGGAAGGCATTGATCACCAGGATGAAGAATCCCATGGTTACAATAATGAAGGGGAGGCTCAGCAGAAGGAGAACCGGTCGCACCAGGGCATTGATGATACCCAAGAGAAGGGCCGCACCCAAGAGAGCGCCATTATTGTCACAACTCACTCCCGGCACGAGCCATGTGGCCCCAAGAACAGCCAGAGTCGTGACGCTCCATCTGATGAGGAACTCTTTCATACAAAGATATTACAACAAAAGTTGTTAAGTTGGCATAAAAAACCTTT
>Ga0007813_1000528_pt1 | contig 13382 bp, 10 predicted proteins | sample CryBogCBE29Jun09_FD_71194 | JGI IMG/M metagenome (GOLD analysis project Ga0007813, IMG submission 71194) | Freshwater microbial communities from Crystal Bog, Wisconsin, USA - CBE29Jun09 | ecosystem: Environmental > Aquatic > Freshwater > Lake | place: Crystal Bog, Wisconsin, USA | collected... | reverse complement strand
ACATGCAAGCCAAAGGGCAAAACATCCAAGCGTTTGTGCTGCAAGGGCGCGCGCCACAAATCGTGTTTGCGGTCTCCACCTCAGCTCTGCCCAACTACAAGTCACTCGCTGACTTGAAGGGCAAGAAAATTGGCGTCACAGCCCCCGGATCCTCCACCAACATTTTGGCCAACTTCGTGCTCGCCAAAGGAGGCTTGAAGCCCTCGGACGTGTCCTTTGTGGGCGTGGGCACAAGTGCTGGCGCCGTCACGGCCTTGCGCTCAGGTCAAATTGACGCGATCTCCAATTTGGATCCAGTGATCACCATGCTGAGTCAAAAAAATGAAATCAAAATCATCTCTGACACTCGCACCTTAAAGGACACCAAATCCATCTATGGGGGCAACATGCCTGCAGCTGTGTTGTATGCCAAGTCCTCATTCATCGATGCCAATCCTCGCACCACACAAGCCTTGGCCAATGCCATGGTGCATGCCCTCAAATGGCTGCAAACGGCAAGCAACTCAGACATCATCAAAACCGTTCCTGAAAATTACTTGCTCGGTGACCGAGCCCTTTACTTGGCCGCGTGGCTTGGCGTCAAAGAGGCCATGAGTCCAGACGGCCTGATGCCCAGCGACGGTCCACCCAACGCTCTCAAGATGCTGCAAGCCTTTGAGCCCGAGCTCGCAGACAAGAAAATCGACGTCAACAAAACCTTCACCAACGCTTTTGCACAAAAGGCCAACGCCAAGTTCAAGTGATGAAGATCTCCCCTCCCCTAGAACTCAAAGACATCAGTTGCTCCTTTGATTCGGGCTCTGAGGGGCTTTACACCGCCACCAAGGGTGTCAACCTCACTGTGAATTCGGGTGAATTTGTGAGCGTGGTGGGCCCCACGGGTTGCGGCAAGTCAACCATTTTGAATGTGGCCGCGGGTCTGCTCTCACCCTCAAGCGGCGAGGTGCTCTCCTTTGGTGAGCCCTTGAAGGGCATCAACAAAAAGGCTGGCTACATGTTTCAAGCCGAAGCCTTGATGCCTTGGCGAAACGTGATGGACAATGTGCTGGCAGGCCTTCAATTCAAAGGGCTTGACCCTCAGTTGTCTCGAGAGATTGCCAGCGATTGGCTCAAACGGGTGGGACTCCTCGCCTTTGCTGAGCGCTACCCTCATCAACTCTCGGGTGGCATGCGAAAGCGCGTGTCCTTGGCGCAAGTGCTCGCCTTGGAGCCTGAGCTCATTTTGATGGACGAGCCGTTTTCGGCTCTTGATATTCAAACCCGTCAACTGATGGAAAACGAGGTTTTGGATTTGTGCTTTGGCACTTCCATGAACAAGCCCCGCTCAGTGCTCTTCATCACCCACGACTTGGATGAAGCGATCGCCATGAGCGACAGAATCGTGGTGCTCTCTGCAGGACCCGCATCCCACCCAATTGGCGAATTCACCATTGACCTGCCCCGCCCAAGGGATGTTGCCAACATTCGTGACAACCCACACTTCTTTGAATTGCACGCCAGCATTTGGGCCGTTCTCAGAGATGAGGTCATGAAAAGCTACGCCAAACAACTCGACCCCAAGCCCTCAAACCCATGACCACCTCCTCTCGTTCTCAAAGTGCAATGCTCAGAGTTTGGCAACTCTTGATCTTGGCCCTCATCCTTGGTTTTTGGCACTGGAGCAGTCGTAAACCCGAAGTCGCTTTCTTTGTGGGTGAACCACTCATTGTGTGGACTCGCTTGATCGATTGGCTTTTTGTCAAACGAGACATCTATCTGCACTTGGGTGTCACACTCCTTGAGACCCTGCTGGCCTTTGTGATCGGCACCGTCTGTGGACTCTTGGCTGGGCTGTGGCTGGGACTCTCTCCAAAAACTGCACGTGTACTGGACCCTTTCATCAAAGCCACGAACTCCATGCCGCGCGTGATTTTGGCACCCATTTTTTGCGTGTGGTTTGGACTTGGCATTTGGTCCAAGGTGGCTTTGTCCATCACGCTCGTTTTCTTCATCGTCTTCTTCAATGTCTACCAAGGCATCAAGGAAGTTTCCCCAGTGGTGCTAGCCAACACCAAAATGCTCGGCGCCAATTACAGCCAACTCATCCGCCACGTTTACTTGCCCTCTGCAACCAGTTGGGTGTTCTCGAGCTTGCACACGTCTGTGGGCTTGGCTTTTGTGGGAGCCGTGGTTGGGGAGTACTTGGGCTCAGCCCAAGGTGTGGGGTATTTGATTCTCCAAGCCGAGGGCACCTTTGACATCAACACCGTCTTTGCAGGCATCCTCTTGCTCACCCTTTGCGCGTTGGTGCTCGACACCCTGGTGACTCGCATTGAGTCACGCCTCATGGTGTGGCAACCCAAGGCCGGGCAAACAGAGAAAATCTAATTCTCACCATCCATTGAAACCACTCTCAAGTCTTCCAACTTAGAGGGCATTCAACTCAAACATCGTCTGGCACTTGAACTTCCTTGCATGGGGTATTCCTCATTGCCTGAGAAGATTGGCTGTGATGAAATCAGACCCTGAGCCAGTCATCAAATTTATTTTCAAGACTGCTTTGTGTGCTGCCTCAAGCTCACAACTCCACTGCACCCAAATTCCAACCTTTAAACACCGCACATGAAGCAAACAACCGCAAGCTTACTTTTTGCATCGGCGCTATCGCTTCCCCTTTGCGCCTTGGCCACTGAGAGCATTCTCTTCATTGGCAACAGCTTCACCTACGGCGCTCACTCCAGCGCTCAGTACCACAGGGCGCAAACGGTGACAGACCTGAACTTGGAGGGAAATGGAGGACTGGCGGCGCTCTTCAAGTCCTTCACGCAACAAGCGGGACTCTCCTACGAAGTCTTCTTGGAAACACACGGCGGAATTGGCCTTGACTGGCATTTGAACAACAAAGAGACGGTCCTGACTCAAAGGCCATGGGACACAGTGGTCATGCATGGGTACAGCACTTTGGATGCCTTGCACCCCAAGGACCCCACCAAACTGATCCAAACCTCGGCGCAAATGGCCCAACTCTTGGCCTCTAAAAATCCAAACGTCAGCATTCACCTCATGTCGACATGGTCTCGCGCGGACCAAACCTACCGACCCAAAGGCGCTTGGTACGGCTCACCCATCGAAAAAATGGGACAAGACATTCGCGTTGCCTACAACTTGGCCCTCAAAAACTCTCCCCTCATCAAAGACGTCATCCCTGTTGGTGAGGCCTTCAACCAAGCGATTCAAAAAGGCATTGCCGACCCCAATCCTTACGACGGAATTGAAGCGGGAAAGATCAATCTTTGGACCTATGACCACTACCACGCCAGCAGCCACGGGTATTACCTAGAAGCCCTCGTGGTCTTTGGTGCCATCACACACAAAGACCCCCGCTCCTTGGGCGCAAATGAGTGCTCAGGCTATGAGCTGGGATTTTCTCAAGAAGAAGTCATGTCGCTGCAACAAGTGGCCTTTGAACAAGTGACTGATGCATTCCAAGTGACGGCCAACCCTTTGATCTTCGATTTGAAAGTTCGTCCACAGCGTTGTCAACTCAACTGATCGCATGCCAAACCACTGCGCCAAGGCACCCAAGCCACTGTGAGTTCAATGCCCATGTCAGCTGCAGTTGATCTAAAACAAACACCCCCCTTTGGGACCAAGCCCAAAGGGGGGTGTTTCATCAAAACCAAAGATTGATCAAACCATCAATAAATTGGCTTTTCTCAAAGCGTCCTTGACTCGCTCGGTGGTCAAAGGCGCTTGGCGCAATCTGACACCCGTGGCATCAAAGAAGGCATTGGCCACACATGCTGGAATCAATCGGTTGGTGGCCTCACCTGCACCTGTTGGTGCCATCTCTGGGCGGTTGATGACGATCAGATCGATGCTCTCAGGTGCATCCTTGATGTTCAAAATCGGATACGTCGCCCAGTCGACACTGTTGACTCGGTTTTGATCAAACCTCACCTCCTCAAAGAGCGTTCTGGACAAAGCTTGCACCAGTGCGCCCTCGATCGTGTACTTCAAGCCCTTGGGGTTCACCACCAAACCGCAATCGTGAGCGATGGTGAATTTGCGAGCCCATATGCGACCCGTTTTGCGATCCACTTCGATTTGCGCAACACCAGCGAGCACGGTGCCATGGCGCTGGGCGTAAGCAACGCCTTGGCCGCGGATGATCTGCTCCTTGGGCTTGCCTTTGAAAGCGCGCCTGCTCTCCCAGCCTGCTTTTTCTTGAAGTGCCTTCAACACATCTTGGTCTCTCACGCCCGGCAAATTGCCCAATCTGAATTGAATCGGATCCATGCCCGCTTCAAAGGCCAACTCGTCCATGAATTGCTCGCTGGCAAATTGGATTTGTAGACCCACAGGATCTCTCATGTGAGAGGTTCTCATGGGAGAGGACTGCTTGATCAAATCAGGCACCACCTCCCAAGCCATCAATTTGGCGGGAAATTTGTAGCCCTCGCCTGGCACATCAAAACCAATGCCGTTGCTCGCTGGTAGGCCCAGCTCCATGCCCACCAAACTGTCGTTGGGCAAAGACTCATTGCTCTCGATGCTCACGCGTGAAAAGCCTTTGGAGACAAACTCATAGGCCAACACGCGCCCTTGATCGTCCAGGGCTGCGCGTGCAGTGTGAATGCTTGCAGGCGCCTTGGGATCCCACTGCGTTGCATCGTGTCGCATGCCTTGCACACGCACGATCTTGCCGGTCAAGTGACTGAGCATGGCCGCATCCATGATGGCGTCCCCCGCATCATTTCTGCCGTAAGACCCAGGCCCAATGACCCAGTGACCGGTGACGATTTTGGGATCAATTTTGAGCAAATTGGCCACACCGTCTCTTGCGTAATGGGGCTTTTGTGAACTGGTCCAAATCTCAACGCGGTCCGCCTTCACATCTGCAATGGCGCATGCCGGCCCCATGCTCGCATGTGACTGAAAAGGCCAGTGGTACTGAGCTTGCACGACGCGAGTTGCTTTTTGAAAGACCGCTTGAACGTCAGCGACTTTCACGGGCTCATCGCGTTTGACAACTGGCGCGTTTTGCAAATGTTCGTAGACCGTCTCTTGCGTGGCTGGCATGGGATTTTTGGGCAATACCCATTTGACGCGCAAGAGCCTGGAGGCCTTGATCGCATCCCACTCTTTATCGGCCACCACTGCGAGAAAGTTTTTCTCCCTCACCACTTTGGCGCCAGGAACGGTGTTGATCGAGCTCTCATCGACCTCACCAATGGTGGCGCCAGCCAATGCAGGACGAATCACCCTTGCATGCACCATGCCTGGGACACGGATATCAGATACAAATTCACCCGTACCGTAGATGCGCCACTTGTGATCGGTTCTGGGGATGGGCTGGCCCACCACTTTGTACTCTGAGGGGTTTTTGAGTTTGGCCTTTCCTTTGATCTCCAAGGGGTTGCCAAACTTTTGGTTCCACTCCACTTTGGAGTTGAAGTAATGACCTCCAATCAACTGGGCGTAGCTCACTTGCTTAGAGGCATTGCCTTTGATGCTCACCACCCCACGATTGACAATGAGTTGTTCGGGTGTGCTGCCCAACTGCAACGCCGCCATCTCAAGGAGCAAACGCCTGGCCTCGGCCGCCGCTTGCACCAAGGGCTTGGAGCCCGCTTGAATGCCAAGCGCACTGGAGGCACCGCCTTGGTTGATGGTTTTATCGGTGTGACCCACAACGATCGTCACCTTCTCAAACGCCACATCCAGCTCCTCTGCCACCATTTGCGCCAAAGCCACCACCAAGCCTTGGCCCAGATCGACTTTGCCAAAGAAGGCTGTGACATCCCCATTGGGAGACACCGCAACCCAAGAATCGAGCTCATCGGGATTCATGGGTGGCTTGGTGCTCAGGCCCTGAGCATGGGCGTCTTGAGCGGGCTCCAAGAGTGAAGCCAATCCCACGCCACTCAAGCCCACAAAGCCGGTGCTGGAGGCCGCCACCAACATGGCGCCACTGGATTTGAGCCATGACCTTCTGGAGAGCGAGCTTTGCAACTCTGCACCTTCGTTTGCGCCACTCTTGTCGCTCGCCATTGAATGTGATGTGTTCTCGGTCTTCATGCCACACCTCCTGCCAAAATTTGAGCTTGTGCGCGTTTGATGGCCCTCATGATTGCCACATGGCTGCCACAACGGCATTTCAAATCTTTCAAGCCCTCTTTGATTTGATCTTCGCTGGCCTTGGGGTTTTTCTTGAGCAAGGCAGAAGCCGTCATCAACCAACCGTTCACACAATAGCCGCACTGTGTGACTTGCTCCTCAACAAAGGCTGCCTGCAATGGATGGGGCTTGGCTTCTGTGCCCAAGCCCTTCAAGGTGGTGACGGATTGATTGGCACAAGCGGCAACGGGCAGCACGCATGAGCGTGTGGCTTGACCATTCAAATGCACCGTGCATGCGCCGCACTGCGCAAGCCCACAACCAAATTTGGGGTTGTTCAATCCCAGCTCATCTCTGAGCGCGTACAAAAGAGGCATTTGTGGATCTCCGTCGATCTCAACCGCCTCTCCATCCACCTTGAACGTTGTTATAGACATCACTTCTCCTAAACCAGTATGATTGGAACCAAAAAACACTTGCAAAACTCTACCATTGTTTCAAACCGCACACATCGTGATTAACACCAAGGTAGCAGACTGACATCTCGGTGGATGGCTAAAATTGCCCATTCAAAACCCTCCTGTCCTAACCCTCCCATCACCCCAACAGTCCTTGCATGACCTCCACCACAAACCGTTTTTCGACTTGGCGAGTGCTCGCATGGATTTTGGCCCTCACACTCACGCCCGTCTTGGCTTTGGTGGGTTGGTACGCATTCATTCAATGGGGAGGAAACTTTCATGAAGTGGTGCCCCAAGAGCTTTATCGCTCCGCGCAACTCAACGCCAATCAATTGGAGCAAAGGATCGAGCAGCACCACTTGCAAAGCATCTTGAATTTAAGAGGCATGAACCCAGGAGAGAGTTGGTTTGACGATGAGATGAAAGTCTCCAGCGCCCACCACCTCACCCACTTGGACGTTGCCCTCTCAGCAGGCACTGTGGTCTCACCCGAACAAATTCAAAATATCCTGCAAATGATTGACCAAGCCCCCAAACCCCTTTTGGTCCATTGCACGGACGGGGCCGATCGAACAGGTTTGTTGCTGGGCTTGTATTTGGAGAAGAGAGGCGTCAATGCGCAAACAGCTCACGAGCAATTGTCTTGGCATTATGGACATTTTCCTCACCTGAGGTGGAGCTTCACCAAGGCGATGGACGAGAGCTATGAGGGCTATGAAAAATTCTTGCAAGAGCAATCCATCAAAAGCCACGCCTTGGCTCAGTGAGTCAAAACTTCAAGCTTGTAGGGCCAAAAGCCTTGAGTACTCTCCAACCACCCCGGCATCATCAATCCAACTCACCTGCACCAAGCCCGTGACGCTGGCTCTGAGGTAAAACTCAAAAAACGGATTTGCAGCAATGCCAGAGGATGTATCGACTTTGAAGACCTCGCGTTGATCGTACTGCACGCGTATCCACTGGATCACATTCCTCTTGATGGTGTGTCCAGACAAGTCTTGCAAATAGCCTGTCTCCATCGGGTGTTGGACCAAGAGTCTGACCTTGACAACATCTCCGGCTCTAGCTCCGGTGCTCCAAGTGAGTCTTGCATTCATGGCCATGTGTAGTCTCTCAATTCAGGAGGCATCCACGCAAGCGGACTCGGTCACGACCACCTGGGCCTCATCAAAGAACCACTCGCCTTGATTGGTGCGAGCAACGGCCAAGATTTTTTGAGAACCTGCCAATCGCACCCGTGTGTTGACCATGGCTTTGCCAGACGCAACACCCAAATGAAAACGCGCCATCACGAGTACAGGATTTCTTTGAGAGAGCAAATAAATATCGGTGATGTGCTCCTCTTCGCTCATGGCAGAGTTCACCTCCACAGACAAAGGAACCGAGTTGCCGTTGTCGGCCAAGAGCGTCATTTGCAAATCCACGCGGGCTTTTTTGAATTGTTCAAAATGACCATTGAAGCCCTCCACTCCCTCCATCATTTCGACAAGGGTTCTCAAAGAGCCTGAACTCATGACCACAGCATGGCTTGGAGTGGACGCAAACGCCCCCAAAGCCGCGCCGCCCAGCAAGAGCGCGCGACGTGACAAGACACTCAACTCAATCACCTGTTGCTGCATGAAACTTTTTCTCCAAGACCAACGCTTGCAAGACTGACCATCTTTCTCGCGCTCCCTTGCCTTTAATCCAAAAGACTCAAGGTCAGATTGCAAAATGTACAGGACCCCTTCGCTTGGCGCTTGGGGTCAGAAAAAAACACCCAACCCACGAGGGGTCAGGTGTTGGGTGTGCCCTGAACCCCAAGAGCCCATGGACTGAACTCGCTAGGGGGTGGGAGAGAGACTCTTCGCTTTTAGGCTTTGACGAGCGTGAAGCCGTGGTTCTTGAGAGGGAAAGACCTCACACGCGTGCCTGTTGCATTGAAGATGGCGTTGGCCAGTGATGGGCCAAGGGGAGCCTGTGTGGGCTCGCCCACTCCGCCCCAAAATCCACCTGTTGGAGCAATCACCGTTTGCACCTTGGGCATCTCGTTCAAGCGCATCATGCGGTAGTCGTGGAAGTTGGACTGCTCAACGTGTCCATCCTTGATGGTGATCTCACCCCAAAAAATCGCTGACAGTCCATGCACCATGCTGCCTTGGAGCTGAGCTTGGATGTTGTCAGGATTGACCGCATAGCCTGGATCAATGCCCACCACGATGCGGTGAATCTTGACCTCTTTCTTGTCATTGACCGAGACCTCGCACACACAAGCGGTGTAGCTGCCATACCCTTCGGTCTCGGCAATGCCTCTGAAAACACCTTTGGGCAAGGGACTGGAGTAATTGGCCGCTTTGGCCACAGCGAGCAAAATCGCTTTGTCCTTGGGTCGTTTGTCGGAGAGCATGGACAAACGGAAGTCAAGGGGATCTTTGCCCGCAGCGTGAGCCAACTCATCGATGAAGCACTCACGCACGAAAGGATTTTGTGAGTGACCCACCGATCTCCAAAAGCCAACGGGCACATTGGTGTTGCGCTGAGCGTAGTCGACCAAAGTGTTTTCAATGGCGTATGGGTGATCACTGAAACAAGCCACGGCTTGGGGATCGATGCCTTTGGGCAGTGGCAACTTCAAGAGCTGATTCAAAATAGAGGGGGCACTTACGCGAACGTGCATGGCACTGATGTGCCCGTCTGCGGTTTGAGTGGCGCGCATTTTGACCAAGCTTGCGGGCCTGTAGAAGTCGTGCTGCGTGTCTTCCTCACGAGTCCAAAGCATTTTGACGGGCAAGGGAGACATGGCCTTGGCAATCTTGGCGCCTTGCAGGCTGAAGTCTTGAGAGCCGCCGCGACGACCCAAACCTCCGCCCAGTTGAACCTGGTAGACCTTGACGTTTTCGATCTTGAGACCTGCGCCAGCAGCAGAGACGGCAAGGGTTGCCTCAGGACTTTGCGTGGACGTCCACACCTCAAGCGTGTCTCCTTGCAACCATCCGGTGTAACCCATGGGCTCCATGGTGGAGTGAGCCAAGTAAGGCGTGAAGTATTCAGCCTCAATTACCTTGTCAGCCTTTGCCAATGCTCCCAAAGCGTCTCCATCGTTTCTGGCCACAGCGGCCTCGGTTTGGGTCAGACCTTCATGGAAAAACTGAGAAATAGAGGCGCTAGAGGTCTTGGCCAAATCGGCTGGCACATCCCACTCGACACTCACATCCTTCAAAGCCTCCTTGGCGCGCCACCAATTGTTGGCCACCACCGCCACAAAGTCTCCCATGTCAAGCACCTTGATGATGCCTCTGCGATTGATGACCTTGGAGCTGTCCAGGCTCTTGACCTTGCCATTGAAGACCGGACAGGACATCACCGCGGCGTAGACCATGCCAGGCAACTGGGTGTCAATGCCGTATTTGATCTTGGCGCGCACGATGTCAGGGATCTCACGGCGCTTGATGGGCTGCCCAATGATCTTCCAGTCCTTGGGATCCTTCAAAGCGACTGAGGCTGGGGGGTTGAGCTGCGCAGCAGCTTGTGCCACTTGTCCGTAGGTCACGCTTTTTTTGCTCCCTGTGTGGGTGATCACGCCAAGCTTGGCAACACACTCAGAGGAAGGAACATTCATGGCTTGGGCACCAGCCACGATCAGCATCTCGCGAGCTGCTGCACCGGCTTGTCTCAAATACTCGTGCGAATTTTGAATGGTCTTGGAGCCCACAGATGACATGTCACCGTAGACACGTTTTTGCGCCAAGCTCTCATGAGCAGTGGCGAACTCGACTTTGACTTTTTTCCAATCGACTTCAAGCTCATCGGCCACGAGCATTGGAGCAGAAGTGCTCGAACCTTGACCCATCTCTGCTCTGGCGTATTTGATGATCACGCTTTCATCAGAACGAATTTCAATCCAAGCGTTGACCTTTTGAGCTGTCGCAGGAGCTTTTGTATCTGCGGCCTCGGCCATTGAGGGCACAAAGAAGCCCAAAGAAAATCCAGCTCCCGTTGTGGCCGAAACGCTGGCAGAGAACTTCAAGAAGTCCCGTCTTGCCATACCCTCAGTGCTTTTTACAGTGACTTGACTCATGCGTGTACTCCTTTGGCTGCAACGGCGTGAATGGCAGCACGAATGCGAGCATAGGTGCCGCACCTGCAAATGTTGGTCATCGCTGCGTCGATGTCTTCATCCGTGGGTTTGGGTTTTTTCTTGAGCAGGGCCACCGCTGCCAACATCTGCCCCCCTTGGCAATAGCCACATTGGGGCACCTCGTGATCAATCCAAGCCTGCTGCACAGGGTGCAACTTGCCATTTTTCTCCAACCCCTCAATGGTCACCACTTGTTGTCCCACAGCGGCCGAGACCGGGTAAGAGCAAGAGCGCATGGGCTCCCCATTCAAGAGCACGGTGCATGCTCCGCATTGGGCCACACCACATCCAAACTTGGGCCCTTTGATGTCGAGCTCATCTCTCAATGCCCAAAGCAAAGGCATTTCTGGTTCAACATCGAGTTCATGCACGTGTTCATTGATGGTCAGTTTCATGTCTATTTTTTCCTATGTGAATGGATGAACTTTATCAGCTCAACTCGCCCGCAATTCAAGGGTTATCCCTGTCTTGCGGGCGATAAGGTCAGTGTGAATCAAGCGTTCAATTCTTCGGGAGTCAGTACGCGTGGCCCGTTGCCAGCGAAGCGATCCAAGTAGAGATAAATCACTGGAGTGATGTAGAGCGTGATCACTTGTGAAAAAAGCAATCCCCCTACCACAGCAATACCCAAAGGAGCTCGCAATTCTGCACCCGCTCCCAACCCCAAGGAGATGGGCAGAGCCCCCATCAAGGCGGCAAAAGTGGTCATCAAAATGGGCCTGAACCTCAAGGAGCAGGCCATTCGAATGGCTTGCTCTGGGGGCAAGCCTTGCGTGCGCTGAGCATCCAAGGCGAAATCAATCATCATGATCGCGTTTTTCTTCACAATGCCAATGAGCATCAAAATGCCGATGGTCGCAATGAGCGTCAAATCAATTCTGAAGTACCACAAGAAAAGCAGTGCACCCACCGCTGCAGAGGGCAAACCCGCCAAGATGGTCAAGGGGTGAATGTAGCTCTCATAGAGTACCCCAAGGAGCACATAGATCACCAAGACCGCAACCAAGAGCAACACCACTTGACCCGACTGGGTGTTTTGGAAGACAGCGGCGTCGCCGCCGTAGTTCGTGATGATGGTGCTTGGAATCTTGAGGTCCTCAGAGATCTCTGAGATGCGCTTGGTTGCATCCCCCAAAGGCACGCCAGGCGCCAAATTGAAGGACAAAGTCACCGCCTGCAATTGACCTTGGTGATTGACCGCAGTGGGACCAACCGCTCGGGTGACCGTCACCACACTGGAGAGCGGAATGACCTGAGAGGTGAGCTTGGAGTGCACAAACACATTGCCAATGGAGGTCTCAAACTGCCTGTAGTCCTTGGGCGCTTCAAGGATCACTTGGTAGCTGTTGACGGGTGTAAAAATGGTTGAAATCTGACGATCACCAAAGGCGTTGTAGAGCGCCGTTCGAACGTCTTGGGTGGACACGCCCAAAGAGCCCGCACGAGCACGGTCGACCTCAACGTGCACTTGAAGACCTCTCAACTGAGAGTCACTCGTGACATCTCGAAACAAACCATCAGACTTCATTTTTTCTTGCAGCTTGTTGGACCACTCGTTCAATGAATCAGCGCTGACACTTTGCATCACATACTGATAGCGGCTCTTGCTCACTTTGCCGCCCAACCTTAAGTTTTGCACCGGTTGCATGTAGACAGCAAAACCCGGGTAGCGAGACAAGGTTCTCAGTTTCTCAATCACAAGACCAATTTTGGGGCGCTCGCTCAAAGGCTTTAAAACCACAAACATGCTGCCTGAGTTCAAGGGCTTGGGAGAGGCTGAGCCAGACCCCACAAAAGACTGAATGTAATCCACCGATGGGTCCTTGGACATTCGATCGGCCACCAAGGTTTGGATGCGAACCATCTCAGCAAATGAGATGTCCTCTGAGGCCTCGGTGGTGACTGAAATTTGTCCAATGTCCTCTTCGGGAAAGAAGCCCTTGGGTGCGATGGTGTAGAGCCAACCGGTGAGCACAAAGGTGCCAAAAGCAACTCCCAAGACCCACACTCGGTGGCGAAGCGCGATCTCAAGCGTGTCCTCATAGCCCTTCAATATGGAATCAAACGCTTTTTCAAACCAACGACCAAATGCGTTCTCCCCTTCTGCCGAATAGCCATGCCCACCGTGGTGAGGATGCGGATTGGTGCTGGGAGGCAAAAAGCGCGAGCACAACATGGGCACCAGTGTGAGGGAGACCACTGCAGAGACCAAAATGGCCAAGGCCACCACAACCGCGAATTCGTGGAACAACAAACCAATCACGCCAGGCATGAAGAAAATGGGAATGAAAACCGCCACCAATGAAAACGAAATGGACAAAATCGTAAAGGCCATCTCCTTTGAGCCCTTCAAAGAGGCTTGCATGGGTGTGAGACCCTCATCAATGTGACGCACGATGTTCTCCAGCATCACAATCGCATCATCCACCACCAAGCCCACGGCCAAGGTGATGCCCAAGAGCGAAATGTTGTCCAAAGAGTAACCCAATGCATACAGCAAGGCCACGGCACCAATCAACGAAACGGGCAGACTGAGGGTCGGGATGATGGTGGCAGCAGCCCTTCTGAGGAACATCAAAATCACCATCACCACCAACACCACGGTGAGGCCCAACGAGACTTTGACATCCTCAATGGCCGCACGAATCGAGACCGAGCGATCGTTCAAAGGCAAAATCTCGACAGACGCAGGCAGCTGCTGCTTG
>Ga0007813_1000527_pt1 | contig 13383 bp, 17 predicted proteins | sample CryBogCBE29Jun09_FD_71194 | JGI IMG/M metagenome (GOLD analysis project Ga0007813, IMG submission 71194) | Freshwater microbial communities from Crystal Bog, Wisconsin, USA - CBE29Jun09 | ecosystem: Environmental > Aquatic > Freshwater > Lake | place: Crystal Bog, Wisconsin, USA | collected... | reverse complement strand
GCGTGCTCAAGCAAAAAAACTGAAAGCAAAACATCGCTCTGTTTATTACGTAGGCAAATGGGTTCTAATTTTAGGAATTTTGTGGGCCATCTTTTGGTAGATTAAGGCTTTAATGCATCGGCAATTTGCTCTGCGGTAATAGAGCCCCAAATTTCTACTCGTTTCTGGCGGCTATTTTGACCCGAAAGAAATTGAATTTGCTTTTGAGGTACCTTCAGTTGCTTGGACAACCAGGCCAATAAGAGCTCATTGGCTTTGTTTTCAAGGGCCGGAGCCTGCAAAGAAATTTTCAGGCAGCCATCATGCAAGCCAACCACTTTGGTCTGTTTTGCGCCCGGTTGGCAGTGCAAATGAAGGGCAATTCCAGTAGGGGTTTGTTTTAACCAAATCGGCGTCATTAAAGTACTTTAAACTCAAAGCATGCCATACAAAAATTCTCAAGCTCTTGATCACCTGTTTGCCAGTAATCGCCAATGGGCCGAGGGCATGGTTGCCAAAGATCCAGACTTCTTCAAGCGCCTAGTAAACCAACAGGCTCCGGGATACCTTTGGATTGGTTGTGCGGATAGCCGTGTTCCAGCAAATGAAATTGTGGATCTTTTACCTGGTGAACTTTTTGTTCATCGTAATGTGGCGAACGTTGTAGTTCATACCGATCTCAATTGCTTATCGGTCATTCAATTTGCGATTGACCTTTTAAAGGTTAAACATATTTTGGTAGTTGGTCACTATGGATGCGCCGGTGTTCATGCTGCGCTCAGTGATAGGCGCGTTGGTCTTGCTGACAATTGGTTGCGCCATGTAAAAGACGTTCATCAAAAACACGAGCGCTATCTCGGCGAAGTATTGCCTACCGCCAAACGTCAAGATCGCTTATGCGAACTCAATGTCATAGAACAAGTTGTGAATGTTTGCGAAACAACCATTGTTCAGGATGCATGGGCACGCGGACAAGATCTCACAGTGCATGGCTGGGCTTATCGCCTAGATACTGGCCTTGTAAATGACTTGGGAATGTCAAGCAGCTCTACCGAAGAGATGCTAGAGCGCTACGCCAAATCGATTAAACGCTACGAATCAGAGTAAGGCGCGTTTGTTCAAGTCCTTAGCAAATTACGCGGGGGTTGCATTTCTAAAGCTCCTATCCCTCTTGCCCTATCAGCTCTTAGTGTCTATCGGCTATGGACTAGGCTACATCGCAGCCAGAATACCTGGGGATAGAAATCGCGTTGTTAAAACTAATCTCCATTTGTGCTTTCCCAATTTGAGCGCAACGGAAATTGATGCGCTCAGCAAAAAACATTGGCGCTTGTTAGGTCGTAGCCTGGTAGAAAAAAGCATCATTTGGTTGGGAAGTGAAAAACAATTAAGCAAAATGATTGAAGTGAAGTCTGCAGTAGATCTCTCAAGTCGCCAGCCACGCATTTTGGTAAACATGCATTTCACAGGAATTGAGGGCAGCATCATTCTGAGCGCGCTAGCAAAACGCATGGACTGGCCACGTACCTCTGGATTTTTTCAGAGAATGAAGAGTCCATTTTTCAATAAAAAAATAGTTGATTGGCGCAATCGATTCGGCGGCAATTCGATCGACCGTCAAGGCAATACCAAAGCCATCATTCGTGAAATTCGCAACGGGGACTTCATCATCATTGCACCGGATATTGACCTGGGTCTTAAGGACTCTGAATTTGTACCCTTCTTTGAGATTCAAACAAACACAATTACTACCATCTCCCGCTTAGCAAAAATTACTGGGGCGGATGTATGCATGATGATCACCACACTCAAGGATGATGAATCAGGGTATCTCTGTGAGATCAGCGCCCCTTTAGAGGATTTTCCAAGCGCAGATCCAAAGGCAGATACCGCTCGACTAAATCAATATTTTGAAAAAGAGATCCGACTTCGACCCGCCGAATATTATTGGGTTCATAAGCGCTTCAAAAATCGCCCCAATCACGAGGCCAGTCCCTATAGCCCTTCTGCGTAAAGGACTTTTGTCCTATCATTAGAGAATGACGCAACGTATTGGGCTATTTGCCGATCTTCACAGTAATTTAGAGGCTTTTGAAGCCTGCATGTCTAAAGCTCAAGAGCTTGGCGTAACCCGCATGGTTTTCTTGGGGGATCTAGTCGGCTATAACGCTGATCCGGCAGCCATCATTGATCGCATTGGCGACCTAGTAGAGTCCAAGAAAGCAATAGCCCTTCTCGGCAATCACGATGAAGCCGTATTCAAGGATTGTCAAAACCAAATGAATGCTAGCGCTAATGCCGCGATTCAATGGACCAAAAGCCAGTTGAATGAAGGTCATGTTCAGTTCTTAAAAAATCTGCCATTGATAGTAAATGAAGAGAAATTCTGCTTTGTTCATGCTTCTGCTCACAATCCTGCAGAGTGGAACTATGTTACCGATAGCATGAGTGCATGGCGTTGTGCGCAAAGCTCAGGTAAAAGCTACACCTTTGTGGGTCACGCGCATGAGCAGGCACTCTTTTATCAAAGCGCTGTGGGCAAACTGATTCGTTTTGCCCCGCATCCAGGAGATGAGATTCCCGTCCTACAACATCGTCAGTGGGTTGGTGTTGTTGGCTCCTTAGGTCAACCTAGAGATGGAAATCCAGAGGCATGTTTTGCTGTCTTTGAACCTGAGTCTGAGCTTATTACTTTTCACCGCACACCCTACGACCATTTTGCAGCAGCCGATAAGGTTCGCCAGGCTGGTTTGCCAGAGGATTTGGCCAATCGATTAATTACCGGCAAGTAATTTAATAATGCCGATCAAAACTGATATACAAGCAGTTGACGACATCTTCCAAGAAGGCAAAGTAGTAGATGGTTTTGTGCTCGGCAAAGAAGTACACCGTGGCGGCATGGCTAGCCTCTTTTCGGCCACCAAGGAAGGTATTGATATACCAATCCTACTCAAGATACCTAGAGTCGGCAGGGATCAGCCTGTAGAAAGCTTAATTGGTTTTGAGACAGAACTCACCATTCTGCGATCGTTAAAAAGCCCTTATGTGCCAAAGTATTTAGGCTCTGGAAACATGGCGACACGGCCCTATATTGCCATGGAGCGCGTCGAAGGCAGGCCTCTTGAAGATCTTATTAAAGAGGGCAAAGAGTTTACGGTAGACGAAGTAGTGCGTATTGGTGCAGACCTTGCGCAAGCAGTGCAATCGCTCCATGCACAAGATGCCATTCATTTGGACATCAAACCAGAAAATATTCTGATTGATGACAAAGGAAAATTAACCATCATTGATTTTGGTCTGTCGCACCATGACCGCTATCCTGATTTGCTTGCAGAAGAGATGCGCAAGGGTGTTGGATCTGCACCGTATATTTCTCCTGAGCAAGTGGCTGGTATTCGGACTGATTCACGCAGCGATATTTATTCAATCGGTGCGATCATGTACGAGCTGCTCACGCATGAGCTGCCATTTGGTAACCCACAAACGATGAGCGGCCTCAGAAAGCGCATGTGGGCAGAGCCATTTCCCCCGCGTGCACTTCGCACAGAAATTCCGCGTTGGTTACAAGAAGTCATTTTGAGATGTTTAGAGCCAAGGGCGGCGGATCGCTACCAAAGCGCAACCCAATTGCGTCAAGTGCTACGTGATCCCGATAGCGTGAAGATTACAGGGCGCGGCGAGCGCGTAGAGCCCCCCAGTTTTTGGGAAACATTCAAGCGCTGGTTTAGAGCGGCAGGATATGAGCCATCACCTAGCCCGCGCCCCAGCATGGGCAATCAAGATGCGCCTCTCATGGTTGCGGCTATTGATACGCGCCAATCAGATGAGGCCCTGCGTGACCGTATGCAAAAGACTGCAACGAACTTATTGCAAGCATATCCTGAAAGTCGTTTGGTATGCATCAGTACGATTGCAAGCACTCCAACCTATGAAGGCAAGCTTGAAAGTGAAACCGCCAGTGGGATTGTGCGTGGACATTTGGTGCAATTGATGGAATGGGCTAAACCCCTGAAGCTGCCTCCAGAAAGAATCTCTTATCACGTACTAGAGGCAATGGATCCTGCAGCACGCATTGTCGAGTTTGCAAAAGACAATGATGCATCATTAATTCTGATTGGTGCATCGCATAAGCTGCCCAACAAAGTAACGCCTTGGAGAACCTCAATGACAAAAATTGTTGAGGAAGCTCCCTGCAGCGTTCATATTGTCAGGACTTAAAAGACTACTCTGGAAAACGTGGCAAACGCTCGCCCCCAATAGGTGCTGGACGTCTCGCCATATTCATTTCCATAGCTAAAAAAGTGTAATACCCAGCAATTCCAGCCAGATCAATAGCGCCTTTTTTCCCGAAGCGTTTTTCCGTTTTAGCAAAGGTCACATCTGATACCTGCTTGTATCTTTGTAACTCGATTGTGAAGTCATACACAATGGTTTGCTCTTCGCTCATGCCCTCGGGACGCCTACCCTCTTTTAAGGCCTGAGCAATTTCTGGCTTAAGGCCCGCCTTTATAGCAATTGGATAGTGAACAGACCACTCATAATCTTGACTCCACTCACGCGCTGTAATCAATATTGCAAATTCACTGACAGCACTATCAAACGCAGAGTTATAGCGGAGATAGTCGCCCATCGCGCGCGCATTATTCATGAGCTCTGGACTGTATATCAGCATTGCAAAAGGCCCCCAAGGAGCCTTTTTGCGAGCTGCTTCAAATTCTTGTGCGGCCTTTTTTTGTTCTGCCGTATATTGATCCACAGGAATCTCTGGAAGGCGAGTTTGTGCAAATACTCCGCTACTTAATGCCAATACCGAAAACAGTATTGGCCAAATGAATTTGAGATTCAAGTCGCCTCCAGAAAAAAGAATTACTTCATCTTGTCCTGCTGCTGATCCAGAATCAATTCTGGCTCCTGAGCGTCAATCCAACTGTCTCGATTCAGCACGGTAGTCAGTTGTTTTTGATCCAGCTCACCTGTCCACTTAGCAACGACTATTGTTGCAACTCCGTTACCAACTAAGTTAGTTAAAGCACGCGCTTCAGACATAAAGCGGTCGATTCCTAAAATGATTGCCAAACCAGCAACAGGCACATCACCTACCGCTGAGAGGGTGGCAGCCAAAACAATAAATCCGCTTCCAGTAACACCTGCAGCACCCTTGGAAGTAAGGAGCAACACTAACAATAGGGTCACTTCCTGCATGAGAGTCATCGGGGTATTTGTAGCCTGCGCAATAAATACCGCAGCCATCGTGAGATAAATAGAAGTGCCGTCGAGATTGAAGGAATAGCCTGTAGGAATCACTAAACCTACGCAAGTTTTCTTGGCACCTAAGAGCTCCATCTTCTCCATCATGCGCGGTAAAACAGACTCAGATGAGGAAGTGCCTAAGACAATTAAAAGCTCTTCTTTAATGTAGCGTACGAATTTGAAAATATTAAAGCCATTGAATTTCGCGATGAGTCCTAAAACAATAAAAATAAATAGTAGGCAGGTTAAATAAAACGAGCCCATCAACTTTCCTAGAGAGAACAGGGAGCTGATGCCATATTTACCAATCGTGAAAGACATTGCACCAAACGCGCCGATTGGCGCAAATTTCATGATGATGCCAATCATGTCAAATAGAACGTGGGATGTTTTTTCAATGAGATCGAACACCATTGTTCCGCGACCGCCAAACTTATGCAGGGCAAATCCGAAGAGAATTGCAATGAAGAGAACTTGCAAAATTTCACCCTTAGCAAATGCGTCTACAGCGCTGCTAGGAATGATGTTCATTAAAAATTCTGTAGTAGTACCCATCTTGCCTGGGCCCGTATAAGCAGCAATTCCTTTGGTATCTAAACTAGCAGGATCAATATTCATTCCCGCACCAGGTTGCAATACGTTAACAACAACCAGACCGACAATTAAGGCAATAGAGCTAACAATCTCAAAATACAAAAGGGCGAGGCCGCCAGTTTTGCCGACCTTTTTCATGTCTTCCATGCCAGCAATGCCAAGAACCACCGTACAGAAAATAATCGGAGCGATGAGCATCTTGATGCCTTTAATGAAAGCATCTCCAAATGGCTTCATATCCGTAGCAATACTTGGATAGAAGTGGCCCAATAAAACTCCGATTACAACGGCTGTAAGTACCTGAAAATAAAGGACTTTATAAATTGGCGGTTTTTTTATAGTGACTGTCATTGCTTCTTCCTTTATTTAATAATGAGCAAATACTGGCGGAATGGATTAGCTAGATATTAACCCGTCCCAGAGTGGTGGTCGATACTCGATAATGCAGGGATGGAAGAAAAAGTACGCGTCTCTAAATTGCTATCCGAGCTGGGCCTATGTTCAAGACGGGAGGCCGACTCCTATATTGAGCAGGGATTAGTGACTGTAGATGGCGAGGTAGTTAATGAACTAGGGGTTCGCGCTTTTCGCCACCAAAAAATTGAACTTCAGTCTGGTGCAAAAGCTCAGCAAGCGTCTCGCATCACTGTCATCTTAAATAAACCTGTCGGGTATATCTCTCACTTTGATGACGAACAAGAATATCAACCGGCTGCTTCTTTAATCACCCCAGAAAACTATTTCGGGCATCCGCTGGATAAAGGCAGAAGCCCACGCTTCAACACTAAAGGTCTTGCTCCCGCAGGTCGCTTAGATATTGACTCGACTGGGCTGCTGGTCTTAACCCAAGATGGCCGTATTGCTAAATTATTGATTGGCGAGAACAGCCCGATTGAAAAAGAATATTTAGTTCGCGTTGAGGGTGCGCTCTCTTTTGAAGATTTAGATCGCCTAAGACATGGTCTCGAACTCGATGGCGTTGAACTAAAGCCGGCGCAAGTAAGTTGGCAAAACGAGGATCAGCTGCGCTTTGTATTGCGGGAAGGTCGCAAACGGCAAATCCGCCGCATGTGCGAAATGGTTGGCCTTAAGGTGCTTGGCTTAAAACGCGTCAGAATGGGTCGTATCTCCCTCGGGCCTCTACCACCAGGTCAGTGGCGATTTGTAAGGCCTGAGGAGCAATTTTGAATCAATGCACCCGCTTATAATTGCTCCGAATCCAGAATAACTAGCGCAGAATTACCATCGATACCACTACCCCAAGCACTCCAGCCGCAGAAGTACTCAGACGTCGCAGCTTTGCCATCATCTCTCACCCAGATGCGGGTAAAACTACGCTGACTGAAAAGCTCTTGCTTTACGCAGGGGCAATTCAAATTGCGGGAAGTGTTAAAGCTCGAAAGGCTAGCAGACACGCAACCTCTGATTGGATGGAGATTGAAAAACAGAGGGGCATCTCTGTAGCGAGTTCTGTAATGCAGATGGAATATCGCGACTGCATCATTAACCTTCTAGACACACCTGGCCACCAAGACTTTTCTGAAGATACCTATCGCGTCTTAACTGCGGTTGACTCGGCCTTAATGGTGATCGATGCTGCGAATGGCGTTGAGTCACAGACTCTGCGCTTATTAGAAGTATGTCGCGCACGCAATACACCTATCGTCACCTTTATTAACAAGATGGACCGCGAAGTGAAGCCGCCCATGGAGTTAATGGATGAAATCGAAACTGCGTTAGGCATTGAAGTGGTTCCGTTTACTTGGCCAGTGGGCATGGGTAAATCATTTGCTGGAGTCATTGATATTGCGAACTCCCGCATGCGCATGTTCAAGGCTGGTGAAGATCGAGTCACTGAAGACTCCCATGCGGTTGTAGATATTAACGATCCAGCGCTTAAAGCGCGCTTAGGCACTGATCTAGAAAACGCCCTAGCTGAGGTAGAGCTCATTAAGGAGGCTATGCCGGCCTTTGATCGCGAAGCCTTTTTAGCTGGACGTCAATCGCCCGTATTTTTTGGTTCTGCCATTAACAACTTTGGTGTACGCGAGATTCTGAATACGCTCGTGGAATTAGCGCCATCGCCTGGCTCACGCAAAGCACTTCAACGCGAAGTGAGTCCTGCCGAAAATAAATTCTCAGCAGTCGTTTTTAAAATCCAAGCAAATATGGATCCCGCGCATCGCGATAGGGTCGCTTTTCTACGGATTTGCTCTGGCCACTTTGTGCGTGGTATGAAACTAAAGATTTGTCGCAACAGCAAAGAGGTGCGCACTAATAATGCGCTCTCCTTCTTATCGCAACGCCGCGATATTTTGGATGAAGCATTTCCGGGCGACATCATCGGCCTACCAAATCATGGCTTGCTCCGCCTAGGCGACACGCTTACGGAAGGTGAGCAGCTGCAATTTACTGGCCTGCCATTTTTTGCTCCTGAAATTTTCCGTATGGTTGAGTCTGCTGATCCATTGCGATCTAAGCAATTAAGAACTGGCCTCATGCAACTAGGTGAAGAGGGTGCAATTCAAGTATTTAGGCCTATGACTGGCGGCACTATGCTATTGGGCGCCTTCGGTCAGCTGCAGTTTGAGGTAGTAAGCCATCGCCTACAAACTGAATATGGCGCTGAAGTGCGCTTGCTTCCGGCACGGTATAGCCTGGCACGCTGGGTTAGCTCTGACGATCCTGTTGCCTTAAAAAAGTTTATACAAGAGAACATTCATCGCATGGCTGAAGACGTTGTTGGTGCTTCGGTGTTTCTTGCATCCCATAAGTCAGAGCTTGATGTTGCACAACAGCGCTGGGAATCCATTCAGTTCCATGCTCTGAGAGAGCATGCTGGCCTCATCTACCAATCAGACTTGGCGGGCTAAGCAACGCTCTTATTGACGAGCTGTATTGCAATTAAAGACGGCGACCAATGACGAGTCGTTGTTTTTAAAAGAGGCTGTCTTGCCATATTGCGCACAATACGCATTTGCTTTTTGGGTAAGCTGATCAAGCGACTCTCCGCTACTGTTTAAAAAAGTCACATGATTTGCATCTGAAGCGTCGGTATACACGGCCGTACATCCCACCAAGGCAAAGACGCCTGTCATTATTAAAAATCTCATTTTTCAACCTTTAATTTTTTTAGTATTTCTGTGGTTACTCTGCTTGCAAAGGGTCTGTAGATCAAGATGCAAATGATGGCCACAGGATAGGCCACAGACCAAACCTCAAACCACACTGAAAAGAAATTATCCGCAGCACCAACGCGAACAAAGGTGGTTGCCAAAGTAATGCTTGATGACATTAACAAGCCCATCACCAAGGAAAAAATAATGCCTGGAAGATTAATCATTCTCCAATCATAGCGCCTACTCTTTTAAGCTGTTATTCTGAATAGTGATCACTATCTCGCGCCCTAATTAGGGGAATCTCTTGAGCCTCACTCCTAGATTCATCACTCCTTTACTCTAGGAATATTCATGGCTGTAGGCCAAAACCAAAAGAACAGAAAAAACGATTCCATGCTCACAAAAACAGGCAAAACACGCCTAGGGCCCCTAAACTCAGCTCAGCTCACCAGCCTGATGGAAAAAAGCACTAAACCAAAAGAAAAGGGCAAAATTTTACGAGCGCTTAGCAAGCTCCAACTTGCTACAGCATAAACATCAAGCCCCGATTTATCGGGGCTTTTTGCTATAGTCATTTATCTAACTCAAGAGTAAGCCTGAATGATTCGATTTCGCGACGATGCCAATATCACTGCTGAACAAGCAATTGATCTTTATATGCGATCAACTCTTGGAGAGCGCCGCCCCATTCACAATAAAGAAACATTTGAGGCAATGCTCAAAAACGCTAATCTGACTATTACCGCCTGGGATGAAAATACACTGGTTGGGATTGCGCGAACACTGACAGATTTTGCTTATGTTGCCTACCTGGCGGATTTGGCTGTTGATCAACAATATCAACACTCTGGGATCGGTAAACAACTCATTGCCAACACCCAATCTCGCCTTGGGCCAGAATGCATGATCGTGCTTCTAGCTGCCCCCAAAGCAAATGAGTACTATGAGCACATTGGGTTTGAACATAACCCGCGGGCTTGGACGCTGAAGAAATAATAAAAAGCGTATTGCAGCTTTATTATTGCAACATGACAAAGACTCGATTTTGCTTAGTACGCCATGGCGAGACCGATTGGAATGCTCAGCATCGCCTTCAAGGCCACACAGACCTTGATCTCAATCAACGCGGACTTGCACAAGCTGCGCAAATGGCAGCTGCACTCAAGACAATTCAACTTCAGTTTGATGTTTTATATACAAGCGATCTAACGCGTGCCCATAAAACAGCCCAGGCAATAGAAAAAGTCTTTGGAGTTTCTGCAGTAATCGATCCAGATCTAAGAGAGCGGCATCTGGGAGCGCTACAAGGGCTCAGTACTCTAGAGGCGCCGCAGCTTGAACCAGATCTATGGGCCACACACTTAAGCAGAGATCTAGATCACAGCTTAAGTGGCGGAGAAAGCATTAAGCAGTTTGCTCAACGTATTCATGGTGGGCTAGAAAAGATACGCCAACGTCATCTTGGTAAAACGATCTTGCTGGTAAGTCATGGTGGCGCACTAGATATGATGTATCGACTAGCTAGCAAACAAGCACTAGAAGCCCCCAAGGCTGTCGCCGTTCCGAATGCGTCTCTGAATTGGATCAGTCACGACAGCAACTCTTGGATAGTCGATAGCTGGGGAGATACCAGTCATTTAGTGGGTCTAACACTCGATAACCTCGACTTATAGGGGCAATTATCGGGCCGCCCAAATAGTCTATGATGTTGCCATGAGGTCAATCCTATTACTGCTGCTGCTTGCTTTAGCAACGCCATCCTTTGCAATGGATGACGTGCCAGATGGACTCCCCGACCATATAGTTGGTGACATTGGCGCCGCTGTCTATACCTCGAATATGTCCATCGGTGCAACTGGCACTCAAAGCTTTGCGATGCCCTATGCATTTTTTGACTACGAACGGTTTTTTGCGCGTATTGATACTTTTGGCATCAAGACTGCCAAGATTGGTTATGGCTATTTGGAGCTAGCAGGCCAAGTGAACCTAGATAACTACAACCGTAAATCTACGATTAATGGCGCCACTTATTCCAAACAAGATCCGATTCCGCTTGGCATCGGAACCTTTCAGGAAACACCCATCGGTGGTTTTTTTATTCACGCCTACCAAGACGTATCTCGCTCTAATGGGCAGCTGTATCAGTTTTCTTATTTCGCTGAGATAGAAACGGTTAAGCAAATCAAGCTCTATCCAGAAATCGCTGTTGAGCGTTATAGCGGCACCTACGCTAACTACTATTATGGAGTCAGCGCAGCCGCATCCAAAAATTTAGGCTATCCGCAATACACTGTGGGAGCAACAAACAACTACACTGCGGGCCTCATGGTGGAAGTGCCAATTGTAGATAACTGGTACTTTAATGTTTTTGGTCGACGCAAATACTTAGGTAGCAATATCAGCAACAGCCCCATCATGGTTCGCTCGTTCCAAGACAGCGTTCTAGGATCTGTGGTTTACCGCTTTAAGTAGCCCCACTTAACTACCAAGGTAAGGGTAGCAACAGCGGCTTTAGGCCAGCCTTCTGAATAGTTGGAGCAGCCTTAGGCGAGGCCAAATAAGCAATCAAATCTCTCGATGCATCAAGACTGCTCACATTGCTGGTGATGCCTGCTGAAAACAAAACGGTTTGTTGCACCTCCGCAGGAATTTCGCCGATGAAATCAATACCAGGGATTGGCATGAGCTCGCTGACCTGCTGAAAACCTAACTCAGCATCACCTCTTGCAACGACAGTACCAACACGCTCGCTATAAATCTTTCTAGCAGTCTTACTCATCTGCTCTGCAATGCCCAGTTTTGGAAATACTTCTGTAGATAGATAAGTACCGCTTGCACTAGCTGAGTAGGCAATAGAACTTGCATTTAATAAAGCTTGCTTCAGCGCCGGTACCGTGCTGATATCGGGCTTTGGAGCGCCAGACTTTACTGCCGCACCGATCACCGAAGCCACTAGATCTACCTTGCTTCCAGGCTGCACTGCTCCGTTCTTAATAAAACCATCCAAAGCAGGTCCTGCAAGAATTAAGACGTCAAACTTTTCCCCCTTAGCAAGCCTGGATGGAATTGAATCAGGAGCGCCACCCATAGAGGATCCATAAGAAATAATCACTTTGTTAGTGGATTGTTTTTCATATTCAGGGACAAGCGATTTGAGCGCTTCAGCAAATGCTCCCGAAGTAATCACTTGGATTTCTGCTGCAGATACGGGGCTTACAAAAATTAATGCTGCGAGAGCAGTAAGTACAGCACTTCTTAAGAATTGAGGCATTTTCATTTTTGCTCCTAAAAAATCAAATTACTTGCAATACCTTGCTTAGCGAATCGCCTTCATACGTTGGTAATTCGCCAATCTCTTCATATGGATGTCCGAGACGGTTCACCCAAAAGACATCGAACCCATACCACCTTGCGGCTAGCGCATCCCATGCATTACTAGAGACAAATAAAACCTCTGTCTTTTTGACCGGGAATGCCTTTAGCAATAACTCATATGCCTGTGGCGCCGTTTTAAACAAGCGCACATCCTCAATGGTGACTACCTGATCAAGGTATGGCTTGAGTCCATTACTCTCAACTACAGTAGAAAGCATTTCTCTACTGCCGTTTGACAAAATAGCAGTGGCAATCCCTTGAGATTGAATTTGCTTAAGCACCTCAAGACTATCTTGAAAGCTGGTGAGCTTAGCGTATTGATCCATCAATCGCTTTTCATTTTTAGAGCTTAGCTCGAGACCCATTCGCTTGCATACGTAACGCAAAGAGCGAATAGTAAGATCCCAAAATGGCAGGTAATACTTACTGCCTCCGGGACTTGGATCGCTCATGGTGACAAGGCGCGTGTATTCAATTTGGCGATCACGCCACATTAAAGCCAATGCATGACCATGACCAGGGAAAAGTTCTTCAGCCAACTCCCCCATGGAATACACATCAAATAATGTTCCGTAGGCATCAAATGCGATTAACTTATACATAACTTCCTTTTAGGCACTCTTTTGTTATTGTCTTTTAAAAACACATTCTTGATTAAAGCTTGGTCTATAAATAAAACCACCCATGAGTGGTTTTATTTATTTATTGCAGCAGGTTAAAAGTTGAATGGCGGACTACCGCCCGCCCTGACAATCCAAGGGCATTTCCCATAATGGCTTGCCCTGATCATAATTACAGTTCACGCCATCTGGTGAGGTCGTGCTGGCCAAGCAACCACCCAAAGTCAACGCTAGCAATATTAAAGAAAGAGTACTAAACAGTTTTTTCATAAGCATCCTCATGGAGGTTTATATGGTGATATTTACTAAGTGTTGGGCTTTAGCAGCCACTTCTACCGCTTTCTAATTTCTATTCTAATCCCGCAAGTAATTAAACACTATCCAAAATATGACTGCTATCAGATATAGATGATGTACATTAAAACCACCCGCAATGACTGGAGTCC
>Ga0007813_1000504_pt1 | contig 13747 bp, 12 predicted proteins | sample CryBogCBE29Jun09_FD_71194 | JGI IMG/M metagenome (GOLD analysis project Ga0007813, IMG submission 71194) | Freshwater microbial communities from Crystal Bog, Wisconsin, USA - CBE29Jun09 | ecosystem: Environmental > Aquatic > Freshwater > Lake | place: Crystal Bog, Wisconsin, USA | collected... | reverse complement strand
CCCCCCCCTTGCCTGCCTGAGGAGAAAATATAGTACCGAGGGTCGCGGAAACTTGGGTGAAGATCCAAATCCTCCCCACTGCTCGTCATAGGTACGTCGAAAAGAGTCGGCAGCCCTGGCCAGCGGCATCTTGGCATCGGGAAGTTTCCGTGCATCAGTCTTTGTCGCTGCCTGAAGCGCGGCAAGTGAACGATTGGCTTCCTGTTCCACGTTCTCCCTGTTCTCCCTCCACACTTTGACAATCTGGTTCAGGACGGAGGGGAATCCGGCACGCCCATGCCTGTCATCAGGAGGAAAATAGGTTCCTCCGAAAAAGGGCTTTAACTCAGGCGTCAGCCAGACACTCATGGGCCATCCACCGCTCCCGGTAAGACCTTGGAGATAGGCCATGTAGAGGCGGTCGACATCAGGCCTCTCCTCACGATCAATCTTCACATTGATGAAGTTCCTGTTCATCAGAGCCGCTGTCGCAGGATCCTCGAACGACTCATGGGCCATCACATGGCACCAGTGACAAGTTGAGTAACCGATCGAGAGGAAGATCGGTTTCTGCTCGCTTCTGGCGCGCTCAAAGGCTTCCTCGCACCACGGATACCACTCCACAGGATTCCCCGCGTGCTGGAGCAGGTAGGGTGACGATGTTGTGGAAAGCCGGTTCATGAGGTTACTATTCCGTCAGTGACTTGAAGTCGCGGGCTGTTAAGCGCATTATTACCACTGTTTTTGCTCCGCGCCTCTGCGAATCTACACAAGGAATTCTCCATTCCGACTCACGAAAGAAGATCCGGTTGCGATTCCGAAATTTTGTTTCTTGGAGTGGGCATGCCGAGCTTCTGATAAGCCTTGGGCATGGCCACCCGCCCCTGCGGCGTTCTGGAGAGATATCCCTGCATGATCAGGTAAGGTTCGTGGACATCCTCCAGGGTGCCCGCCTCCTCACCGACGGCAACGGCAAGCGAATTGAGCCCCACGGGTCCCCCTCCGAATTTGTGAATGATCGCCTCGATGATCCTCAGATCCATCTCGTCGAATCCCTCGGCGTCGATGTCGAGCATCTCTAGGGCCTTGGTTGACGAGTCCCTGTTCACGATCCCTCCGGCACGGACCTGCGCAAAGTCACGGACCCAACGCAGGAGATTATTTGCGATACGGGGAGTTCCACGGGAACGGCGGGCCACCTCGAGCGCCCCTTCATTGTCGATCGTCATTCCGAGGAGACCTCCCGTACGCAGGACGATCTTTCGAAGTTCCTCGGCATCGTAGTAGTCGAGGCGGCAGTTCATCCCGAAGCGGGAGCGAAGCGGAGCGCTGATCATGCCGGCCCTTGTCGTTGCGCCGATCAGGGTGAATCGGGCGAGGTTCAACCGGACGCTGCGGGCATTCGGGCCCTGATCGATCATGATATCCACCCTAAAGTCCTCCATTGCCGGATAGAGGTACTCCTCGATGGCCGGTTGCAGACGGTGGATTTCGTCGATGAAAAGCACCCCCCCGCGAGGCATCGTGGTGAGGAGTCCAGCAAGATCCCCAGCCTTTTCAATGGTAGGACCGCTGGTCGTGCGAACCTCGGCCTCCATTGCATTGCCGAGAATGTAGGCAAGGGTAGTCTTTCCAAGACCGGGCGGTCCACTGAGCAGAATATGCTGGAGTGGTTCGTCGCGCTGGCGTGCCGCTTCCACCAACAGCATAAGCCGTTCGATCGTCTTGGACTGACCGCAGAACTCGTCGAAAAGCGGTGGCCTCAGCGAGACGTCAAATTGCGTGTCGGGGGAATCTGGATCGATGGAAAAGTCTTCTGCGTTCATGAATTGTTCCATCATCAGCTGGCGAGAACCCCTTCAAACTCGGCCAATGCCTTCCTGATTCCCTCTGGGTCCCGCAGCAGCGAGGTGCCGACAAGTGCGGCATGGAATCGTGCACTCACGGTAGGAATATTGCCGGCATCGAGCCCGCTCTCTGCAACTCTGATAACTCCCGCGGGGAGGTGATCGACGAGTTGAAAAGTATCAAGCCTGATACTGAAGTCCTTTTCGGAGGAACCCGAATCGCCCACAAATCCAGCTGTTTCGACGGGGGCCTTGAACCGACGACTATTGATTCCCACGATCTTTGCACTGAAGGGAAGCGCAGCCACCTCATCCTCGTCGTGAACCTCAAAGAGAGCCTCCATGCCAAGTTCGAGCACGAGTTGGTGAAACCCTTTCAACCTTGGTGAGTCCAGCACACTGGCCATCAGAAGAACCGCGTCCGCCCCGAAGGCACGAGCCTCACGGATCTGATACTCGCTCACGATGAAGTCCTTTCTCAGGACGGGCTTTGAGACAACCTCCCTGATCTTCCGCAGATGCGGCATGGATCCCCCGAAGTGTCGTTGGTTGGTCAGCACGGAGAGAGCCCTGACAAGAGGACACTCCTCATAGGCCCCCGGAGCATCGGCCACATTCCCGGCTCTCATGGCCCCAACGCTTGGGGAGCGCTCCTTGATCTCGGCGATCAGCCCGAAACTCCCCTCCAACACATGAGGTAAGGATCGCACTGGAGGGGCATCAGCAATCATCCCCCGCAGATCAACCTCGGATCGAAGGCGCTTGGCCCCGGAGACCTCATCCCGCACATCGGCAAGGATGCGTTCCAGAATGGTTGGTGAGGTTTTTGGCGTCATGGTTTCCATTGGTAACCTTTTATTCCGGATTTCTCAAAGCCTCTCTTGCCCATGAGGCGTAGGCATCTGGGAGTGATTCGGGAATAAATGTGACAATTGCAGGGACCTTATAGGGGTGAATCTCTTCCAACCGCTTCTCACACGAGGTGGCATGTTCCTGATCGGTTTTCAGAAGAACGATCACCTCACTCGCTTCCTCGATCCCCCCTTTCCATCGGTACAGGGATCTTGCACCAGGCAGCACTGTTCCGCAGGCGATCAACCGCTCTTCTATCAACACCTTCACTGTGTCAAATGCAGCTTCATTATCGGTAAATGTGGTCATCATCACCCTGAGATCAGGCTTTTCCATGGTGTTAAAGTCGGTCTGATCAGTTCCCAGGGCGAGTGTAAAAAGCTCTTTTCCGGAAAGGTTTGGTCACGGAGTATGTCGGGATGTTCGTCCGAGGATCAAAAACTGCAGGGATACCCTCTTCCTCCTCCACTCTCCAGCTAGGGGCTCCATTGGCACTGGTGATCATCGCCCTCTGTTACTACGCCCTTTACTGGCGATGCGGCCTGATGCTGAGCGGCGAGGAAGGCGTTGCCGCTGTTGTGGCCCAACGCCTGAATGCCGGAGCCAAACCAATTGTGGATACATTTCTGGGTTACAATCTCGGCTGGTTTTATCCCATTGCATGGTTTTTTAAGGCACTTGGCCCGAACTACCTTATCCTGAGGGCCTACTTTTTCCTTCTTGGGATCCTCTCGGGCCTGACGACTTACTTCACTATCCTCTTGGTGACTCGAAGGATTCTTATCGCCATTTCCACGGGACTGCTCGTCATTCTCATGCCCGGAGCAATCGGTAGGAACTATATGGGGTTGATGGGCATCATGGGGATGCTCACCATCCTTGGGGTCTTCCTTATTCCATCATCAAGGAAAAGGCACTTACTGCTCTGGATGATCGCTGCCGGTGCTTCCATCGCGCTTTCATGGTTTGTCAGAATTGATCTCGGATACTTTCAGACCATCCTTTTTCTGCTGGCGGCGATTCTCTATCTTCTCAAACCGGAACAAGGCTTTACCAACAGGTTGAGGATGGTTGCGGTGGCTATGGTTCTGGTAGGGATCTTTTTTTGCGCGCTTCAGGGACCATTTTATCAAGATGCGGTCAGGCGTGGCTTTAGTCGCCAGTTGGTTGAGCAATACTTGGGCTGGACCTCGATGATCAGGATCGGCGCCAATCAACTTGCTACGGATCTCATAAAAACCGAGGTCATCAAGAGATCGGATCCTGCGAACAAAGCCACGGCAACCAATGAGTCAAGCGCCCCCTCCCAATCCAAGGCTTCTGCTTCAAGTGTTTCCTATAGCGACACCAGTCTGAAGCGCCCTCCACTGCGGGATATTCTCGTCGCGCCAAAATTCAAGGATCGCCTCTTTGCTCTCTTGATTTACTTACCGATTCCCATCTCACTCCTCTTCGTAGGTTGGGGACTATTGTTGATTCTGAGATCCTGGATTTCACAGAGTCTTCTCGCATGGAAAAACGGCGGGGTGCTCTTGGTTTCGACTGGTAGCGCGCTCGTACTTTTCCCGCAGTACTTCTTATGGCGACCCGACATGGTGCATTTGGCCGAGTTCATGGTCCCCTTCATGGTAACGCTGGTCATCGGTATCAACCTAGCCGTCTCAGATTGGCGCGACTCCACCGCATGGAAGCGCCTATTGCTTGTTCTGATCATGATTCCGGCAGCCCTCGATCTTGGACTCTATGCCATCAAGGGGTGGCAAACTGATGGATCGGGAAGCATCGCTTCCTCACGCAGGCGCCATCTTGAGTTCGCGGCTTCAAACGGGGTACGCGTGAAGCTTAACCCCCAGGAACTCGCACGCGACACCATGCTGCGGGACACGATCCTGTGCCACACAAAGCCGGGCGATTATGTCATCTGCTACCCTTACTTCCCGATGGTCAATTTCATGACAGACCGCCCCTCCTACGAGTACAATCTCTACGCTGACAACGCCATCCCTCCGGAGCGGTTCTTTGAGAAAGCCAAGGCAAACTTCGAACATCACCACCCGGCCGTGATCGTCATCGGTACCGGCAAAGTGAATGACACCGAATCATCCAGATTTCCTAACTGGGCGTCCAAAACCTACACCTATATCAAGGAGCATTGCACCCTTGTTGCCTCGGACGATGAAATCGAAATTTATGTCCTTAATCAGGGACAGGGACCACTTTCACCTCTCATTGTGCCGCGCTGACCAGAAGTCTTTCGTACTGATCGAGAGAGTGCCTCAGATCAAATCGGCTAGCCATGGCCAGTGAAGCGTTACGGGCTTTCATCAATTCATTCGAGTCAAGCAGGAGGCTCCCTAAAGCTGCAGCAAATCCCTCCGCTCCCTGACTCAACTCAAAAAGCCGCGCATTCACATGATCCCCCGTATCATGAGCCACATCGGCAAGACCGCCAATCCTGCTTCCGACAAGAGCCAATCCGTGGGCCAAGGCCTCCACCGCCACCATGGGCAGACCCTCCGAGAGAGATGGGATCAGCAGGATATCTGATTCCCTCATCGCCTCGCTGACTTCTGTTGAGGAAGACCATCCGCGAAAATCAAGTCGCTCATCAAGGGCGTCATTAAGACCCAGTCGGATAGCCTCGGCCTTCGCCTCGTCAAGGAGTGGACCATCTCCGAGAATCGTACAATGCCAAGGCAGATCCCTCAGCAAACCCAGGGCGCGAACCATGAGGAGCGGATTCTTCTGCACACTCATCCGTCCCACCATGAGGAGTCGGGGAGATTCATGCTTCTCCAGGGGAGAAGTCCCGGGGAGTTCCATCCCGTTCAGGATCACCTGCGGCGAGATTGCGTAAGCTCTTTCCGCGAGGCCAGCTACGAAACTGCTCACTGCCGTGGTAGCGGCCGCCCCTTTCCAGATCGGCACGGTGAAGGGCTGAATCCAGCGAAAAAGAGTCGCCGTTTGCTCTGGCACACCTCCCGGAACATCACCGAGATGGGCTGTCAGCAGATAGGGGACTCCAGTCAGCTTGCTAACCACCCAGGCAACGGCACCGGTCGGAACGGCGAAGTGGGCATGAATCACATTGGGCTTCCATCGGCGCACTTCAGAAATGGCAGCGGGAATCGCATGCACCACCCAGAGAGCCATTTCCGGCACACTGCAGGTATCCTCGCGCTGACGAAAAGCCCTCAGTCGACGGATCTCCATTTCCTGCTCCACGGATTCCACGGGAAGGTGGGCCATCCCGCTGGTCAGCACTCGGACCTGATGACCTCGGGAAACGAGGCCAGCGCCTACCTTGGCAGCCAATCTTCCCCCACCTCCCCCGATCGGTGGATACTCGTAGTTGAGAAGCAGGATCTTCATCGGCATGCGTTGTGTTTACGCCACTCTCCCAAGACATGCTGGCACCAGAGAAAGAGTCGCTCGTCCCCGCGACCAATCTGATGGGAATGCACGGCTCTTTTAACAAAGCTACCGGAGATCCCGACGGGGATTTCCGGGGCGAGTGCCTTGTCACGAAACCACTGCCCGAGAGGTGTGCCGAATCCTTTCTTTTTCCGATAGAGAATCGAGGCCGGCAAAACGGGCTGAAGCGCCCTCTTCAGGATCCACTTGGTTGTCCCGCCCCGGAGCTTGACGGTGTGGGGAATCTTTCGGGCAAAATCGACCACCTCAAGATCAAGGAAGGGAGACCTCGCCTCGAGTCCGTGGAGCATGCTGGCCCGGTCCACCTTGGCGAGGATGTCGTCCTGGAGGTAGAGACGCGTGAAAAACTCCGAGGCCCGATCCACCCGCGAGGCATGCTCTCCCGCCGAATCCCATGCCTCGATGGCCTCGCTGTAGAGTTCCTCGGGTGCCGTGTGGTCTCCGAAATAATCATCGATTTGCCTCGCCTCCAGTGGTCCCATCCAGACCGGCAGGCGGAGCTTTTCCCCATAGGAGAGCCCTCGCAACATCCGCTTGATCTTGAAATCGAGACTGATGTTGGCATGCGAGACTGGAATCCACGAAGCCAACATCAGAAGAGCCGGATGAATAGCACGGGGAACTAGACTTGCGTAGAGATCAGCAGCACGCAGCGCCTTGAAGGGGTCATAGCCGGCAAAGAGTTCGTCACCGCCATCGCCACCGAGAGCCACGGTGACATGCCTTCGGGTAAAGCCACACAGGAGCCATGTCGGCAACAGGGATCCGTCCCCCATCGGTTCATCCAATCTGGCCAAGAGTCCCGGTATCATCTCTCGGGCGCGTGAAAGATCAAGTACCTCGGATTCGTGCACCGATCCGATGAAGGCAGCTGCCTCGCGGGCATAGGAAAGCTCGTCGAAGCTGGGATCGGTGAACCCGACGCTAAAGGTACGCAGGCGTCCGGCGGGCAGATGTCGTGAGGCAAGGGCCGCCACCGCCGAGGAATCAATACCCCCGCTCAGAAAGACCCCGAGCGGCACATCCGACATCAGACGTCGCTTCACCGCAAGGTCCAGGACTTCGAGCAACTCAGCGGCCCAACGGTTGCATTGCTCATGAGTCGCCTCGGCCGATGAGGGCTCCAGGCGAAACTCCCACCACTTCCTCTTGTTCCACCGACTGCTGGCAATGTCCAGGGTTCCGCACCATCCGCCCGGAAGCTTCTGGATCCCCTCGATCACGGTGTGGGGAGCCGGGATGTAGCCGTAGGCGAAGTATTTCTTGAGTGCGATGGGAGACTCGTTCCTTGGTGAACCCGGATGCCGCAATAGGGCTGTTAACTCGGAGGCAAAAGCGAAAACTCCATCACGTTGGAACCAATAGAGCGGTTTTTTTCCAAACCGGTCGCGGGCAATGAAGAGTTTCCTATGGACCTTGTCGAAAATCGCGAAGGCAAACATGCCGTTCAGTCGCTCCAGCATCCCCTCACCCCACTCGCGATAACCCTCCAGAAGAACCTCCGTGTCAGAGTGATCAGTCTGAAACCGGCACCCCTTCGACTGTAGTTCGGCCCTTAGTTCAGCATGGTTGTAGATCTCCCCATTGAAGACGATCACCAGATCCTGATCGGCAGTAGCCATCGGCTGCGCTCCCCCGGAGAGGTCAACGATGGAGAGACGACGATGCCCGAGATGCACCCCCCGCTCGGCATCGAGGAAATAACCCTCCGCATCAGGCCCGCGGTGGGCCAGCACACGGGTCATTCTCTCTAGCACATCCCTTCCCGCTACTGCACGGGCTGCAACGAATCCCGCGATCCCGCACATCAGTTCTGCAGGTTATTCCGGACCTCCAGATTCCTCATCTCTTTGACCATGTAGATTGATTTGCCCTGCGACTCGAAGAACGTGCGGGTGATCATCTCCGCAAGCAGTCCCATCAGGATGCAGAGCACCCCGGTCATGAAAGAGAGCAAGCAGAACGAGGGCACAGGAGTTGTGATCAGCGGCTTGTGTGCGAAGATGAGCAGCCCAATCGCCCAGATCCCGAAAACAAGGGCGGCAAAGAGACTCAGAACCCCACACATGCCGAACACATACATCGGCTTCTGTTGGTGACGGTCGAGGAACTTTACCACCATCAGGTCGAGGATGACCTTCAGCACCCGCTCAAGACCATACTTGGAGTGCCCCGTCCGTCGGGGGAAGTGGTTGACGGGGATTTCTGTGATTCTGGCGCCGTGCCATCGTGTGTAGATAGGGAGAAAACGATGCATTTCTCCATACAGGCGAACCCCCTCCACCACCTCGCGGCGGTAGGCCTTCAGCGAGCATCCGAAATCATGAAGCTTCACGCCGGATATCCAGGAGATCAGCTTGTTAGCCATCATGCTGGGGAAGTTACGCTGAAGCGCATTGTCCTGACGATCGCGACGCCATCCTGAACAAACATCATACCCCTCCTCCAACTTGGCCAGCATTTTGGGGATATCCTCCGGATCATTCTGATAATCCCCATCCATTGGGATGATGACATCCCCCGAGGCATGGTCGAACCCGGCCATCATTGCAGCCGTCTGGCCAAAATTCCTGCGAAAATGGATCACTTTGGCCTCAGGATTCTGCGAGGCGATTGCATTCAGAAGTGCCGTGCTTCCATCCGTGCTCCCGTCATTGACAAAGATCACCTCGTAACGGCGACCGAGACGATCCATCACCTCCTTGATCTTGGCGAAAAGTGCCTCAATCGCACCATGCTCGTTATAGATCGGGATAGTGATGGAAATCATGTCGGTAAGATAATTCTCAAGAGAACCGCAAGCTTCCCGACAGGTCAAGTTTGGGACACCTCAAGACGGCTCCAATCTCGACCCGGATTAGACCGTGGCGGGAGTCGCTTGCAGTCGTTATGATGGTTGGACCCCTTATGACCAGTCCAGTCGCCAACACTGCCAAGCCCCAGGCCCCAGCACTGCAAAAAAAGTTGCGTGAGGTTCCGCATCGCCCCGGCGTCTATGTCATCAGGGATCGCTTTGCGAAGATCATCTATGTCGGCAAGGCCCGTGATCTGAGACGCCGACTCGCCAACTACTTCACGCCCTCAAGACGCAACCGGGTCGACATCAAGACCCGGGCACTGATCGACAGTGCTGCCGACTACGAGTGGCATCTGGTCAAAAGTGATGCCGAGGCCGTGCTCTACGAGGGTCGCCTCATCAAGGAGTGGAGGCCGAAATACAACATCAGCTTTCGGGACGACAAACGCTTCCTGATGGTGCGCGTGCAGATGGGCGACGCCATCCCCAGGTTCGAACTGGCCCGCTTCAGAAAGGAGGATGGAGCACGCTACTTCGGACCCTTTGCGAATGCTGGTGCACTCAGGACTTCCCTGCAGGCTATCCGAAAGCAGTTCGGTCTCCGTGCCTGCCGACCGCTGGAACCGACCGAACGTGACTTCAAGCACTGCCTTGACCACGTGATCAAGAATTGCTCCGCCCCTTGTGTGGCCAAGATCTCCAGGGAGGAGTACAAGATGCGGATGGAACAGGCCTGCCAGGTCCTGGAGGGGAAATCGAAGGAGATGATATCCTCTATCGAGGAAGAAATGGAAAAGGCTGCAGAAAAGCTCGATTTTGAAAAGGCCGCCAATCTGCGCAACCTCCTCAAGGACTTGCGCGAGACCAGCAAACCAACCCGACGATTCACGCGCAAGTCACTTCCCAACAGCATCGACCCTCAGGCTGATGTTTTCGAGTTGCGGGATGCCCTAGGACTTGCCCGATCCCCGCGCACGATGGAGTGCTTCGACATCTCCAACATCTCCGACAATCATATCGTCGCCTCCATGGTCCGATTCAGGAATGGTGTTCCGGATCGTGAGAGTTATCGCCGTTATCGCATCACCACGACCAAGGGTCAGAACGACTTTGCCAGCATGGCCGAGGTCATCCGGCGCCGCTACAAGCGCATCCTGAGCGAAGTTGCCAAGAATGACCGTGAGTTGGCCGACACGCAGGAACTGCCCGCCGAGGTTCTTGAACGACGCGCCCGTTCCTCTGGTGGTGAGAATCCCCTACCCGACCTGATCATCGTGGATGGGGGAAAGGGACAATTAGGCATGGCTTGCCGGGAGCTCCAGACGCTCGGGCTTCATGACCAGACCGTGATTGGTCTTGCCAAGGAGTTCGAGGAGATCTACCGACCGGGTGAGAGTGACCCCGTACGCTTGGACAAGGACTCCGGGGCCCTCAAGTTGCTCCAGCGCATACGTGACGAAGCGCATAGGGTAGCTAATGGCTACAACGAGTTACTCTTGCGCCGCCGGATCACCGAGAGCGCCCTCGACGACATTCCAGGTGTCAGTGAAGCGCGGAAAAGGGCCTTGCTTGCGAAGTTCGGGAGTATTACTCGCATCAGGAAGGCCTCCGTGGAAGATTTGGCTAAAACCTCGGGCATCAGTCCAGCACTTGCCACCCTGATCCTTGAGCAGATCAAATCCTCTAAAATAAAGACAACAGTGACTAAGACAACTCAAAGCTCACCAGAACTTAAATCGAGAAGTGAGAGCTACACAACTTGGGTAAAAAGCTAAAACAGCCGAGTCCGCCCACGACACAAAAGTAATTGAACCGACATGGTGGATCGTTGGGATTAGCGCCGATGGGAGAAAAATCAATATTGCCACGCTTCAGAACAAACCTCTCCCCGATTTCTATTATGCGCTACAACTCCCAAACGCAGAGGCTGATCCAGTTCCCAAACCTCAGACCAAAAGAATAATCTAGAAATTTTCAGTTATTGAGTTTTACGGGATAACTCTTTGTTTCCTGAAAGGTTTCCAAGGTTGCTGAGGCAAGATCATCCATGCAAAGATTCATTCCCTCGGTGTAGGCAACTATAAAACCATACGGCATACAAACTGCTTTTTTTTTCACTAGCATAAATCTTCAAGGAATCTGGCTGTAAAGTCGTCGGGAAATTAAAGTACTGAACATAAGTGGGGCTTACAGACCCTTTGACTTGCGAAATTGCAGCCTCTTTTTTTTCCAAAATAACGAGATCTGAGCCTTGTATCATCTGGTTAGTGGGAGCGGAGGCAAAAGCTGGAACTTTGACACCGATCAAGACTCCCTGTGAAAACCTGTTTGCCTTTTTAGAGGATATAAAAACACGCTTTGGGAAAAAGTTAACTTGTTCGCCTAATTTTTCTAACTCGGTATTTAAAATCTCTGAAAGGGAAGATTTTTGTACAAAAGAGGCTTTGTGTGATAAAATTATACAACTTAAGTATTCAAAAAAACAAACAAGAGCAAAACCTGCAATCATCACAGGCAGGAGATGATTTAGGAGGAAAAAATAGCTGCCTTTTTGTGATTGGGAGGGAATATTTGACTTCAATAGCCTTGGTGGATTTTTTTTGTCTCTATAAGTTCCACCTTCATCCACCTATCGGTGTCTAAAGTAAGATAGTTAGGAATATTCACGCGGAATGTTACCAATCATCTGCTAGAACTTTATCAAGTCGCCATTGCAATCTTTCTTTGGACTTGGGGCTTTTTCAGAAAGTCTTTTAAAGTTAAAAAATGAAATGAGAGATCATTATCTACCTCCTTCCGATTTCTAATTTAAAAAATGATTTGATATGTCAGCGATGCTTATTATGCAATTTTGCGACGAGCTAAGAAGAGCAAAGCCAAAAAACCAAATCCAAAGAGAGAGTAGGTAGAGGGTTCGGGGACAGCGACCACTTGAAGTTGGAAACCGTTTAGGATGGTGGATTGACCGGAAAGGCTCGTATCGGTAACCGTTAAATTACCACTGGCATCAGTCTGGGCAATAAACTGGGAATAAGCATTACCATTACCATTATTGATATTAGCACTAGCACCAGAATTAATGGTGGTTCCACTGATGAGGGTGCCTTTAGTGACTGTCCAGGAACCTCCAGTAGTAGTAGGATATGTTGCATAGCCCACAAATGTATAATTTTGGCTGGCAAGGAGTCCTGTAAGCGTAATGGTAAAGACTCCGCCTGAATTCTGATAAGGTTGGGAGTTAAAAAGAAATCCTGGATTACCGCCACTTATTGTTCTTACACCAGTTCCCATGCTGTTGGCTACAGTCAGATACGCGGTAGTAGTTGAGTCAGAATTATTATAAAGATTAACATTGTAGGGAGTGCTCGAGACATACGGAAACTCATTCCAGTAGTCCGAGGCGGTTCCAAGAACGGCTTGACCGCTTTCTAGATAAACGCCGTTGACGCCACCATTCGCTGTTGTAGCGCCAATTTTCACGTCGATCACTTGAGCCTGAAGAGCTGTAGTCAAAGTCAAGACGCTGATACCAATAACTGCTAGTTTTGTTGTTGTTCGGGAGGAGTTCATAAAGATTCTTATAAATCTGGGGAAGAATGTCCGATATAGACAAATTTCGTAATCGCTCGCTTTTTTTTGTTGGGGATCTCATCCGGATCCAGACAACCCTTTTCTCAAAATAGCAATTTATTCCTGTCTGAAAGGGGCATGCTGGTATTCCAGAAATAGGGTGGTTGCAAATTCATCGTTCTTTGTCCAACCCAGATACAAGGCATTACTTTGCCGTGATACTGAGCTTATTGGCATCATTCTCTGCAACCATTCTTTAAAAAGGAGTTGCCAAATAAAACCGAGTCTCCGTCTGTCAGAATTCAAACTGACCACCTCAGTTAAGCAACCTGCCTTCGCAAGAAAACTAGGACTCTTTAAAGCGCTGATGAATTTATCATCTCCGAGAAGAGAGGATTCATTGCCTCATACCAGAGGTCGTAGCCATGAGCGTTTGGATGAAGTCCGTCGAGCATGACTCCCTTGGCGATCTTCCCATTACCATCCAGAAAGACAGGGCCAACATCCAGATAACGGACATTCTTGCCATCATCGAGTTTGGAGATGATTCGATTGATTTCAGCAATCTTGTCATTCAGGGGGGGATCTCCGGATCTCTCCCTAGGCAAGAGGCCAATGAGCAGGATCCTACTCTGCGGAAGTTCCCTGCGGAGCAGTTCGACAATCTTTGTGATGCCAGCGGCTGCCCACTCGGGCTTTTCATCTCGGCACTGACCGATGTTGTTGGTTCCAATCTGGAGGACAACTAGCTTGGGATGGATCCCCTTCAACTCACCGTTGGTTAAGCGCCAGATCACATCCTCCGTGCGCTCACCATTGACCCCGAAGTTGGCTGGCTTGTATGGGGCATAGTTGAGCCAACTCCATTCACCGACTCTGGGCCATCCGTCTGTGATGGAGTCACCGATGAAGAGAACACCAATGTCACCCTGATTGATCCGATTCATGAATTGATCGTGACGCTTCGGATTTCTGGGAGTTTCCGTGCAGGTGATGGCCGTCAGCGGCGTGCGGGGAAGCGGAGTAGGCGAGGGCGCTGATGTCGAAGAAAACGATGAGGATGCCGGATTGCTTGTCTGAGCCACTGCAAAAGCGGAAGTGGAGAGCAACAGGAAAGAGAAGCAACGGAGAGGCTTTATCATCGTGAGGGGTAAAGGATTAAAGACTACAAACTCATTGGAGGATTTTCAAGGCGTGTAACTTTGAACCTTTTTCTTGCCAATAAAGAGGCTAGAAAAACAAACAAGATGATCAGTTCAATTAAGCA
>Ga0007813_1000497_pt1 | contig 13831 bp, 11 predicted proteins | sample CryBogCBE29Jun09_FD_71194 | JGI IMG/M metagenome (GOLD analysis project Ga0007813, IMG submission 71194) | Freshwater microbial communities from Crystal Bog, Wisconsin, USA - CBE29Jun09 | ecosystem: Environmental > Aquatic > Freshwater > Lake | place: Crystal Bog, Wisconsin, USA | collected... | reverse complement strand
GCAAAACACCAAGCCACCATCATGACCAGAAAGGCGCTAAGGAGAAAGATCAATGGAATCAGGCGGCCGACATGTTGTGAAGGCTCCTGAGGGTTCAGATTCATGGCCAACGTCGGCCCCATTCCCGCAACGCTGACCCCTATCGCATCCCGGACACCTAGCCGCTGGAGGAAAGAAGTCCGATGGGGTCCTTTCTGTGACACCTTACTCATCAGCGAATAATTAGTTTAAGACCGCAGCCTGGGCCTCGCGAATTTTCTCAATGACCGGCGCCAGCGACGGATCCTGTTGGGCGAGTAGATCAAGTTTCAACTTCGCAAAGGCTTTCCTTGCCGTAATCTGGGCTTGAGGAGTCGATGCATTCGCCACAGCATTGTTAGCGGCAATGAACCGAGGGCTGCTTTGGATGGCCCCCATCGCCGACTTCATCCTCATCTTGTCGCCAAAAGAAAGCTGACTGATCACCTGCTCCCGGCATTTTTCCATCGCCGCAAGAACCTGTTGAGGTGATCGCGTCTGCGCTTGAAGTTGAGTCCCCGGTAGAGGAATCGACGCCAAGGGCAACACAAGCAAAAGACCCATGTGCAAACGGAGCATCTGGATTGCTAAGGCAAAGAATAACGCACCATGTGACGGATCAAAACTTCAGCAAGGGAGCTAAGAGGAGACAACCGACCTACAACAAATCGTAGTAGATGGAAATTTGAGTTGCGGTATGAGTGTTTGTCCAAATCGGTGCGGATACACTATTGGTAAAGGAAGGGGGATTGGTACTTTTGAACCACGATGAGGGGTTTGTGCTGATAAGCGTGGTGGTCAATGCATCCCCTATGTATGGAGGGTTGCTACCGCTATTTGTTTCCGAAGTCACGGCATCAAGTGCAAGTGATGCGCTCCCTACTAGTGCATAAACAATCCAGTAAGGATTAGTTGTTGGTTGGAGCGTATTGAGGTAGAGAACACCATTGGACGCTCCAGTTTTAATCAATGTTTGAGCATTTGTAGTATTTATATAAATTTGGCTATTGCTTGAATACTCATTACTCAATGTAACTACAGTATTTGAAACAAGAGTAAATAAATTATTAGTATTCACTTTAGAATAATTAATTTCGTCTGCCTTGAATGTCGCTGTATATAAAAAGTTTGTTGAAGACGAAAGGGTAATAGCACCTAAATTATTAGTGTAAAACGGATTAGACTTTATCTTAGCCTGGATTTCAGCTCTGCTATTCGTCCCTAGCGAAGGAAGGTAGTTAATTAGTCTATTTGTTAAATTAGGAACTGCTTGACCATTCACGTACTGATTCCCGTAGATAGCAATTCGAAGGTTAGAAACACTGCTTGTTTGGGTCATGTTGATAAACGGCACCCTTACCACGTCATTCGTGCTCAATCCAAAGGCTTGGGCAACAATGGTGGATGTGACAATAGCGCCATTATTGGTTCCCCCACCTGAATTTTTGATGATCAAGGAGGGCTCTACAGCGTTAGTATAATTATTGAGGAGTTCTATTAGTTGGGCCTGTGGGTCGCCAGCCTGTACGTCGCCAAAGAACAGGACGGCCATTAGGGCAATAAGTGCTGATGTAGTAAAAAACTTCACTATCTTGATTGTTAATCTGAAATTTTCATTTGGCAAATTATTTAGGGACAATTTTATCTAGAACTATAATGACCACAACTACCCCAATCCACACTTTGCTAAAGTAACTTCAATATCAGGAACTCCGTTATCACTAAAAAATCATTAAAAGATTTAAAAGTAAGTGATATTATTTTTTATATTTTGAGCAATTTTCATCTTGTTTAAATAATCAGCAAAGAGTTTTAAACCGCGCATTTCCACCTCGCCCAGATCGTAACAAATCGACTCGGTCAAGTAGTGGAGGGCAAAGACGGGATCATCTTCCTGGACTGCAATCTCGCGGCGATGAGACAATCCAAGAATTTTACAAGAGCGAAGCAAATCTGATATTTCCGTTTTATACGTATAATCTTTCTTAATTGCCCATAAGGCAAAGACAAAAGGTAGTCCTGTGCAGCGAAACCATTCACCACCCAAATCTAGAAATCGGACATCTGAACCTAGGGCTTGCTTGCGGAAAGAAAGTGCCGGATCACCGATCAGCAATCGGGGATTTTTATACAACTCAATAGATTGGGATTGGACATATTGGGGAAAGATTCCGTGAAATTCTTCCAACACGATCCGCAGGAGAGCATTTGAAGTATGGGATGAGGGATCCAAGGCGACCTGGGTGATCCCCTGAAGATCTTCGGTGTAGGCCATGACCACGCTATGGACATCCCCCCTTGAGGAGATCGAAACCCCGTCAACCGCCTCAGATTTCTCCATGCTGATAACATCGATTGAGGAGAGCAATGCGGCATCAAACTCGCCTGCCTGATAATGATCAAATAACTTCGCTGGGACAATCTTCTTAACGTGTGCAGCGCCGGCCTCTAATCCTTCCAAAAGTGGGCGGGCGTTCAGATAGGGAACGCAGCCGATCCTAGGAACTGGCGTCTTCACGCTGGAACCGCTTCAGAAACCTGCTTTCGGGTACCAGTTGACTCAATACGCTCGTAGAAGGTATTCCTCTGCATCGGTTCCCTCCCCGCTTCCCGGATTGCCTTCTCCATTGCTGCGATGGTCTGCTGTTGAGGGGTCTTGGCGCCAGCCATGTGGAAAATCTTCTCCTCCTGGATTGTCCCATGCAGATCATCGACTCCGTAATTAAGAGCGATGGAGGCAAGCGGTAGGCCAAGACTGATCCAGTACCCGGTAATGTGGTCAAAATTGTCGAGCATCAGGCGGGAGATGGCCAGATTCTTCAGTTCATCCGTTGAGCAGGCGGGGCGAATGTGCGCGAGTTCCGTGGTTTCGGGGACGAATGCAAAGGGGATGAATCCTGTAAATCCATGGGTCTCATCCTGAAGTCCGCGTAGTTTCAGAAGATGATCAATCCGCTGCGCCGCCGTCTCAACATGCCCATAGAGCATGGTAGCTGTGCTCCTTTGGCCCATTTGATGCCATGCTCGGTGTACCTCCAACCACTCTTCAGCTGTCTCTTTACCCCGGCAGATGGTATCCCTGACACCTTGATCGAAAATTTCAGCCCCACCGCCAGTTAGGGCATTCAACCCAGCTTCACGCAGGATCTCCAATGTCTCCTTGAGCGGTTTTTTAAAAATCCGGTCTGCTAAGTGACGGATCTCAATGGCTGTAAAGGCCTTTAGATGGATACCAGGGGCAGCCTCCTTCATCGCTTTAAGGAGATCAAGGTACCAGGAAGCAGGAAGCGTGGGATGCAATCCCCCAACCATATGGATCTCTGTGGCCCCCCCCTCCCAAGCCTCCCTTGTTTTAGCCGCAACTTCATGAATCGCCATCTCGAAGGCGTGGTCATCCCGCTTCTTGGCACTGAAGGCACAGAACTGGCAGTTCAGGATGCAGATGTTGGAATAATTCACATAACGGTTGAAGACGTAGGTGGCCACATTGCCATTCTTCCTCTCGCGGACGATATTCGCCAGATAACCAAGCCCGTTCAGATCCCGGGATGCATAGAGAACTAATCCCTCTTCACCGCTCAAACGTTCCCCTGACTTGATCTTTCCAAGCATCGGAAGAAGTGCGGGGTCGAGCAGGCGCTTGTTCATCCATTTACTTTACTATGCAGATGAATCCTTCGCCAGAATCGAATGGTAGGGAATTACCCATTTTCCCTTTCCCATCAGTTGCAGGACTCCTGATTTCAATAGATATTAAGAATTTCCCCGTTTCATCTCTGACTTCTTATCCTTTCCGCCCGATGCCCTTCGATCTCCGCTCCGACTACCAGCCTCAAGGAGATCAGGCCCAGGCCATTGAGAAGCTGACACGATCGATCAGTGAAGGAAACCGTCATCAGACCCTACTCGGGGTGACAGGATCGGGAAAAACATTCACGGCCGCCAACATCATTAGGAATCTGGATCGACCGACACTGGTCATGTCTCACAATAAGACGCTGGCCGCCCAGCTCTACTCGGAGTTCAAGCAATTCTTCCCAAACAATGCGGTCGAGTATTTCGTCAGCTACTTCGACTACTACCAACCCGAGGCCTACATTCCCCGCTCGGACACCTACATCGAGAAGGACAGCTCGATAAATGAGGAGATCGAGCGCCTTCGTCTCTCCACCACAAGTTCACTCCTGACGCGGCGGGACGTCATCGTGGTATCCAGCGTCTCCTGCATCTACGGTCTGGCTTCACCGGAAGACTTTCTGCAGATGGTCATCACCCTGAAGAAGGGTGATCAGATCAGTCGGGAGGAAGTTCTCAGACGCTTTGTCGAGATGCTCTACGAGCGCAATGAAATCGAGTTTGCACGCGGGAAGTTCCGTGTCCGTGGAGATGTTGTCGAAGTCTTCCCGGCGCAGAACGACGAGGAGGCAGTGCGTATTGAATTCTTCGGTGATGAGATCGACCGGATGGCCCTGTTCGATCCATTGACGGGAAAATCCCGCGGAGAACTCACCCACCTGACCCTCTTCCCTGCCAAGCAGTTCGTGACGCCGAAGGATAAAATGCAGAGCGCCATGCACAAGATCAAAGCCGAGATGATCGAGCGCGTCGCATGGTTTGAGGAGAATGGAAAGTTTCTTGAAGCCCAGCGCCTCAAGATGAGGACCGAGTACGACCTGGAGATGATGCAGGAGATGGGCTATTGCAACGGCATCGAGAACTACTCGCGCCACCTCACGGGCAGGGAGCCGGGATCACGGCCCTATACGCTGATGGATTTCCTTCCGGAGGACACTCTCCTGATCGTGGATGAATCTCATGCCACCCTCCCTCAGGTCGGGGGGATGTACGCAGGAGATCGCGCCCGAAAGATGACCCTTGTGGAATATGGCTTCCGCCTGCCCAGTGCTCTCGACAACCGGCCCCTCAATTTCACGGAATTCATGGATGTTACCGGGCAGGGCCTTTACGTCAGTGCTACCCCGGCCACCCTGGAACTCCGTAACAGCGTTGTCGGAAACACTGGCTACATTGACTTCGCCTCGCTTCCCCCGACTCCCCTCCCCTTGAGCGCGATCACCCCCAACAAGGCTAGCGAAGAACTCGACACCAAGACACCCGGATCCCAACTCATCGTGGAGCAGATCATCCGTCCGACAGGTTTGCTCGATCCCCGCATCATGGTCCGCCCTCTCAAGGGTCAGATCGACGAGACCATCGAACTCTGCCGTGGCAGAGTGGAAGCAGGCGAAAGGGTCCTCATCACCACGCTGACCAAGCGTACCGCAGAAGACCTTGCCGACTACCTCAAGGACGTCGGGCTAAAAGTGCGCTATCTGCACAGCGACATTGATACGATTGAACGCGTCGAGATTCTCCGCTCCCTCAGGGCTGGCGAATTTGATATCCTCATCGGTATCAATCTCCTGCGTGAAGGCCTTGATCTTCCCGAGGTGAGCCTTGTCTGCGTGCTCGACGCTGATAAGGAAGGCTTCCTCCGCAGCCGGACTTCCCTCATTCAGACAGCCGGACGCGCCGCTCGTCACGTGAACGGGGAAGTCGTTCTCTTCGCGGACAAGATCACCGGCAGCATCCGCGATCTACTGGATGTCACCGAAGATCGCAGACGGCGCCAGATGGAACATAACCGCAAGCATGGCATCACCCCTCACAGCGTGAAACGCTCCGTGCAGGAGAGCCTTCGAGTCATCCTGGAGGGAGATGAAGGGGACTCCGCCCGCGTTCAGGAGCAACCATTGGATGTAGCCACCCTGATCAGGGAACTCGAACTTGAGATGAAGGAAGCCTCGGGCAAGATGGAGTATGAACGGGCCGCTCTGCTCCGTGACCAGATTATGGAACTCAAAGGCGGAGGAGTAGTCTCTGCCGCGATGAGCAACAGATCCAAGGGAAAGGGTAAGCCAGCAAAGGCCAAGAAAGGCTGGAAACGATAGATTTTTTATCCTTCTTCTTTCAGTATTGAATTATTCAGCAATTCTCTCATGGCCACCCGCAAAGCCCCGGCATCTGCCAAAAACCTGAACATCCACTTCGTGACCGGAAGTGATGAGGCAGAGGTACGCATCAAGGCCAAGGGATTGGCGGCAGAGTTAGCACCTCCGGATGCAGGAGAGTTCGGACTGGAGATCATCGAGGCTCCCGCAGACACGGTCGATTGCTCCGTTGATATGGTGGAGAGCACCCTGCAGGCCGTGCTGACGCTTCCTTTCTTCGGCGGGGGCAAGCTTGTCTGGATGAAAGGTGTCTCTTTTCTGAAGGACTCGGTTCAAGGACGCTCCGAAACCGTTCAAGAGGCTCTTGAAAAGCTGCTCAAGGTTCTCCAAGAGGGACTTCCCGAAGGAATCACTCTACTGATCAGTGCCCCGGAACCCGACAAACGGAAATCCTTCTACAAATCACTCTGCTCACTCGCGACCACAACACTCTGTGATAAGCCGGACTTCGGCTTCAATGGGACTGAGGATGATCTCATCGACTGGGTGGTCCGACGATGCAGGGAGAGAGGAGTGAAGATCGATCCACAGGCGGCCGTTGTCCTGACAGCTCGTGTCGGAGCAAATACGGGGCAACTCAACGCCGAACTCGCAAAACTTGTCACCTCCGCAGGGGCCTCGACCACCATCCCTGAGTCCCTTGTGCGGGACCTCGTCCCCTTCACTCGTGCAGGCGGTATTTTTGATCTCAGTGACGCCATCAACAAGCGGAATCTCCCACTCTGCCTGGATACCCTTGCCCAACTCCGACGGCAGGGTGAAAACACGATCGGCATCCTACTGGCCGCGATTGTTCCAACGGTCCGAAACCTCCTGCTCGCCAAAGACCTCATGGAGAGGCATCGGTTAAAACCTCCTGCACAGGCGAACTATTTTACTTCAGAACTGAATCGACTCCCTCCTGAAGAGATCGCTCATCTTCCACGGAAGAAGGATGGAAGCATCAATTTCTACAGCATCGGACTAGCCGCCATGAACTCAAGACTCTTCGATCGTGATCACCTCGTCTCGGCGTTTCTGGCTTGCCGTGATGCCAATCAAAGACTGCTGAGTGGACAAGCATCGGAGGATACGTTGCTGACCCAGTTACTCGTTCGTATCGTGGCCAAGAATCCAAACAACTCGAGTGTTGGACAAAAATCCATTCCGGCGCGATAACTACTTTATGAGCAATCACACCTACAAAAAAATCGAACTCGTCGGCTCATCCACCAAGAGCATTGAGGATGCCGTGCAGAATGCCGTTGCCCAAGCCGCCGCAACTGAAAAGAACCTCCGCTGGTTGGAAGTAGTAGAGACCCGGGCCCACCTTGAAGAGGGGAAGGTCGCCCACTGGCAGGTAACCGTGAAGATTGGCGCGACGATCGGCGCCTGAAATTCTTAGGAGGCCTTGAAAGGGATTACTGGGCGCCCTTCATCGGCATCGATGTAGTCGAACATCGTCTGGATCTCGTCTCGATCCTCAAATCCGCTCTCCTGCTTACGTCGGATGAGAATCTCATTGACCTCGTCGCGCCATCCGCGCTTGCTCATGAAACTGCTCCATACCTCGATCTGTTCCTCGGAGGGAACCTTGCCGTGTTGCATCACCCAGTTCCACGCCTCTTCAGTGGATAAAGTGGCACCAACGACAGAAACGAAAGCGGCATAGTCGATTCCAAGAAACTTACAGCAACGGTCATCAAAGCCCTTTCCGAGATTGGGAATGCAGTCCTCCGCCAACTCGCCAGCAGCATGGAGACGGATCTTGTCGACCATCCTTGGAAAGTAGACTAGTCCGTGGTGGCTATCGCTGGGACTGACAGGGGTCTTGGTGTTCATGATTGGGATGATTTCGGTGAAGATTGAAAACTACTTAAGAGAAACAATACGGCGGCGACGCAGATGCAGGAATCGGCGACGTTGAAGGAGGGCCAGTGATAGCCCGCTAACTGGAAATCCAGGAAGTCAACGACATGCCCCAAGCGCAGGCGATCGGTGATGTTTCCGATAATTCCGGCAATCAAGAGCACCCAACCGGTGCCCATCAGTTTTCCGGCAAAGTGGCGTCGAGAAGCAATCAGGGCGACTAAGGCGACCGAGGCTAGAATCTCAAAGAAGAGGTTGCTGTCGTTCAACATTCCGAAGGCCGCCCCAGTATTGTGCAGGTGGGTCAGATTGAAAAATCCGGGAATGACAGGGGTGGAACTCTGAAACGGAATCGAATGCTGAATCAGAAGCTTGGAACCCTGGTCCAGGATGACAAGAAGGAGAATGCTTATACCCGCCGCGATCAGATTCATCATCGAAATCAAGGGTGATAAGTTCCGGAGGACTCCACGGCCTCCACACACCGACCGCATAGAGTCGGATGCTCCTCATGGGATCCAACCTCGGGGCGATGTCTCCAACAGCGTTCGCACTTTTCGGTCTCCGTCTTACCGATGACAACTCCCCTAACACCTTTCGAGATGGAGAGATTGCTCAAGATGAGAAATTCTTCGATCTCGGCTACTCCCTCACCCGCAGCAGCAAGAAGAACAGGGTCATCGGTGGTCACCTGAACGGTTGCTTCGAGCGACTTTCCCACCACTCCATCGCGTTGGGCTTTTTCCAGCACCTGAGCAACCTCGGCACGAAGATTCTGGAAGGACTCGAAACGGGCCAGAATCTCCTGATCAGGCTCCTTTACTTCCGGAAAAAGCTCGAGGTGAACGGAACTCTCGGGATGCAAATATCCCCAGGCTTCTTCGGCGGTGAAGGCCAGGATAGGTGCGAGCAACCGTACCAAATCACCAAACACCTTTGCCATGACTGCCTGCGTTGCTCGTCGTCTTGTGGACGTTGCCGAATCGCAGTAGAGGCGATCCTTGGTCACATCAACGTAAATACTGCTGAGTTCGACGGCACAAAACTGGTTGATTGCTTGGTAGACTTTCTGGAAGGCAAGTTCTTCGTAAGCCTTGGTGCATGTGTTCACCGTCTCCTGGAGACGCGCAAGGATCCAACGGTCAATCGATGTAGGTTCCACGGCAGGAGCGGAAGCATCATAATCGGCCAGATTGGCGAGCAGGATGCGCAGGGTGTTTCGGATCCTGCGATAGGTGTCGGTCAATCGCGCGAAGATCTCCTCGGAGAAGGGAACATCATCGGTGAACTGAACGCTACTGGCCCAAAGGCGGACGATATCGGCCCCATACGTCTTCACGAAATGATCGGCCTCTGTCGGTTTCTGGTACCCACCGCCATCCTTGCCTTGGTTCGACTTTGAAATTTTCTGACGGGTATCGACATCGACCACAAACCCATGTGTCAGGACGGTCTTGTAAGGAGCCTTCTCATTCAAAGCCACCGAGGTCATCAGTGACGACTGGAACCATCCACGGTGCTGGTCCGTGGCCTCGAGGTAAAGATCTGCGGGAAACTGCAACTCGGGACGCCCACGCAAGACCGCCTCATGACTCAAGCCGCTGTCAATCCAGACATCAAGGGTGTCATTACGACGAACCGATCCGGCGGGAGCCCCCGTCAGGCTGCACCACTCGGCGTCATCGAGAGAGAACCAAGCATTCGATCCCCGCTCGGCCACAACTTCCGAGACCTTCGTAATGACTGCAGGATCCAGAATTGGATCACCTTCAGGGGTGTAGAAAACAGGCAGGGGAACTCCCCAGGAACGCTGGCGTGAAATACACCAGTCGGGACGGGACTCGACAGTTCCACGGATCCTGTTCCTGCCCCAATGAGGAATCCAATTGGTGGCGTCGATTTCCTTGAGTGCAGTCTCACGCAGGGAATCAATACGAATGAAAAACTGCTCCACAGCGCGGAAGAGGATCGGTGTCTTCGAGCGCCAGCAGTGGGGATAACTGTGCTCATAATCTTGGCGACCGAGCAGGGCATTCTTCTCCGTGAGAATCCGAATCACTTCTTCATTTCCCTCGAAGACATTCTTTCCCACAAGGGAGGGAACACCGCACTCTTCCGTGAACTTTCCGTAATCGTCGACCGGAGAGAGGAGTTCGAGACCGACCTTGCGCCCGAGTTGATAATCATCGTCACCATGTCCGGGAGCGATGTGGACGCAACCGCTTCCTGTCTCAAGCGTGACGAACTCGGCTGTGTGGATCGTGGCCATGCGCGGCAGGAAAGGGTGCCGTGCCTGCAAACCCTGCAAGAAAGCCCCCTTCCGGGCATCGCCTTGTTGGGAGAGCTTCAATCCGGTTGACTCCCTGAACTTGTCAGCAAGTCCCGCAGCCACGATCAAGCGCTCCGTAGCATTCTCCAACTGAACATAGTCGAAGTCCGCATGAACAGCGATCGCAAGGTTGGCGGGAAGGGTCCAAGGCGTGGTTGTCCAGATGACAATACTCAGAGGCTTGTCAGCAGGAAGCCCCATACGGGTGGCCTCGGAAGCCTCAATCTCGAACTTCACAAAGATCGCGGGCGAGGTCTTCTCCTGATACTCGACTTCGGCCTCAGCCAACGCAGTCTGGGCACCTGTGCTCCAAAGAACGGGCTTCTTGCTCCGATAAACGAGCCCCTTCTCGACCATGCGTCCAAAGGAACGAATGATCGCGGCTTCATAACTTGGATCGAGCGTCAGATAAGGATTTTCCCATTCACCGAATACCCCGAGCCGGCGGAACTGACCACGCTGAATATCAATAAACTTGCGGGCATACTCCTCGGACTTCTGCCGCACTTGGAGCGGCGAGAGGCCGGCCGATGACTTCACCACACGGAACTCAATCGGGAGTCCGTGACAATCCCATCCAGGGATAAAGGGGGCTTGAAATCCGGCCATCGTCTTCGATTTGACGACCAGATCCTTGAGCACCTTGTTCAGGGCCGTCCCCATGTGGACGTCTCCGTTCGCAAACGGAGGACCGTCATGCAGCACATACTTCGGGGCACCGTCACGGGCCTTTTGAATGGAAGCGTAGAGTCCCTCTTTATCCCACTTGGCCAAAAGCTCCGGTTCACGCTGGGCGAGTCCTGCCTTCATTGGGAAGGCAGTCTTGGGCAGGCGAACAGTATCCTTGTAGCGGCTCATAGTGGGGAGAGACTGGGACTTGTTGACTATTGGGAAAAGAAAGATCTAAACCTGTCCAAACTGTTAACCTGGAGTTTCTCCCGACTTAACAGCACTGAGACCTCAGTCTAAAACGCTTATTCAGCTGTGTCGTCGAGCCAGGTAAGCAGTTGAGAGATTGTCTCCACGGTCTCGTCACCCATGTTCGAGATACGGAATGTCTCTCCCTTGATCTTGCCGTAGCCGCCATCGATGATGCAGGAATGTTTGGCCTTGAGACGGCCAATCCATGCAGCAACGTCGGTTCCCTTGTTATTCTTCACGCAGGTAAGGGAGACAGAGCGATAACCCTCGGGGGCGAAAAACTCCCAGCCTCGGGCTTTCACCCAGTCGTGAACGAGAGCATTGGTCTCCTGATGACGGAGATATCGATTCTCGAGTCCTTCGGTTGCAATATCCTCAAGCTTCGACTGAAGCGCATAGATATGAGAGATAACGGGGGTACTCGGAGTCATGTCACCCTCGTGGTTCTTCTGGAACTCGATGAAATCAAAGTAATAGCCACGTCCCTTGATTTCGGCGGCGCGCTTCATGGCCTTCTCGGAAACCGAGAAGAGTGCCATGCCTGGAGGAAGAGCCAGAGCCTTCTGACTACCGGTCAGCATGACGTCGATGCCGAGTTCATCCATCGGGACTGGAAGAACAGAGAATGAGGAAACGGTATCAACGATAAGAAGAACCTCGGGGAACTGCTTGAGAACATCGGTCAGTTCCTTGATCGGATTCATGCACCCGGTTGAAGTCTCGTTGTGGATGAGTGTCACGACGTCGATATCTCCCTTCGAGAGACGCTCACGCAGCAGTTCGGGAGTGATCGGATTACCCCACTCGACCTGTAGCTTCTCAGCTTCGTAGCCACAGCGTTTGGCGACATCGTTCCACTTGTCGGAAAAAGCACCGGTCATGCAGTTCAGGACCTTCCCCTTTACCAGGTTGCGAAGAGCGCCTTCCATGATCCCCCAAGCTGAGGAGGTGGAGATGTAAACGGGACGCTGCGTGTGAAAAAGTTGCTGCAACCCGGGTTGAACAGTAGCATACAGCTTCTTGAAGTCATTCCCCCGGTGTCCGATCATCGGCTTACGGAAGGCTTGGAAAGTTTTCTCGGAGACCTCGACGGGTCCCGGACTGAAGAGTTTGATGTGAGTGCTCATGAAGGGTTGGATTTTGTCAGAAAGCTTTAGTTTTCCCAGAGAAAGTTTTGCAACCTCAACTTGGTCAATCTCGCCTTGGCTTCCGCCGCCCTGGGACCTCCTTCGGCGAGAACCTGAGAGTAAAGTGTGACGGCATCGTTCCACTGTTTTCGGTTCTCCAACAACCTCGCCGCTTCAAAGGCGGCCTTGTCGTGCCAGAGTTGTTCGGGATCCTCGGTCCGTAAATTCTTGAAGGCATCGTAATAGGCAGCAAGAGCCCCATCCCCATCACCGAGGCTCTCAAGGACTAATCCACTCTTGCAGAGGGCCTGATTGCGCCACCGCACGGGTAGCGAAGTGTCGGCAGCGATCTTTCGCCAGGCACTTACAGCCTCCCACTCGCGCGCCGGATCCTTGGCACCCAGTTGATGCAGCGTATCCCCCTTGGCCATGAGTGCGGCAGCGTAGATTTCATCGTCCGGACCTACGCCATTCGCGGATGTCCTAGAAGCAAGGATCTTGTCATAGATCGCCAGGGCCTCCAGCGGGAGATTCTGGGAGTTTTTTAACGATCCCTCCTGAAGTCGCGCCTGCCAGACGAGTTGATCGTTGGTACCGGTCGAGGCCACCCGCTCCAAGAGCATCAGCGAATCATCGATGGAGGCGGGGTCCATCGCGCGCGAGGCCGATTGGGCAGCCAGGAAGAGGGAGCGTCGCTGTAGATCACTACCGGCTCCGGTGGAGGCTAGTTGCTCAAACTGAACCCTTGCCCCTTGTTCATCGCCAGAGGAAAGGAGCGTTTCCGCAAGCTTAAGGCGTACCTCCGGAGCAAATCGGGAATCGGGATGAGCTGCAAGGAATGCACGGGCAGCCTCCGAAACGGCTGAGGCGTCGGATTTCCTACCCGTATCTTTTAGAAAAACCCCCAGATATTCCTCCCTCTCGGGTTCTCCCGAATAATCGTGCACCGCCTTCGAGAGATCCTGATTAGCATCTTCACCCTTCCCAGACTTCATGTTGAGTTCGGCGGCGGCAAGTCGGGCACGGGATTTAAGGTTCGGCGAGGAGGACCCATCGGCGATCCTGGCAAGCATTGGTAGTGCGGACGTCTCCCCGCGACGCGCAAGATCGAGGGCGATCTGAAATTCCATTTCCCCGGAAGACTCGCCAGAGTTCATTTCCACAATGGCCTTTGCCGCCTGGGAAAGGTCGAGTGATCCCCTGTCCGTTGTGGCGATCAGGACCGTCTGGTTGAATACGGCATCCCGGCCGAGTGAGGGATCGAGTGAGACGGCGGATTGAAACTCCGACTTGGCCTGATCCAACTTGCCGGATGTTGCATTAGCAAGTCCCCTGATAAAGGCCAACCGCGCCCTGATCATGGTTGAAGCTCCGGTGCGGTCGCTACTCCAGACCAAGGCATCTGCAGTCAGGCCACGCTGAAGCAAGGAGGAAGCCAGCAGGAGCCTTGCCTGATCCGCCACGGGATCGTCAGGGTATTTCCTTATAAATGCCTGCAGAAGTGTCCCGCCCTCCTCGGTTTGATGGAGTCTCAACTCGTTTTTTGCCTGATAGTAGGCGGCCAACTTTGCGCGGGC
>Ga0007813_1000496_pt1 | contig 13835 bp, 10 predicted proteins | sample CryBogCBE29Jun09_FD_71194 | JGI IMG/M metagenome (GOLD analysis project Ga0007813, IMG submission 71194) | Freshwater microbial communities from Crystal Bog, Wisconsin, USA - CBE29Jun09 | ecosystem: Environmental > Aquatic > Freshwater > Lake | place: Crystal Bog, Wisconsin, USA | collected... | reverse complement strand
TCGGATTTCTGTGACGTGGTTCTTGCCTTGGCCGTACCATTTCCGATTTCCAGGGCCCTCTTGGCCAGTTCCAGAACTCCTTTGGCAACACCTTTTTCTATGGTGCCAACGAGAACGTCGATCGTGTGTTCCTTGAAGCGTTCAAGGGGTTTGAAGTCCGACACCTGGACAAGTTCACCATCCACAAGCAGTGACTGAAACCCATGTTCCTCGGCCCATCGCGCTACATCGGTATGGAAGCCTTTGCGTCCCCTCACCTTTGGGGCGAAGAGTTGGACCGCTGCGTCTGCACTCAATGTCTCGATTTCCTTGGCCACGGCAGTCAGTGAGCTTTTTTGCACTGCTATGCTGCATTCGGGACAATGTTGCACCCCCAGTTTTGAAAACAGAAGACGCAGGAACTGGTGGATTTCAGTGACCGTTGCCACAGTGGATTTGCCTCCGCCTCGGGTGATGCGTTGCTCAATGGCCACACTGGGTGGCAGTCCATCGATCGAATCCACATCGGGTTTTTCCAACTGCTCGACGAACTGCCTCGCGTAGGGGGACATGCTGTCGAGGAAGCGCCTTTGTCCCTCGGCGAACAGGATGTCAAAGGCAAGAGTTGATTTTCCGCTTCCGCTAAGGCCGGTTACGACCATCATCTCGCCCCTAGGTATATCGATATCAAAATTTTTCAGATTATGCTCACGTGCTCCTCTGATCCGGATGAATTCATTGCGTTCCTGGGACGATTGGGGTGATTCCGCTTTCTCTAGAAGAATCGGTGTTCTTCCTTCCAGTACCTCGATGAGATGGCGCCCGGTATGGGATGTTTTTTCAGCGGCAATTTTTTCCGGCGTGCCGGCGACAACTAGTCTGCCTCCCCCCTCGCCGCCTTCCGGACCGATATCGATGACCCAATCGGCAGTTTTGATCACATCCAGGTTGTGCTCAATGACTACGACACTGTTTCCCTCCGCAACAAGACGTTGAAAGGCCTTGAGCAGAATCGAGATGTCGTCAATGTGCAGGCCGGTGGTCGGTTCGTCAAAAATAAGTAATGCACCGCCCGGTTCATGACCGGCAAGGCGCGCAGCCAACTTCAGGCGCTGTGATTCTCCGCCGCTGAGGACGTTCATTGGTTGCCCGAGTTTCAGATAATCCAGACCTACATCGGAAAGGAGTTGCAATGGGGCGCAGATAGCCTCGGCTTTGGGACCCTTCTTAAAAAACGAAATCGCTTCACTTGCGGTCATCTCGAGAACGTCGTGAATTGTTTTTCCACGATGTCGGATGGCAAGCACCCTCTCCTGATAGCGTCGTCCCTCGCACTCGGGGCAACGGATGAACAGATCACTCAAAAACTGCATCTCAACCTTTTCAAACCCGAGTCCCGAACAACGATCGCACCGTCCCTGGCCCGAGTTGAAAGAAAAGGCGGAGGGGCTCATTCCTGCAGTGATGGCTTCATCTTCCATTCCGAAGAGTTCCCGAATGGAATCAAAGACTCCCAGATAGAGAGCGGGGGTGGAACGGGGGGTTCGAGAGAGGGGAGACTGGTCGACCATCACCACATCGGAGAGGTCGTCTCCGCCTTTGATCGATCGGCACCTGCCTGCGGCTTCACCCTCCTCGACTGCGGCGGAGGTGAGATTCCTGTAGAGAACATCACGGACAAGGGAGCTTTTCCCGGAGCCCGAAACACCTGTCACACAGCAGAAAACCCCAAGCGGAAAACTGATATCAAGCTTGTTCAGGTTGTGATGACGGATCCCCTTGATTTCGATCCACTCGGAGGGCTTACGCCGTTTCTTGGGGATGCCGATCGATTTGTCACCCCGAAGATAAGCGGCGGTGAGGGATTCCTTGGATGATGCAAGTTCTGACAATGGCCCCGAGAACATCAACTCACCCCCGTTCTGTCCACGTCCTGGACCCAGATCGATGATATGATCAGCCGAACGGATGATGGCCTCCTCATGTTCCACGACTAGGATAGTGTTTCCCTTGTCGCGAAGGGCTTTCATGATCCCAAGTAACCTGCCGATATCCCTCGGGTGAAGTCCCACACTTGGCTCGTCCATTACGAAGAGCGTATTAACCAACGAAGCCCCAAGGCATGTTGTCAGGTTGACACGTTCGATTTCACCCCCACTGAGGGTTTTGGTTGTGCGGTCGAGAGTCAGATATCCGAGTCCGACCGACTCCAAATAGCCAAGCCTTGAGACGATCTGCTGGAGGAGCATGGCGGCTCCCGTGTCTCCGATAGGCAACGGAAGTTTGCGAAGGAGTTCAGAGAGACTTGAAACGGGGGTGGCCGCGATCTCAGGAAGCGTTAGTGCTCCCTCCGGAACCGGGAGGCGATAGTTCAAGGTTTCCGGTTGGAAGCGCCCCCCCTTGCACGACGTGCACGGGGTGTAATTGCGGTAACGACTCAGGAAGACGCGTATATGCATCTTGTAGGTCCTTTTCTCCATCCATTTGAAGAAACCTTGCACCCCGTACCAGCGCTTGTTTTCCCAAAGCTCCTCCGACGTGAGATCGGCATCCTTCTCACCTTCGATCACGAATTGTTGGTCCGCCTCCGGAAGTTCTTCAAAGGGAAGATGGACATCCACGTCCCGCATGGCGCAGGCACGCAGAAGATCCCGCTGGCAATCCCTTGACTGTCCGCTTTGGAATGGTTTGACCACCCCTGAGGCGATACTCATCGAACGATCCGGCATGATCCGGTCATAATCCAGGCCAATCACCCTGCCGAATCCGCGACAGTCATTGCAGGCGCCCAGGGGGTTGTTAAAACTGAAAAGGCCGGGGGAGGGGGGGCGGATATCAATGTCGCAATGGGCGCAATGCCATCCTGAGGAGTGTGGAAAGGTTTCTCCTGTGTCCGGGTCGAGAAGAGTGACCCGCTCCTTCCCAAGTATAAGGGCAGTCTCGATAGCCTCGGTGAGACGCCCCCTTTCTTTTTGGCTAATTTCAAGCCGGTCTTGGATGACGGAGACAACGGGTGGCAGGCGCTTGAGCAAGATAGGTTCGTCCGTACGGTGGATTGCTCCATCGATCCAGACGCGAAGATACCCCTGCTCCTGGAGAAAGGTGAAAAAGTCAGCGGGTTTTCGTGCCTTTGACTCAGGTTCCCCCTCTTGCGATTCCGAACGGGTTGTCACCGGGAAGGTAATGAGAAGTCGGCGCCCCTCGAGGCCTTTGAGAAGAGTCTCGGTGACTGATTCCGGGGACTCGGGCGAGACTCGCCTGTGACAACTTGGGCATGAGGCGGAGGCCACGCGTGTCATCAGGAGTTTCAGGTAGTCATTGATCTCCGTGATAGTCCCGACCGTGGACCTTGTTGTTTTTACACTGTTGCTCTGCTCGATCGCAATGGCCGGTGGAATCCCCTCGATGGATGCCACGCGAGGTTTATCCATTCTGTCCAGAAACTGCCGAGTGTAGGGACTGAATGTCTCCACATAACGTCTCTGTCCCTCCGCATAGATGGTATCAAAGGCTAGGCTGGATTTTCCGGAACCGCTAGGGCCAGTGACCACAATGAGTGACCCTGTGGGAAGGTCCAGATCTATGCCCTTGAGGTTGTTCTGCGTTACGCCCTGAAGGCGTATTCGGGGAGCTTCGGGCACCTGTTGATTGCTAAAGTGGAGGAATCATCCCGGATTGGATCATTCCGTACCGCTTGTCTTCACCTTGACCGTATGTCTCAACTCCTCTGTACGGAGCAGAACGCGCTGGCGCATGATCTTTCCGGCCTTGAACTTGACCGTAGCTCTGGAGGGAATGGGCACATCGACATCCGGGAGATTCGGATTACGGCCAACGCGGGAACGGGTCAAACGGACCTCGAATACACCGAAATTACGGAGTTCCACCCCTTCACCTTTGGCCAGCGCTTCCGTGATGTGATCCAGAGTTTTTTGGATTACGTTGAAGACATCGCTCTGGATAAGACCAGTTTCATTGCTGATGGCGACGACAAGGTCACGTTTGGTTAGATTAGCCATTTTAATTGGTATGGAAGTGGTTTTTCTCTGGATTGGAGGGCTAGAGGACTTGAAAGGAATCGGATGTCCTACTCTCGGAAAGATAGAATTGCAAGCACGGATGAATGGAATTCCAAGAAGTCGCTAGTACCGATCATGCCCAAGAACGGATTTGCGCCAGTCGGAGAGAAAGCTTTCCCGGAGTCGGTTCCACTCAAGGACAGGTTCCGGGAGTCGTGCGGTCCAGTTTGCCGAACCAACGGCACCAGGCACATTAAACCTAAGGGAGGAAGAAAAGAGATCCGTGATCATGGGGATGACAATCCATGAATTGCAGGCGAGTAAGCCCCCTAATAACGCCCCATGAACCTTTCCGGGGAAGGGGGTCATTCTATCGATTTCAGGATGGCCCGCAAACTCCAGCAACTCATCAAGGATTTTTCGGCAACCTGCACCCTCATCACCCTCTTTAGCCGCCCCTTCTTGCCATTCTTCCCAGAGAGACATCATTGGTGGATGATCATGTGTTGCATAGGTTGCCACGGAAATTCTTTCGTAGGCGCTTCCCGGAAGCATGGAAGCGTTCTCGGAGCGTTCCCACATGGGGATTTTGAAACCCGGCAGCCCCATTTGACTCATGACGGGACGCACGTAGGGAGCGACCTCCCCAAGATCCTCGGCAATCAGCCTGTGGTTTCCTATTTCCTCGTTTAGAATCGAGAGAAGGATCTCCCCATGGCAGCGGTTATGCTCTCGATGCTCGGGGGTATCATCGTCGGTATCGATGAATCGAGGAAGAGGTCCACCTGTGAGTGCCCTTGCCTGTTCCCCGGAAAGCCCCGTGAATTCGGGATTGCGGTTCGGGGGCCAGGGAAAGCTGTAGATACGGAAAAAACCGAGTGCATGATCGACTCGAAGCATGTGGAAGACGGAGCGAAGAAGCCTCAGGCGCCTGCGCCACCAGATGAAATTTCCACGGGCCATCACTTCCCACCTGTAGAGAGGAAATCCCCAGTTCTGCCCCCACTGCTCGGTGAAGGGATCCGACTTGAAGACCTTCTCGGGAGGCGCACCGCAGGAGCGCGTGAGATCGAAATCACCCGGAGAGGCAAAGACATCCGCACCTCCCGCCGAGACACCCACAGGCACATCCCCGATTAAAGCCACTCCCAAGGTATCCGCGAGATCGGCGATCATGGACCATTGTGAGAAGGCGATCCACTGGATGAATGCAAAATAAAGACGTCTTTCCTCAAAGGCCTGACGCTCTGATACATTGAGACCGGCAACCCAAATCCTTGCCTCCTCGGCGGTCCGCTGTCCGCGGGGCCATGAGGTAAAATCCTCGATACAGCCGTTCCTTTCGAGTAGCACACGGTAAAGCGTGTAATCCGGTAGCCATCCGGTGTGCTGATCCAGGAAGCGGGAAAAAAGTTTAGCCCGTCCGTTTCTCCCGTCACCTCTGTTAAACCGCTTCCATGCCGCCTCCAGTAGTTCTCTCTTGAGAGATTTGACGGCAGTATAATCCACCGGTCCTTTGCGAAGAGACTCCAGATCATGCCGTTCCACGATGGCCCTGAAGTCGCCGGGAGTCAGTTCTGGAAGCCAGGAGGGGTGAGTGGTGATTGTCGTGGGATCCAGGGCGAAAGCGCTCAGGACATTGTAGGGGCTGTTATCGCTACCCGTTTCGTTGACCGGCAGGATCTGGAGTGCCCGAAAATTGTTTTCAGCCGCCCAAGCAATGGCCTCGCGGAGAGCTTCGGTATCACCGATGCCAAGGTCATGCCGTCCTCGCAGGGCGAACAGAGGCATCAGGATGCCGGCAATCTTTTGATTCGGATCAAGGTTCATCGGTTTGAAGGGATCGAAGTTGGACAGATTGAAAATATAATGGAAATTCCATCCTTCGGCTTCGGGACAAGCCTGAGTCTGGGAGGTCTATGGTGCAAGCGATAGCTCTCTTCGCAAGTGAAGTTTCTCCTTAGCTCTTGGCGTTCCTGCAAGATTCATCACAGAATCAACGTATGAAGATCACCAGTCATGGCCACGCCTGCTTTTCCGTCAACGTCTGTGGGAAGTCACTCCTCTTCGACCCCTTTATTACTCCGAACCCACTCGCTTCCAACATCGATATCGGATCACTGCACCCTGATTACATCCTCCTCTCGCACGGGCATTTTGATCATGTTGCTGATGTTGAAACGATTGCCCTGACAAGTGGAGCAACCGTCATCGGCAATTACGAGGTAATCCAGTGGTTCGGCACAAAGGGGTTAAAAAAAGTCCATCCCATGAACTCAGGCGGATCATGGAACTTTGATTTCGGAAAAGTCACTTTTACGAAGGCTGTTCATTCCAGCAGCATGCCGGACGGGTCTTATGGCGGACTGGCGGGAGGATTCCTCGTAGAGACCATGGAAGGAGCCTTTTATTACAGCGGCGATACGGCCCTGACTCACGACATCAAGCTGATTAAAAGCTCTTCACCGCTCAAGTTTGGAGCTCTTTGCTTGGGAGGGAATTTTACGATGGGTGTGGAAGAGGCGCTTGTTGCCGCGGAGTGGCTTGATTGCGAGGACATTCTGGGAGTCCACTACGACACCTTTCCGTTGATTGCCATTGATCATGATGCGGCCAAAGAGTCTTTTCTTAAAAAGGGACTCCATCTGCACCTGCTCAAACCCGGTGAAGAATGGCGGTTTTAGAGGGCATTGTAAAAAGGCGTTGACACCTGCCGGCCATCTGTTTCTCTATAAACGAAGTTTCGGTCTTCTAGGCCCTTTCCCCAAAAAAGTCCGGGGTAAGACAATCTGCCAAAGAAGTTTTTTCGAAATCTTCACAACCCCAACGCAGAAAACCCCAAGGCGCACTTGTTTGTTGTCGCAGAAGATTACCGTCTTAGTGCGAGATACTGAGACACGGGACAATCCGATTGCGGACGACGAGACATCACCTGGGAAATGACCGCTCATACCATGAGAAGGGAATCCTTCCGGGAATCCAATCCTTATGACACCAGTAAATCCGTGCATCGGGAATTTATAGGAAATCGTACCTGAATCGAAACTCCGGTTCCTCTTTTGGATTTCACCGACAGATCTATTTTTCAAGCTACCAAGCGTCCACCGCCAACAATTCAGACTTTATAGAAGTACCCAACCCAATTTTTCCAATGAGCGAAGAACCACAGAATCAACATTCACAATCATCCCAATCGGGATCTCCACAGAAAGAGAGCACCACGGCAGCAATAACTCCCGAATCTGCAGACCAACCCTCCGTCGATCCTGCCGGACAAGGGGAACGGCAATTTAACCGCCCCCGTCGCGGAGGCGGTCGCAACCCCCGCGGTCGCAGGCCGTTCAGGAATAATCGGGGTGACGATCGTGGTTTCAATGATGGAAGAAACCAAGCTCCGCGTGGCGATCAGGGGAACGGGGGTGATGATTTTGCCGGCTCGACTCCCGTGGAGGGCGATGCCGTCCGCCAAGATGGACCGCCACCTGAGCCGACTTTCGCGGAGGGAATCGTAGAACTCTCTGGGAAAGGGTTCGGATTCCTTCGGGAAGCCAAGCGTGCCTACGCGGCCACACAAAACGACATTTTCATTACACCCGAGGTGATCCGTCAGCACAACCTTCGCGACGGCGTGCTCATCAAAGGGGAGACCCGGCGTGGTCCGCGCGGTGTTCAGCTGTTCCGTGCCACTGAAATTGAAGGGGCTGATCCCGAAAAGTATGTGAACATTCCACTCTTTGAGGAACTCACGACGATTAGTCCCAACAAACGCATCAGGTTGGAGACAACGCCCGAACGTTTTACCACCCGCGTGATTGATCTCATGACTCCCGTGGGCAAGGGACAGAGGGGCCTTATTGTGGCGCCTCCCCGCACTGGCAAGACCACCCTGCTCCAGCATATTGCCGATGCCGTGGTCAAGAATCACCCCGAAGTGAAACTCATCATCCTGCTCGTGGACGAGCGTCCTGAGGAGGTTACCGAGATCCGTCGCACGGTCCCGCAGGCAGAGCTCTATGCGAGTTCCAACGACAGTGATCTAAGAAGCCACACACGCATTGCTCAGATCGCGGTTGACCGCGCCAAGCGCCTTGTCGAACAGGGCAAGGATGTCTTCGTCCTCATGGACTCGCTTACCCGTATTGGTCGCGCCTTCAACAATGCGATGGGTGGTGGCGGACGCACCATGAGCGGTGGTATGGATTCCCGAGCAATGGAGATTCCCCGGAAGCTTTTTGCCGCCGCTCGCAATACCGAGGAGGCTGGCTCTTTAACGATCATGGCGACAGCATTGATCGAGACGAACAGTCGCATGGACGATCTTATTTTCCAGGAATTCAAGGGAACCGGCAACATGGAGCTCGTCCTAGACCGCAAAATCAGCGAGCAGCGCATCTACCCTGCGGTCGACATCTTCCTTTCTGGCACCCGGCGCGAGGAACTCATCCTATCGCCGGAAGAAATGCACAAGATCAACGTCATTCGGCGGGGCTTGGCTGGTCACAAGCCAATCGAGGCCATTGAGAGGCTTCTCTTCTTCATTCGGCGCTATCCCACCAATGCCGAACTGCTCAAAAACATCCCCGGTTAAAAGTCTTCTCTTGATGAGGTTTCATGGAAGGGGCTGCAAGCAGCCTCCTTTTCTCTAGGAACGGAGTCGATCAATGGCCTGCGTGATATCCTGAGTCGTCACCCTGTCACTGACCATAGCCGAACCTAGTTGAGCCGTCAGGACAAAGCGAACGGCCCCCCGGTCAAATTTCTTGTCACGTTGAAGGGCTGCCAGAAGTGACTCCGTTGACAGTGATTCCGGGAGTTTTTCAGGGAGTCCGCAAGTTCTGATTGTTTCACGAACCTGATCCGCCTGCACACTGGGAAGTCCTGCCAATCGGACCGAGAGGTCAAGAGCGGCAATCATGCCGATCGCAACTGCTTCCCCATGGGAGAGAACACCGTACCCTGCCACCGACTCCACGGCATGTCCTATGGTGTGACCGAAATTGAGTAGGGCTCGCATGCCCTTGGTTTCAAATTCATCCGCCTCCACAATGGTGGCCTTGATGGCGACATTCCTCGCGATCAACGGGGTTAGGTCCTGATTGCTCTCCGGAGGAAGCATTGCAAGGAGCGTTGCATCGGCGATCACCCCATGTTTGATGGCCTCTGCAAGTCCCTCCCTGAAGATCCTCTCCGGAAGGGAGGAAAGCGTTGCCGTATCCGCGATCACAAGGAGGGGTTGGTGGAACGAGCCGATCAGATTTTTGCCCAAGTGACTATTCACCCCGGTCTTCCCGCCAACAGAACTGTCGATCTGGGAGACCACCGTGGTGGGGATCTGAATCACGGGAATACCGCGGTAGAAGATCGAGGCGACAAAACCCGCTAGATCCCCGATCACACCACCCCCAAGTGAGAAGATCGCCCCCTTGCGATCGATCCCCAATCCTATCAACCGGTCGCAAAGATCCGATGCGGAGAGCATCGACTTCGATTGCTCTCCCGAGGGAATCACAACCAGATGAGGATCAAAGCCAGCACGCTTGAGCGACTCCATGAGTACTCCGGAGTGAAGCGGCGCTACGTTGTCATCAGTGATTACGGCACAGCGGCAAGGGGTGATGACGGACCTGGAATATTCTCCGACAATCGGGAGGAGATGATTACCTATAAGGACTTCGTAGGGGCGTGTAGCGAGAGCGACCTGAACTTTTTGCATCTCTCGGGGCGTTTGGAGCGAGGAGGTCATGGTGGGAGTTCTATTTCATTCCAAAGATCATGGGAGTCCCATTGGCCTTAATCTCTATGACTTGGCAGCAGGAAGGCTCCGAAAAGTTTACTTCTCAACCGTGACTGGAGTCTTGAGCGGGGTTACGGCGAAGAAGATTCTGGCCATCTTGTCGGGCAGGCGAATGCAACCGTGAGAGTCTGGTACTCCAGGCAGGAATCCGGTGTGCATGCCGACTCCCGGGGCAAACTGCATGAACCATGGCATTGACGAGCCTTGAAAATGGGTTCCTGGGGGAGCCTTGTCGACCTTGAAAGTGACGTTCTTAACAATGACCTTGCCGTTGGCGTCAACAAAGTCCCCGTAGAGATTCGAGGCATGATCCTTCTCCTTCAATTGAACCTTGAATTTTCCCACCGGGGAATCATGCCCCTCCCTCCCGGTGGAAACAGCGGATACTCCGACGAGTTTTCCCGCCTTGTAATAGTAAAGCTTTTGATCACCCAACTTGATCACGATAGCTGCGGGTCCATTGACCGAATCACCGGCCCAATAAGAGGCGCGTTCGGAGAGTGATGACGTCGATGTTCTAGTGACAATGGAGCCGTCTGTGCCCAGATACTGCGTGGTGGTGGAATTCAAGCGACCATCATAAGAAGCGCACGCGGAAAGCAGGAGGGAGATAAGAATAAAAGCGAGGGAGTTTGTAACCACCCTTGGATAGGTATGAACCATGACACTTATTCTTATTGCTCAACTTCCTACTGCGTCAAGAGGAGGCGCTGAAAGATTTAGGCGGTTCTGGATCCCCCCCTCCTCGATTTAAAATCATCGGGAATGAAGTGTTCCTTTGCCTTGATCACTCGGCCTCTTCTGTTGGGCCCTCATTTTCAGAGGGATTACTCAAGGATGATTTTGATAAAAAAAGTCGATTTTCCATTTCCTGCGTGCGTGGGATGACTTTTGGAAGGTAACCTATTGGGACTTTCATGAACGGCTCACCCGAACTTAGGATTTTTACAGGCTCAGCTCACCGTCAGCTAGCACAGGATATTGCGGATTATCTTGGCCAACCGTTGGGAGACGCCACGGTCACCTCGTTTCCGGATGGGGAGACTTTTGTGAAAATCAACGACAATGTCCGCGGCCGTGATGTCTTTATTGTTCAGCCGACCTGCCCCCCGAGTAACCAGAATATCATGGAACTCCTGATCATGGTCGATGCCGCACGCAGGGCCAGTGCCAATAGGATCACGGCGGTCATTCCTTTTTTCGGTTATGCCAGACAGGACCGCAAGGATCAGCCCCGGGTGCCCATCACGGCGAAACTGGTTGCGAATATTCTGGTCGCTGCCGGTGTCAACCGCGTTCTCACCATGGACCTGCACGCCCAGCAGTTGCAGGGATTCTTTGATATTCCAGTCGACCATCTTTACGCCCTCCCGGTGATGGTCGATTACATCCGCCGCAAGAACATTGAAAATCTCGTGGTGGTTTCTCCGGACGTCGGAGGAGTCAAGATGGCTAGCTCCTATGCCGAGGCCCTCGGTGCGGGGTTGGCCATCGTCGTGAAGCGTCGACGAAACGCCACCGAAGTCGACGCCCTCCATGTCATCGGTGAGGTCGAGGGAAAGAATGTCCTGATCTTGGATGACATTACCGAGACGGCTGGAACACTGACTAGCGCCGCTAAAATTCTCCGAACCATGGGGGTAGGTGATATTTATGCTGGCGTCTCGCACGCAGTGCTGACAGATTTGGCGGTTCAGCGGTTGGAGGGCTCCGAGATCAAAGAGCTCATCACCACCGACAGCGTCCCTGTCCGACAAGGATCGGGTGATCGTGTGCGGGTTCTTTCCATAGCCGAACTACTCGGCGAGGGAATCCGCCGCATCCATGGAGGCGAGTCGGTCAGCTCGCTGTTCCAGCTCAAGCACTAACCGCACTCCAGCAATAATCGTCCCAACTTCTTAATTCTATGGCAAAACAGGTTAAACTTTCCGCCCGGCCACGCGCTGATGTCGGCCGCAATTCCGTCAAGCACCTTCGCAGTCGTGGGGTCGTTCCGGCCGTGATTTACGGTCATAAGGATCAGCCCGCCAACCTCGAGATCAACACCCGTGAGATTGCCGCTGTCCTCAAGCACGCCATCGGTGAGAACATTCTTGTTGAACTCGATATCGCAGGAGCAGCCACCAAACTCTCCCTGATTCAGGAAGTCCAGCACCATCCCGTGCGCGGCGATATCCTCCATGTCGATTTCCTAGAAGTTGCCATGGATGAAATGCTTCACACGGAAGTGCCCATCGAGGCATTTGGCGATGCCGACGGGGTCAAGAACTTCGGTGGTCTTCTCGAGCATAGTCTTCGTTCGTTGGCCATCGAGTGTCTGCCGAAGGATCTTCCTGAGATCATCCGGGTCGATGTCAGTGCATTGGGACTCAACCAGTCACTTCACGTGCGTGACATCATCCTTCCAGCCGGTGTCTCCGCAACCACGGATGCTGACCTTACCGTCTTCATTGTGGCTGAGTCCAAGGTGGAGGTGGCACCGGTCGCAGGAGCAGAGCCCTCCAAGGGTCCTGAGGTGATCAAGGAGAAGAAGCCCGTTGAGGGGGCTGATGCCTCCAAGGCCAAGAAATAGCCTGGGCTTTTTCAACCAGTCCCCTTTCTTGACTCCGGATACCTCATCCTCAGGTATCCGGCTTGTGGCCGGATTGGGCAATCCCGGACGCGAGTATGAGGGGAGCCGTCACAATATTGGGTTCGCGGTCATTGATCGCATTGCTTCACTTCTTCAAGTGGAGTGTGTGAAAGAGCCGAAATGGCGAGCCTTCATCGCCAAGGGAGCGTCCGGTACGGAAGATGCTGGTCTGACCTTGATTAAGCCGACTACCTTCATGAACCTCAGTGGTGAGGCCGTTGTGGAATATGCGCGGTTTTTCAGGATTCCATCCCACTCTACGCTCGTGATCGTTGATGACATTGCCCTTCCACTCGGGGCGCTCCGTTTGAGGGTAGAGGGTGGATCAGGCGGACAGAAGGGGCTGGAATCGGTGCTCATGCACTTTGCCACCGAACAGGTGCCTCGCCTCAGGGTCGGCATCGGTGGAGCCACTGCCGGGGATCTCTCTAGTCACGTACTCTCTCGCTTTCTTCCCGAAGAGCAATCAGCTGCTTCTGAAGCAGTGAACCGGGCTGCTGAAGCAACACTCTGCGTCCTCCGCAAAGGACTGCCCTGCGCGATGAATCTTTACAATGCAGCACCCTCTTCTGCTAAAACTGCAGACAACACAGAAAAACAACCATGAAAAACAGATACGAAATCCTCCTTGCGCTTAACGTGGCCGGGAAAGAAGAAACCAACAAGGACCTCATTGAGCGCCTCGAAAAGACACTCGCAGCCGAAGGAGCAAGCGTGGAGCAAGTGCAACGCCTGGAGCGCCGTGAGTTCTCCTACCCGCACGACAAACTCAAGAGTGCTTATTTTGTGAACTATATCGTCACAGCTGAACCTGCAGCGATTGCCAAGATTCGCACCAAATTGACACTTGATGAGGAGGTTGTGTTGCAAAACTATCTCCGCAAAGGCGCTGTCAAGGCTGTCGGAAAGGCACGCAAAGCTGCCAAGAAGACAGCGAAGGCCGCCTAATAAGGCTCTAGCGGTTTAGGCTGAAGGCTGTTAGGAAGAGATCTGACAGCCATCTTATTTTTATTCCAACTCCCAGTACCCACACCATCATGGCCAACCTTAACAAAGTGATGCTCATCGGAAACGTGACTCGTGACCCTGAGATCAAATACACCCCGAAGGGCAGCGCGGTCACTGACCTTGGCATAGCGGTTAATCGAGTTTTCACCCCAGATGGTGGAGAAAAGCGCGAAGAGACCACCTACGTCGACGTGACCCTCTGGGGCAGGCAGGCAGAAATTGCGGGTGAATACTGCAAGAAGGGACGTTCGATCTACATCGAGGGTCGTCTTCAACTTGATAGTTGGGAGGATAAAACCTCGGGGCAGAAACGCACGAAGCTCCGCGTCGTTGGGGAGAGTTTTCAACTCCTGGGGCCTCGTCCAGGAGGCGGGGGCGGAACTGTTAATGAGGAGGAATACTC
>Ga0007813_1000484_pt1 | contig 13950 bp, 5 predicted proteins | sample CryBogCBE29Jun09_FD_71194 | JGI IMG/M metagenome (GOLD analysis project Ga0007813, IMG submission 71194) | Freshwater microbial communities from Crystal Bog, Wisconsin, USA - CBE29Jun09 | ecosystem: Environmental > Aquatic > Freshwater > Lake | place: Crystal Bog, Wisconsin, USA | collected... | reverse complement strand
AAGATGGACGGCATCGCTAAACTCAGCGTTGTTGGCATCGGGATGCGGACCCACTCGGGTGTTGCGGCAAAACTTTTTGAAGCACTCGCCAAGGGAGGGATCAACATCCAGATGATCTCGACCTCCGAGATCAAGATCGCCGTCATTATCGATGAAGCGAAGATTGCCGACGCGGCAAAGTTGGCGCACACGTCATTTGGCTTGAATCAGGCATAGCCACCAACCATCAAAAAAGCCCCGCATCGCTGCGGGGCTTCGCCGATGATTCGGCACCAAGTTACTGGGGAGTCAACAGGCGGATGGCATTGTTAAAAATATCGCCCACATAGATATGACCCGCTGCATCGACGGCGATTCCGGTCGGCCAATTAAACGTTGCATTAGTGCCAAGTCCATTCTGCATGACCCATCCATAGCTTCCTCCAGCAAGGGTGGTGACGATACCCGCGGCACTGATCTCACGGATCGCGTTGCCCTCGGCATCAGCCACAAAGAGATTGCCCGATCCATCCACGGCCACGCCCACGGGACCGTAGAAAACCGAGGAGTCCGCAATGACGGTTGTAACGACATCATTCGTATCGATCCTGCGAATCGCCGAGTTATATTTATCAGCTACGTAAACGTTCCCTGATCCATCTACAGCAACCCCTATTGGACCCGAGAAGAGTGCGTTGGTACCGATGCCATTAGTGTATCCACCAATCGGACCCCACTGATTGGTTACTGTATTATTGCCGGCCCAAGTCGTCACGTTACCGCTCGGATCGATCTTCCGGATCATGTTGTTGTTTTGATCCGCCACAAAGACATTGCCCGATCCATCGACAGCGACACCGGATGGACCGGAGAAGCGGGCATTGGCGCCGATACCATCGGCATACCCGCCCGACCATCCCCACGCATTCGTAGTTGCATTATTGCCGGCAAGGGTGATCACGTTACCGCTCGGATCGATCTTCCGGATCATGTTGTTGTATTGGTCGGCCACGTAGACGTTCCCCGATACGTCTACGTCTACGCCAGACGGCCCCCAGAAGCCGGCATTGGTGCCACGACCATCCTGGGATCCGCTGTTCGTATTACCAGCTAGGGTGGTAACATTACCGTTCGTGTCGATCTTTCGGATCATGTTGTTGCCCTCATCGGCCACATAAAGATTTCCAGAACGATCCAAAGCCACTCCACCCGGTGACATGAAAGCCGCATTCGTTCCCAAGGCATTCTTGAATCCCCTATTGGTCTGGCCAGCATAGGTCGTGACCATGTAGTTCGCGGCCTTCGGGCTGATCGTGAAAGGATTAGTCAAGGGCGTGGCGGCAGCATAGGTACCGTTTCCGGTTTGCGAGGCCACGATCGATCCAGAGCCGACTCCGATCAGGGTCACATTGGTGCCGCTGATGCTGATAAGGCCACTGTTGGTGGTAGTGAAAGTCACCGGCAGACCGCTCGAGGCATAGGCATCAAGGCCGTAGGTGTTGGACAAGCCATTTGTGTTGTAGACCCAGTTGGGCACTTGGAAGAAGGTGATCACATTGCTTGCCTTGGTGATCACGATTGGATTGGTCACGGGGAGGGCCGCAAGATAATTGCTGTCCCCCGACTGACTGGCGACGATCGTGGCTGTACCGGCTCCCAACAGGATCAGGTTGGTCGGCCCAAGCGTGAGAAGGCTGGGACTTAGGTTGGAGTAAGTCACCGGCAGACCAGAGGAGGCCGAGGCTCCGAGGAGCAACCCAAGCGCAATGGGATTGGTCGTGTAGCTCAGCGGGGAGACCGCAAAAACAGTGGGAGTGATCACATTCGGCGCCTTGGCAATCACCAGGGTGTTGGTCACCGATCGGAAGGTGTAGTTGTTGGTATCGGTCACGGTGGCCACGACCGTGTAAGTGCCAGCCCCCACTGGCGGACTGGTCAGGCCGTTGTAGGTGACCGTGACCGGCGTGCCGTTGGTATTATTGGTCAGGTCAACCGTTACATTCGATCCGTTGTAGGTCACCACGAGATTCGTGCTCCCGAAGGTAAAGGCCGGCGTGCTGGCACGTGTGATAGTCAATGTGGAGGTCCCGCCCCCTGCGTAATTCGGATCGTTCACCATGGCCACGATAGGATAAATTCCAGCGTTGGTCGGAGGGTTCGACGTGGGCCCGTAGGAAGCGTTGCTGTAGGTGACGGAGACCACATTGCTCAGGAAGGGGGGTGAGACCGTCACCGCCACTCCCTGAGGCGATCCATTGTAGGTCGTGTTGGTATTGGAGAGGCTCACCGAGGCGACGGCAGGACCAACCACCAATGCATTGGTCACGGGAATTGCAGGCAGATAATTACCATCTCCGGCTTGAGACGCCACGATCGTGGCGGTTCCCGCTCCCAGGATCGTCACCTGATTGGAGAACGAAATGCTGATGTTGGGGCTCTGGCTGGCGTAGCTAACGGGCAGACCACTGGTGGCCGTGGCTTGGAGTGGGATGGATGCCGCGTTTGTGGAATAGACAGGCCGGTTGGTGAGCGGGAAGGAAATGCCATTGCTCGCCTGATTGATTACCAGGGTGTTGGTCACCGATCGGAAGGTGTAGTTGTTGGTATCGGTCACGGTGGCCACGACCGTGTAAGTGCCGGCACCCACCGGCGGACTCGTCGAGCCGTTATAGGTGACCGTGACCGGCGTGCCGCTCACATTGGTCAGGCCAACCGTCACATTCGATCCATTGTAGGTCACCATGGGATTCGTGCTCACGAAGGTGAAGGCTGGCGTGCTGATCGGCGCGATGGTCAGCGTGTTGGTCTGGAAATAGGGGGGAGTGTAGTCGTTGGTATTCGTGTTAAGGGCCACCACGTAATAAGATCCCACTCCGCTCGGCGGATTGGTTAGGCTTCTAAGCAATGGATTCGTCAGTAAGGCATCGAACGGATTGTTCAGACCGCCGCCGCCATTCAAGGGATAGGGTGTCGGGTAGCTGAATTGATTGGTAAAAGCTGATAGCAATGGATTCGTCGTCGAAATGTAGTAGACCGAAACTGGTGCCCTGTTCGGATTGGTCAGGCCCACAGGCTGGTTGGATCCGTTGTAGACGACGTTAAGGCTGCCGGACTGGAACCCGAAGGGACCTGACGCCGGGTTGATGGTCAGCGTGGAGATAGCACTGCCTGTGTAGTTCGGATTCGTGAGGGTTGCGATCACGCTGTAGCTGCCTGCTTCCATCGGAAGATTCGTGGTCCCGTTGTAGGTGACGGAGATTGCGCTACTTAGGGAGGGAGGAACGGTCGTCACCGCCACTCCCTGAGCGGATCCATTGTAGGTCGTATTGGTGTTGGAGAGGTTTACGCTGACGGGCGCCTGGGCAATGATCAGAAAGTTGGTCACGGGCACTGCCTGCGGGTAGAGGGAACTGGATGCCTGACTTGCGACGATCGTCGCCGTGCCTGCTCCGAGGATCGTGAGATTTGTTCCGTTGGTTCCGCTCAGGGTGATGATATGGGAGTTCGTCGTGCTGAAGGTCACCGGATTTGTTCCCATTGAGGCCGTGGCAAAGAGTCCAATGGGAGAGTTGCCATAAACTTGATTGGTCAGTGGAGAAAAGGTGATCGCATTCGTGGGGGTCAGGATGCGGATCGCATAGTTGAGAGAGTCTGCCACGTAAACATTCCCCGATCCATCAACGGTCAGGCTGCAGGGAATCGAGAAGGAGGCGTTTGTTCCGAGACCGTTCGAGAAACCTCCCGCGAGATTGAAGTACTGCGAGATGTTGGTGTTCCCCGCGATGGTCTTCACGACTCCGTTGGTGAGAATCTTGCGGATCTCGTTGTTGCCGGTATCAGAGACATAGAGATTTCCCTGCCAATCCGCGGCAATTCCCGAGGGAGCATGGAAGGTGGCAGCCGTTCCCATGCCATCGGCGAATCCCGGGATCCCGTTGGTGCTGCCCGCCAAGGTGGTGACATTGTTGCGCGGATCAATCCGTCGGATCACGTTGTTGCCAGCATCGGCCACATAGATGTTAGTACTGTCATCGACACAGATTCCAAAGGGTTGATTGAAGGAGGCGTTGGTTCCCACCCCGTTGGAGAACCCGGTTGCTCCGCTTCCCGCGAAGGTGGTCACATTGGTGGTGCGGGCATCAATGCGTCGAATGAGATTGTTGCCCGTATCGGCCACAAAGATGTTGGTATTGCCATCGACACAGATTCCAAAAGGCAGGCCGAAAGAGGCGTTGGTTCCCATTCCATTGGTGAACCCGGACACCCCACTTCCAGCAAGGGTTGTCACATTGGTTGTCAGCGTATCGATGCGTCGGATCGCATTGTTGCCCGTATCGGCCACATAGAGATTGCCCGAGGCATCCACGGCCACCGAGGAGGGATTGTTAAACTCCGCATTGGTCCCCATGCCATCAGTGAACCCGGCGTTACCATCACCCGCGATGGTGGTCACATTAGTTGTATAGGGACTGATTTTCCTGATCAGATTATTGCCCGAATCGGCCACATAGAGATTGCCTGCCGCATCGATGGCCGTTCCGTAGGGCTGATGAAACGAAGCGTTGGTCCCCGTGGCGTCCAGGGATCCGGATGTCCCATTACCCGCATAGGTCGAGACAAGGTAGGTGGAGAGATTACTAGGAATGGGTGGCGTGATGAGCAGCGTGTTGGTGACAGGAAGAGCCGGAGAATAATTCCCACTGGTTCCGACTTGGCTGGCAACGATGGTGGCTGTTCCTACCCCCCGGATTGTTACCATATTCCCCCCGGTGATCCTGATATTGGTGCTTGCCGAACTGTAGCTCACCGCTCCCCAGGTGGCGGCATTCGTATCCAGCGGGAAGGAAGGACTTCCCAGCATCCGAGGGGGCTGATGAGGGAAGTTGATCGTGTTTTGTCCTGGCTCTATGTAGAGTTCGCAAAAAGTATTACTTGTAGAATTGTAATTGTTCGTATCCGTGAGATTAGCAACTACTACATATCTGTATACGTAGGGAGGTCTAGACGGATAATAAGTTACATTAATCGGCAATCCATTATGTAAACTTCCAAGAGTTTCAACATTGTAATAGGAAACTGGAGCCCCCGCGGGATTCACAAGGGTTGGCTGAATCGGTGAGCCAGTAAAGGTTTGATAGAAACTGGTGCTACTGAAAGAAAGGGGCGCCGTGGCTTTAGCGATTACCAGCGTATTGGTCGCCGAATAAGGGGTGTAGTTGGTGGTATCGGAAACCGAGGCGACCACGATGTAGGTACCGGCATTGGTCGGGGGATTCGCCGAGACAAGGTGGGTAGCCGTATTGCTGTAAGTGTAATTGACGGGGACATTGTTCGGATTCGTCGCCAGCAAGACCGGCCAAGCCGACCCATTGTAGACATTTGTCTCGCTACTGGCAGCAAACGAGAAACTCGACGGGACGGCCGTGATCAACAGATTACTGGTCAGGGTTGCCGGCAGGTAGAGCGCATTGCCGGCTGCGGTCGCCACGATCGAAGCCGTCCCGATGCCCTGAATCGTGACATTGGTTCCGTTCGTTCCGTCCAGCATGACCACATTGGTATTCGTCGTGCTGAAGCTCACCGGTTGGCCGCTGGCCGCTGTGGCCGAGAGGGAAAACGGGGCGTCAAAGACGGTATGGGCGATTAGGTTGGTGAATGTGATGGGATTGCTGGCTTTTGAAATAACCGGGCGGTTCGTCACGTTGAGGGCCGGAAAATAGTTGCTGTTACCCGTGGCGCTCGCAATCAAGGTGGCCGTGCCAACCCCGATAGTTGTGACATTCGATGAACCTGAATTGATGCTGATCAGCCCGCTCGGCTGGGTGAAAGTCACCGGCAGACCACTGGAGGAGGTGGCGATATTGGCGAAGGGAATTGTCTGGTTGTAGGTCCAGTTGGTAGGATTGGGAAAGGTGATCGTCTGAGTCCCCTTGGCGATCACGAGAGAGCCGGTCACGCTGCCCGCGTAGTTAGGATCACTCAGCGTGGCAATCGCTGTATAGGTTCCTACGCCGACAGGAGGTGTGGGACCGAGATTGCCGTAAGTCCGGTTGCTGTAGGTGACGGAGACCTCATTGCTCAGGTAAGGGGGAATGGTCGTCACCGTCACCGCCCTGTTCGACCCATTGTAGGTGGTGTTGGTGTTGGAGAGCGCAAGGGTGGCCGGGGCCTTGGCGATCACCAATGTATTGGTGATGGAATAGGGTACAAAGTTGGGATTACTCACCGAGGCAACCACCGTGTAGGTGCCCGCCCCCATCGGCGGATTGGTGGAACCGTTATAGGTAATGACAACTGGAGCACCATTAACATTCGTCAGATTGACCGGAACGTTAGTTCCACTGTAGAGGGCATGCAGACTTGCACTGGTAAACGAAAAAGCGGGTTGAGCTGGCTGGATTTGTATCGTTGCCGTTCCACTGCCAGCGTAGTTAGGATCATTCATTACGGAGGCAGTAGCAGTGTAGATGCCCGTATTCGTGGGGGGATTTGTGGAGGCTCCGAAAGTTGAGTTGCTATACGTTACGGTGACTTTGTTGCTAAGGTAAGAGGGTACAGTTGTCACCGCAACGCCGAGACCGGAACCGTTATAAGTTGGGTTTGTATTACCGAACTGAAAACCAGGAATCGCCTTGGCTATAATCAGGGTATTGGTCACCGGCATGGCCGTCAGGTAATTGCTGTTGCCGGCTTGTGTGGCAATAATCGTGGCGGTACCCGCCCCGAGCACAGTCAACCTGCCCGTGGTATCAATACTGATGTTTGTGCTTCCATTCGTGAAAGTTACGGGGAGTCCGCTTGAGGCGGTTGCTTGGAGCATGAAGGAGATCAGCGGATTTTCTGAGTAGGTAAGACGGTTTGTGAGAAGGAAAGTGATCGCGTTGCTTGCTCGGGCAATGACCAGCGAGTTGGTGACAGGAAGTGCAGGCCACCCGGGAGGATTCGTCAACTGTCTCGCCACGATCGTGGCTGTTCCCGCTCCGAGGATCGTGACATTGGTGCCTCCCGTGATGCTGATCAAATTAGTACTCAGATTGCTGAAAGTCACCGGACACGTCCCCATGGAGACCGTGGCTTGAAGCGGGAAAGAGACTCTGTTCGTCGAGTAAGTTGGCTTATTGGTCAGGGGAAAGCGGATCGCATTTGTCAACGTCAGCACGCGTATGACACTGTTTCCATAATCGGTGACGAAGAGGTTCGTCTTTGCACTGACGGCGATCCCCTGAGGATTTTTAAAAGCGGCATTCCAGCCAAGTCCGTCTGTGTATCCAGCACCACCATTGGACCCACCGGCGACGGTCATTACATTACCGTTCGTGTCGATAAAGCGGATTGCATTGTTCCCTGTATCGATAACGTAAAGGTTGCCAGAACGGTCGAGAGTTATGCCGGTCGGGGCACGAAAGGTTGCATTGCCTCCCAGCCCATCGTTGAAGCCAGCATTCGTATTACCGGCGATGGTTGTCACATTCCCGTTCGTGTCGATCTTGCGGATCGCGTTATTTCCGGTGTCAGCGACATAAAGGTTGTTTGATGCATCCGTTGCAAGTCCTCCTGATAAATTAAACATTGCTGACACGATAAGTGTGTTTACGTTTCCAGAGGCATCGATTTTGCGAATCGCATTGTTCCCAGTATCAGCCACATAGACATTCCCCGTTCCATCCACCGCTACACCTGACGGGGAGTTTAACTCGGAGTTGGTCCCAGTCGCATTCGTGAAACCCGCATTGCCATCACCGGCAACGGTCGTAACATTGCCATTGGTGGTGATCTTTCTGATCATGTTGTTACCATCATCGGCCACATAAACATTCCCCGTTCCGTCCACAGCCACTCCAGTTGGTTCCATGAATTCTGCATTTGTCCCAACCCCATCGATGAAGCCGGCATTTGTACTGCCAGCCAGTGTGGTCACGTTTGTAGTGCTCGAATCAATGCGTCGGATCGTATTGTTAAGAGAATCCACGACATAGACGTTTCCCGATCCGTCAATGGCTACTCCTGTTGGTTGATTAAAAACTGCATTCGTTCCAAAACTGTTGATGAATCCGGAGTTTGTTCTGCCTGCGAGGGTCGTGACATTCCCATTGGTAGCAATCTTTCGGATCATGTTATTGCCGGAATCGGCCACATAGACATTGCCTACTCGATCCACAGCAACACTAGTTGGTTGCATGAAGTTTGCATTGGTCCCAACACCATTCTGGACGACATAATTTGAACTGAGGACCAAATAGTTCGTATTGCCCGCAAAGGTCGTGACATTCCCATTGGTGGCAATCTTCCTGATCGCATTGTTACCGGTATCGGCCACATAGATATTTCCTATGCCATCGATAGCAATCCCTTCCGGACGGTTGAACGCCGCATTGTTAACGGGACCGTTGATCAAGCCCGCTGCGCCATTTCCGGCGAAAATCGAGGACAATCCCGATGCACTAACCTTGATGATCACATTTGCGTATTGGTCGACAACATAGACATTCCCCTGACCATCCTTAGCAACCCCTCTGGGGGAGAATAAGGTACGCCCATCTCTGAAACCCGGATTGCCAGTACCGGCTATTGCCGTATATGAGGGCGGATTTGCATCCAGATGTGTACCCCCATCTACCAAGTCAGGTCGCTGAAAAACATTCGTTACTTTACAGACATAATTATTAATTGTTCGATCAGACAATGGTCCCGTACTGAAAAGATCTACTGCACCACCAACTGCACTGAAATAGACATTTGTTTGATTATCCACCGCTAAACAGACTGGGTTCCAAACATTGTATAATGAACCCGAATTTGCTTGTATAATTACCGGGTTGCGGTCTGGGTGATGGCTGTATGTGATACCCCATGCAAATCCATTGGTGTTGAACTGCCAGATGAAATTTAAATCACCCGCATAAATATTAGTTCCAGAATCCACAGCAATACCTGTTAAGTTAACGGCGCCTAAAGATTCATATGATGGATCTTGCGTCTTGAGAACAGTCCCAGCGCTCCCTTGGATGCCAATTGTGTAAAGCGTACTATTGGAGGCCGTGATTAAGAAGTTGGTGCAGTTCGTATCGTTCCGATTAGCGATTGCAATTCCATAAGGTGCGGCGGGCCAATTCGGAGAGCCAAGACTATTAGTCAGTGTGGAAACAACGTAGGCGGGGGGCACAGGAGGCACCTGTCCATAGGCCGACTGCACACCCAGCAGGCACGCGAGCAAAAAAATGGCGTGGAGCGCAACCAGAGAGCCATAGCCCCTCGAAAGCACTCCTCTCACTCCCTTTGAAATAAGGGACCCATATTGATAAGAGACCATTAGCAAAAACGAATAAAGCAGATGAGCGGAAAAAAGCAAAAAAAATGCCGTGATTCCAAGCTTTCTCTCACAAAACAAAAAAGCCCCGCATCGCTGCGGGGCTTTTCATGAATTAGTTCGAGATCGGGTTATTCGCCCTTCTCTTCTTTAGTCTTTTTTGGAGCGGCCTTTTTCTTCGGCTTCTCGGCGGCTACAGAGCCCTCGGCTTTTTCAGCTTTCGGTGCTTTCACGGCCTTGGCCTTGGCAGGCTTTTCGGCAGCCTCGGTGGCAGGTTCGTCCAACTTGGCCTCCACGGCGTAATCGACCCACTCAAGGTAGGCCATCGGAGCACTGTCGCTGAGGCGGGCGCCCAACTTGGTGATCCGTGTGTAGCCACCCTTGCGCTCGGCTGATGCGGGAGCGATCTCGGTGAAGAGCTTCTTCACGATGTCCTTGTGCTTGAGGTAGGAGATCGCGATGCGGCGTGCGTGCAGATCACCCTTCTTACCCAGGGTTACCATACGCTCGGCAAGCGGTTTGGTAGCCTTGGCCTTGGCCAGAGTGGTCTTGATGCGGCGATGCTCGATCAGGCTGCAGACCTGATTCGCGAGAAGCGAATCACGGTGTGACTGACTGCGGCCGAGCTTGACTGTTTTTTTACGATGACGCATGTCGTTTTATTCCTTTGTCCTTATTCGGCTGACTCGGTCAACGAGGAATCGACGAGGCCTGCCTCGAACTTCATCCCCAAGCCCAAGCCCAACTGGACGAGCTTGTCCTTGATCTCGTTGAGCGACTTCTTACCGAAGTTACGGTACTTGAGCATCTCGGCTTCGCTCTTGAGAGCAAGTTGGCCGACGCTCGTGATGTTGGCGTTGTTGAGGCAGTTTGCCGCGCGGACCGAGAGTTCGATCTCGTTCACGCTCATGGCAAGCAGCTTCTTGAGGCGGTTGTTCTCCTGGCTGACTTCAACCGGGGTCTCGTCAAACTCGACCTGTGTGTCGTCAAAATTAACGAAGACGTCGAGGTGATGGCGGAGAATCGCCGCGGACTGAAGGAGTGCCTCGTCCGGAGTGAGGCGACCGTCGGTCCAGATCTCAAGGATAAGCTTGTCGTAGTCGGTACGTTGACCGACGCGGGTCTGCTCCACGGCATACTTGACCTTCGTGACAGGGGAGAAGATCGAATCGATGGCAATGACACCGATCGGCTTGTCCGGGGCCTTGTTCTCGTCTCCGGTTGCAAAGCCTCGGCCGACCTTGACCTCAAACTCGGCGTCGAACTTCATCTTCTTGTCGAGTGTGCAGATGTGCTGATCGGGGTTCAGAACCTCGCACTGGGCGGTGGACTGGATGTCACCGGCGGTGACGACGCCCTGCTTGTTGACCGAAAGGGTCAGGTTGCGTGGCTCATGGTCGTGGGCCTTGAACTTGACCTGCTTCAGGTTGAGGATGATCTCGACCACGTCCTCGACGATTCCGGGGATACTGGTGAACTCGTGAGGTGCTCCCTCGATACGAACCGAGGTGATGGCGGCACCCTCGAGTGAGGAAAGAAGGGTGCGGCGCAGTGAGTTGCCGATCGTGTGGCCGTAACCGGCCTCGAAGGGTTCTGCTACAAATTTCGCGTATGTTTCTGTGGCGGATTTCTCGTCCTTGACGAGGGTTTTCGGCATTTCGAAGCGACCGAGGCGGATAGGCATATTGTCTGATTGTTTTTGTTACCGGGTTTCCCTTGTCGCGTGGCGGTGATCGGCAAGTGCAGATCACCCAAGGACCGACGGCAAAATGTTTTTGAGCGCGGCCATGTAGAATAGCCCCCGCGAGCTTCACTGCAAGGAAGAATTGTAAGGGGCTATTGATGAAAATGAGGTGTGATAACAGACCCGTCTTCTAAGGTCGCTGTGACACTCGTCAAACTTACCTCATTCCTTACTGGCAAAAGAAAAGCCGCCACCCCTATTGGAATGGCGGCTTTTACGATGATGCTTGTCGTCGCTCTTACTTCAGCGGAACGGTCTTGATCGTCTGAATAACACGGCTTGCGATCTTATACGGATCCCCCTGTGAGTTCGGACGACGATCCTCAAGGTAGCCCTTGTATTCGTTGTTCACGAAGCTGTGAGGCACACGGATTGATGCTCCACGATCGGCAACGCCGTAACTGAACTTGTCGATCGACTGGGTCTCGTGGAGACCTGTCAGACGGAAGTGATTGTCGGGACCATACACGGTAATGTGCTCGTCCTTGAACTTGTCGAAGGCAGCCATCAGCTTCTCGAAATACTTCTTGCCACCCTTCTCACGCATGAACTTGGTGGAGAAGTTGGTGTGCATGCCGGAACCGTTCCAATCCATCTCTTTGCCGAGAGGCTTGCAATGGAACTCAACGTCAACACCGTATTTCTCGCAGACGCGCATGAGGACGTAGCGGGCAAGCCAGATTTCATCAGCCGCCTTCTTGGAACCCTTGCCGAAGATCTGGAACTCCCATTGTCCCTTTGCCACCTCGGCATTGATGCCCTCGTGGTTGATCCCCATTTCAAGGCAGATGTCGAGGTGCTCCTCAACGATATCGCGGGCGATGTCGCCGACACCGGCATAGCCAACTCCGCAGTAGAACTTGCCCTGAGGCTCGGAGGGCCATCCTCCCTTGGGGAAGCCCAGGGGTGCTCCATCCTTGTAGAGGAAGTACTCCTGCTCGAAGCCGAACCAGGTATCGGGATCATCAAGGATCGTTGCCCGTGAGTTGGAAGGATGCGGCTTTCCATCGGGAAGCAGGACTTCGCACATGACGAGGTATCCGTTCTCACGCGTCGGATCGGGGTAGCTGGCGACTGGTTTGAGGAGGCAATCGGAGCTGCGTCCCTCGGCCTGACGAGTAGAGCTGCCATCAAAGCCCCACATTGGAAGATCCTTGAGTGTGGGAGCTTTCGCAAACTCCTTGATGGTGGTCTTGCTACGGAGGTTAGGAACGGGCTCGTAACCGTCGAGCCAGATGTATTCGAGTTTGTACTTGGCCATATTATGGGTGGTTGTGGTGTCTTCTGTCTTTTTTTGTTCAGTTTTCCCCGAGCAGTTCGCCGGAGAAACTGTGTCTCCCGACTTTAAGATCGGTTGCAATAGGATCAAGCAACTTCAATGCCAAAGTGACAAATTCTTCGTATTGTAAAGGCTCCAAGCCTGTTAGATGTAGGTCATGAAAAATCCAGGGTGTTTGTTTCTTTAAATTGCCCCCTCGTTCCTTGACGTCTCTCTGACTCAATAGTCTTCCGCATAAAAACCTACGGCCAATTGCATCATGATCACCATCAAAGACACCCAGCGTGCCATTGTTCAGGTCTGCTTCGATGGGAGTGTCCGCAAGGTTTTTCGTGGACCAAATGCCGGGGAGCGATTTGCCAATGAGGTGAGGATTCTGAAACATCTCGAGCTTGTCGGTTGCGATTTTGTGCCTCGTTTACTGGCGACAGATCCCGAGAAGCTTCTCTTGATCACGACAAACTGCGGTTCACGAGTAGATCATCTGGATCCCGAACGATGCCGGGAACTCTTCGCGGAACTCGAGGCTTATGACGTCCGCCATGATGACCCGGAAATAAGGAACGTCACCTACCGTCAACAGGACGGACGCTTCTGCCTGATTGATTTCGAGTTTGCCTCGCTGTTGAAGAAAGAGCCTTTAGAAGAGACCGAATCGTCTATCTCCTCATCCCAGTCTCTGCTCCGCTTTGAATGGTCGGGGTGCACCGACCCGGGACCGTTCCGAGAGAATAACGAGGATTCCTTCCTCGGGCTTTCAATCGACCCGACAGGCACTCTCCATCTCGGTCGCACGGGTTCAGCAAACACTGCCGGTAACGACCTACTCTTTGCGGTCAGTGATGGGATGGGGGGTGCCAAGGCGGGTGAGTTCGCAAGCCAGATCGCCATCGATAAGATTACCCGCAGATTGCCTCCCCTGATCGGAGGCCGGGGAGAGGGACGTCCCATCGGATACCTTCCGGCGTTTGAGGCACTCTTTGCCGAAATTAACAAAGCGCTCCAACATCTTGGGGATAGCTACGAGGAGTGCCATGGAATGGGGGCAACACTCAGCCTCTGCTGGTTCTCGGGAGAGATCATGCACTTCGCCCACGTGGGTGACAGCCGGATTTACCATCTTCCATCTGCGGGAAAAGGGGGTGTGATCCGTCAACTCACCAACGATGACACCCATGTCGCCTGGTTACTCAGGACAGGTCGGATCAACTCCTCGGAGGCCAGGGTGCACCCCGCCAGGAATCATCTTCAAAAGGCTCTGGGAGCGGGGAACCAGTTTGTGACTCCTCAGGTTGGAGAGATCGTCTGCCAACCCGGAGACCGATTTCTGCTCTGCACGGATGGAGTCACGGATGGACTTTCCGATCTCGCGATCATCGAGACCCTCGAGCAGTGCCCCAAGAATATTACACCTGCAGAGCACCTTGTCCGAGAGGCCATCAGAAGTTCCGGCAAGGACAATGCGACTGCCGTGATTGTCTCTATTTCATAGAGACGGGCGTTGGGCGTGTTGTTGCGACTCGCTTGCAGTAGTTCGCCACAGCCTAGCTCATTCGTGACGAAAAAGTCCCAAGGCTTTTATTGCATGGGTTGACCGGCTTCGTAACGAGCCAACTCCTCGATCCGCTTCACGTGGCGACC
>Ga0007813_1000471_pt1 | contig 14097 bp, 13 predicted proteins | sample CryBogCBE29Jun09_FD_71194 | JGI IMG/M metagenome (GOLD analysis project Ga0007813, IMG submission 71194) | Freshwater microbial communities from Crystal Bog, Wisconsin, USA - CBE29Jun09 | ecosystem: Environmental > Aquatic > Freshwater > Lake | place: Crystal Bog, Wisconsin, USA | collected... | reverse complement strand
TCAGGATTCAGGTCCACCTGAATCTGACGCTGCTGTCCGCCGAAGGGCCAAGGAATCGAAGCACCCTGTACCGTGGCAAGCCCGGTCCGAATCACCGTATTCGAAAGATCGAAAATCTTCGACTCGGGCAGGCCGTCGCTGGAAACGGCCAACTGGACGATGGGTACGGTCGACGCATTGAACGCGAGCACAAACGGCGGTGTGGTGCCGGTAGGCATCGACCGCAGCTGCGTTTGTGAAACGGCGCCGATCTGCGCATAGGCGAGATCTTCGTTGGCATTCGGCTGGAAGAAGTACTTCACGACCGAGGTGCCGTTCAGCGATTGCGATTCGGTGTGCTCGACGTCGTTGACCGTGGTCTGTGCCGTTCGCTCAGGATTGAGAATGATGCGATTCGCCATGTCTTCGGGCGGCAAACCGGCGTAGTTCCAGATGGTCGCGACCACCGGAATTCGAATGTTGGGGAAGATATCGGTAGGCGTGCGCAGAATCGCAAAGATCCCGAGCATCAGGATCGTGAGCGCAAGCACCAAGAACGTGTACGGGCGCCGTAGCGCTAGATGGACGATCCACATAGTTCGGGGCCAATCCCAGTCGGCGAGGCGTCGTACCGCGACGCGCGCGCCATTATAACGAGTGGGCCCGTGTTAACGGCTGCAATCTGGCGTTGAGGATGGCAGTGACCCGCCCGCATCGTGCTTGAGCATCGCGAGCGATGCCGCCACGATCAGCGCTCCGGCGACCAGCGTGCGTGCGGGCGCCGGTTCGTTGAGCAACAGACGCGCGAGGAGGATGGCATAGACCGGTTCGAGCGCGATGAAGGCACTGCAGGTTGTTGTGTCAAGAAATCTAAGCGCTCGTTGGTACAGGACAAGCCCGACAGCCGTGTTGACGGTACCGAGCCACAACAGGCCCCACCAAACGCGTGGCGACGCCGGAATGCCTGCTTGCATGAGCGCGATGGGCGCAGTGACCGCGCAGACCACCGCGTTTTGCAGGACAGCCGACCACGCGTCCGGCAGCGTTTTCGCCAAGGGGCGTGAGACGTGCCAATACAGCGCATAGAGCACGGCGGACGACAGTCCGGCGACGATGCCCCACCGATCGACGCCCGCTTCAGGCACGCCAAACAACCAGGCAATCGCGAGGACGATCGTGACGGCGGCGCCGACGTGTATAGGGCTGGGTCGTTGTCGCCGCCGGATGCTTTCCACCAGCAACGTGAACAATGGGAAGGTCGCGAAGGTGACGGTACCGACCGCGATCCCTGCCTGCTGGATCGATCCGTAAAAGGCCAACCAGTGAGCGGCCAGCATGACGCCGCTCGCGACGAGCCACGGTCGAAGCGCGGCGGGCAAGGGGCGCCAACGCTGAGTCAAGGCGCACACGGCTGCCAGCGTGATGGCGGCTAACCCGCTGCGGCCCGCGACCACCCAGACGGTGGACACGGGAAGGCGGCCGAACAGAGCGGCGCTACCAAAGATCAGGGACGCCGCATTGATCGCAAGCAATCCGTGCCGGCGCGTGCGGTGCATGTGTTAGGCGCGGGGCTTCGGCTGTAGCATCGCGCCGCGGTTGCCTTCCGTGTCCAGAAACGCGACGTAGTCCCCGACTTGGGGGATGCGCATGGGCTCACCGAGTAAGGTGCCGCCGGCCGTCCGCACGCGATCCATGGCGAGCGCGAGATCATCGACGCCGATCACGATGGACGGGTATTGGTGCGGCCAACCCTCCTTTACCGGATAGAGCCCACCGTTAATGGCGCCGCCCGGCGCCTCGGGCACGACATCCTCTTCGGCGGTCACAACCACGATGTAATTCCCCATGCGTGGCCCGAGGGACGTCGCTTTCCAGCCGAAGGCCTTTGCGTAGAAGGCGCTTGCTCGGTCGGCATCGCGATAGGGAATTTCAAAATGAACAACCGGATTCATGGGGACTCCGCGGGCTCGAGCGGTGATGATATCGCGCCTCGGAACCTGAGGTGCGGGGCTGCGTCCGCAGGGGCGCCGTGACGGCCTAGGCGCCAACGCACCATGAAAAAAGGGCGCCCGGAGGCGCCCTTTTTTGCCGATCAACCGGGCGGGGGACCCGCCCGTTGTATCAGCTCGCCGTCGCCGGCTTGTTCACGGCTTCGATCACGGCGTCCGCGACGTTGCGCGGCACTTGATCGTAGTGCGAGAACTCCATCGTGTACGACGCACGGCCCGAGGTCATGCCACGCAGATGGCCGATGTAGCCGAACATTTCCGAGAGCGGCACATGGGCCACGACGGCGATGTTCGTGCCGCGCTCCAGCTGGTCCTGGATCGAGCCACGACGACGGTTGATGTCGCCAATGACGTCACCGAGGTAGTCACCCGGGGTCACGGTTTCAACCTTCATCACGGGCTCGAGCAGCACCGGACCGGCCTTGCGAATGCCCTCACGGAAGCACGCCTTGGCGGCGATTTCGAACGTCAGTGCGTTCGAGTCGACGTCGTGGTAGCTACCGTCGAACAGCGTCGCCTTGAAGTCCACGGTCGGGAAGCGCGCAAGCACGCCATCCTCGAGCTGCATGCGCAGACCCTTTTCGACGGACGGCACGTATTCACGCGGCACCGAGCCACCGACGGTTTCGTCGACGAACACGAAGCCCGAACCACGCTCGAGCGGCTCGAACTTGATCCACACGTCGGCGAACTGACCCGAACCGCCCGTCTGCTTCTTGTGGACGTAGTGCTCTTCGATCGTCTTCGTGAAGGCTTCACGGTAGGCCACCTGCGGCTGACCCATGATGCCTTCGACGTTGAACTCCGTACGCATACGATCGAGCGTCACTTCGAGGTGCAACTCGCCCATGCCGCGCAAAATCGTTTCGCTCGTTTCGCGGTCCGTTTCGAGACGCAGCGAAGGATCGGCGCGAACCATCTTGCCGATGGCGGCGTTGAACTTCTCAAGCTCCGCCTTGTTCTTCGGCTTGACCGAAACGCTGATGACCGGCTCAGGGAAGCGCATACGCTCGAGCACGACCGGAGCGGTCGACTCGCACAGCGTGTCACCGGTGTCGGTTTCGGCCAGCGAGACGAGTGCCACGATGTCGCCCGCGCGGGCTTCTTCAATGGCGTTGGCTTCTTTCGCGAACATTTCGACCATGCGGCCGATTTTCTCGCGCTTGCCGCGCGTCGTGTTCGTGATGGACATGCCCTTGGTGAGCACGCCCGAGTACACGCGGATGAAGGTCAGCGCGCCGTACGCGTCGTTGATCACCTTGAACGCGAGCGCCGAGAACGGCTCGTCGTCCGAGCAAATACGTTCGCCAATCGGGTTGCCGTCCGCGTCGACGGTCTTGATAGCGGCAACGTCGGTCGGGGCCGGGAGGTAGTCCACGACGGCATCGAGAACCTGCTGCACACCCTTGTTCTTGTACGACGAACCGCACAGCACCGGGGTGAACGTCGAGGTGATCGTGCCCTTGCGCAAGCAAGCGCGCAGGGTTTCGACCGACGGCTCGGTGCCTTCCAGGTACGCTTCCATCGCCGCATCGTCCATCTCGAGGCAGGTGTCGACCAGCTCGGTACGGTACTTGGCGATGTCGGCGAGGATCGCGCGATCGCTGGGAACGGTGATTTCCAGGTCATCCGCGATGGTCGGCGAGATGTCGAGGACCTTCCACTCGGCGTCCTTGTCGTCCGACTCCCAGACGAGGGCCTTCATTTCGACGAGGTCGATCATGCCCTTGAAGTTGTCTTCCGAGCCGATCGGCAGATGCACGGGCAGCGGACGCGCGCCGAGGCGCTTCTTGATCATGTCCACGCAGCGCAGGTAGTTCGCGCCGCTGCGGTCCATCTTGTTGACGTAGCACATGCGCGGCACGTCGTAGTTGTCAGCGAGGCGCCAGTTGGTTTCCGACTGCGGCTCAACGCCGGCAACGCCGTCGAACACAACGACCGCGCCGTCGAGGACGCGCAGCGAGCGGTTCACTTCGATGGTGAAGTCCACGTGCCCCGGGGTGTCGATGACGTTGATCTTCTTCTTGCGCCAGAACGCGGAGACGGCAGCAGACTGAATCGTGATGCCGCGCTTTTGCTCCTGTTCGAGGTAGTCCGTCGTCGTCGAGGACTTCAAGTCCTTCGTATCGTGGATGTCGACGATGGTGTGCTTGCGCCCCGTGTAATACAGGATGCGCTCGGTCGTCGTCGTCTTGCCGGCGTCGACGTGGGCGATAATTCCGATATTGCGGATATCGGAAAGCGGAGTAGTACGGGGCATGGCTGGTTCCGTGCAGTTTAGGTTGATGCGGTCAATAGAAAACCGAGGCCGGGAGCCTCTGGATCCGACCGTTTCCGGTCGAACCGAGCCTCCGGCCACGGTTCAATGGGCGCGAATTCTGCCAGAAACCCGTGACAAAGTGCTGACTGGTGCCGAGTTTTTCACCAAGGGTGTGGCCTGACGGTTCAATACAGGCGAGTGGCGACCACCTGTTGATAGAGCCCGCCGAACGATACCTGTTGGGTGAATCGAAACGCCCGGCAAGTCGGTGAAATCGATTTAATGTCTTGATTTAAAAAAGAATTAGCGAATGGTTCGAGGGTGGAAAATACCAGCGTCATGATCGGGCGAAGGGGGTGCCAGGGCCCCATTCGGTGATAATCCGTAAAGACGGCGCGTCCCCCGACGCGCACGGAGTCCAGCAACGACTCGACGATGCGGCGCCGTTCCGTAGGGGGCACTTCATGGAGCAGGAAAAAACAGGCCACCCCATCCTGGGAACCCGGCGGCACGCCCGTTTGCCGCTTCGAAAGGTCACCGCGGTGCAGGTGTACGGTCGGCATCGTGGCTACTTTGGGCGCCACGTTGCCGAGTTGGACGGATGCGACATCGGTGACGGTCAATCGACCGTGGGGTCCCAGTCGAGCGGCAAGGCTCGGTGAGTAACGGCCGTAGACGCAGGCCGCTTGAAGTACACGGTCGCCCGGCTCAAATTGGGTAATCGACTCGCGCATGAGTCGATCCGCATTGCCCCACAAGATGGCGGAGACGACAGCGGGGCGGTCCAGCCAGCGCATCGTCCGCTGGGACAAATAAGCCCATCTATAGGTTTTAGAAAGGTATTCCGGGATGTCTTCCGGCGCTAACGAAGGGGGCGACGCGACGGATTCGACCTGGGTGGCCATGCGTACGACTCTCGGGATGCGGCCCGCAGCGGGGGCTCTGAGTCGCAGTCTGAGCGGCGCTCGCCGCTCACGGTATACGTAGCAGTGACTACCGGTCTATCCGTCGTGTTTCACAGTGCCGGTCGCGTATCTCCGGGCAACAGCAACTGCCGTAGCAACGGTAACGGCGGACCGCCCCAGGCGAGCAATCGATCGTGGAATTCTTTCCAGCAAGGTCGGCCACCCCGGCTGTCGCAGTAGTCGGCCCGCATCTTGCGGATCATCAATTTGCCCAGCGTGTAATTGATATAGCCCGGATCGTAGGTGCCGCGGGCCGCCTGCTGGCGGGCCTCGCCCGTGTCCGCGTACGCTTTTTCGAGAAAGAGGCGTTCTGCCGTCTCGACCGTCATTCCGTGGGTGTGCAATCCGATCGCCACGATCGCCCGTACGTTTCGTTCGAGTGCATTCACCAATTGGCCGATGTGTGTCTCCGGGTCGCCTTGGCCGAGACCCGCCTCCCACATCATTTCCTCGGCGTAATGCCCCCAGCCTTCGGCGAAGGCGTAACCGACCCAGAGCCCGCCGACCGTCGAAGCGGTGCGATTCGACCACTGGAACTGGAGAAAATGCCCCGGCCACACTTCGTGCGTGGATACGAAGAGCAAGTTGGCCTTCGATTCCACGTAGGCCGCTTGCTCTTCCGGCGTCCACGACGGGTCCGGCGGCGACAGATAGTAGACGGCAGGGACACCGCGGTCGAAGTAGCCTGGCGGGTCGATGTACGCGCCGTTTTGCTGATTGTAGGGGGGAGAGGCTTCCACCCGGGCCTCTTCCGTCCCGGGGATGGTGACCAAGTCGTGATCCTGTATGAATTGCTTGAGTGCCGGTAATTGAGTTCGCGCCGCCGCGACGGGCCCCTCGGGCGGCTTGTTGGCATTCATGTGGGCGACGCAGTCGCGCGTGCTCAGTGTCGGCGCGTACGCGTGGCATGCCGCGTCCAACGCCGCAAGGTTCCGATCCAAATCCGCCTGCAGTGCCTGTTCGATGTCCGGTATCGGAAGGTCCACGCGCTCGGTCATGTGCAGCATCCGTGCGAACCGGTCGGCGCCGAGCGCGTCGCTGAATCCGTTCGTCGCCGTACGCCGTGCGAGGTCATCGGCGATGGCGTCCAAGGCTTTCGCTGCCGGCTCGGCTGCCGCCAGGAGTGCCGGCAACAACGTCCGATCGTGGACGTCGGCGAAGGCCTGCGGCGCGTCTTTACGGTAGAACGCAGCAAGACCGCGAAAGCCCGAGACCCCTAGTTTGACGTAGGTCGGGGGCATGGGGTGCGCGAGGTTTCGTCGGATTTCCGGCGCGACACGAACGACCTCGTGTGCATAGGCGATAAATGCGCGGGCGCGGGTATCCACGGGCGCATAAGGCTTCACCACATACGTGGCCGGGTCGAGCGAGTCGCCACCGTCGCTCATCCCCAGATAGAACGCCGGGTTGCGAAACGGCGCGTCGGCGACCGTGGTCCAAAAGAGCTCCCGATCAATGCGCGTCAGCAAATACGCACGCTCAAACTGCTCGGCTGGGGTCAATTGCTCGGTCGGGAAGCGCTCTACGCGCTGACGAAAACGTGCGATCCGGTCGGCCTCGGCGCGCAGACCCGCTTCCGACCAGTCGGGCAAGCGACCGTCGTATTCGTGACGGCCTTGCGACGCTGCAAAAGCCGGGTGCTCCCGCAGATAGGATTCCACGTACTCGTTAACGAGCGCGTGCCAGCCTGCGGTGGGTGCCTGAGGCTGAGAACAGCCACACAGGGCAGCCAGGACAAGCGCGCCAACGGCGCGGCGGATAGCATTCATAGGTGTTTAGTGTCCAAGCAGTTCAAGGGCGGCCGCACTCATGGCGATGACTCCCGTGCGCAAGGTGGGCGCCGGGACCGGTGCGTACAGCGGGGAATGAATATTCGGCAAGGGCTCGTGGGTGCGCGCGGCTTCGGCTGCGAGCGCAGGATCGCTCACACCGAGCCAGAACAGTGTCACTGGAATCGTTCCCGCAAGGCCGAGGTTTCCGAAGTCTTCGCTACCCATGATGCGCGGGTAGTCGCGTACACCGGCTTCACCGAGCGCGGCTTCCAAGGTAGGGCGAATTCTCGCGACCAAGTTGGGATCGTTATAGAGCGCAGGTGCTTGCTCCGTTTCAATGACTCGAACCAACGGCAGTCGGTCTTCCGGCATGTCGGCCCCCAACGCCGCTGCGCGTGCGATACGGGCGACCGCCTGAATCATGTGTTGGCGGGTGCTTTCCGTGTAGGTACGCAAGGTGAGCTCGAGTTTCACCTCATCGGGAATGATGTTGCGCTTGGTGCCGCCGTGGATGGACCCCACCGTCAGTACCGAGGGATCGAACGGGGATATTTCGCGGCTCACCACGGTCTGCAATTGCATCACGATGTTTGCCGCCAGCACGACCGGATCGCGTGCATCTTCAGGGCGCGAACCGTGTCCGCCGACACCGCGGACCACCACATCCATAGACGTCGAGGTGGCGAGCGCGTAGCCACTGACGATACCGACCGTGCCGGCCGGAATGGTCGAGGTGCTGTGCAGTGCGAGCGCGTAATCGGGCTTCGGGAACCGTTCGTACAGCGCGCCGCGGACTAACGCGTCCGCGCCATCGATGGTCTCCTCGGCAGGCTGCCCGACGAGCATCAGCGTCCCGTGCCATCGGTCACGCAGCGCGGACAACACACGAGCGACACCGACCATCGAGGTCACGTGAATGTCGTGGCCGCAGGCATGCATGACCGGGACCTCCGTACCTGCTCGGCTGACCATGTGCTTGTGGCTTGCGTACGGCAGCCCCGTCTGCTCTTCGATGGGCAGCGCATCCATATCGGCCCGAATCAGTAGGGTCGGGCCCGGCCCGTTGCGCAGCACGCCGACCACTCCGTAGCTTTGCAGACCTGCCTCCGAGTATTGGCCGACATGCTCCGTGACCTCAAAACCGTCGGCGCGGAGTTCCTTGGCCAGATCCGCTGAGGTGTGCACCTCGAGATGCGATAACTCCGGGTCTGCGTGCAACCCTTTGTAGTACTGCACGAGCGATGAGAGTTGCTGGTCGGTGAGGCTGGACGGCGACACCTCTTTGCCGGCCAAGGCCGGTGATCCAATCAGCGTACTGGCGAGCGCGCAGGCGCCGAAAACAGCGTTTCGAAACATAGGAAGCCACTCTCTCCTGAACGTGCCGCTCAGCCCCAGGGCGACTCCGGCATGTCATTGAACGCCGCCTTCAGGGCGGAGCCCCAGCGGTTACGCACCATCTGGAAGTACTCATCGTCCGCGCCGATCGTACGCCGATTCGGTAGGGCGAGCGTATCGCGGCGATAGATCGCAAGATCCAAGGGCAACCCGACGGACAGGTTGGAGCGGATCGTGGAATCCATGGAAATCAAGGCACACTTCGTGGCCTCACGAAGCGTCGTTTCCGGCCGAACCATCCGATCAATGATCGGCTTGCCGTATTTGGACTCGCCAATTTGGAAGTAACAGGTCTCGGCGGTCGCCTCGATGAAATTGCCGGCGGAGTACAATTGAAAGAGTCGCGGGCGATCGCCGCGAATCTGTCCGCCGAGGACGAAACTGACCGAAAAGTCGATCCCGTGTTCCTTGAGCGCGGCGGCATCGCGCGCATGGACGGTGCGTATCGCCCGGCCAACGCATTGCGCCGCCTCATAGAGGTTTGCCGCGTCCATGATGAAGGGGCCCTCATCGTCCCCGGCGGCGCGATCAGCCCATAATAAGCTGACGACCGATTGGGAAATCGCAAGGTTGCCGGCCGACATCAAGACAAGGACACGGTCCCCCTTGCGTTCGAATACGGTCATCTTCCGGAACGTGCTGATGTTGTCGATGCCGGCACTCGTTCGCGAATCCGCCAAAAAGACGATGCCTTCTTCCAGCAACGTCGCCACGCAATACGTCACGCTAAATTCCTCATCTCAGCTTGCAATCGCCACCGGGACCCACCCCGTGCCGGCGCGCGCATTATTGCTGTTGTTGCTGCTGTTGTGCCGATGTCGCGACGAATACGGCGACATGCATCGACTCGTCCCCGCCGCCCTGACGCACTCCGCGCAGGGGGGCCGCGTCCAGATAGTCGCGCCCGACGGCGAGCCGGCAATGCCGGTCGCCGGCAATCTGCCGATGCGTGGTGTCGATCGCTAGCCATCCAACGGCAGCGCCCAGCCAGACATCCGCCCACGCGTGGCTGGCCACCTCCGGCGCGTCTGGCTCATACAGGTATCCACTGACGTAGCGCGCCGGAATGCCGGCGCTGCGGCAGCACGCGACGAACGCATGGGCGTGGTCCTGGCAGACGCCTTCTCCGCGCGACAGTACCGTGGCCGCGTCATCGGTCACCGCAGTGACGCCGCGGCGATACTGGATGGCGTCGTGCAGCGCATCGGCCAACTGTTCGACGCGATCGCGCAAGGGAGCGTCCGAGCCGAGGTGGCGGGTGGCAAACGCCCGCAATTCCGCATCCGGCCGCGTCAGCGGCGTCGGAGCGAGATACGCCAGCGGAGAGAGGGGGCCTTCATCGGCGAATGGTTCTGCGCTGCCGGTTTCAACGATGCCTTGAACCACCACTGAAATCTCGCGGTGCGGTTCTTCCAGGGTCAGCAAGTGCGTGATATTGCCGTGTGCGTCGGTCTGCTCCATACGCCGACCTGGCGAACTGATGCGCCACGACAGTGCCCGTTGTCCGGCGTCTCGCCGCGGGGTCAGTCGCAACGTCTGGATGGAGTACTTGACCGGTTGGTCATAGCAATACGTTGTCTCGTGTCGAATGTGCAGTTGCATGGGCCCCTCAGGACGCCGTCGCCGGCAACAGGAAGTCACGGGCGATACGCCACGACAGGTCCGCGATCGTTCCCAGGAATTCGTTTAGGTACTGGTCCAAGCCGTTCGCGCAGAGGTCATCGACGCGCCCGTAGCGCAAGCTGGAGTACACTGCGCCCGCGCGCCGTGCCGTTTCTGCAGAGCCCTGATTGCCGACCAACAATAAATTGGCGTGCAATTCTTGCAGGCAGCGATGCAAGGAGCGGGGCAAGTCGTCGCGTAGGATCAGCAGTTCCGCGACGCGTCGGGGGGTGACCGCGTCCCTGTAGACTTTGCGGTACACCTCAAACGCGGAAAGCGAACGGAGCAATAACGTCCAGGCATAGCTGTCCGGCAGCGTCGGGTCGTCGACGAGCGGGGTGCCGGGTTGTGTACGGGCGAGGAGCATACGGGCGGTACCGTCGGCGCCCTCGAGAAAAGTGCCGAGGCGCGTAAATTGAAAGGCGTCGTCTCGCAACATGGTGCCCAGCGTGACGCCGCGGGAGAGATGCGCGCGATAGCGCACCCATTCCAAAAATGCCCCGATGTCGGACGCTTGATGTGCGGCGGCGTTGCGAGTCTCCAGCCACGTCGTATTGAGGGTTTCCCACATTTCCGAGGTGATGGAGCCGCGAACGGCGCGGGCATTTTCGCGCGCAGCGCCGAGGCAAGACACGATGCTGCCCGGATTTTCGCGGTCAAAGGCTAGGTATTCGAACGCGCGTTCGTTGGTGGGGGCGCCGTGCCGCTCTTGGAACGCTTGCAACTGACCGAGCGCCGATAAGGTGGCCGTCCACTGCCGATCAAACTCGTCGCTCGTGTGGGGTAGCAAGGAGTGGCGATGGTGCACGTCGAGCATGCGCGCGAGGTTTTCCGCGCGCTCCGTCTGGCGCGACATCCAGTACAGATGATCTGCAGTCCGTGACAGCATCGTTACTCCAATACCCAGGTGTCTTTCGTGCCGCCGCCTTGGCTGGAATTCACGACCAACGAGCCTTCACGAAGCGCAACTCGCGTGAGTCCACCCGGCACTATGGTGATGTCACGCCCGGACAGCACGTAAGGACGCAGATCGATGTGTCGCGGCGCGAGGCCTTTCTCCACAAACGTGGGGCAGGTCGATAGCGCCAGGGTAGGTTGAGCTATGTAATTCGTCGGATTGGCGACGATGCGTTGCCGGAATTCCTCGATTTCCGACCGCGTCGACGTCGGGCCGATCAACATCCCGTATCCGCCGGCTCCGTGCACTTCCTTGACGACGAGTTCGGGCAAGTGGGCGAGCGTGTACGCGAGATCGTCCGGATTTCGCAGGATGAACGTATCGACGTTTTGTAGCGTCGGCGACTCTCCGAGGTAAAAGCGCACCATGTCCGGGACATACGGGTAGATGGACTTGTCGTCCGCGATCCCGGTGCCGATGGCGTTGGCGATGGTGACGCGGCCAGCCCGGTAAGCCGCCAAGAGTCCCGGCACACCGAGTAAGGAGTCGGGCCGGAAGGCGAGAGGGTCCAGAAAATCGTCGTCGATGCGTCGGTAGATGACGTCGACGCGTTTAGGGCCCATGGTCGTTCGCATGTAGACCGAGTCGTCGCGCACAAAGAGATCTTGGCCCTCGACCAGCTCGATCCCCATTTGTTGAGCCAAAAAAGCGTGCTCGAAGTACGCGCTGTTGTGAGCCCCGGGCGTCAGGAGGGCCACGATAGGTTCTTTGACGCCTATCGGCGCGACGCTGCGGAGATTCTCCAGAAGGACATCGGGGTAGTGTTCGACCGGCGCGACGCGATGGTTGACGAACAGTTCCGGGAACAGACGCATCATGACTTTGCGGTTTTCGAGCATGTACGAGACGCCCGAGGGAACCCTCAGGTTATCTTCGAGGACCCGAAAGGTCCCGGCTTCGTCGCGAATGACGTCAATGCCCGCGATATGGGCGTAGATGCCGCCGGGCACGTCGACGTCCTGCATCTCCGGTCGATACTGGGTGTTGCACAGAATGACATCGGCGGGAATGACGCCGGCCTTGAGTATTTCCTGGCCGTGGTAAACGTCGTGAAGGAAGGCATTCAGCGCGCGAACTCGCTGTTTGAGTCCGGCTTCCAACGTGCGCCACTCGTCGGCGGCCATGACGCGGGGCACGACATCGAAGGGGATCAGGCGCTCTGTCCCTTCGTCTTCGCCGTAGACGGCAAACGTGATACCCACCCGATGGAACAGAGAGTCCGCCTCCGCGCGGCGTCGCGCGATGACGTCCGAATCCTGCGCGTCGAGCCAAGCGCCGTAGCGCTGATAGTGATCTCGGCGGACATGGTCCGCGGTCAACATCTCGTCGTATGCCGCCACTCTGGGCTCCCCGCCATAGCCTTACGTCATGGAATGCGCGATTCGTGCCATCCCACTGTACGGTAATGCATTCAATGAGTTAATGCTCTCTCGTCGTCCAGTCTGCACTATTTTGGTGCAAGCATCGCGTGCCGCGTCGCGTCGAGAGCATTGAATGATTTGCCACCACGCAGAAATATTTGTGTAGAATGCGCGCCCTCACGCGTTGAACGTCACACGTCTCAACGGGATGCCTTTAGGGCATCGGCTACTCAAGCACGCGCCCGTAGCTCAGCTGGATAGAGTACCTGGCTACGAACCAGGTGGTCGGAGGTTCGAATCCTTCCGGGCGCGCCATTTCACACAGCGTTTTCAGCGGCTTGCCAGACGGGCGTCGGGGCGAGGAACGCTCGCGCACCGGTTGCACACTCCCGGAATCGTTTCGATTTGTCCCAAGTCGCAAGTAATGTAAAATTACATTACTTTTTATGATCGCTGTAGGAGGATCATCATGTCTACCTTGACGGTGACAGCGAAAGGACAAGTGACCTTTAAAAGAGACTTGCTGCGGCATCTGGGTATTGAGCCAGGGCAGCAGGTCGAGGTCGTCAAGTCGCCTGGCGGGAGGGTCACACTTCGGGCTGCCGCGCCCACCGGAACGATCGAAGACTTCATCGGTTGTCTGGCAGGTAAGACGAGGAAAACGGCAACGCTCGAGGAGATCAGCGAAGCTGCATCGGCCGGCTGGTCAGCACGTCCGTGAAGGTCACGGTCGACACCAATGTGCTCGTTCGGGCGGTTGTGCGTGACCATGAAAAGCAGAGCCGTGCCGCTATTCGAGTGCTTCGCGACGCAGATGTGATCGCCGTGCCGCTGCCGGTTTTGTGCGAACTGGTTTGGGTCTTGCGGCGCGTGTACGCAATTTCTGCGCCCGAAGTCGCGACAACTCTGGAGGCTTTGGTTCAGGCCGCTAACGTGACGGTTAACCGCGTCGCGGTGGAATCGGGCCTGGAAGTGCTCCGTGCGGGTGGGGACTTCGCTGATGGTTTGATTGCCTTTGAAGGTCAGCAACTCGGTGGCGAGACATTCGTGTCTTTTGATAAAGAGGCAGTCAGTTTGATTGCCGGCAAGGGCCAGCCCGCAAGATTGCTGTCATGACCATCTGGCTACGAACCAGGTGGTCGGAGGTTCGAATCCTTCCGGGCGCGCCATTTCCCGACGCATTGTTATGGCTCTCTTAAGCGATACTCCGTGTGCGGTGTCGCTTGAGCGGCATCGGTCACGGCAGGAAGTCTTATCGATAGCCGCGAAGACCAAGATTGCCGACTCGGATTCGTCACGACCGGCAAGCGACGCTCGAGGTGAACTTCGGCACGCGGTCACCGTCTTATGAGATCGTGCGGCCCGGAAGGTCGATCTTCTGCGCCTCGGTCAAGATGTGTTTGTCGGGAGGGTCTATGGCGATAGTGTCGCTCAATCGTTGGATATTGATCGCGTCGGTTTTCTGCCTCACGGTTCCCGCTTGGGCGGCGGGTCCGCACGGTGGCGGTAATCGCCAGTCCCAAAACCATGCGGGTTCCGACTCGGACAAGAAGCAGCAGGTGACCCCGGAATCGGATCAGTACGATCCGAAGGCTGTGACGATGACGGTCGTGTCGAGTGGATCCGGGGTGATTGAACGCATTGTTGCGAACGACACGTCAGACGCAACCCAAATTGGCCGCGCGCACTCGGCCAATTTCGGTTGCGTCTGACGTGTCGTTCGCAACAATGCGTTC
>Ga0007813_1000461_pt1 | contig 14400 bp, 14 predicted proteins | sample CryBogCBE29Jun09_FD_71194 | JGI IMG/M metagenome (GOLD analysis project Ga0007813, IMG submission 71194) | Freshwater microbial communities from Crystal Bog, Wisconsin, USA - CBE29Jun09 | ecosystem: Environmental > Aquatic > Freshwater > Lake | place: Crystal Bog, Wisconsin, USA | collected... | reverse complement strand
TTAACCAACTGTGTGTTGCTCAAAGGTGTGGTGGGCGTTGTGCCGGAGTAGCTCACCGAAGCAGAGGCTGTCCCCACGTTGGCGCTGCCTTGCGTGACGCCAAACTGTGAGGCTGTGGCCACTCGCATGGGGTCACTCAACGCCAAGTTCACGCCCACGGCGGGTGAGCTGGCTTGGGGGTCAATGCTGAAAAGGTTTTGACCAATTGCGCCATACCCATCGATGCCGTTGGTTTGAACTTTATTGGCTTCGCTCACAAAGGTTTGTGCCAGTTTGTCCAAATTGGCTTGGGTGGGTTGAATCACCTGACTGATCACATTTTGATAACCCGCAATTTCCCCACCGCTGGCATTGGGCAAGGGCGCAGCAGCGCCATAAGGGTCCAGCATCAAACTGGCATTGCCAGCCGATTGCGTGTTGACACCGATCGAGGTTGAGTTGCCTTTGCTGTCAACCACCACACTGGCGTTGGCGCTGCCGCCAATGCTGACCGTCACAATGCCATTGGGGCTAAAACTAGCATTGATTTTCATCAAGTTTGACAACTTGCTGAGCGTCAAATCCCGACTGTCCAGCAAGGAGGCGGGTTGATTGGCCAAGGTTGGCGACTTCATCAACGATTTGTTGATCACCGCCAATTGTGCGGTCAGGGTATTGAATTGAGCGACATCATCTTTAAGCCCTTCGGTAGCTTGGTTAGAAATGCTACTGAGCTGACCAGACAATTGGGCAAATCGGGATGCCACACCACCCGCACTTTGCAAAAAAGAATTTCGCTGCACTGTTGACGAGGGATCGGAAGACAACGCATTGGCGGCTGAAAAATAGTTATCCAGCGCAGAACTCAAACCAATGGTCTGGTCACCCATGGTGTTCATGACTTGTTGTGAGTAATTCACCATTGGCGTTTGCGCCGACAAGTCGCTGTTGCTGTCCCGTAAATTTTGAGCCACAAAGGTATCGAAATCGCGCTTGATGGTGGCCACCATCACGCCTGTACCGACGAAAGAATTGCCTAACTGCGTGGGCGCAGTGTCTTGCATCACCACTTCTTCGCGCGAATACCCATCGGTACTGACGTTGGCAATGTTATTACTGACCGTGCTCAAAGCACTTTGGTAAGCGGTGACGGCATTGCTGCTGATGCTCAGAATATCGCTCATAAGGCGCCCTTATTCTTGATCTCAGTCAGCGATTTGATGACTGGTTTGGTCAATGGAATTGGGTTGTCTTTTGAATCCAACGACATGGGTGTTGCTGGAGTGTTCAAGGGCAAACCTTTGCTGGGGTGTTGTCGCGCCCGCAAAAAGTCCGAGGACGTGACTGGATGACCCTGCTGTTGAACAGCCTTGACCATGAAATCTGCCACACCTATGGCATTTCGTTTGGCCATTTGCACAGACACCTCTTGATCAAACATGCCCTGAAAAGTGTCCAAGGCACTGGATTGGTTCTCCTCATCTTTCGGCGTTGCATCCCGCATGGACTTCATCATCATTTGGATGAACAAACCCTCGAACTGCTGCGCAGATTGCTGGATAGCCTTGTCCTGACTTTTGCGCGCTTGCCCACGCAACTCGCCCAGGCCCGAAAAGTCCAGATAGGACTTGGGGCTGACGGAATCACTGGGGGCGGTCATGACGGTATCTCGGATTAAATGATGATCAACTCAGCGCGCAAGCTACCGGAGCTTTTGAGCGCTTCCAAGATCGCAATCAAGGCCGAGGGCGTTGCCCCCACTTGGTTGACTGCATCCACGATTTGACGCAGCTCCACACCAGGCTGGAACAAGAACATCGGTTTGTTCGGCTCTGCCACCTTGATGTCTGCGTTTTGTACATTGGCGGTTTGACCGCCGGCCAAGGCATTGGGCTGAGACACTTCGTTGGTGGCCGTAATGGCAACCGAAATCGTGCCATGTGACACCGCAGCAGCCGTCACCCGAACAGATCGGTTGATGACCACTGTACCGGTGCGTGAGTTAATGACCACACGTGCGGGTGGATCACCTGGGGTCACTTCCAAGGCCTCAACTGCACTTAAAAAGGCCACGCGCTGATTCAAGTTTTGCGGAGCTCGTACCGATACCGAAGTACCATCCAAAGCTTGTGCAACGTCGTCACCAAATTTTTTATTGATGGCTCGCACAATGGCCGTCGTGGTTGAAAAATCGTTTTCACGGATGTTGAAAACGATGTTGTCAGAAGTTTCAAATGGCGTGTCCACCACCCGCTCCACGATGGCGCCGCTGGGTATGCGCGCCGAAGTGGGAACGCCAATTTGAACTTTCGATCCCGCAGCATTTGCATCTACACCGGTGGCTGTCAACGCACCTTGAGCAATCGCATAAATTTCACCATCCACGCCGCGCAACGCCGTCATCACCAAACTACCCCCGCGCAAACTGGTGGCTTTGCCAATGGCAGAAACGTTGATGTCAATGCGCTGGCCTGGCTTAGAAAAACCTGGCAATTCAGCAGTCACCAGCACCGCTGCGGTGTTTTTGATATCCACGCGACTGACCGTCAAAGCTTGTTCAAAATCGGTCAAGGGACCGTCAATGCGAACACCCATTTGCGCCAGCATGGCTTTCATGCTTTGTGTGGTGAATGGCACCGAGGCGTCATCGCCCGTGCCCTGCAAGCCAACCACCAAGCCATAACCAATCAGCTGGTTGGTGCGCTGAGAGGCCACACTGGCCAAATCTTTGACACGGTCAGCACGGGCAGCTCCCGCGCAAGCCAGGCAAAGCATCACCAAGATGATTTGCAAAAAGTAAAAAAATCGTTTCATAGTGGCCTCAAATCTTCAAAATGGCCAGTACTTGTGCATCAAGCTGGTGCCCCAACCGACTTTGGCTGCATTGGCCAAATCTCCGGTACCACGATAGGCAATTTGTGCATTTGCCAAGCGCCGCGATTGCACGGTGCTATTGGGGCCAATGTCTTCGGGTCTTATCACGCCAGAAACTTGAATGGCCTCGGTGCCTTCAGACAAGCCTAATTTTTTCTCGCCTCGGATCACCAAATTTCCATTCGCCAAAATCTCGACCACGGTCACAGCCACCGATCCCACCAAAGAGGCTTGTTGATCTGCTGAACCTTTGCTTTTGCTGTCGGCGTTATTTTTAGTTAAATCTATGCCTTGAAGCGCAGGATTGATCTTTCCCACTTGGGTGTTGAGTCCGGTGGGCAAGCTGGTGGTTGCATCACGATTGACCTCACTGTTTTGGCTGCGCGAAGCCTGGGTGGTCTCATTCAACAACACCGTGATGATGTCACCCACTTGGTAGTTGCGTCCACGGCCAAACCAAGCATCGCTTTGACGATTGCTGTAGATGCTGCCGGTTGCCACCCTGGGGCGATCCGACGCCAAGGGGTAAACGGGCGCAAAGTCTGGCGACAAAGCCATTGATTCTGCAGGGGGCTCGGAAGTACAAGCTTGCAAGCCAGTCAATAAGACCAAGGCAGAGAGATAACGCATTGTTTTCATGACCTATCTTCCTTAGACGTTTTGATTCAAGAACTTGAGCATGTCATCCACAGCCGAGATGGCTTTGGAGTTGATCTCATAAGCGCGCTGGGTTTCAATCATGTTGACCATTTCCTCCACCACGTTGACGTTGGAAGCTTCCAAGTTGCCTTGGTTTAAGCTGCCAGCACCATTCACACCGGGTTGGAGCAATTGAACCGGACCACTGGCTTGTGAGGCTTCATACAAGTTGTTACCAATAGGTTTCAATCCCGCTGGATTCACAAACCGTGCAATCTGAATTTGTCCCAAATTTTGAGAGCCTGCGCCCGCAATAAGCTCAACCGAAGCAGTGCCATCTGCACCAATGGTCAAACTGGACGCGTTGTTAGGAATGGTGATGTTGGGGACCAAGGGATAACCCATGGCCGTCACAATCTGCCCAGTGCTGGAGAGCTTGAAACTGCCGTCACGGGTGTAGGAGGTTGTCCCGTCGGGCATTTGAATTTGAAAAAACCCATCGCCTGTGATTGCCACGTCCAAGGGGGCCGTGCTGTTGATCAAGTTACCTTGCATGTGCAGCTTTTCTGTGGCCACCACTTTGACACCCGTACCCAACATCAAGCCGGTAGGTGACATGGTGTTGTTGGTGGTTTGTCCGCCTGCTTGCTTGACGTTTTGATAAAGCAAGTCTTCGAACACAGCGCGGTCGCTTTTGAAACCCGTGGTGTTAACGTTAGCCAAGTTGTTCGAGATGACGTCCATGCGCATTTGCTGCGCGTCTAGACCCGTCTTCGCTACCCATAATGCTGCATCCATGACTTTGCACTCCGATTAATCCTGTCAGAGTCAAGCCACTTTCATCATTGAAGCGCCAGCCTCGTCGTTAGACTTGGCTTCTTTGATGATTCGAACTTGCTGCTCAAAAGAGCGGCTTTGATCGATCAGCTTGACCATCGCTGCCATCGGATTCACGCTACTGCCCTCCAGGGCTTGTGGCGTTAAATTGACTGGCTCAGGACCTGTTGCAAAATCCGTGCCTGGCGGTTTTTCGTCAACTTGGAAAAGACCGTCATTTCTCTTGATCAAGGGCGTAGCCGAGGCGTCGCGCAGTAACAGTTGACCCACCACCTGTTGTTGTTGCACACCCGCTTGCTGAGGGTCAGCGGCAAAAATTGTCCCATCGGAGCCAAAGGTGATCTTGGCACCGGGCGGCAAAGTGACAGGGTTGCCGTCTTGTCCTCGCACCAAATACCCGGTTCCAGTTTCCAAGACGCCGTTGGCATTGATTTTTAAATCGCCACGCCGGGTAAAAGCCAAGGTTCCATCGCTGCCAGTGACGCCTAGAACGGTTTTGTTACTCATGGCAACGTCCAAATCTCGGCCAGTGACCATCATGGGACCGTTGTCCAACATGACGCGATCCGTGGTGTAGATCATGGGCTGGAGGCGCGAATCAAAGCCTTGACCTATCGCTTGTTGCGGCTGCAAAGTGGCTTCATAGGTTTTTTTGAAACCTACGGTTGACACGTTCGCCAGGTCATTGGTCAACTGTTGGCGCACCAAGCGCTCTTCGTTGATCGATGCCATCGCGTTAAAAGCTAAGCGGTCCATGGTTTATTCGCGGTTGCGCCTCCTAGTGTGAAATTAACTACGGATTTGGATGATGTTGGAAGTCAGCGATGTGCTGGTTTCCAGAGCCTTGGAATTGGCCTCAAAGTTTCGTTGCTCTGTGATCAAGTCCACCAACTCTTGGGTCAAGTCCACGTTGGCTCGTTCGGTTGCACCAGACTGCAAGGTACCAAAACCTGCCGAACCTGCTTCACCCAACTTAGGCGTGCCCGACTCAGAAGTGGCGTAGTAATCTGTGTTGCCCAACTGACGCAAACCCGATGGGTTAGAGAAGTTCACCAACACCACCTTGCCCAATGACTGGGTTGAGCCGTTGGAGTAACTGGCTTGAACCAATCCATCGTCTTTGATACTCAAGCCCACCAAATCACCCTCAGGTGCACCGTCTTGAGACTGTGACAACACAGCAAAGGGCGTCGCAAACTGGGTGGACTTGGAATAGTTGATGTTCAAACTCAAGGCGCCTTTACCGTTTGGCAAGTAGACCGTATCAAGTTTTGCACCCTGAGTTGGAGACACCAAGTTACCTGTGGTGTTGAAGGTCAACTCCCCTTTTTCCAAGTAAATGGGCGACCACTCCGGCAAATTATTGAAACCCGTGGCCGACGTTGTCTCATTACCGAAGTTATCGATGTAGACCGTTGCTCCGTTGGTGTCTTTGGATGGCGTCGGCTTAATCCATGTTGATGTCGCACCAAAAGCTGCGTTCAAGTTGTTCAAGCCGAACTTGGCATCACCACTGACCTTGATGTAGGAGCTTGAAGTGGCATCCCCTGTGGTGAAGACCAGTGCATTTTGCGTGGTACTGTATTGAACTTTGACGCCACTGACAGACTGAGGGGTCATGCCGTTGACGCTAGGACCCATCAAACCGTTGATGCCGCTTTGCAAAGCAGCAGTGAACGTGTCAATGGTGTAGTTGTCCTTGGGTGGAATGGTCACAGTTCCCGTGATACCGTCCACCGACACCACAAATTGATTGTTGGTTGAATCCACCGAGAAGTTGTTGTTCACGTTAACAGCCAAGGCATTGCCCGTTAACACGGCAGGCGTTGATGTGATGCCACGAACAGCATTGATAGGTGAAGCTGCCACGGTGTAGTTGGCTGCATCGCCCGTCATGCCCAAACCTTTGGCCGTTTGTGTGGCCAAGCTGCCTGGGCGAATGTTGGTCACCGACACGCTCGAGGTATCGCCCGTAGTGCCTGAGGCATAAACAAAATCTTGGTTGACCGAGTCATAAGTCACAGAAACGCCGTAACGCTGATCGTTCAATGCACGGTAGGGTTGTGCTGTGACTGAAGGCGTCAAGGGCATGCCCAATGAAGCATCGTTCACGCCTTGTGTGAGAGAGGCGCTCAAAATACTGGAGTTCGAACTCGACACCGTCACTTTGGAAGCATCTGCAGGTGTGAAGTCCAATTGTTGATTTTGGGTGTCATAGCTGACCGTCATGGTTCCGTTATACAACGGACTGGCGTTAATTTGCGCTTGCACAGCAGCGACCAAATCTTCACGGCGCATGTCACCCGAACCCGACAAATCAATTGGCAAAGGCGCCATTGCCGTTCCGTCTGGTCGTGTCAGCTGAACAGAAAAGGTTGGCGTGCCCGAGGAGGCGTAGTTGAACGGTTTTTCGTCCCCATAAGCGCGGTTGATTTCGTTGGTCAACTCGGAGGCAATCTGGGCGCCTGACAAAACCTTGTTAGCCATTGCTGGCAAGTTATTCATGCTTTGCCACAACTTGTCCAAGCCCACCGTAACGGGGGTCTGTGAGTTGTCGACGTTGATGGTGAAAAGGTTTTTCAAATCATCGATGCTGTGCTTGCTCGAATCCAAAATCGCAGGTACACCAGCAGTGGCCGTCAGGACGGAGGGATCATTGATCTGCGTCATGGGAACGGTCGCGTCACCATTGTTTTGGTAAATCTTTAATGCATCGGTGATTGAAGCGGCACTGGAATTGGTGGGGTCGCGCACTTCAACCGACAATTGATTGGTGGCAGAGTTGTAGTTGGCGATATAGCTTGAAGAGAATGTGGAGTTTTGATTCAGTGCCGTCACCAAATCGGAGGGCGATGAAGCTGTGACTTCGATGGGAGAACTTGCGGTCCCGATGGAAGCGGTGAAAGCCGTTGACGCGGTGTTGACCGTGTAGGCAACATTGGCGCGTGTATAAGGCGTTTGCTGTGCGAACGCAAAACCCGTTGCTGGCGTAGTTGCCGTGGGGTCGTATTGCAACGCTGTACCGTTTTGTGACACGCTCACGCCCGGATTGTTGACGTCGCCCAAGATGTCTGCGGAATTGACGCTTGGGTCCAAAGCCGTGATTTTCAAAACTTGATTGCCGTACACCGGGGTCGTCCCTACAGACACCTGACCCGTTTGTCCGGTGATGGTGGAAGACTTGGTCAGTTGCACCGCAGAAATATCGCGCTGCGCGGAGTCCTTGATGATCAACTGGGTCGGATTGGTTGCAGAATCCGTAGTAACGGTGACGCGCTGAGGGGACATGCCACCATCCAATGCGCCCAACTGTGAATTGATGTCAGCCGCCAAGGCATTCAAGTCTGTGTCTGAAGCACTCAAGTTGCTCAGATTGAACGCTTGTCCTCCCACGTTCACACTGAACGAGGAAAACGGATTGGTGGTGGAGCCGTCGAAGTTGATATTGCTCACGGTGGCAGAGGTGTTGCTGGCCTCGGCCACATAGCTGCTCACAAAACTGGAATTGGCGTTCAAAGCATTGGCAACATCAGAAGGTGTTGGGGCTTTTCCGTTGGTCACCGGGACATTGACCGTCACGCGCGCTGCCGCGGGACCGAATTGGACTGAAGTAGGTCCTACAACGGTGGGATCCAAAGAGTAGGTTGCTGCACTGCTGCCTTGTTGAATCAACAAGTCAGATTTGCTCATGTTCAAGTAACTGCCGAAGTCGATGCCGTCACTGGCGCCAGTCCCCAAACCTGTTGTAGCGCCTGCCGTCACAGTGGCGGGCTGAGAGGTTTGGGTGTTGGTCAGATTGTCTAAGGTGAATTTCTCTGTTTTCTGAGAAAAACTACTGTTCAACGCAGCAATGTCTTGAGGTGATGTGAAGGCGCTAGCTGGCTGGATTTTTCCATATTTGTTCACATACTCCAAACTACCTGTGCTGTCAGTGGCTTGTTGCAATGCTGAGTTGACCAACTGATCGCCCACATACACGTAGGTTTGCCAACGGTTATTAGGAGAAGCAGATGAAGCATTTTGTGTTTTCACGTAGTAGACCGTGGCCAAGTAGGAGTTACCTCCCTGGTCATACACTGTGGTTGACGTGCTTTCGTTGTACGTGGTCGGGTCGTTTTTGTTGAACGCCTTGGTGATCACGGTGGCATCTGACGGCAAGTTGATACCCAGTTGAACCTGCGTGGTTTGTTTGGCCATGCCAGAAGTCTTTTGCGGAATGGTCAGCACGTTCATATTGCCCAAGTTGGCGTTACCCGCGCTGTCGACAGATGCCGCCATGAGTTTTTGACCTGCCGCATTCACCACGTTGTTTTGGTCGTTCATCATGAACGAGCCGTTGCGGGTGTAAATGTTTTGCAATCCGTCTTGCGAGGTCAATGGAAAAAAACCACTGCCGCTGATCGCCAAATCCAAAGTATTGGACGAAGTGATCATGTCGCCTTGCGAGAAATCTTGTTTCACTTGTTTAAGCGTCACACCTTGACCGATGGTGGTGTCAGCATTTTGCAAGGGGGAAGTCGCAAAAACGTCTCCAAAATCTGCCGTGCTTCGTTTGAAACCGACCGTGCTGGTGTTGGCGATGTTGTTACTGGTCACACCCAACTGAGCCGTTGCAGCGTTCAAACCGGAGAGAGAGGTATAAAAAGACATGGTGCTTCACTCCAAAAATTTACTGACTAATGTTTGTGACGGTTGACAAATCTACCGACTGACCACCACCCACATTGAGCATCATGGCGCCGGTAGTGCCTGACGTTGAAACGCTTTGCACCGTGGCCAGCGTACTCACCTTGGGGGTGATGGTTTGACCAGCACTCACGGCGCTGACGGAATAGCTGTAAGTGCCGTTTGCCACTTGATTGCCCGAGTTGTCTGTGCCGTCCCATGTCAAAGTCATGGTGCCCGCTTGCTGCGCGCCGTAAGTTTGGGTCTTGACCAACGCGCCCGTGCTGTCATAGACATTCAGGGTGACGCCGTCTGCGCCCGCTGGTAAATTGATCGTGCCTTGGGAGACCGTGGTACTGGTCACAGTCACTGGACCATTGGGAACGGTCACAGACTTGCCGATTAACGAGGCCGCACCCAATAATCGGTCATTGCTCATACTGCTCGACATATTGTTCAAACTGGTTTCCATGGCCGTGGTTGCTTCGAGTTGCGAGAACTGGGCAAGCTGGGCAACGAAGGCTTCGTTTTTCACAGGATCGGTCGGATCTTGGTTTTTGAGTTGCGTTGTAAACAAAGTCAAAAAAGCACCCTGGCCCATGCTTGTGCTTTGTGCTGCTGCAAGTGCCGACTGCTGCGCTTGATATTGCGCACTGGTCATGATGTTGCTAGGCAACGAAACGGCACTGGACGATGAGCTGTCTGAAATAGCCATGAATTACTCCCGATCAAAAAATTTAACTCTTCAAAATGTCGAGGGTTCGCGACATCAATTGGCGGGCGGTGTTCACCACCTCAACGTTGTTTTGGTAGGAGCGTGACGCATCCATCATGTCCACCATTTCTGACATTTCATTCACGTTGGACTGGTAGATGTAGCCATCTTTGTCAGCCAAAGGATTACCAGGCTCCCATGTTTTACGCACTGGGGCTGGGTCATTCACAATGCGGTCCACTTTGACGCCGCCCACATACTGCGCACCGCCATGGGTCATTTCTTGCGTCATCAACGCCTTAAACAAAGGCCGTTTTGCACGGAATGCTTCTTCTTCCGAGCCAGCCACAGAGTTGGCGTTGGCAATGTTGGAGGCGGTCGTGTTCATGCGAACGGTTTGCGCGTTCAGTGCCGTACCTGCGATGCCAAAGACGTTATCTAATTGCATGATTCATCACTCCCCGCGCAATGCTTTACGCATTCCGCTGATGCGATCTTGCAAAAATTGCAAGGTGGCTTGGTAGTCCGTAGCGGCTTTACCGTATTGGGCTTGTTCAACGTTCATCTCAACCGTGTTGCCATCAAATGAGCTGTTAAAAGGCGTGCGATAGCGCATGCCATCGTCTGGCGCTTCTTGCAACCCTGCAAAGTGTTTTTCATTCGTGGCTGTCAAATATTCCGTTTTGGCTTCTTTGAGCATGGCCTTGAAATCGACGTCTTGTGCTTTGTAGTTAGGGGTGTCTGCGTTGGCAATGTTGCGTGCGAGCACTTCCATGCGCTGGCTTCGCACGCCCAACGCTCTCTCATGGATTCCAAATGCGTTTGAAAAAACGTCCATTTCAATACTCCAATGTCTTCGCACAACACATCAACAACTTTGCCAAGTTCTTGACACCCAGCCTCAAATTTTGAGACTTCGGGTCGAAACATGCAAAACTTGTGCCATGCTTTTCTTGCGTGAAAAACGGCAAAACCTTGCCACTTTGATTTTTGAATTTTTCTGACATATCACCTCAACACTCTGGTTGCTGCTTGCTCTGCATAAGCGCTGATTCGATTGGCTTGTGGGGTATTGCGTTGCCCCATGACATCGCCACCGAGACGGTCACTGGCGTTTTGGTACAGGCCTGCCAAGATAGAGTTACGGGTGATCGGTGCACGGGTATCTCGGTTCACATGCAGGTAAGCTGCTTGAGGTCCCGGAATGCTCAATGCCACGTTTGGACGCGTTTCATTGCGAGCTGCTGGTGTCAATACAGTCAAATACAAATCATCCAACCCTGCAGGACCAAAATTCTTCAAGCCCGTGTCATCAAAGTATTTGTCCACCAAATCCAGTTGCTGCAAAACACTATGGCTCAAAATCGCTTTGGGATTGCTGCCAAAACCAGCACTGGCAGCACCGCGATCGGGCCCCTCACAAAACTGGATGATTCCGTGGCAACGGTTGTTGGTGGCTTTCGGATTCATACCGTCGCTTTCCATCAGGGTCAAGCGGGCAAAGTCATCCGGAGAAAAGCGATGTTGCTGAGACAGCTGAAGAATTTTGCTCATCACAGCTTGTTTGTCTTGCGCAGGAATGAACCCCTTGTCAACGGCACGATCCAAGGTTTTTTCAAGCACTGGAAAGGCGCCTTGATCGGTTCGGCTGACTTGCTGCACATGGACTGTTGCGCCTAAAGCGGCCGATTTACTTTGCAAGGCCAAGGCGCCACTCTGATAAGCCGCTGAGGCAGCAACTGCAGTGCTGCTGGCCTGGGCTTGTGCCAAGCTCAAGTTGAGGCTGTCCAAATTAATGCGCAGGCCTGGGTGAATCAGATTGGGGTTTTGTATGTTGTTGGCTTTGGCAACGATCTGAGACAAACGTAAAGCATCGTTGCTGCTGAGCGTGACGCCCTTGGAAGCCATTTGGTCGCGCACAATGCCTGACAAGGTTTGACCAGCTTTGACCTCCGTGCTCCAAGTGTCCGCCAGGGGAGGTGCCAGCGAGCCTGACAAGCTGGCAGCTATAGATGCTGGAATTTGCAACTCGCCAGAATCTTGCTTTTGGGCGGCTGCCAAAGCGCGGGTGAAAGCGGGAGCCGATCGCGCATAAGCCAACGGACTGCGGGCCAACAACGGCATGCCAGAGGCATCAGTGCCGCTGACTGTCGCTGCCGTTGGCAAATCAAATTGCATGGTTGACATGTTGGAAGGTCCGTTTTAAAAGTTGGTATCTTTTTTGCATTGAGGATGCTGTTCTCTTAACAAACGTCAAAAAAGCAACACCTGATACGGACGAATATGCAAATGCTGTGCCTAATAAAACCCGACAGTCGCTGTCTGTCTCGCGCCACCGCGCAGGGACTGCTGTGCCTGCTTTTAGGCTTGTTGTGCACGACTTTGGCTTGGTCAGATGCTGTTAAAAAAACGCCTCTCGAGGAATTACAAGAACAAGTGATGCGTTGGGCAGCCGTTCAGCCGGGCTTGCAAGGGCGGACTTGGCAAATGGTGGCGCCAGATTGGCGACTACAAATCCAACACTGTCAAGAATCGCTACAGCTTGAACAACCCTTTCCTGGCCAACCTTCGGTGAAGGTGCACTGTGTCAATCCCCAATGGCAACTCTTTGTCAACCTGACTTCTTCCAATGGCACGTCAGAGCCCAACAAAGCAGGTGTGAACATGCCCACAGCGACGCATGAAGTTCTTGTTGCAAAAGAACTGTTGAAGCGAGGCACGCTGATTGGTCCGAGCATGTTTGTCAAAGCGCAACTGCCTGCTCCCGGCATGGAAAGTCAACTCATCACCGATGCCAAGACTTTGGTGAACATGGAATTGGTGCGCGATCTGGCCCCCAACGCTCCTTTGAGAACTTTTGATGTCAAACCTGCCGTATTGGTCAAACGTGGCCAAGAGGTCATCGTGACCGCAGGTGAAGGCCAAGGATTTCAAATTTCGCTTCGTGCCGAAGCTTTACAAGATGGCGGCTTGGGCGAACAAATTCGCTTGAAAAACAGCGAGTCGGGTCGATCTCTGTCAGCAGTGGTGACCGGTCCGAGCGAAGCCAAAGTGCGGTAGAAAGAACTAACAAAAGAAAAAGTATTTGATCATCACTCAAGTTTTAGAATTTGGGACCGATTGAAGTATCGAGTAAAACCTTAATTGCACATGCGATTGAAGAAAGTGAATCATCATGAACGACGCGATATCAAACTATGGACGTATGTCTCAATCGAATACTGCCTTGCGCAGCGCCATCGATCAGACTGACAAAAACAATGCGATCACGGTTCAAAACCAGGCCAACGCGGCAGCAAGCTCAGACAGCAATGCCCCAGCGGCAACGGTTGCTAGCAGCCTGAACTTGAGCAATGTGGCCCAAAAAGCCCTTGCACAACCCAGCTTTGACCGAAGCAAAGTCGACGCCATCAAAAAGGCGATACAAAATGGCACCTACGCCGTAGACCCCAAACGCATCGCCAGCAGTTTTGTGTCTTTGGAAAAACTGATTTCAGACTGATTCTGACGCAACATGAAAAACACGACGCAAGACAGTTCTAGTGATTTGGCAAAAGCTTTGGCGCTTGCCGAGACGCTCGAACTCATGCTGGAAGATGAGTTTGAATTGTTAAAGAATCAAAAAATCGAAGATTTCGAAGCCACACAAAGCGCCAAAAGTGAGGTGCTACGCGAGCTCACGGTATTGACTGGCGTAGATGGTCCCAACACGGCTGACAAGTTAGGCCCCGAATGGGATAGCTTTAAAAATAAAATTCTCTATTGCAGAAATCTTCATCGGCGCAATGAAATTTTGATCGGACGCAAAATTGACGCCTTACGGGGTGCATTACAAAGTCTCAAGGTACAAGATCCCGCCAGCTCGGTTGAGGTCTACGACCGACTCGGTCAGCTGTCTCGCAACAGACGCACCCACCGCTACAGCGAAGCTTAAAGCGCTTTCTCATCACCAGGGCGCATGCCCTTGAGCCAATACACCCAAGACAGAATGACCGCAACGGCGGTGAACATATCAGGTGGAATTTCTTGCCCAATGTCCAAGCGACTGAGCATGGTCAACAAACGCGGATCTTCTGCAACGTAGATGTCGTGCTTTTGAGCCTCTTGCACAATGCGGCGCGCCAACTCCCCCTCTCCTTTGGCACTGATCACTGGGGTTTTATTGTTGCCATATTCGAGTGCAACGGCCTCAGAGTAAGGTCTGTTGTGCATGCTCATCAAGCCTTTGTGTCCACCAAGGCACCGTGAGCCAAGCTGTCAGGCTCCATTTGCATCACGGGTCGCGGCGCATTGAACACTTGAAAACTTCCCATGGTCAATCCTGCGCTCTCCAGTTCATCGGTCAATTCACTGGCCGAAGACTGCGCCTGCTGCGCGACATCCTCACGAGTGGCCCACATGGTCAAGTCCACTTGCTTGCCATCAGAGATGCTGGTTTTGAGCCACACCTCCCCCAGCACCAAACTGTCTGTGTGCATGTTGACCACCATTGGATTTTTGGGTTGTCCTTTCTTTTGACCTTTTCGCTCAAATTGAATCTGTACCGGATGGGCATCCCGAAATGGAATAACCAAGGTGAAATCTAAGTGACCTTGCTGCATGTTTTGGACAGCACGCAATTGCGACGCTTCAATTTCATCTAACGCATGGTGAAGATTACTCTGCGCGTCAGAGGACTCTTCGCCGTCTGC
>Ga0007813_1000449_pt1 | contig 14604 bp, 18 predicted proteins | sample CryBogCBE29Jun09_FD_71194 | JGI IMG/M metagenome (GOLD analysis project Ga0007813, IMG submission 71194) | Freshwater microbial communities from Crystal Bog, Wisconsin, USA - CBE29Jun09 | ecosystem: Environmental > Aquatic > Freshwater > Lake | place: Crystal Bog, Wisconsin, USA | collected... | reverse complement strand
GGGGGTACGGATAAAAATGACGATTTGCTTCGGATGGTGCTTGGAACTCTTGATCGCATGTCCTCAGGGGGGATCCATGATCATCTGGGGGGAGGATTTCACCGCTACTCCGTGGATCGATTATGGCATGTCCCGCATTTCGAAAAAATGCTCTACGATCAGGCCCAGTTGGCGATTGCCTATCTGGAAGCTTTTCAGGTCACAGGGGAATCACGCCATGCCGATATCGTTCGGGATATCCTTGGCTATGTGGAGCGGGAGATGACTGCTCCGGGAGGTGGTTTTTATTCTGCGGAGGATGCCGACAGCCTTCTGGCACATGGTTCCCAAGAGCATGCCGAGGGCGCCTTCTATGTTTGGACGGAGCAGGAGATCCTCTCGGCTCTGGAATCGCGACAGGCCGCCCTATTTTGCCGTCACTACGGAGTCCGCACCGATGGAAATGTGGATCCTTCCAGTGATCCACACGGAGAGCTTGCTGGGAAAAATGTGCTGATGGAACAAAGATCGACTCGAGAGACGTCAGGGCTGCTGGGAATTCCGGCGGAAGAGGTCTCGGCAACCCTCGAGGTATCTCGGAAAATCTTGATCGCCATCCGCGCAAAGCGCCCCCGTCCCCATCTTGACGATAAGATTCTTTGTGCTTGGAACGGTCTCATGATCTCGGCTTTTGCACGGGCCGGGTCGACATTGGGTAATCAAGACTACTTGGGGGTTGCCGAACGTTCGGCAACGTTTATCCGATCCAAGCTAACGAATCCCGAGTCGGGGCAGCTTCTCCGAAGTTGGCGTGATGGGAAAGTGGTTGATGCCGGATTTGCTGAGGATTACGCCTTTCTTATTCAAGGCCTTCTCGATCTCTACGAGGCAACGTTTTCCATTGCCTGGCTGGAGTGGGCGAACGAGTTGCAGTCGATCATGGATCGTCTCTTCTGGGATGATAAGGAAGGAGGATATTTCAGCAGTGCCGAGGGGGATCCTCATCTGCTTCTCCGGCAGAAGGAGGACTACGACGGAGCCGAACCTTCCGCGAATTCGGTGGCTGCTCTCAACCTCCTGCGTCTCTTCAAGATGCTTGGGAATCATGGCACGGAGGAAAAGGCATCCCGGATCTTTGATCTCTCGGCCCATACTCTTGAGGAAATGCCATCCGCTGTGCCTCAGCTTCTGGTGGCACTCTGGTATGGACGCTCCTTCGGACGGCAGATCATCATCGCCGGGACTCCTGGAGCCGCCGACACCATAACCCTGATCCGAAAGGCCCGTGAGGGATTTCTTCCCGATCAGAGCATCTTGCTGGCTGATGGCGGAGTGGGGCAGAGCTGGCTCGCAGAACGTCTGCCCTTGTTTAAGGAAATAAAACCCACTGATGGCGAGGCCGTCCTCTATCGTTGTGAGAATTTGACATGTTCTGCACCCATGAGCCTGAGAGAGTTGGAAAGTTCCCGGTCTTAGGTTAGATTTTCGTTCAAGAACCCTTTGTTACCCGACGACACACGTACATGTTTTCAAACCTTTCAGAAAAGCTCCAGCAGACCTTCAAGAGTCTCCGGGGCCACGGTCGACTCTCTGAGGGCAATATCTCGGATGCCCTGAGGGAGGTTCGTCTTGCGCTTCTTGATGCGGATGTTCACTTCGCCGTGGCCAAGGAATTCATTGCCAGGGTAAAGGAACGCGCCATGGGAGAGGAGGTCCTCATAAGCGTCACCCCGGGCCAGCAGATCATCAAAATCTTTCAAGATGAGCTGACCGCTCTACTGGGTGGCGACAATGTCCCCCTTCAATTCGGAAAGCCGACCCGTATCATGATCGTCGGTCTCAACGGAGCCGGGAAGACGACTTCCTCTGCCAAGTTGGCCCGTCTGCTCAAGAATCCAAGCCTCTTCAGCAGCATGCAGGGAACCACGGCGCGCTCCCCGATGTTGGTTGCGCTCGATCTGGTTCGGCCTGCAGCCATTGAGCAACTTGCCACGCTTGGCTCACAGATTGACGTGCCGGTCTTCCGACCATCTCCCGACGAGAAGGACGTGCTGGCTGCCGCCCGTCGCGCTATCACCTGGTGTGAGACCATGGGGGGGAACGTTGAGATTTACGATACCGCCGGCCGACGCGAAATCGATGACGACCTCGTTGGAGAACTGGTGCAACTCAAGGCCCTCCTTAGCCCTCAGGAGATCCTGCTTGTCTGTGACGCTGCCACTGGGCAGCAGGCTGTGAGCGTGGCGGAGAAGTTCCATGCGGCGCTCGGACTCACAGGCCTGATCCTCACCAAGCTAGACGGCGATGCCCGCGGAGGGGCGGCTCTATCCCTCCGGTCAGTCACCGGACAGCCCATCAAATTCGCCGGTGTTGGGGAGAAGGTGGAGCAGTTTGAGCCGTTTCATCCGGGTCGGTTGGCTGGACGTATCCTCGGAATGGGGGATATTGTCAGCCTTGTTGAGCGTGCCGCGGAGGCTGTGGAGATGGAGGAGATCTCACGCCTTGAGGCGAGAATGAAGAGCTCCTCCCTCGATCTGGAGGACTTTCTAGCTCAGTTGCGTATGATCAGGCGCATGGGCCCCCTCGAAAATCTGCTTGGCATGATACCCGGAGCCGCTAATCTTCCCAATCCAGCGGTCCACGGAAAAGAACTGCAGCGGGTCGAGGCGATCATCTTATCGATGACGCCCGGCGAACGGAAGCGTCCGGAGATTCTCAACGCACGCCGTCGCCAACGAATCGCTCGGGGTAGTGGAAATTCAGTCACAGAGGTGAACAACCTCCTTCTGAAGTTTGGACAGATGAAAAAAATGGCCAAAAACACTGGAAAAATGAAAAAAATGATGTCCAAAATGCAATCCCGTTCCACCTTCGGTGGAATCCGGGGCCTTGCCCCGAACCAACCCAAAACGAACCGACTCCCATGGCAGTAGCAATCCGACTCAGGCGCGAAGGCGCACGCAATCATCCTTTTTACCGCATCACCGTGGCCGACCAGCGCTGCCCAAGGGATGGCAAGTTCATCGAACTCATCGGTCACTACGACCCCAAGCAGGCCGGTGAAAATTATAAGATCAACCTGCCCAGGGCCGAGTATTGGCTCAGCGTGGGAGCCCGTCCTTCCCAGACGGTGATGAGTTTCATCAACAAGGCCCGCAAGACCGCCGTTGAGGCTGAAGTCCCCGCGGCCTAATCCAGGGATCCGAGATGGAAGAGTTTCTGCGCTACGTGGTGCGGGAACTCGTGGAGTATCCTGACGAAGTGGTTTTGAATTCCCGTCAGGAGATCGGGAGGACTCTTTTTCAAATCTCCTTGGCCGTTAGTGACGTGGGCCGCCTGATCGGCAAGGGGGGCGGTACCGTGCAAGCCATCAGAACCCTCTTGAATATGGCTGCTGAAAAAAAGGGTCAACGTGTGTCGTTGGATATTCTGGATTGATAGGCCTCTGCTGGAGTAAGTCTGATGGAATTCATGGAACGAATTGATCGGGATGACTTCGTGAAAGAAGTTCCTCAGCTCCTTGACTCTCTCTCCTTCGGGTTGAAGGTAATGGGATGAGTGCCAAGTCCGTCGAACTATCTCTCTTGAGAAGGATGAGGCGTAACCGTGCCACGTCTTCCCTTCGTTCCCTCGTCAGGGAAACAACCCTAGCCCGAGGGGATCTTGTTCAACCGCTTTTCGTCACGGATGGTGAAGGGGAGCCTAATCCGGTGGAATCAATGCCCGGGGTGGTCAGGCACACACTACGCTCTCTTACGGAGGCTTGCAGGATCCTGGAAGGACGGGGCATCCCCGCCGTGGCTCTCTTTCCGAGTATTGATGGATCAAAAAAGGATGCACTGGGAACTCATGCGATCGCTTCGGACAATATCCTTTTCGAAGCGATCCGATCCGTGAAGTCCGCATGCCCATCGCTCGTATTGATCACCGACGTTGCGCTTGATCCCTACACAAGCCACGGCCATGACGGCTTACTGAACCGGAGGGGAGAGGTGGACAATGATTCCACCGTTGAGGCGCTCCAACGACTTGCCCTGGCCCAGGCTCAGGCCGGAGCAGATGTTGTGGCTCCCTCTGATATGATGGATGGCAGGGTGAAGGCCATCCGGGAATTTCTGGATGGGAATGGTCACGTGCAGACCTCTCTCTTGGCCTATGCGGCAAAATATGCTTCCGGTTACTATGGTCCGTTCCGTGATGCCGTGAAGAGTGGAAGCAATCACGCTCCGCTCGACAAGCGTGGTTATCAGATGGATCCCTCGAACGTGCGTGAGGCCCTTCTCGAAGTGAAACTCGACGAGGAGGAGGGAGCTGACATTGTCATGGTCAAGCCAGCCGGTCCCTACCTTGATATCATTCGAGCGGTGAGGGAGAACACTCTTCTACCGATCGCTGCTTATCAGGTCTCCGGTGAGTATGCCCAAATCCATGCCGCAGCTCGACTTGGGTGGCTCGATTACGAAGCCACGCGAGATGAATCGTTGCTTGCTATCAAGAGGGCCGGTGCCGACATGATCTTCACTTATTTTGCCGCCGAGGTGGCTGATTCTCTCTCACGATGAGCACGAGAGGGCGGGTAGCAATCCGCTTTTTGCTGCTGGGGACATGCACCTTGCTGATTTTTTCCGGTTGTGCGGGAGATACTCATCATCGACTTGTCGTGAGTCTTCCTGACCAGAAGATGCTTCTTCTCACCGATGGGAAGCCGGTGGCGACTTACAGGGTTTCAACCTCGAAATTCGGCACGGGCGACAGGGAGGGGAGTTATGCCACGCCTCTTGGTCATCTCTGCGTGAGGGAAAAAATCGGCAATGGGGCTCCGCTTGGGGAAGTCTTTAAATCACGAAAACCAACGGGAGAAGTTCTCCCGCCAAATGCCCAAGGTCGCGATCCTATCGTGACCCGGATCCTTTGGCTGGATGGCCTCGAACCTCATAATCGGAATGCCTTTCAGCGCTGTATTTATATTCACGGCACACCGCAGGAGTCCCTCTTGGGAAAACCGGTGAGTTACGGATGTATTAGGATGAGTTCATCGGATGTCGTGAAGATTTATGGAATCGTTGGTAATGGAACTCAGGTTGAAATCTCAAACGAACATTTAAAAAGCCCTGTCCCAAAAGAAACGGGATCGACGAGTTCGCTTCCTTGAGCAAGAGGCAGGGGTGGGGTTGACGCGATGACATTATAAGTTAAACTTATAGGCTTGAACCAACTCTTCCGCCTCTTTGTTTTCCTTATCTTGTCTGTTTCTCTGGTAGCCCTTCATGCCGAAGCAACCCAAAAACCATCATCCGCAGTTGGGGATTGGAAGAGTGAGATCATTGTGAGTGTGAAAGATCAGCAATTAGTGCTGAAAAAGGATGGAAAAACTGAGGCTCATTATCCCGTCTCCACTTCCAGATTTGGAATCGGTGATCGCCTCGGAAGCTATGCCACACCTCTTGGAAGGTTTTTTGTCCGAATGAAAATCGGATCGGGGCAACCACTGGGTGAGGTCTTTCATTCCCGGACTCCGACCGGCGAAGTCCTCAAGCCGAATGCTCCAGGGAGGGATCCAATCGTGACTCGGATCCTGTGGTTGGAGGGTGCTGAACCAGGGAATAAGAATGCCTTTAAACGTGGGATCTATATCCATGGGACTCCTCAGGAAAATCTTCTGGGTCGTCCGGCCAGCTATGGATGTATCAGGATGCGCTCCACCGATGTCGCCTCGCTTTTTGATCGCGTGGATACAGGCACGATGGTTCGGATTATTCCCGATCACTTGCCGCAAGTCACCACTCTGATGGGTGGCACCAACAGCCGGGGCTTCTTAAATGCCCACGGCCTCGTAGCGTTTCACACCAGCCATCCACAGCCCGCGAGCGAGTAGAAAGGTCAGGACAACCCAGATGGCTTGGATCGCGAGTCCATTCCAGAGCGAGTTCCCCTCCACTTTTCCCATCAGGACAGCGACAGGAAAGTAGACTTCGTAGGGGAATGGCAGCAGGCGGAGGATGGTTCCGGCGACTCCCGGTACCGTGTCGAGCGGGAAGAGTTTTCCGCTCAGGAAGTACTCAAAGGAGTAGAGGATAAACACAACAGTGGAGATTTCGAGAATCCAGAAAGCGAGCATCGCAAGCGCATAGGCGATCAGAAACTGGATCGCTCCTGCCATGACAAGGCTGAGTAGGAAGACCCCCCATGTGGTCAGGTGTCCGGGCCACTGGAGATACTGTCGGAATAACCAGAAAACCCCGATCACTGGAACAAGCGTGACTGTTGTGTAGAGGAAACGTGATCCGACAAAGATGCAGGAGCGGTAGGCTAAAAAATCAAAAGGTTTCAGGAGAAAAGAGCTCAACTGCCCCTCCCTGATCTCGGCTGCGATCTGCCACTCGTCCTCAGTCGGAGTAATGAGATTATCGACCAGCAGGACGATCAGGAAGTAAAAGACCATGTCCCCGAACGAGTATCCGGCAATTTCGCCGGATGTGCCCGCATAGATGGATCTCCAGACGAATACGGTCCCAAAAAGTGGTACCAGCGCAAAGAGGGAGCGGAGCAGGAAGTTCCAGCGGTAGACGAACGTGTTCTGAAGACCAATCGAGAAGATGGCCCGGTATTTGTCGAAGATCTTGTGAATAGTCATCTGTTTTCTTTGAATCGGAAGGCATTCACGCTTAAACCTTGCCACATGTCGACGCTCCTTGAATCCATCGCCACGGCCGAAGCTGCCGGAACCCTTCTTCCCTCAGCTGCTGAGAATGTCCGCGCAATGCTTGCCAGAGGCTCTTTGCTGGCCGTTGAAGTAATCAACGAGCTTGCGGAATCCGGACGCTGGGACGAGCTGAACAACCGCTTCTTCCGAACCATGGCTTTCGGCACCGGCGGTCTTCGAGGGAAGACGATCGGTGAAGTGATCACGACGGCGGAGGCTGGTCCCGGCCGCCCCGACGGACGACCTGAGCATGCGTGCATCGGAACTAATGCAATGAACGATTACAACATTGCCCGTGCCACCCGAGGATTGGCCACCTATGTGCGCCAGTGGCATGAGCGCGAGAATCGTCCTGGTCGTCCTTCGATAGCGATCAGCTACGATACCCGATTCTTCTCCCGTGAATTCGCCGATCTGGCTGCAAAAGTGATGACCGATCTCGGTTGTGATGCGCTTCTCTTTGAGGGGCCGCGTTCCACTCCGGAGCTCTCGTTTGCCGTCCGCTACAAGAATGCTGCGGCCGGCATCAATATCACAGCAAGCCATAATCCTCCCGGCTACAACGGCTACAAAGTTTACTTTGACGATGGCGGTCAGGTGGTTGCCCCTCATGATCAGGGAATCATTGATCTGGTGAATGCCGGGGATGATTCCTACGAACCCCTTTCAGAAGCCAAGCGGGGGCAGGTTATCAAACTGGGCAGGGAAATCGACGATGCCTATATGGAGCGACTTGAAAAGCTCATCATCGATCCGGAACTTTTCCATCGTAAGCCGGCCCTGAAGACAGTTTTCACCCCACTCCATGGAGTCGGAGGGGTGATCATCGTCCCCTTGCTTCACCGCCTCGGGGTAACCTGTATTCCCGTCTCCTCGCAGATGGTGCCCGATGGTCTTTTTCCAACGGTCAAGTCACCGAACCCGGAGTATCCTGAGGCGTTGAAGTTGGGTATGGATCTTGCCGACATTGAGAGGGCTGATCTGGTCCAGGCGACCGATCCTGATGATGATAGGATGGGAGTAGCGGCACGTGATAGCTCGGGCAAGCTGGTGCTGCTGACAGGCAATCAAATCGGATCGCTCATGGTCTGGTACCGTCTGAAGTGTCTTTTTGAAAAAGGCATCCTTACCGAGGTGAACCGAGACCATGCCGTCGTGATCAAGAGTCTTGTCACCACGGATCTTCAGAAAGAGATTGCGCTCGGCTTTGGCGTCAAGTGCGTCGAGACCCTGACCGGTTTCAAGTACATCGGCTCCAAGCAACGTGCCTACGAGGAGAAGCTCCCAGCTGAGATTCAGGCTGCTTATCGTCATCTCTCCGAGGAGGAGACCCGCGAGGCGCGCCTTAAGGATTCCCTCTACTTTGTCTTTGGTGGCGAGGAAAGCTATGGCTACAACACAGGCGACTTCGTCCGCGATAAGGATGGAAACGCCGCGGTCATCTGCTTTGCAGAGGTGGCGGCTTATGCCGCCAGTGAGGGCATTACCGTCGTGACCCTGCTTGACAAGATTTATTCAGAATATGGCTTCTACCTCGAACGTGGTGAATCACTCACCTTCGAGGGGGCTGAAGGAGCTGCAAAGATCAAAAAGCTCGTCGACTCCTACGCCCAAACTCCTCCCGCAGAGTTCGAAGGTGCCAAGGTGATTTCCGTTTTGAATTACGCCACCGAAGACATTCATGATTCCGAGGGAGAGCCCCTTCCCAAGGAGGCGATGATCGTCTTTGAGGTTGCTGGTGGTTTGAAAGTAGCCGTCCGTCCCTCCGGCACGGAGCCAAAGATCAAATATTACCTCTACGCCACCGAGAAGCCCTCCTCAGGGACTTTCACACCCGAGGAACTTGCCGCCACGAAGCAGCGCGTTGCCGGGGGGCTCGAAAAACTCTGGCAGTGCCTCAAGGCTGACGCTACTAAGAGGACTGCGTAAGCAGAATAGTTCTATTTATGCCTTACGTGAACGTCAGGATTCTGCGCAATGGAGTTACCGCAGAGCAAAAAGCAAAGATTGTTGCCGAGATCACCCGAACGTTGGAAGTAGTGCTTAATAAAAAACCTGAGCATACCCATGTCGTGATCGACGAGATAGACCCGGAAAACTGGGGATATGCCGGAACGCTCACAAGTGAATTAAAGGATTGATCCGCTAAGTCCCCATCATCCATTCCCGATCCACAAAATCCCATGCTCGTCTCCACCACATTTGACATCCCAGGTTGCCGGATCACCGCTCACAAGGGGATGGTTCGTGGCATCATCGTTCGATCGCCGACTATCGCGCAGGGGTTCCTTGGCGGTCTGAAGAGCATTATCGGAGGTCGCATTGGAGCTTACACCGAGATGTGTGAGCAGGGGCGTCAGCATGCTTACGACGCCATGGTGGCCCACGCTGTCGAACTCGGAGCCAATGCCATCCTCGGTGTGCGTTACGATGCTTCCGATCTCGGGGCAAATCTCCCGGCCACGGAGGTTCTCTGCTACGGCACAGCCGTCACGGTGGAATCGCTTTGAGTCGTTTTCGAGGAGACGCTTCTTGCACATTCCCAAGCATTGGAGATAGGGTCTTGTTCCTCCGGGGCGTAGCTCAGCTTGGTAGAGCGCTTGGTTTGGGACCAAGAAGTCGCAGGTTCGAATCCTGTCGCCCCGATTTTCTTTACCGAACCCTAACCGTTGCTCGCTGGGAGCGGATGCACGAAAGCATTTACACACCTGACGATTCCTGCGATTTTAGTTCACTGAATCATGGCTAGAGACCTTTTCCAGAAGTGCCGGGAGTACAGCGATTCGGCAGATGCCCGAGCGCAGGGATTTTATCCCTATTTTCGCTGCATCGAGCAGAGCTACGGGAACCATGTCGTCTGCGGCGGCGAGGAGAAGATCATGATCGGGTCGAATAATTACCTCGGTCTTGCTCAGGATCCCCGCATCGTCGAGGCGGCCTGCGACGCCACGCGCAGGTTTGGGGCTGGATGCACCGGTTCCCGGTTGCTGAATGGTACGATTTCTCTCCATAACGAGCTGGAGGAGGCGTTGGCGGCGTTCCTTGGCCGCGAAAGTGCCCTGCTCTTTTCCACCGGTTTCTTCGCCAACCAGGGTGCGCTCGCAGCACTGACGGAGGCAGAGGATATCATCCTTTGCGATAGGGAAAATCATGCCTCAATCATCGAGGGATGCCAGGTGGCGCCGGCAAAGTTGGTACCCTACCGGCACAACTCCGTGGACGCATTGCGCAATCGTCTCAAGCGCATCCCTGAAGAGTCAGGACGTCTCATCATCATGGATGGCGTTTTTAGTATGTCCGGCGATATGGCTGATTTGCCACCGATGGTTAAAGCAGCCAAGGAGTTCGGCGCCGTCATGTATGTTGACGAGGCTCATTCGCTTGGCGTGGTGGGGCCTCAGGGGCGCGGCGTGGTCCATCACTATGGTGTCAATGATGATGTCGAGATCGTCATGGGCACGTTTTCCAAGTCCTTTGGCTCGATGGGGGGCTTTATCTCCGGTTCTCATGAGATGATCGAGTTTGTTAAGCACAAGGCACGTTGCTTCATCTTCACGGCTTCCTTGGCCCCAGCCGTGGTCGGTGGTGTCCTTAAGGCCCTTGAGATCATGCAGGCCGAACCTGAGCGGATCGAGATGCTCTGGCGCAATACTCGTAAGATGCACGAAGGGTTCAAGTCCATCGGATTCAAAATCGGCTCCACCCAGAGTCCGATCGTGCCGATCCTGATCGGTAGCGAGGCCAAGGCTTTCGCTTTCGCCCAACGCCTCTTTGAGGAGGGGGTCTTTGCGATTCCCGCCATCTATCCTGCCGTTCGTTACGGTGAGGCGATTGTACGGACCAGCTTCATGTCGACTCACACCGAGGAAGATCTTGACAGGGTGCTCGACATCTTTGCCAAGATTGCCAGAGAACTAGGAACTTTCGATGATCCAGCATACACAGAACCAGGCCGCCGTAGGAACGTATTCGATTTTGCACTGCCGCAGCGCGGCGGAACTGAAAAAGTTCGAGTCGATTCCGGAACTTCTTCACGGAACGGATCCGAACTTCACGCCGCCGTTTCCCGGTAGCGTCGTCGGTCTCATCGGGCCGAAGTCGGTCTTCCTGAAGAAACATGGGGAGATCACCCCCCTTATTGCCTATCGTGATGGGAAGCCCGTTGGGCGCATTGCGGCCATTGTCAACCGCTCCCACAACAACTATAACAAGGATACGGTCGGATTCTTCGGTTTTTTTGATTTCATCAATGACGTATCGGTGGCCAAGGCCCTCGTTGATGCTGCGGCCCAGGTTCTCAAAGAACAAGGGCTGACCCTCATGAGGGGTCCCTACAATCCCTCCATTAATGATGATTGTGGTGTTCTAACAGAGGGGAATGACCGTCCCACCTTCATTTCGATGCCGTGGAATCCGACCTACTACGAGTCGGTCTACAAGTCGGCGGGGTTGGGAAATATCAGGACACTTTATGCCTGGGACATTCCTCTTCATGCTGAACCGCCTGCGCGGGTCACCAAGATCGTCAACTGGCTCCGGAAAAGAAACAACGTCTCGATCCGAACGATCGATATGAAGAATCTGAACAAGGAACTAGAGACGATCCATCGTCTCTACAACCAGTGTCTCGATCGTAACTGGGGATTTTATCCCATTGCTCTGGAAGATCTGCTTCATGCTGCGGATGATCTAAAGGCCATTGCCGACCCCAGCATCATTGTCTTTGTCTGCATCGACGGGAAGGACGTTGGGTTCTCGCTTGCGCTACCGAACGTGAACGAGGTCTTCCATGCCTCCCGTGGTAGGAAAGGAATCTTTCGGTTCCTCGAAATGGCCCTGCGTCTTCAGGTGCAGAAGATTAAGACGGATCGACTCACCGTTCTCGGAGTGGAGCCCGCCTACCGGGACAAGGGGCTTAGCGCCTTACTCTTCTTTGAGAGTTTCCGGATTGCCAAGGCAAAGTACGAACTTTCCGAGGTTTCCTGGGTAGAGGCGAACAATGTGGAAATCCTCGAGGCTGCTGAGTTGATGGGCGGTCACCGCTCGCGCACTTACGAGCTCTTCGAGAAGGTTGTTTAGAAATCCCGGTCCTCTGTTCCGGTTTATCTCAGCCCATGGAGTTGCTTCTCACGGGTTCCAGCGGGTTTGTCGGTCGCAATCTGCTTCTGAGGCTTCATCATGACAAGCGCTGGAGTAGGATTGTCCTGCCCGTTCGTGATCCGGAAAAGTTGCGATTGCAACTTGAGAGCGAAGGGATTTTCGACACTCGTTTCAGGGTCTGTCGAGTCACGGGAGATTTCTGGGAACTGCCATCCGGGACGGCACCTGATCTTGTGATCCATGGGGCGGGTCTTCTGTTCGGACGGCGCCGTGAAGAGTATTTTGCAACGAATGTGGAGGGGACTCTGCGACTTGTAGCCCAGTTGCCAAGGACAACTCGCCTGATTGTTCTTTCCTCCCAAGCCGCCGGAGGCCCTACTCCTCAGGGAGATGATGCGAGGTCGGTGCATCATCAGGATAAACCTGTTTCGCTCTATGGGGCCTCAAAGCTCACCATGGAGCGTGAACTTCGTAATAGGCTAGGTTGCCGCCTCCTAATTTTAAGGCCAGCCATGATTCTCGGTCCGCGAGATAGGGCCACATTGCCTCTCTTCAGGATGGCTGCGGGTGCCGTGAGGGTAAAGCCCGGCTTCGTCTCAAAGTATTACAGCTGGATTGATGTCGGTGATCTCTGTGATGCCATCATGACCGCTGCCTTGGTTGCTCCTGCCGATTGGGAGGAATATGGCCCATTCTATCTTTGTTCCAAAAGTACGATCACCGACTGGGAGTTGATCTCAACCTCCGCTCATGTTCTCGGTGTGCTTGGAGTAACGCTCCCTATACCTCAGACGTTGATTCAACTCGCCTCATTCTTGATCGATGCCGTGCCGACATGGCGTGCCGCCGCTCCCAGTATCGGGCGTGATCGTGTCCGCGAGATCATGCCAGATCGTTGGGTCTGTGATTCGAGTCCATTTTCCAAGCGCTTTGACTGGAGTTCGCAGGGTAGTCTCGAGAACACTCTGCGCTCCACCGCCGATTGGTTCAAGAAAGAGGGGGAGATTTAAGGTTGCCATGAGTATTCTCCCGCAGGAGTGCGGAGTGAGAAAGATTGATCAAAATTGGAAAATGGAAGTTCTCCCAAAGAAGTTTTTTGAATCCACTCTACTCTTCGAGTACAACCCCCGCGTTATTGAGCGTGATTCTCCGACCGTTGCCTCGACCGTCACGGCAACCGCTCGATAAAGTTCAATTCAGGCTCGGATTATCCGGTGCTTGAGCAAGTAAATGAAACACTGATCCCAGATTCTTCATAATCGCTTTCCAGCGATGGATGCCCTCATCTTTCGTACGTACGGGCTGAAGCATTTCCGCTGAAGGTTTAAGCACGTGCCATGATTTCTCACCGATTTCCTGCTCGAGTTGGCCTGCTGTCCATCCTGCGTAGCCAGTAAAGGCGATGAGATTACCCTCAACATGAATCGACTCCTCACTTTGAACTGCCAGATCTTCTTCCGAAAGCGATTGGAAACGCACGCCTGCATCCTTCCAGAGTAAGCGGGTCAGGATAAGATGCTGCTGTTCCACAGGGCCTCCTTCAAAGACAGGCACTCCCAAAACCTCTTTTGGTGCATCGAGCAGATCCTCCAGGAGTTGATGCGTTGGACGATTCAGTATAAAACCCATTGCACCTGCCTGATCGTGATGCGTGATCAGTATGATCGTGCGCCGAAAATTCGAGTCCTGCAACGATGGAAGGGCCGCTAGTAGCAGACCTGCATGTCGTGTTTCGGGAGGATGGGATTCCTGAAGTCGCACAGCTTATATTGGTCCATTCGGAGAAACAGGGCAATCCAATCACGGAGGCTCGAGTTGCGGAGCAGTACGAAGATTGAAAAGTTAATGAAAGTTGCAGGTGAGGGAAGCGATGATTGGCACTTGAATAAAAATCAAGAAATCTCTTGCCCTAGCTATCGGGTTCAGCTTTTATTCACACCCCTTTTTTCGTCATAACCGGCGCAGAAATACCCGTTCAGACCCTTCCCATCTTTTTTTCAAAGTACCATGGCCAAAGAAATCACAGGACAGATCAAGCTTCAGATCCCAGCAGGTCAGGCAAATCCGGCACCTCCAGTCGGCCCGGCTCTCGGTCAACAGGGTGTCAACATCATGGCCTTCTGCAAGGAGTTCAATGCCGCTACCCAGAAGCAGGCCGGTGATATCCTCCCTGTCGTCATCACGGTATACAAGGACAAGAGCTTCACCTTTATCACCAAGTCCCCTCCAGCTGGTGTCCTTCTTAAAAAGGCTGCAGGCATCGCTTCCGGTTCCAAAGAGCCAAACAAGGTGAAAGTCGCCAAACTTTCCAAAAAGCAGGTCATGGATCTCGTCAAAATCAAGATGAAAGACATGAACGCCCGCAGTGAAGAGGCTGCCTTCCGTACCCTTTGCGGCACAGCCCGCCAGATGGGTATCGAAATTGAGGCGTAAGAACGCTGAACCAGATTCCCAAGATACTTTATCAACAACCAACCGCAGGAGGCTCCCAAATCTTGGGGGCCGATTGAACTGCAATAAAAAATGCAAAACAAACGCAGCAAACGCTACCGCGCGGCCAATGAGCTCATTGAGCAAGGCCGCAAATATCCCTTGAACGACGCTCTTGCAGTCCTCAAGAAGATGCCTCCCACGAAATTTGATCAGACGGTCACTGTCTCGATCCGTCTCGGAGTTGATCCAAAGCAGAGCGACCAGATGGTGCGTGGCACTTGTCCATTGCCCCATGGAAGCGGAAAAAATGTTCGGGTTCTTGTCTTCGCAACCGGAGCAGCAGCAACCGCAGCTCAGGAGGCTGGCGCTGAGTTCGTAGGGTTCGAAGA
>Ga0007813_1000436_pt1 | contig 14846 bp, 14 predicted proteins | sample CryBogCBE29Jun09_FD_71194 | JGI IMG/M metagenome (GOLD analysis project Ga0007813, IMG submission 71194) | Freshwater microbial communities from Crystal Bog, Wisconsin, USA - CBE29Jun09 | ecosystem: Environmental > Aquatic > Freshwater > Lake | place: Crystal Bog, Wisconsin, USA | collected... | reverse complement strand
AGGTCTGTGGTTGACCTTGGGGAGCCTGAGGCATCGGGGTGACGGAATAATAGGCTCCGCAGTCCTCGCCCCGCGTCGCCGAAAGATTCGCGACATAGTACGTCTGGGGCTGTGGTTGTGTAATCTGAGGCTGAATTACTAACTGGGCATTCGCAGACGCGATCACGACGATAAATATCAGCACTAGTAAACGATGTTTCATATAACAAGATTGTGACTAGGAATTATTAGTTTTAAAGAAACGTAATAATCCTTCGACACATTGCATTGACAATCTGGAAATTATTATCAGATAATTATATTAATATAGATAGAATATAATGAAAAACTTACTAACGGAAGAACCAGTATGGTTAAAACCAACAGATCAAATTAAGAAATTGAATTTTAAATCTCTTTGGATTGATTACGGCTTTGGAGAAAAATACAATGTAACAATAAAAATTCTTGAAAATAAATCACAAGAATTTTCAGGTATGATTGAATTCACTCCTTCTATTGTTTGTGATTCAAAAGAAATCGACATTATTTCAAATGTTAAAAAATATCTGAATGAGACTGCGATGAATCTGATTCAGAATATACGTGTGAATGGTCAAGATGTTCTGTTGTTAAATCTTGATAAAGTAAATTTTATGCAAAACACTCATATTATATTACCGTAAATTCTCCACTCAAAACCGAGGAATTCGAGTTTGGCTATACGATCTTGCGATAGTATTCCCTTCAAGTAATTCTGACGTTGGGAAGAAATCCATTTTCCTAACTTGGGATAGACTCCGTATTTGCGAGGAACTCTGCAGTGACCGTTTTGAGATTTAAAAATCTCTAGATATTTAAAGTTTTCTTCCCAGTTGGATTCATAGGGACCCCATTCAAATCCAAGTGCTTCAAGTCTGGTGATGCGCACTTGAGTGAGTATTCCCTTCGAGTAATTCTGACGTTGGGAAGAAATCCATTGCCCTAACTTGGGGAGGTCTTTGTATTTACGAGGAACTCTGCAATGACCATTTTGAGATTTAAAAATCTCTAGATATTTAAAGTTTTCTTCCCAGTAGGATTCATTGGGATCCCATTCAAAGCCAAGTGCTTCAAGTCGGTCGATACGATCTTGCGACAGTATACCCTTCGAGTAATTTCTTCGCTGATTGTTGACCCAAACTCCTAGCTGAGGATCAGCTTTATCACGCTGAGGGACTCTGCAGTGACCGTTTTGAGATTTAAAAATCTCTAGATATTTAAAGTTTTCTTCCCAGTTGGATTCATGGGGATCCCATTCAAAGCCAAGTGCTTCAAGTCTGGTAATGCGCACTTGAGAGAGTACTCCATTCGAGTAACTTTTACGCTGTGTTGATACCCAACGTCCAAATTGAGGATCATCCTTAAATATTGCAGGAACGCGGCAATGATCGTTTTGAGATTTAAAAATCTCTAGATATTTAAAGTTCTCTTCCCAGTTGGATTCATGGGGATCCCATTCAAAGCCAATCGCTTCAAGTTTGGTAATGCGCGCATGAGGGAGAAGTCCATTCGAGTAACTTGTACGTTGAGTCGATACCCAACGTCCAAATTGAGGATCATCCTTATATATTGCAGGAACGCGGCAATGCCCAAGTTCCTGATTATACGTCTGGAGTTTTCCGAAATTCACATCCCAAGAGGATTCGAGGCGTTCCAAAGTACGGGCGGTGATCGACTCTCGAAGGCTTTCCAATGAGAGGATTGGGCCTACGAAGTCGATCCGATCCCCGAGAGGATTTTCCTTTTCCCCCTTTCCCCGGCCCTTGGCCTCCGACATCTCCCTGATGAGGTCGGCGAGGACTTCGTCCTGTTCCTTGAGCGACTGGAGGATGTCCCAGACCTCCTCGAAATTCGTCCGGGCAACAGCATCTTCCAGAGTTTCGCCTTCCCGCTGTTCAAGATAGAGCGGGACGAGAACATAGCCGATTTCCTTACCCGGTGATTTCCGCATGGCGCGGCCGATCGCCTGGACGATGTCGACCTTGCTCTTCTTCGGTGAGAGGAAGGCGACCATATCGACCGCCGGGACATCGACACCCTCGGTGAGGCATCGGGCATTCGACATGACTCCGCGATCGTTTCTCCTGAACTCCTGCATCAATCGCTCACGATGCGCGGTGGGCATGGCCCCGCTGACATGAAGGGCATCGAACTCAGGAAGATGCGTGCCAACACCCTCACTCCCATGGGCTACGAAGGAGGCGGCTGCCTTCACGGTGCTGTGAAAGGTGAAGATCTTACTCACTCCGTATTGGACCACGGCATCACGCAAGGCGATCTGGTTGGCCACTTGCCGTGCCAGAACCTCGTCTCCCTGAACATGGACCAGCCCCCTTGAGAGGAGTTCATTGTTCACCTGATCCGAGGTGATGACCGAAATGATTACCTTGTACCCGCAGATGATTCCGAGATTCGCGGCCTTACTGAATGAGAGGGTGAAGCATTGCGGTCCATAGACCTTGGGATCATCCATGGAGAAAGCGATCGTGGCCTCGCCTTCCTTGGTCTGCTTGGAGGGGTTGTAGTGCCTCGGAGTCGCTGTGACGAAGAGCAGCTTTCCGATACGGATCTTGGAATCGTCCAAAGCATATCCGTAGTTCCGTCCCTCGCGGCCTGCGGTTTTGTGAGCCTCATCAAAGATGCCGAGGTCGAAGGACTCCTCTGGCTTCATCGCCTCTCCGACGACTGAGGCCGACTGGTAGGTACTGAAAACGATTTTTGTCCCCTCGAACGGAGCATCGAGGAATCTCCTGACGACTTCGGGATTCGTGGAGACTTCGAAATCAAGATCGGACTGAGCCGTGCTGATTTCGTCCGCATCACCTTTGACCGTGGGGTCAGAGCAGACGCAGAGGTAGGCGAGAGGATCCAGGCTCGTTTCCTTCAACCACTCATGGAGTGTCTGCCTCAGAAGAGCGAGGGAGGGCAGCAGGACGAGGATTTTCCGGGCGCCAAGCTGTTCTGCCGTCCAGAGCGTGACGAGTGTCTTGCCCGTCCCGCAAGCCATGATGGCCGTTGCGCGGGACTCCTTTTGAAGCGTTGGGACGATCGCCGCGAGGGCTTCCTCCTGATGGGGAAGCGGCTTTTTCTTGGGGGCCTGAATGGCAGCCTCTGCGAGCCATGCCTCGATCGCCTGAAAATCGGAGACCTCCATCCGGTCGAGATCGGAGCCCCGGATGCAGAAGAAACCCTTTCGGGCATTGATGACCGGGGGAAGTTCGTCGCAGTTCGTGATGAGGATACGGCTCCTGATATGGGGGCTGTCAGCCAAACCCATGAAGGTGGAGAGCTCCCTCCAAGTCATCGGTTCACGGCCCGTGCGGAATTTCACCTGATAGGCGCTGAGATCTCCGAGAAGGGTCTGAAGCACGCCATCGACTCCGTAATCCATCCCGCCTAATCCCAGCTTTCCGAGGACATCAAGCGGCGTGGCGTTCAATGGCCAGACCTGATGGGCATCATGTTTCCGCTGGGTGGCGAGATACGCCTCGGCAAAAACCTCGAAGTCCTCGCCCTTCCCCTTGTTCTCCGGAATCGCGGCAATCCGCTTCTCCAACTCCTCAAACGAGGAGAGTCCGGCAAACAGTCCGGACTTGGCCAGCTCTCTGGCTTTGGGGTGAAGCGGCATAGGCATGTGGGACAATTAACGGATCGGCATCCAACTGACGAGGCTGTTCATGGCGCTCAGCTTTTCTTAACTTTGGGCACATGACCAAAGAAACCATTGCAGTCGTCGGAGTGGGGCGCATGGGCGCCAATATGGCGCGCCGTCTCAAGGATCAAGGATACAATGTCACTGCCGTTTACGACAGGCATATACCGCTGGCAGTTGAACGTGCCAATGAACTCGGTGCCGAGGCCGCAGGAACTCTATCTCGAGTGACGGAACTGGCTGATGTCATCCTCACGGTTGTTACTGACGACGCTGCCATGCATGCGATCTTCCAATCCCATGGCGATAGCCTCTTGATTGGGGCGAAGGGAAAGCTCTTCATCAACTGCGCGACGGTTTCACCTTCGGTTCATCTCGCCGTCGAGGATCTCGCTCACAAAGCAGGCGCTGAGTCGCTCGAAGCATGTATGGCCTCCAGCATCACTCAGGCCCGAGAAGGGACTCTTTATCTGATGACCGGAGGTAGTGAGCAGGCTTACCGTCGTGCAGAACCGATCCTCAAGGATCTCAGTGTTTCGATCCGACACATTGGGGCCACTGGGAAAGCAGCTCAAGTTAAGGCTCTGGTGAACATGGTCATGAATATCAACACGGCCGGTCTCGCCGAGGGACTTGGTCTCGGGGAAGCTCTGGGGCTGGATCTAACGATGCTCCGTGAGGTCTTCGCCGAGACAGGTGCAAACTCCCGGGTGCTTGCAACGGATGGAGAGGATATGCAAAACCGCGATCATACCTGCTTCTTCTCTGCCACTCATGCCGCCAAGGATAGCGGCATCGCCCTTATCTTGGCTCAAGAGAAAGGACTGACTCTTCCACTCGCCGAGGCTACCAAGAAGCAGTTTGAGAGTATGGTTGCCGAGGGATTTGGTGATCTTGATAAATCAGGAATTGCCGAACTCACCTTTCCCGGACGCGGGAAGCACTGAACAACCCATTATTTTAAGAAGATGATGAAAATCACCATCCCTACCTGCCTTATCGCAGCATTGGTGCTACTCTCCGGGTGTATGACGACACCGAAAAAAGCCCCTTTGAAAACTGTTGATCATGTGGATCTTCCTCGGTTCATGGGGGATTGGTATGTGATCGGCACGATCCCATGGATCGTGGAAAAGAATAACGTGGGCACGATGGATATCTACAAGATGAGGCCCGATGGTCGCATCGACATTACCTATGCCTTCCACAAGAAGGATCTCTCGGCAAAGCGCCAGGAGATGCATGCGGTGGGAACCGTTCTGGATACAAAGACCAATGCTCGCTGGGGAGTTCAGTTCATCTGGCCCTTCAAGGCTCCCTACCTCGTCATCGATCTGGCACCTGATTACAGTACGACAACCATCGGATACCCTTCACGGGATCTGATCTGGATCATGGCCCGCACGCCAACACTTCCCGAGGAGACCTATCAAGCGCTTCTGCAAAACGCTTTGAGCCAAGGGTATGACATCAAGCGCATTGTCAAAATCCCTCAGGTTAAAGGACAATAGCCAGAGTTTTTGCCTTTGTAGGCAACTTTACCTCATTGAGGTAAATGGTCTTTCCGATCAGGACGGTTGGTAAGGCAACAGGGAGTACGGATACAACCTGCCCAACAGCCGGTTGGTCTTGGAAGTGGCCTGGTGAAAGGACCGGATCCGTAAGAAGGGGATGAAATCTCGGAGGTCTGATTCTCCGAAAATTTCTGAGGTGCTGAACATGCGTCTTTATCGGTGTCTTCAGCCACACTGATATCATCACCCATGCTTCCGCCATAAAAAGCAGATTTTTTTCAATTTCATAGTCCTCTTTGGTTTACGAGTAAGACCATTGATTGAGTGAAATTTTAAGGGATACGTCATCCCTATGGATCTTGGGGCGATCTCGAAAGGGATCAGCCTTTTTTTGATACAACGGATGATATTGGGGGTCTGGACTTGGGCTGAATCTTCCATCATCTTGGTGCATGGAAATCGAGACCCCGATACCCTTTGAGAAGCGCATGAGTCTGCGCCTTCCTCTGGTCTCGGCCTCCGTGGAGGCGGGGTTTCCATCTCCCGCTGATGATCATCTGGAGCGGGGTATCGATCTCAATGAGGAGTTGATCCGCAATCCCGCCGCCACCTTCCTGGTTCGGGTGAAGGGTGATTCGATGCGCGATGCCGGGATCCATGCCGGGGATGTCCTGATTGTCGACAAATCCCTCACGCCGACGGACCGCAAGATCGTGGTTGCCATGATCGATGGGAACTTCACGGTGAAGCGCTTCCGGAAGCGCGGAGTTCAGGTTTTCCTTGAAGCTGAGAATCCTGACTTTCCTCCGATTGAGGTGACGGAGGGGCAGGAGCTCTCCATCTTCGGTGTGGTGAGCTACATCATCCATCAGGCCAGATGACTCGTCTCGCGCTGGTCGACTGCAACAACTTCTTCTGCTCCTGCGAGCGGGTCTTTAACCCTGCCCTTCAGGGCAAGCCGATCGTGGTTCTCTCCAACAACGACGGCTGCATCATTTCCCGGAGTGAGGAGGCGAAGGTGCTCGGGATTCCGATGGGTGCTCCCCTCCATGAACAGCAGGAGGTGATCCGCAAACATGATGTCCAGGTCTTTAGTTCCAACTACACGCTCTACGGGGACATGTCCGCGCGGGTGATGTCGATCCTGCGCGAGGAGGTGCCGGCCATCGAGGTCTACTCGATCGACGAGGCCTTTCTGAAACTGCCGGCTAATTTCGACGAGGAGATGGCGAGGGCGCTTCGGGCAAAGGTCCTCCAGTGGACAGGCATCCCTGTCTGTATCGGGATCGGCTCCACAAAACTGCTGGCCAAACTCGCCAACCGTCATGCCAAGAAGAACAAGGCGCTCACGGGTGGGGTCTTTGACCTCACCCATTACTGGGATCCGGAGGAGGTCCTGGCAGATACTCCGACCGATGGGCTCTGGGGTGTGGGCAGGAATCTTGCAGCTCGACTCGCCAAGATGGGGATTAGGACGGCATTGGATTTCCAGCATGCCGACCCGGCGGTGATCCGAAGGGGAATGGGGGTCGTGGGGGAGAGGATGTTCCGTGAACTCAACGGGATCTCCTGCCTGGAACTGGAGGAGGTGCCGCCCGATCGCAAGGGTGTCATGGCGAGCAGGTCCTTCGGCAGTCCCGTGGAGGCTCTTGAAGAACTTGAGGAGGCACTGGCCAATCATGTGGCCCGGGCAGGTGAGAAGATCCGCCGCTTTGGACTGCTGGCGACGGGCATGGAAGTCTTCCTACGGACGAATCGCTTTCGCAAGGATCAGCCTCAATATTCCCCGGGGATCGGCATCACGCTCGACCGACCCACGCACTCGACCTCAGAACTCATGAGGACAGCCGCCTCTCTTCTCCAGCGGATCTATCGTCCCGGTTACCGCTACAAGAAGACGGGGGTGCAGTTGACCAATCTGGTCTCCGAGGAGGAATACCAGCCCGGCCTCTTTGAGCAGGTCATGCCGGGGAGGATCGATGTCGACAAGATCGTCGATGAGATCAACCGCCGTCTCGGTGATCCGAAGAATCCCGTCATCACCCGCGCCTCGCAGGGAATGGAGCGACCGGGCCAACGGAATAACAGATGGAAAATGAAATCCGAACATCACTCCCCTCACTACACGACCGACTGGCATCAACTCCCCGAGGCAACAAGCGAATGATTCCTCATACCTTCCTTCCATGATCCGTTTTTTTGTCATTCTTCTTCTCTCCTCTTCCTGCGCTCTCGCGGGTGATGTGATCGCCGTTCTGAAGAGCCCCTCGGTTGTCTATCGGATGAAGGGAAGTAACGGGTCCTTCCTGGGTCAGATCCAGCCTTCGGGTGGCGCGATCTCGGTCGGATGCGACGGGGAGACGATCGCCGTCCTGAATGCCCATGGCGTGGTAAACCGCTACAATGCGCAAACAGGCGCCTTTATCGGACAGAATCAGCCCAGCGGTGGACCGTTGACCGATGTGCAGGTTTCCGGTGGCGTGATGATTGTCCGATCGCCCCATCTCGCGAGACGTTACAATGCCAGGACGGGAGCCTTTCTCGGAGAGAATCAATTTTAATCCCGAGCCTCGAAGGTGAGTTCACTGGCGGCTTCCTCGCCCATTTCAAGTTGGGGAAGGATGCCAATGCGGCGGTAGATAGGTCTGATCGCTTCACGGAGTTGATCGAGACCGGAAAAGAAGAGGGCCGCACCCCCCATGCAGGCCATCCCACCGATCACGAGGGTGAAGGGAGCACCCAGATGCTCGGAGATCCATCCTGCCATAAGACTCCCGATCGGGGCGGTCCCCATGAAGGCCATCATGTAGAAGCTCATGACCCGGCCCCGCTTGTCGTTGTCGACGATCGTCTGGAGGATGGTATTACTCGAGGCCATCTGAATCATGAGTCCCGCTCCACCGATGAAGAGGAAAAGCATCGAGACCCAGATGACTCGGGATAGGGCAAATCCAATGACTCCGGTTCCGAAGACTGCAACCGACAAGGGGATCACCATCCCGAGGCCCAGAATACTTCGCCTGCCAGCTAGCCAGGCAGCTCCGACAAGAGCCCCTGCACCCGCCGAACTCATGAGTAGACCCAGTGTGTGAGGTCCCCCTTTCAAGATGCTTCCGGCAAAGAGAGGCACCAGCGTGGCGTAGGGCGTTCCGAGAAGGCTGGTGAGTGCCAGCAGGGAGATGATCCTTCGGATAGGACCGGGCCGGGAAACGGTGTGCCATCCCTCCAAGAGATCCGAGAGAGCGCTGCCACGCGGGGGACGAGCTATCCCAGTAGGGCGAATCGTCATTGCCAAAAAAGCGGCAATGACTGCCAGAAAGCTGCATCCATCGATGAAAAAGCACCACCCCTCTCCGTAGGCTGCAATGACAAGAGCGCCGATGGCCGGACCCACAAAGCGGGCTGCATTGAACATCGTGGAGTTGAGGGCGATGGCATTCCCCAAGTCGGCCTTGTTCTCGATCATCTCGATCACGAAGGACTGCCTCATCGGGATATCGAAGGCTGTGATAATGCCATTCAATAGGTTCAGAATAATGAGTCCTGATATCGAGGCATGACCACTGAGGGTGATGATCGCCAGGGCAAACGACTGTAGCATCGAGAGGGACTGGATCAGAACGAGGGCACGCTGTTTGTTCACCCGATCGACCAGAATTCCTGAAAAAGGGCCAAGCACAAACATCGGGATCTGACCCGCGCAGGTCACGATGCCGAGCATCAGGGGCGATCCGGTAAGGCGGTAAACAAGCCACCCCGTCGCCATGTTTGTCATCCAAGTGCCGCAGAGGGAGATGATCTGTCCCAAAAAAAAGAGGCGATAGTTTCGATAGCGCAAGGCTTTGACCATCCTTCCCAGCCATCCTTGGATGCCGCGGTCGGCATCGGAATCCGGGCGATGGTTTGTCCTCTCCATCGGACAAGTTTCGCAGAACACATGACAGAGGTAAAGAGGGCGACTGGTGAGAATCAACCCAGGATCAGCATTCCGAGAGCTGCGGCAGCCATAATGACGGTGGCGATCCATGCGAGGAGGAGAATCGGACGACTTGCCGTGAAGTCACCCATCACGGACTTCCTGGATGCCAGGATGATGATCACAACCATCAGGGGGACTGCCACCACTCCGTTGATCACGGCGCTCCAGAAGAGGGCTTTCATGGGGCTGATCGGGGAGTATTGGATGCCGAGAGCGCAGAGTATGCTGATGATGATCACGCCGTAAAAACCACGTGCGTCACGGACTTTCCGTTCCAGTCCCCATTTCCATCCCATTGCCTCGGAGAGGGCATAACCAGCGGATCCAGCCAAGACAGGGACCCCGATCAGTCCGACCCCCAGGATTCCGATTGCAAAGAGAAGGAAGGTTGAGTCGCCGGCAAGTGGGAGGAGTGCCGTGGCCGCCTGGGAGGCAGTTTCAATGTCAGAGATCCCTGCAGCATGAAGGGTCACCGCCGTTGCCAAGATGATGAAGTAGGCCGTGATGTCCGAGTAGAACATCCCGCTCCAGGTATCCCAGCGAATCCTGCGGAGCTCCGGGAGGGCATCTGCTCTGTCCTTCAAGAGGGGAACTGTACCGTGCTTGCGATGCATCTCCTCCACTTCTTCGGAAGCTTGCCAGAAAAAGAGGTAGGGGCTGATCGTTGTTCCGAAAATCGCGACCACCATGGTGGCTGCTTTCGCATCAGGCTTGAATGTCGGCCAGACCGTGCGCAGCGCAACCTCATGCCAGGGTACATGAACGGTGAAGAGCACAGCTGCGTAGGCCAGCAGTGAGAGGGTCAGCCATTTAAGGTAAAAGACATATCGGTGATAGGGAACGAGCACCTGAAGGAGAAGAGTGGTCATGACAAAGAGCAGTGTCATCAGGCGCGCATTAAATCCTGTGACCAGTTCGCCGACCTCACCCATCGCAGCCACATCGGCTGCAATGTTGAGGGTATTTGCCACCAAGAGAAGCAGAACCACACCCTTGAGAATCACCGGAGGGAAAGCCTCCTTGATATTGGCCGCAAGACCCTTTCCTGTAACGCGGCCAATACATGCGCACATGAACTGAACTGCAGCCATCAGCGGAAATGCGAACGGCATCGTCCAGAGCATGTTCAGGCCGAACTGAGCCCCCGCCTGAGAGTAGGTCACCACGCCGCTCGGATCGTCATCGGCCACCCCGGTGATCATACCCGGTCCGACACTCGTGAGAGGATGCTCACGGAGTCGCTTCCAGACGACCCTGAATCCTTTTAATGGCGTGGGCTTGCTCATGGCGATGACTTGTACCGGCACCGCATCCGATGCGTGAACTCAACCTAATCGTGACAGGTAAGCGCTGCAATCAAACTGAGGCAGGATCTGACAGGCAAACTGCTTATGTTTTGCCAAGGATGTCCCTCAGGCGGTCGCCATTCCAAGATCCAAAAAAAGCGCGTGAGATTCTCCTGAGGCAAGTTCCGAAGTGGGATCTGGAAGGAGTATAGCGCTTTGTTCGTCCTCCGGTAGGGAGTAGATGAGTGGTTCGTTAAGTTGGTAGGGAATGCCTCCCGCCTCTAGTAAGAGGCACATTTCATCCAGGCAGCGGTGACGGAAACCGCCGGTGACTTCCACGATACCGCCACTTTTGGAAAGACTGGCTTTGACGCAATCAATCCACGGAATGACCCCGCCTTCGAAGATAAACGGCATGGCAATCGCCCCGGACTTGATTTCTTCCCAGGCCGCAGGTGAGCAGTCCCAGAAGCCTTCGAAGTCCTCATGCGAAGAGGCGACGATTCTCTCGAGATCGGGGCCCGAGATGTCAGAGCTACTGGAGAGATCATGCTCCATCAAGTGTTTCAGAATGAATCTGGCCACATTCCGCTCGTAGCCCGATCGGAAGAGGTGGGAGACCCAGCCGAAGTTCTTGCGAAGCATGATGGTGTGCTCGAGAGGCAGGTTCGACTGAAGGCCCCATTCGACGATGCGTTCCAAGGGGTCTCCTAGTTCCTCACCCTCCAGGGAAAAGACTTCATTATAGATAAAATGGACCTCCTCATGCATCATTGAGGCCCTTTGGAGCCTGTTTTTCAGCGCTCCCATGGTATGACTGAACGACTCGGCATAAGCCGGTTGGAAGTCAATGCAGAGGAGCATGGGGTTGAAATATCGGTAAGCAGGAGAATACGGGGCGGTGACTCTACCCGAAGAATCCGCCGAGTCATGAAATAAATGCTGAATGTGTCAAAAAAGTTTCCATTCGCTCCAATGAGCAGGAGATCAACTCACAAGAGGTGGACACTGTAGAGGCTCAGCAGCAAACAACTTTTTTCTGAAATCCTCAGTGGATCAAAACGACTTCCGAGGCGGGATCGCCTCTGTTTTCCGCGGCTACCAAGACTGACAGCTGTATTGTCGGGAGTAATCGTACTTGGTCTCAAAGGCCAACTCGGGGGGGAACTCCGAGTAACCGGAATTCAACCACTGAATATTGTTGTTGTAGGGAGGCTTGTAGGTGCCGTGGTTTGTGGGGAAGGCAAAGGTGACAGTCTCAAACGCACCATAACCGAGGCGCGCAAAAGTGCGCCCCAACCCCCTGACAAGTCCGTAACTAAAGGCTGCGGAGTTCCCTTCAGAGTAGTTGACATCCGACATGGAGTCGAAAATCTCGGTGGAACCGTACAGCATATTGGCCAATCCACGTCCAAGCTTCCGGGTCGGTCCCTGCTCGGATTGGGGAGGGGCCTGGATATCGGCAAACAGTGACGAGATACCCGTCAAAAGCAGGATGGTTACAATCAGGGGGAAAGTCTTCACGATGGGAATAAATTCACTTCTTGGCGGGTGTCTTGGCAAGGCTAAAGAAAAGATCCTCGCTGATCGGCTCCGAAAGACCCGGATGACATGTGGGGAGGGGAGTCACCGGAGCGACTCCGAGGGGCCTGACCCACTCCATCGTAACGGGGCGTCCACCGCCATTCTGTGATGTTGCCTCATAGCTGGCAAAAAACATCTCCATCCGGGCATCGATGTTGTCGATGAAGTGAAGAAGGGCAGCCTCGGGTGTCTTTGGGAGAATGGGGGATCCAAATTCCAATTGGCCATGATGGGCCGCAACGAGATGGAGAAGATGAAGACGAACCTCCTCGGAGGAGGGGGTCAGCGTCTCCCAATTCTCTTTTGGCAGATCGCGCCAGAGAGTGTTCACAAGTTCGATGCCGATGGAGAGGTGGCCAAGCAGTTCCCCTCGGAGTTCCGTTTCAATGCCGAATCCCCTCTCCGGCGGACAAGTTTCCCAGAGTTTTCCCGTATCATGGAACAAAACGCCGGCGATCATCAGGTCGCGGTTGATTTCGGGGTAGACTTCGCAAAGAGACAGTGCGCACTCCATCATGCGGGAGGTGTGTTCAAGCAGGCCACCTCTCCTTGCATGGTGATTGCCTCTGGCCGCCGCTGCACGGCGAAAGCGAGGGCCGTACTGGGAGAGGAACTGATCACAGAGCGCCTTGATCCGGGAGTCGCCGATCGAGGCAACCGCCGCCGTGATCTTTTCAGAAGCTAGCTCAAGCAGGGCCCTTCTTTCCGGGGTGCCTTCCAGAAGTGCCTCGATCAGCTCGTTTGCTAGTTCTCGGATTTCCCAACCCTTTGCATCAAGGCCAAAGGATCCGTTGTTCTGGAAGCTTCCGATCACCGCGACAAAATCCCCGTTTTGCAGCGATCCGCATGCCTCGAAGGCATCCGTGTCTGTCCAAGCCCTGAGAGTCATGCTTTCAGTCGCATCCCTCAGCACGATCTCGTAAAAAGGCTTCCCGTTGGAGGTATCCTTCCGTGTCAGCCGTTCGATCTGAACATGAAGTTCGGCCTCCACTGAGGAATGATTGCGGGCAGCTTTTTTTAGCTCTGAGATGCTTAGCAGACTGGTCATTGGTTATCTCTTTATATGATCAGCATGCAGTCGCCATAGCTGAAAAAACGATATTTTTCACGCACTGCCTCCTCATAAGCCGAGAGAATGAGATCCCTTGTGGCCAATGCGCTCACAAGCATCAGGAGCGTGGAGCAGGGGAGATGAAAGTTAGTGAGCAGGGCATCCGTGTGCTGGAATGTGTGGGGTGGGCGTATGAAAATCTCGGTCGATCCGGTGGCCTGCGTGAGCGGAGAGGCATGTTGTGATTCCAATACCCGGCTTGTTGTCGTGCCCACGGCAAAAATCTTTCCTCCTGAAGCCCTTGTTGCATTGATCCGATGAGCTGTGCGTTCAGGAAGAGTGTAGTGCTCCCGGTGCATCTTATGCTCGGTGAGATCCTCGGACTTTACCGGGCGAAAAGTTCCGGCTCCCACATGGAGAGTCAAAAAATCATGGGGGATGGATCCAAGAATATCAGGTGTGAAGTGCAGACCTGCGGTAGGGGCGGCGACCGAGCCGGGCTCCCGCGAATAGACTGTCTGGTAGCGCTCTTTGTCCTGATCATCCGACCTGCGCTGGAAATAGGGAGGGATCGGCATCTCGCCATGACTCTCCAGATCGGGAGGATTCTCGAATTCCAACAAGCGCGTGCCATCGCTTAAGATTTGCAGAACGCTTGTTTTCGTTCCCGCCACCTCGACACAGGCTCCCGCACGCATTTTTTTTCCCGGATTCACCATGGCGATCCAGTGGTGATCATCCTTTTTTTCAAGGAGCAGCATCTCGATCTTGCCGCTGACATCATGCAGGCGTGCCGGGATCACCCTGCTATCATTGAGCACAAGTAAATCCACGGGCCTGATGAAGTCCGGAAAATCGACAAAGCGCCGATGCTCGATCGTGCCGCTCCTTCGATCCAGCACCAGCATCCTGGAGTCCTCGCGACGCTCTGCGGGACGGTTCGCGATTAATTCGGGAGGAAGGGAGAAATGATAGTCGGAGAGTTTGTCTGACATGTGTGTGTGAGCCCCTGTGATGCTTGAGGGGGCTGAATCAGAGAGCCGTTGCCGGATCGGCCGACAGCATGGCAGCACCGAAAACGCCTGCGCTGTCACCCAAGGCCGGGCGTAAGAGGGGCGTTTCAAAACGATCGTTGAAAAGGTGAGCGCGGATCGCCTCCCTTGTCTCGTCCGAGTAGAGAAGATCGAGATTGCCGACACCGCCTCCTATCACGATTGCATCTGGATCCAAGATGTTGATGACGGCGGCAAGTCCCTCGGCGAACTTTGATTGCAACCTTTCAAGAGTTGCCAGTGCAGGTGTATCGCCGGAGGAAGCTCTCATCGCGATCTCGCGGAGCGGAACCCGATCGCCGCAGAGTGACTCATAAAAAGTCTCAAGGGCCGGCCCCGAACAGACTGTCTCAATGCAACCCCTGCGACCGCAATAACAGGGGGTTTCCTCGCCCCTCAGGGGATTGTGCCCCCATTCACCGCAGATGCCATGGGCCCCGACAAGCACCTGCTTGTCGACAACGATCCCACCACCAACACCTGTGCCAAGGATGATCCCGAAGACTGTTCGTTGATCCCGCGCCGATCCGAGCGTTGATTCGGCCAGCGCGCAGCAGTTGGCGTCATTGGCCAGCAGGAATCTGCTTTGGGAGATCTCGCCCAGATCGTGAACGAGATTTTTCCCGTTTAGGCAGATCGTATTGGAATTTTTGAGCAGTCCGGATTGCGGCGACGTGATCCCCGGCGTTCCGACTCCTATCTGATGC
>Ga0007813_1000429_pt1 | contig 15004 bp, 14 predicted proteins | sample CryBogCBE29Jun09_FD_71194 | JGI IMG/M metagenome (GOLD analysis project Ga0007813, IMG submission 71194) | Freshwater microbial communities from Crystal Bog, Wisconsin, USA - CBE29Jun09 | ecosystem: Environmental > Aquatic > Freshwater > Lake | place: Crystal Bog, Wisconsin, USA | collected... | reverse complement strand
CAGAAATCAGGCAATTGGCTTATGGCTTGATACTGATTCCGAAAACATTATTATAGATAATATTAGTTGCAATAAAAATTTCAGAGCTGGTATGTGGTGGGAAGCATGTATGGGACCAGCTTTAATACAGGACTCAAAAATTCAAGAAAACGGAGATTTTGGAATTTTTCTTTGTGATTCTGGTGGCATCCTTATTCAAACTTGTAACGTTTTGGGAAATTATCCTGCACAGATAGCCATAGCAACTGGAAAGGCATCAAATGGGGATCCTGGACGCGATTTACACAACAGAATCACGGGTTTAACGACAGTCTCATTTCCTAGAGGAATAGAGCTATTAAATAACAAAATAGCAGCAACTTCTGTAAATCAGACTCTAATTCATTTTGCCTGGAGTCAGTTAAAAACGAGGTTGATTTTCTTTTCTAATGTAGTAGATTCCGGAAACAAATATTGGCATCCAAGTTTTAAAGCATGCTTTGCCGGGGCAATTCCTAAAATTAAACCACTTATCAACTTAAAGGAATGGAATAGCCTTGTCCGATTGGGCGCTCATCGCTCATCGTTAGTGCGAAGTTCATGGCAAAAACCTGAAAACGAATAAAAGAATTAGGGGCTCTGATTTATAATAAAACAGAATATTTATTAAAATAATTATATTTATGCGCGACTTTATGGAAAAATTCAAGAAATACTTTAAGTGCTGTACATTTTATATTATGATTTCAGAATTATTATGTAAAAAACAAAATTTACAGTTATTGGCACTAGGGAGATTGCTTTCAAATCAACAATATTGTTTGAATTCTAATAACATTAATGATTATGAATTCAAAGTTTATTCACAAAGAGGAGAAGATGGAATAATCCAATTTTTAATAAAAAACCTAAAAATAACAAATCAGACATTTATAGAATTTGGGGTAGAAAACTACTTGGAATCAAACACACGCTTTCTTTTAATGAATAACAACTGGAGTGGCTACGTCATAGATGGATCAAATGATTATATAAGAAGTTTGCAAAAAAGACCATGGTATTGGATGTTTGATTTGCAATCAAAATGTGCTTTTATAGATAAAGATAATATAAATTCTCTAATGGATGGCAGTGGTTTTACTGACTTAGGAATTTTGAGTATTGACTTAGATGGAAATGATTTTTGGATTTTTGATTCTCTTGATCTATCAAGATTACGTCCGTCAATCATTATAGCTGAATATAATGCTCTTTTTGGTTGTGATAGGTTTATTACTGTACCATACAACAAGTTTTATAATCGTACTAGGGCTCATTATACTAATTTATACTTCGGTGCCTCATTGCCAGCTATCAATCACGTTGCTGATAAAAAGGGATATAGTTTGGTTTGTTGTTGTGAAGCGGGCACTAATGCTTTCTTCGTACGCAATGATTTATTAAACAATAAAATTACTAAACAGTTTGTAAGTTCTGCTTTTATTCAGGAGAAAAGCAGGCAAGGACGAGATAAGGACTACAAATTATCACTTAATAATTTAGACGAACGTCTAAAACTAATCAGAGGTCTTGAAGTAATAAACATTAAGACCATGTTGCCCGAATTAATTTAGCGGTTCACAACGTACATTATCTATTTTAAGTTAATAGCTGACATCTTTTAATGATCAAGCGACATCTATCAAATGCAACCTGGAATATTAGTTCACTGCTCTTGCAAACTGGGGCTATTCTTGCAGCGACTCCGATTATTCTGAAGGGAATTGGTCTGGAAGGTTACGGGATCTTGATGCTGGTGAATACGCTGGTGGGATTCAATGGACTGGCTGCCTTTGGATTAGCTGATGCCACTGTTAAGCAGATCGCATCAGCTAGAGCGCGTGACGATTTGGCCTTTATTACAGGCGTAGTACGCACGACGATGGCACTCTACATTCCTCTTTCATTCATCTTTGTCGTCGCCCTTTATTTTGGAAGTCTTTTTTTAGTCGATAAGGTTTTCCATGTCGAACCATCATCCACTGCGGCAGCTGTTTCTGCGCTCCAAGCTGGAGCCTTTATTTTCCTCATCCGGGTTTTTGAATCAGTTTTTTCTGCGGTTTTGCAAGGTTTTGAACTCTATGGTCTGGTCGCCCGGATTGAGCTGTTCACTTCAGTTTTTGCTTTAGTCTTGCAATGCTTTCTTGCCAGCTCTGGGCATGGTGTTCTACCACTTACCCTTGCCACGGGATTCGGGATTCTGCTCTCGGCCATAGCCAAGCTTGGTTTTGGGATAGCTCGGTGTGTATCCGCTCGAGCATTTGTCCCTGGACTTCAGAAAGATCTTTTAAAGCCACTTTTTTCCTTCGGACTGTTTTCCTGGTTCCAGACTCTTAATGGAGTGATAACTGGTCAGGCTGATCGACTGCTCCTTGCCTCCATGCTCGATGTCAAGGCCTTGGCTGCCTATACGATAGCTTTGAGAGTAGCCTCCTTTATTCACATGATCCCGACCCGTGCAGCCTCCTTCCTCTTTCCTGTGGCTGCCTATCAGGCCGAACAGGGGAACACTGCTGCCTTGCGAAATACTTACTTCACCGCTCAGAATATCACCACATCCTTTGGAACGGCGATGGCAGTCACTATTTTCTTGCTTGCATCACCTCTCCTCACTCTATGGGTCGGACCCAAAGTCTCTAGTGAGGCGGCTCCGGTGCTTCGTTTACTCACGATCGTCTATGCCTGTTTGGCGACAACGATCGTGCCTTACTATTATATGAATGGCAGCGGGTTTGTCAGGTTAAACACAGTTTTTGGGACACTTGCTTCCATCATCTCGATTGGGCTAACTTATCTCGGGATTCCGCGCTTCGGAGTGATTGCTCCTGCCGGTGCACAGCTATGCTCGCATGTGATGTCCTTCATTGCTTATCCGATTCTTCACCGCCGCCTCTTTGGTGATAATAGATGGTATGTCGGATTTTCAGTCCTCTCTCCGCTTTTTGGGAGTTTTGCCATTGCCCTGTTGGTGCAAAACCTAATTCCGGCAAAGTTTACACTTTTTGAGTTCTTTAGCATCGCCGTATTTCTATTTTGTATGATCTTTCCAGTGGCCCTCATTTTGTCCAGCGGATTGAATACTCCTCCAGATACCAAAGGAACTGAAGCGGTCAGAGTGGTACTTTCTAAAATAAAGATGGCGTTGAATTTTGTGAAAGTGAAAGTGCCGTTTGTTAGATTGTGAGTAGTAATCCAAGTCTTTAATAAAAAATGAAACCTAAAATTTCCTTCGATGTCAGCGGTTTGGCTTGGAAATACAAATCAGGGGTGCAAAACCTCGTTTGGGCCTATGTCATGGCTTTCATAGAAAATCCGGAACTTTACGAAAAATGTGAGGTTCTCTTTTATGATCGCACGGGACTCTATAACAAGGAGTTAGCCCAGATAGCAAAGACATATTACAGTTCGATGGCTCCATCCTGGTGGCCAAGAAAACTGACAAAGCTTTTGCGGCTTGTCGATCGCTATAATTTTATCCCAAAACCTAACATTTCGGGATCGATTAATCATGTCAATAACTGGAATATTTATCACAAAAGAAACGCCCGTGCTTCCATTACTATACCGGATATTCTGCCACTTGAATATCCAGAATGGTTTGACAGGCAGTTTATAAAACAAACAGAAAATTCTTTGCTGTTTGCAAAAAATGAAGCCGAGTTTGTATTTTGTATCTCGGAGTATGTTAAACAAAAATTAGTGGAAAAATGTGGAATACAGGCTAATAGAATCAATGTGGCTTATCCTGGGATTGCTCCCACTTTTTTCACGCCAGTTTCGCATGAGTTACAAAACGACGTCTTGGAGAAATACGGCTTGGAAAAAGAAAGATATGTTATCTCAAGCGGGTACCTTGATCCAAGGAAAAATCTGAAACGACAAATTGAAGCCTTTCATATCTTCGCAGGGCGCACGAATAGTGAAATTAAATATGTGCTTACCGGGGCGAAGACCGCATTATCTCACGAAATACTATCCATGATCGATTCGCCGGATTTACGAGAGCGGATTCTTTTTCTGGGATATGTATCTAGTGATGACTTGCGGGTGCTGATCGGTGCATCGGCATGCGTCATGTATTGCAGTCTTGCGGAAGGATTTGGGTTACCAATCATCGAGGCAATGGCAATGAACCGAATGGTAATCACTTCCGATACAACCTCAATGACCGAAATTGGGCGGGGACGAGCAATTCTGGTCAATCCCATTGATGTGGAAGACATGGCTAAAGCCATAGGACGTGTGATAGAGATTTCAACCTCAGAAAAGCAAGTAATTACTAAAAAAAACCATGATTATGCAAGAGAATTCACGATTGCAAACTGGATGCAATCTCACGTCAAAAAAATGTTAGATTAAATATTATATTGCAACAAGTTATGTCGATCCAAGCACCAGCTTTATTATTTGAAAAATTTATTGCTTTTGTTAAAAAGCATAAATTCCCAAAACATTTTTTTGGAGTTCATGATATATTAGCTTACCTATTCTCAAGGACTGTTAGTACCGCTTTTGCAAAAATTTTGTTAAAGATACAAGGTGCAATGCTTGGTTCTGGTGCAATTATAGATGGTTCAATCATTGTTAGATGCGAAAAATCGGGTTCAATTTCTATTGGTGATAATTTAAAAATAAATTCGCGTCAGTTATCTAATCTTGTAGGATTAAATGGACCGGCTATTTTTCAATGTTCAGAAAATGGTCGGATACAAATAGGAAATAATTGTGGCCTATCATCTAGTATTATGTCCTCCAGGGACTCTATTACTATAGGAAATAATGCAGTTATCGGAGCAAATGTGAGAATACTAGATCACGATTTTCATAGCCTTAATTATCTCGATCGAAGAAATTTGAATGACGATAAAGCTAATTGCAAAAAAAGAGCAATTTCTATTGGTGATGATGTTTTTATAGGGATTAATTCGATAATATTAAAAGGGGTTAAGCTGGGAGATCGGGTTATTGTTGGAGCAAATTCAGTCGTAACTCTGAACGATGTGCCATCAGATAGCCTAATAGCGGGAAATCCCGCGCGTATAATCTCTCAATTTAAAGTTTCTAACAAAACGAGTTGATGTTGAAACAACGTGTGCACTCCTTTTTAGGCAACATACGGTTTCAAGCATCCCTGCGCGCTGCTGAAATGCGTAGCCGCTTGATTAGGTCTCAGTTCTCGGATGGGCTGATAATCTATAAGCCTGACGGGATCGGTGATTTTATTCTAGCTCTGCCAGCCATCAATGCACTGCTGGAAAATTATAAAGGCAAAATCGTAGTTGTTGTTGCTCAGCAGACGGCCGATCTTGTAGCAAAAGAATTTCCCTCACTCAACATCGCTTCGATACCTGGACTTTGGACAGGTCGCAAGGGGGATTGGCGAAAGGCGCTTGCAGCTCTAGAGAAGTCTGCTAGGCAATACAAAGGGTGGGAAATGGTTTCGCTACGACATGCTCTGGGAGATCTTGATGTTACATTCTTTCGCATGATGCAGCCCTCCAAGAGCTTTGGAATCGTCGGTTGGCCATTGAGTCAAGGCGGTCATGCCAAAGAGTGGAAATTTACCTCTTCCCTGCGTTATCCGCAGAAGTGTGAAGAATTTCCACTCCCTTTGGAAATGGAGGCTCATACCCGTGCCGTCAGACTTGCGATGGGTATGCCGCGACTCAACCTAGGAATGCCTTCATTGAAGAGTTTTCCCCTTTCCAACAAGGGAACGATCATTGTCTTCCCATCAACACGCTCGAGACTCAGAAACTATCCCGTCGATCGTCTTGCTAGGTCCCTAGTCAATGCGATAGAAGGAAGAAATCTCCCTATTGTCCTCTGTGGCACAAAGGATGAAATGGAGGTATTGAAAGCGTTGAAAGAAGCAATTTGCCGAACTTCCCATTGTCAGGTTGAAGTGATGCTTCCATCAACTATTTCAGAAGGGGCTGAAATGATCGCCAGTGCTTCTTGTGTGATCGCAATGGAATCAGCTCCAGCGCATATCGCGATTGCTCTTGGGAAGCCTGGTGTCTTTTTATTGGGCGGGGGGCATTATGGATATTTTGCACCATGGACGACAAATGATAAACAATACTGGATCTCTCGACAAACTGAATGTCGTGGGTGCAATTGGAAATGCCTCTATTCTGAACCATATTGTATTACTGAAATCACTGCCTCATCTATTGCTGAGGCAATAAACTCATCACTTCAGTAATGTAAAAGCACTATTCAAGATGAACTTGAAATCTTACATTGGTTTTGCAGGAGCATTTTTAATTGCAATATATATAGGTCTTTCTTTGAGTGAGGGATCAGTTGGCAAAATACTTCCTATATTTTTGGTATTAACATTAATTTTAGGATTCGTGAAATATGAGGGCTACCTAGTAGTGATTACAATAATTTTATGTTTTATTCCGGGAAGATCTTCTTTCTCATCTTTGGGTTACTACGAAGGACTTGGTATTGTCTGTATTACTTATTATCTGATCAAAAATACAACAAAAAAGAAATTATACAGAAATAAAAAAGGGATACTTGCACTTTCTGGTGTTATATTGTTAGGAGTTCCAATGATAATTCACTCAATCCCGTATTTAAATGATGATGTAGGAAACGGAGGGAAGCGACTCGCACTTATTTCAGCCGTTACAATAATACTGTGTTATTTAATTTTAAATGGAGAAATAGATTCCTCGAAATTTAGATATTTGCCGATTGCTGGGGTATTTGTTGGTTTAATATATGGAGGCCTTGATGTAATATTGTATGCATTTCCAAATGCATCAAATATAATAAATATGTTTTACAATGAAATAGGATCATCTCCTAACGAAGGGGATTCATCCTATATTATTAGAATTACTGGCCTGCGTGAATTTGGATTCTATTTAGGACTACTTATCTTATGTAATTTGATAGCAAAAAAAGATTCAGATAGGAAAGTGCCAACCTATATAATATCAATATTGGGACTGACTATTTCTATAGTAGCTATTTTATTATCCGGATTTAGAAGTTACCTATTGTCTATTGTAACGTCAATTTTAATAACATCAATTTTCATAGGGCGTAAGGCAATTCTAACAAGCTTGATTATTTTAATAGTTATATTTACTGGATTAATAGAAATACAAAATCGAACAGAATCTTTACCATTTGCGGTTCAAAGGGCGATGAGCATTTTCCCCGCCGCATGGGACAGAAATGTTAACGAAGATGCTTTAGGAGGTATTGAGTGGCGGAAAGAACTTCGAAGTATCTACTTTGAAAATTATTTTAATTCTTCAACTTTGCTTATTGGGAGGGGTGAAGTAAATGAAAAAAGCGTTGATGAACTAAGTAATTACGGAGTAACTAATAACTTTCAATTCTTTGTTCTTCGACAGATGTGGCATAACGGAATAATTAGCACATTAGATTACGCAGGAACAATTGGTTTAGTGGGTTTATTTTTATGTATTTTGAATGGATTCTATTGTTTCATAGTAATCTTTAAATATAAAAGTCATTCGGAACAATGGATGGTTTGGTCATTGATGGCATTTTTCTCAACCATTCCTTGGTTTCTATATACTGGTTTCTATAATTATTCTTTCATGAGCATTGCAATTTTAACATCTTTGTTAGAATCTGCTAGATTACAATTAAATAGTAATAAAATTTAAATAATAAAAAACTTTTTATAAGATGTATTATATAGTAATTCCTACTCATAATCGACTACAGACAACTTTAAATTGTATTAGATCATTAAATCAAAATAATGTTTTCGATTGGGCGAAGGTTATTGTAGTCGATGATGCTTCTTCTGATGGGACTTCAAGTCTAATATCTCGAGAATGGAAGAATATTATAATTCTTGAGGGAAATGGAAATCTTTGGTGGGGTGGTGCTATGAGAAAGGGTATGGAGTATGCTTTTGCGCAGACTGACTGTTCAGGAATCATCTGGCTTAATGATGATTGTATTCCGGAAAAAGAAACTTTGCGTATAATCGCAGATAAAGCAGATTCAATTCATGGGATTGCAGTTGCAGAATCAACGGCGACAAACGGCGTGATTTATGCAGGATTCAAAAAAAATCTTTTTGGTTTACGTTTCGTAAAAAGTTCTCACAAAGACATTAGAATCGATTCCTTTAGCGGTAATTGTGTTGCGATTCATCGAAGTGTTGTAGATAAAATCGGTTTTGTAGATTCGTTCAATCTGCCACATCATTACGCTGATACTGATTATGGTCTAAAGGCATCTAGTGCAGGAATACCAGTTTTCCTTTGCGCCGAAGCTAGATGTAATAATGCACCAAATAATAATCTCGGAATGAAATCATGGCTTAGTGATCCAACTCCAACCGAAGACATTTTAAAAAGTTTTGAGTCGCTTAAAAGTATGATGCATAAAAGAAGTAGGGTCTATTTTTACACAATGCATTGGGGAATCTCTGGATATGTAAGGTGTATATATGACATGCTGCGGTTCGTTTCTTTTCGAATTATTCATGATAAAGTAATAAAAAAACCAATCAAAAGTAATTCCAAATAAATGAAATTTCCATATTATGTTAATTTAATTCCTACTCACCCAAAGGAGGGTATGCCCAGCATGTTAAAGTATTGGATGATGCTAGATAATGTGTCTAAAAACGATTCATCAATATTTTATAAATCTTGTTACAAATTACCTACTGAAAATATGCCTAGATGTTCAAGGGCAGAGCTATTTATTCTAAAATACATACAGGCACCAATTTTAGTAAAAAATACAAATCATTCAAATATTATTCATATATTAGCTCAAAGTTCTGCATACTTAATTCCTCATATACCTAAAGGCAAAAAAACCATTGTTACTCTTCATGATCTCATTCCGCTTCGTGATTCTAGTGAATTAAGTAAATCGCAGTTGGAAAGATTTAAACGGTGTGTCTCAAACTTGCATCTAGCAGATCACATTGCATGTGACTCTGAATATTCAAGAAAAGAAGCCAATGAATTAATTGGAATCTCCCTAGATAAAATGACCGTTATTCCTCTAGGAGCAGTATGTGATAGAAACCTAATAGAGCCTAAAGATAGAACTTCCTCATCCAGTATACGAATTCTTTCTGTAGGTACGGACATTCCCCGAAAAAACCTAAAAATTATTCCACACATTATAGAATATATTCTTATGTCTGGATACGAGGTTGAATTGTGGAGAGTCGGAGCGCTACTTCGAGAGGAAACAAGGTCGAAGTTGTCACAATTTGATCCAAAGCGCTTTCGATTTCGCGAATTTGGTCTAATAACAGAGTCGCAACTTTCAGATTGCTATAAAAATGTTGATTGTACTATTGTGCCATCTCTTTTGGAAGGCTTCGGACTACCCGTCCTTGAGTCTATGGCTAACAATTGCCCAGTTGTAAGCAGTAACGCCACATCATTACCTGAGGTTGGTGGTAACGCTGCCCTATATTTCAATCCTAACGATGCTGAAGTTGCAGCAAAACACATTCTCCATTTAAAAAATGATCAAAGTTTAAGAAACGAGCTTATTAGTAGAGGCCGTGATCAAGTCGCAATCTTTTCATGGGAAAACCATCTAATGGGTCTAAAAAAAATATACGAACTATTAAGTAATTAATCATGAAGTAAATTTTAGGGTGTAATAAAAAAGTGAAAAACATTTATATTTTTGGAATTGGACTTTTACCAACTACATATTCAATACTTAGCAAACGACTTGTTTCTTGTTTACAAAATCAAAATTCGGGGGTGCTTACTGTCGACTTTGCAAACACTCAAATCATCACGATGAGGAGGCACAATTCAGATTTTGCGAGGCTTTCAGAATGTATAGACATAACTGTTCCCGATGGGATGCCGCTTGTCTGGGCAATGAACAGGAAAGGAGCCGGTCTTAAGGATCGTGTTTACGGTCCCACCTTTACGCGTGAATTTCTCACGAATTGTCCCGCAGGCAAGAGCCACTATCTGGTAGGAGGTTCGGAAGAGTGTGGCATTAGATTCCGTCAGCGTATGCTGACGTTAAACCCCTTACTCAACTTCATCGGAGGGTACCATGGCCCATGCGATGAAGATGGTGTACTTGCGGATGATGGTGCCGTGATTGCTGACATCATTGAAAAACGGCCTGACTTCATCTGGGTGGGACTGGGAACTCCGAAGCAGTATGGATGGATCCATCGGATCAAGCCTATGTTAGATCATGGAGTGATGCTGGCTGTGGGGTTTGCATTCGACGTGAATGCCGGAATGAAGTCCGATGCACCGCACTGGATGCAGCGATGTGGGCTTACCTGGCTCTACCGTATGGCTAGCGAACCTAAGAGACTCGTGGGAAGGTATCTAAAGTGGAACACTCTTTTCTTGTGGTATCTTTTTTCAGAAAAAAAAGGGTATAAGAAACTTCATGGAATACTCAGCTTATAAAAATATAAGATGTAGTCTAGCCAAAAGGGTTTTAACTTACATATTATCTGCTTTGGCAATCATATTAAAAGCGGTATGCCGCAGCAAAAAAAATTCAGATCGGGTTATTATTATTGAACCCTATGGAATGGGCGATGTGATTTCTCTCCTTCCCCTTGTTCAAAATCTTACAGAAAGCGAAGTCTATACACTATTTTTTATCAAAAATCAGTGGCATGATTTAGTTGACTCTAAAAGTAATTTAGAGTTGATAGATTGTGATTTGCCTTGGTCGAGTTACAATTCTGGCGAGAAATACCAAATTTCGAGCATGTACAATTCAGTCAAGCAACTTTTGAAATTACGTAAAAAAATAGCAGGATCAACTGGAATTGACCCAAGAGGAGATATTAGAAGTATACTTGCTCTTTACATTCTAGGATGCAGTTCTGTGATCAGCTTGAACAGATACTTGGGAACGAATGTTAAGATTCCTAAATGGGTTGCGTGCAGTATTGACTATTCTAATAACAAGAGGCGGTGGGAGATTGCTGCTAAAATGTCTGAAAAAATAGGAGTTAAAGCGGAAAAAATGCCTCCTAGACTAAGAAAGATAAAGAGTATCAGAGCTTTCAAAGATGCTATTTTTATCCCGATTGCGCCTTGGCGTGGAAAATTATGGAATTCTGAAAGATGGGTTGAATTGGGATGCGAATTAGCCAAAATGGGCATTTCATCCAAAGCGGTTTGTGGACCAAATCAAGATGTGGAATTGAAGAGACTTCTGCCTGGTTTCAATTTCTTAGTAGCTCGAAATATTCACGATTGGATTACTATTTTTAATGATACGGATCTAGTAATTACCTTGGATAGTGGACCGATGCACTTGGCAGATGCAATGGGACTTCCCCTAGTCGCCTTGTTTGGTCAGGGCCAGCTGCCATTGTGGGCGCCCAGTGGCTCCTTTTCCAATATAGTACATTATCAAGAACAAGATGGATTTGAGCCGTGTCATCAAATCGATGGAAATGAACATCTTGGGAAAGTTTTGATGGAGAAAATCACGGTTTCTGATGTGCTGGACTCCGTGACCGATCTTAAAAATCGGCTAAGTATTCAATAAATGGGAAGAATCTAATAGACGATTATGAAATACCGCATTCTTATTGTCCTTATTCTAGCGGCCATCACGCTTATTGCAATGTATTCAGGAAGTTCGATTAACACTGCTACAGAGAGTGGAGTGATCATGAAATTACCGATGATGGTCAATGACTTTATGGGAAAAGATGTTCAACCATCGGAAGGAGAAAGAATGTTACTACCAAAGGATACAGAGTTTGAAAAAAAAATATACTTGAATTCAGAGGGTGAGCAATTGAATGCAACCATTGTGTTGGCCGGAGCTGAGAAGCGGAGTATACATCGCCCAGAAGTCTGCCTCCCTGCCCAAGGGTGGACCATCGATCGCCGTATCACTATTCCTGTAAAACTCTCTAATGGGCTAGTTATCAATGTGATGGCTGACTTTATAGAGAGGCCAGTTGTGGTGAATTCGGGAGATAAGAAAATGCTTCAAGCGATTTACTGCTATTGGTTCATCGGTAAAGATATAATCACTTCATCACATGCTACTCGTATTCTTCTAACGAGTTGGGATCGTTTAGTCCATCATAAGAACCATCGATGGGCTTATGTATCAATCTCTGCGCCCGTGCTGGAGGGATTTAAACCGGGTGGAAAGAATGTCATTGAAACAGAAAAAATGCTGATTGATTTTATTGCTGAGGTAGCGCCCAGTGTCATCAAGATGGAAAATTTCGTGCGTGTGATGCAACAAGGAAATCAAGTCCAAAAACTGTAAGTCACAACACATTTTTTATGAATCTTTCGGAGTTAGAAAACAAAAATAACTTATCAATTTTTGCGGCGGTTTTAGCCTCTTGCATTCTTTTAGTCTCTCTAATAAGCATCCCCTATACCTATGGTGCGGGAACGACCCTTCACTCCCTAGGTTACGTATTTCTTGAGGCTTGGAATCAAGAGGACATGGGTCATGGTTTCCTGGTAGTTCCAGCAGCATGCCTCATTATTTATCGTAAGAAACATAGTCTGCTTAAGATGCATCCCCAAGCCGACGTGGGAGGACTCTTTCTTCTAATGTTCGGGCTATTTCTCTTTTGGGCTGGCAATCAGGCTGATGTGACATTCATCGGACTTAGTAGTATCATTATTGTATTAGCTGGAACGGTTTGGTGGCTACTCGGATGGAAGTTTCTCAAGGAGTTGGCATTTCCTTTAGCATTTTTACTATTTGCTATTCCTTTCCCGGGAGTCGACACCTTAATCGCCTTACCACTGCGTTATCTGATGTCCAACATTAGTGTTGTCATTCTTAATTTAGTAGGCATTCCATCGGTGCTAAATGGCACAGGCATCCTCTCGGCTCCTGACCCGGCCCTTGGTCAGTTGGCCGGGCAAAAGTTTGGGGTGGATGTCGCTAATCCCTGTAGCGGAATTAGGTCGCTCTTTGCCCTCATGATGGTGGGCGCCCTCTATGCTCACTTCACGCTGCAGGGAGCCTGGAAAAAGTGGATTCTCTTCTTTTGCACTATCCCACTTGCCGTGCTCGGCAACCTCGCCAGGATTGTGATGCTGACGCTTGGCACCGTGCTCTTCGGAAGTGAGTTTGCCCTTGGCAAAAATTCCCTTGAGAACCCCTCGTGGTTTCACCTAGCAGCTGGATATCTGGTCTTTATTATCGCCCTGCTTGGCATGATGGGCGTGGGAGCTTTGCTAGATCGCCAGAGGAGTTCTGGCTCTAAAAAACAGAAACAAGGCGATTGGCATGAGTTGGCTGATCAAGAAACATCAAAATTTAGGGACTGTTCACAGCAAGATCTTTATTAACTAGGGAATGTTTTTAGATCATACTTTAGGTTTTCTATATTGCCACTTCACACCGACCGTACTTTGAAGTTGCCTCAGCTTAAACCGCCTAGAAGCATGGTGATGATCTGATCAAATTTGTGTTTGGCCTCCCATCCCAGTACTCGCTTTGCCTTGGCGGGGTTTCCACAGATGTATTCAATATCGGAGGGGCGAAACAGAGAGGGGTCTGTCTGTACGTGATCCTTCCAGTCGAGACCTAGTTTCTTAAATGTGAGCTCAACAAAATCCTGAATGGAATGAGACTCGCCAGTGGCAATTACATAATCATCGGGAATTTCTTGTTGTAGCATTAACCACATGGCCTCAACATAGTCGGGGGCCCATCCCCAATCTCGATAGAAATCAATTTTGCCAAGGTTAAGAGTCTCCTTAGAACCATTGGCAATTCTCAAGGCAGTCGAGACGATTTTGCTGGTGACGAAACGCTCCGGTCGTAGTGGAGACTCATGGTTAAAGAGGATGCCCGTGGACGCATGGAGACCATATGCCTCCCTATAATTAGCCACGGCGTAGTGAGAGGCTGCCTTCGCGGTAGCATAAGGACTACGCGGATGGTAGCGAACATGTTCATCTGCAGGTGTCTTGGTGTTCCCGAAGACTTCACTTGAGCCTGCATTATAGAACTTCACTTTCTTCTTCAAGAGACGGATGCACTCTAGAAGATTCATCGTGCCAGTGAGGATGCTATCAAATGTCTCCATGGGGTAAGTGAAGGACTTGCCCACAGATGTTTGGCCCGCAAGATTATAGATTTCGTCAGCATCAGACCTTTGGAGTGAGGTCAGCACGCTTCGAAAATCCGAGGCTACCATCGACTCTAGTTTTATCTGCTCCTTGATGCCTAATCTTTTCAGATTACTGAAGTTACCTACTTCGTGGTCTCGTGAGGTGCCGTGAACCTCGTACCCTTTTTCAAGGAGCAACTTGGCAAGATATGCTCCATCTTGACCGGAGACCCCAATAATCAGTGCTTTGAGTGGTGTCATTTTATTCTGCCAAGGTTATTTTTAAAAATTTCTAATAAAGTTCCTAATTTGTCCTCGTGTTCTTGTCCATCCCCATCCTGAAAAGCGCGAGACTTAGTCAAAGGACGAGGGAGGGCGCTGAAAGCGCCGTAGATAGAAGATAGGATATAGGATATAGGATATGGGATGGAAGACGAGGGACTGAGGGCGCAGAAGATAGGATATAGGATACAGGAGATAGAAAAAGAGAGATGGGAAAAGAGGGGAAGACGAGGGTCGAGAGACGAAGGTCGAGGGAGGCGCTGAAAGCGCCGAAGATAGAAGATGGGAACCAAGCCGTGACCGGCGCGGTAGACTACCGAAGGTAGCCCTGAGTGGAAACGAGGGGCGGCACCGCTTTGCTTGCGCAAAGTGCCGTCAAATGGAATCGCCAAAGGCGGAGCTGGGCGAGAAGATAGAATATAGGATATAGAAGATGGGAGGAGAGGCATTTCTGTTTGTGCGTGAACAGTGATCATTACAAAAAGTAGAGTGTGAAGATGTCACTGATAACGAAGATCTGGCTGATCATGCTGCCACTCATTCTGTGTGCGGTTTTCTTCCTAGATCGTGATCTGAGTGCCTACCTCTTCCAGAATAGCGTCCCGAAGAATCTCATGTTCT
>Ga0007813_1000427_pt1 | contig 15053 bp, 16 predicted proteins | sample CryBogCBE29Jun09_FD_71194 | JGI IMG/M metagenome (GOLD analysis project Ga0007813, IMG submission 71194) | Freshwater microbial communities from Crystal Bog, Wisconsin, USA - CBE29Jun09 | ecosystem: Environmental > Aquatic > Freshwater > Lake | place: Crystal Bog, Wisconsin, USA | collected... | reverse complement strand
AGACGGTGGCTGGGACGCCATCATCGCCGGCTGTGAGGCCATTGGTACCAAGGTGATGGAGCACATCGAGAACTACGGCCACGGCATCGAGGAGCGCTTGACCGGCGCCCACGAGACCGCTCGCTACGACAAGTTCTCCTACGGCACCTCAGACCGTGGCGCCTCCATCCGTATTCCGTGGAAGGTCGCCATCGACAAGAAGGGCTGGCTCGAGGACCGTCGTCCGAACGCCAACATGGACCCCTACACCGTGACGCGCCTCCTCGTGGAGACCGTCTGCGGCGCAGCGTCGAAGTAGTTGGGTCGCCGAGGAATCGGCTTCTGGCAACATGTGGTGAGGAGGCCGCCCTTCGGGGCGGCTTCTTCGCATTGAGAGAGGTGCACTGTGCAACAGAACGACTACGTGCTGCGGACCGTTGAAGAACGCGGGATTGGGTTCATCCAGCTCTGGTTCACCGACGTGCTCGGAACGCCCAAGGCGTTCCACATCACCCCGCAAGAGCTCGAGGGGGCGCTCGAGGAGGGGATGACCTTCGACGGTTCTGCCATCGACGGCTTCTCCCGTGTCCAAGAGGCCGACGTGCTGGCTCGACCCGACGCCTCGACGTTCCAGATCCTCCCCTACGTCGGGAGCGGGGCTGAGATTGCACGGGTGGTCTGCGACATCTCCAACTTGGATGGCAGCCCCTTCGAGGGGTGTCCACGCCACACGCTCCGTCGGGTTGCGGGTCACGCCAAGGAGAAGGGCTACACCTTCTACGTCGCCCCAGAGATCGAGTACTTCTACTTCGCCAACCTCGATCCATCCACCCCACCGGTGCCGCTCGATCGTGGTGGCTACTTCGACCTCTCGCCGGGTGACCGTGCCTCTGACCTCCGTCGGCGATCGGTGCAGGTCTTAGAGGAGATGGGGATCCCCGTCGAGCACTCCCAACACGAAGACGCCCCGAGCCAGCACGAGGTCGACCTCCGCTACACCGACGTATTGACCATGGCGGACACGGTGATGACGGCGCGACTGGTCTTGAAGGCGCTGGCCACCCAGGCCGGCCTCGTGGCCTCGTTCATGCCCAAGCCGCTGGCCAACGTCCAAGGTTCGGGCATGCACACCCACTGCTCACTGTGGACGGGAGAGGAGAACGCGTTCGCTGATCCAAGCGATGAGGCTGGGCTCTCAGCAACCGGTCGAGCCTTCATCGCCGGCCTGTTGACCCACGCTCCAGAACTCACGGCCGTGACGAACCAGTGGGTGAACTCCTACAAGCGCTTGGTGCCAGGCCACGAAGCGCCGGTGTCGATTGGGTGGGCTCGAGCGAACCGCGGAGCCCTCGTTCGGGTTCCGGTTGTCAAAGCCGGCAAACTGCAGTCCACGCGCCTCGAGTACCGGGCGCCAGACTCAGCGTGTAACCCCTACCTCTCCTTCGCCATGATCCTCGCTGCGGGCCTCAAGGGCATCGAAGCGGGCTACGAACTCGATCCCGAGATGGTGGGCGCGAGCGGTGCTCGCGGACCTCTTCCCTCGAACCTCAACGATGCGGTTGACGCCCTCGAAGCATCAGCGTTGGCCCATGAGACGCTCGGCACCCACGTCGTTGAGTGGTTCGTCCGCAACAAGCGGGCCGAGTGGGGCGCGTACAAGTCCGAGATCACCCAGTTCGAGCTCGACCGCTACCTCCCCGTCCTCTAGGCCCATGGCTCAGCACCCGATCCTCTGCGTCCCAGAGACGCTCGACCCGAGCCTCCTCCTCGCGCTGTCACAAGCCGGATACCGCTTAGCGCAATGCGCCCCCGATGCCATCAGCGATGCACCGAGTGAGCTCCTCGCCGCACTCGTCAGTGCGAGAGCGGGGCTCAGCGACGCGCTCGAGGCCTGTCGAGCGATCCGGTCTCGAGGTGCAGGGTCGGTGCCGATTCTCCTGCTCGTCAACCAAGTTGACGTCGCGCACCTCGCCGATCTCAATGACCTCATCGACGACTTCGCCATTCTCCCGAGCAGCGGTGCAGAACTCCTCGTTCGACTGCGTCGTGCCACGGGCGGTCAAGATGCCAGCGGCGACTCCACCATCGTGAGCTACGGCCCGCTCAAGATCAACACCGAGACCTACCAAGCCGTCATCGCCGATCGCACGCTGGACCTCACCTACATGGAGTACGAGCTGCTGACGTTCTTGGCGTCGAACCCAACCAAGGTGTTCACCCGAGAGACCCTGCTGTCACGGGTGTGGGGGTATGAGTACTACGGCGGCGCGAGGACGGTCGACGTCCACATTCGCCGCCTCCGCGCCAAACTCGGCGAAGAGCACGCGTCCCTCATTGAAACGGTTCGGTCCGTTGGCTACCGCCTCGGGCAGCCGAGTTGGGGCGAGCGGACCCTCTAGCCGAGCAGGGCCTTGACGGCCACGATGCCGAGGGCCATGGCGGCACCAACGCCTGCCTGACCGAGGAGGGGCCACCTGCGGAGACCAATGGCGAGGCCGGCGACCACCTCGTAGGCGATGAGGGAGAGGGCGACGACCCAGAGTCCGAGGTCGAGGGCAATCCTCGGCGTCGCACCAACCAGTCCGGCCACGCTCACGGTGAGGATCGGCAGGAGCGCACCTTGCACGACGCCAATCTCACGCCGGAGGTCCCGACGGAAGCTCTGGAGCGAGAGCGCGACGTGGTCACGGAGGCGACGAGAGATGCCAGCGGCGTAGGAGTGGGCCGTCCAGTACATGACGACGATCACGCAGATGCCGAGCACACTTCGCCAAATGGCGTCAGCGTGGCGTGATTCGGCTGCCATGACGGCACCGCAGGTCAACATGCCGTAGACCGCTCCACCGGGATCCTCGGAGTTGGTGAGCATCCGAAGCACTGGACCGAGGATCGGGCCAGCGTGATCCGCCGGGTGCTTCTCGCTCACGACGACAGAGGGGCGTAGGCCCAGACCTCAACTTCAGCGGTCGCACCCATGGGGAGTGCGGCAACCGCCACGGCCGATCGCGTCGGCCGGTGTGCGCCGAACGCCTGGGTCCAGACATCGTTGGCCGCGGCGAAATCGGCCATGTCGGTCAAGAACAAGGTGGCCTTGACCACTTGGTCGAGTCGCACGCCCTCGGTTCCCAAGACGGCCTCGACGTTGCGGAGGGCTTGGGCGAGTTGGGCTGCCGTGCCACCCTCGACGAGCCCTCGGCTGCCGTCAGGCTTGTCCTCGAGACCGAGTTGCCCAGAGGTCACCACGAGGTCTCCCGCCCGGAGGATGGGCGAGTAGGGACCAATGGGTGCGCTCATGGGATGGAACAGACGAGTGCTGCGGTGTCGATCAGGAGAACGACGAACCGCAACCGCAGGTGCGGCTGGCGTTGGGGTTCGAGATGTGGAACCCAGCGTCGTTCAGTCCGTCGCTGTAGTCGAGCTCGGAACCGGTGAGCATCTCTGCACTCTGGGCGTCAACGACCACGCGGACGTCACCGTAGGTCTTCACGACGTCGTCAGCGGCGACTTCGGAGTCGAAGAACATCTCATAGCTGAATCCCGAGCAGCCACCGGGCTTGACGGCCACGCGGAGGGCCAAGACTTCGTCACCCGTCTCTTGGGCGAGGAGCTCTGCGACCTTGGCGACGGCCTTGTCGGTGAGGACGACCGGGTCCTGCTTCTTTCCAATGGAAACGGTGCTGGCGAGCGACATGATGACCTCCACGTGAGTGCCGATAGGCGACACCGCCATCCTACTTGGATGAGCGCCGACAGTGACCGTCGTCCCCGGTACGCTCCGGCCATGGCTGAACTGCGTCCCGAGGAGATCACCACGCACCTGCGTGCCGTGATGGATCCAGAGCTCGGCGACAACATCGTCGATCTCGGGATGGTCGGCGACATCACCATTGCCGACGGCCACGTCACTATTTCGGTGGCGCTCACCATTGCCGGGTGTCCAATGCGAGCCCAGATCGAGCGAGAGGTCTCCCGCCGCATTGGCGTGCTGGACGGCGTGCAGTCGGTGAAGGTGGAGACCACCATCATGAACGCCGACCAGAAGGCAGCGGTGATGGCTCGGGCCAGAGCCGTCGCCAAGGACCGAGCCACTGACACCATGTCGGCGACAACGAGAATCTTGGCCATTGGCTCCGGCAAGGGTGGCGTCGGCAAGTCCTCGGTGACCACCAACCTTGCTGTCGCCTTGGCTCGTCGGGGGCTGTCGGTCGGCATTTTGGACGCCGACATCTGGGGGTTCTCCATCCCACGGATGACCGGGACCACCGGACCGGTTGAAGCCAAGGGCGGCAAGATGCAGCCCATCGTGACGCCCTGTGGCGCCGGTGAGCTGCGCATCCTCTCCATGGGGTTCTTGGCCGATGAAGATCGCGCCATCATGTGGCGCGGCCTCGTCCTCAACCGGGCCGTGCAGCAGTTCGTGGAGGACGCCGCCTGGGGCGACCTCGACTACCTCCTCGTCGATCTGCCTCCCGGAACCGGTGACGTCGCCATGGGTCTCGTGAAGGTGCTGCCGAGAGCGGAGATGCTCGTCGTGACGACGCCACCACTCGCTGCGCAGCAGGTTGCCCACCGAGCGGCGGACATGGCGACCCGGGGCTATCTCCCGGTGATTGGCGTGATTGAGAACATGTCGAGCTTCACCTGCGACCACGGCACGAGCTACGCCCTCTTCGGCTCGGGCGGCGGCGCCCGTCTCGCCGAACAGATTGGCGTGCCGCTCCTCGCCGAACTCCCCCTCGATCCGGGAATGCCGGTTGGCGGCGATGCTGGAACACCCGTTGCCCTCGGCGACACGTCCATTGCGAAGGCCTTCGCAGCGCTTGCCGAGCGCATCGCCACCGAGATCGCGCCACCCCTCAAAATGGACGGGTGCTCTGCTCGCCTCCTCGACGCCATCGAGCAGGCGGTTGCTGAGGTTCCTTAGGCGTTCGCGTCGGGTTCAGGGTTGGCGTGGTGCGAGACCGCCTTGGCCATCTCGTTGAAGTTCCCGCCACCACCAGAGAAGTGCTTGGGGACGGCTTCGTCGTAGCCATCGTCTCCAGGGACGAGGATCTGCACGCCACGATCGGTCACCGAGATTCTCGGGAGAATCGCCGGGACCGATCCTGCGGCTGCAGCAGCTTCGAGGACATCGGCACTCCGTTCGAACCGTGCGAGATCTTGGAGGTTGCGAATGGTGGGGAGCACCATTTCAATCTCCTCCCGGCGGTGGGCCGCGAGCGCCTCGGCAGGGGTGATCCAGATGTCAGCAATGGTCTCGGACTGGTCGTTCGCTGGGGTCTGGCCATCGGGCGCCTTGGCCACGAAGAACCGGGTGTCGTAGCGGCGCGGCGCCCCTTCAGGAGTGATCCAGTGGGCGAAGTAGTGCACGCCAGCCACGTCGAGGTGGAGGTCTTCTTCCTCGGCGATTGCAGCGAAACTGGTCGATCGATCGTTGAGCGCTTGGCGGTGCGCTGCGTACCGTTCGGCGTCGGCCGGACCATCCAAACTCAGCATCGTGCCGATCGCGTCTCGGGCGAGGAGAATGCCGGCTTCTTCGAAGCACTCGCGGAGCACGGCGACCCAGTAGGCGAGACCACCTGTGGGGAGGCCGAGGATCGCCGAGGCGTCGGCGTCGCTGCGACCGAGGCTCCGCCGCTCGATGGCGGGTCCGGCGTCACTCGGGTCCACTGCACCGCCGGGAAAGACGAAGGCACCACCGACGAAATCGGAGTTGAGGTTGCGGCGCACCATGAGGACTTGGAGGCCGAACTCCACGTGGTCTCGGAGCAACATGACCGTTGCCGCCGGTCGGAGGGCGATTGGAGCGGAGTCCGCAGATCCTCGTTCAGCCATGGTCGAAGGCTACAGGCACGCCACCGGCGAAGGAGGAGGTGGTCCTAGCATGGGAGGACCCATGACCACCACCGCACCGAGTCCGCAGACCTCGCGTCCTTACCGTCGGCCCTGGCCGACCTTGTTGTCGTGGGCCATTGTCATGCTGGTCGGGCTGATGATCCTCGCGCTCATCATCGTCAAGATCTTCCAAGTGACCCCCAAAGTGGGGTCCGTGCCGTACTACAAGGCAGCTCCCGATATCGCGCAGATGGCGAGCGTTGTGCCTCCAGCGACCTTCACCGCCGTCAGCGCTGATCCCATTCCTTCTCAGTTCCGGTTGTTCTCGATTTCCGGTCCAGCCCTGACCGCAACGACGAGTTCGGGTCGCCGAGTGCCGAAGGTCCTCGTGGTCATGTCTGAGAACTGCACGGGATGCGCGGCGGAGCGCTGGGCGCTCCTCGCTGCCCTCGGACGCTTCGGCACCTTCACCAACCTCGGCTACACGACCTCGTCGGCAACCGTTGCCCCGCCGAGCTTGCCGAGCTTCAGCTTCCGTGAGGTCCACTACCACTCTCGCTACCTGGTGCTGCGAGCTGTTGAACTGCAGGGCAGCTTCCGAGAGGGCAATGGTCGCTACCCGGTCACAGGTCACCTGACTCGGGCGGAACAGCGAATCCTCGTCGCCCATGACCAGTACTCGCCGTCGCCGGTGGTGGCCCAAGCTCCAGGCATCGCGAGGGTGCCGGTCCTGCCCTTCGTCGATCTCGGTGGCCGTATGGCCGTCGTTGGGAGCCAGGTTGCGCCGTCGATGTTCCTCGGCGCCAAGCGAATGGCGATTGCCAGTGGACTGAGTGACCCGACTGCGCCCATCACAGTGGCCATCATCTCGGCAGCGAATGAGATTGTCAGGTCGCTCTGTCACCTGACGGGTGGCCAGCCGGCGACCGTGTGCCGATGAGAGGATGACGACGCGATGACTTCGAACAGCTTGCGTGAACGGTTCCCTGTGGCGACCTGGGTGGTTGCGACCACGTTCATCCTCTCCCTCGTCGGGATTGGGATCTCGATCTACCTGACGATCGTGCACTACAACGCCGCCGTGCACATCAGTTGCCCCAACACCGGCATCATCAACTGTGCTGACGTGATCTCCGGCCCCTACAGCTCGGCCTTTGGGATCCCCTTCGCTGTCCTCGGACTCCTGTTCTGGACGGGGATGGCGGTGCTGTGCAGTCCGTGGGCCTGGGCTCGACCAGAACTCTTCGTGCACCAGGTTCGCCTCTTCGGATCGGTGACCGGCGTGCTCTTCGTGGGATACCTCGTCTGGATTGAGTTCGGCATCAAGCACCACATCTGTCTGTGGTGCACCTCCATCCACGTCCTCGCCTTCGTGCTGTTCTCCCTCCTCATCACCAACCGTGTGGCGGTCCTCGACGACGCGTCGCAGTGAGATCATGAGGCAGCCTCGCTCTGGCGTCCTCGCCGGGCGTTGTCGCCCGAGGAATCACGGACTGGGTGTGGTGGCACTGCTGCTCAGCGCAGGGTTCCTCGCGTCCTGCACGTCGGGAGCGACGTCGGGAGACGTTGCTTCGAAGCCGACGAACCCGAGCCGCAACCAAGCCTTTGCTCCCGATCCCCATGAGTCGGGTCCATGTACCACGACGTCCAATGGGGCCGGTCGGTGTGCGAGTCCGTGTTGGTTCGTGAGCTCGACAGGGGTGGTGAGCGAAGCACCAGATACTCGTCGACCGGCGTGTGATGCAGTGGTCCTGCGCTCCATTGATGCCGCCCGACGCCGTGAAGGGGTTCGTCCGATGGTCCTGCCGTCAAACTTCCAACGGTTAACGACCGCCGAGCAACTCTTCGTCGTCATCGACCTCGAGCGCGTCGACCGTGGCCTGGCGCCCTACCTCGGCCTCACCGCGAACTTAGATGCCGTCGCGCGTCGAGGCGCTGCAGGTAACCGCGACCCAGCGGGCACCGGTGCGATGGCAGTTGGTCCCGATGGTGCGGGAACCATATGGGCAGAGGACTACTCGGTGCTCATGGCGGACTTCGGGTGGATGGAGAACGATGGGTGGCAAGGCTCGCTTCGAGCGACAACCAACGTGTCCTGTCGGTCCCCGCACGGCCAGGGCTGTTGGGGTCACCGCGACATCATTCTGGCGGTCGACACCCGCCACGGTCGCAACTGTCAGAGCTGTGTGGTCGGCGCCGCCTACGCCACCATTCCTGGAGTCGGCCGCGACGCTGCACCGTCTGGCTCTTACGCAGCAGTGATCGCCCAACCGGCGCCAGGAGTTCACCCGAGGCTCGTCTTCTCGTGGGCCCGAGAGGTCGTGCCCTTCCTGGTCTCGTCGAAGCGCTAGTCGAGTTTGCGCATGCGCTTGTTGCGCTGATCGAGCAGGACACGCCGCTCGACCTCGCTCTTGCCGCCCCAGATGCCGTAGGTCTCCCCAATGCTGAGTGCGTGCTCGAGGCATTCCTCAATGACGGGACACTCGGCGCAGATCGACTTCGCGTCGGCTTCTCGACGAGCCCGCTCCTCCCGTCGCTCCACCGTGTTCGGTGGGTAGAACAGGTCGGCGTGTGGTCCCTTGCAGGCAGCAAAACGCTGCCAAGAGTCTGCGATGTACTGCATCGTCACCCCCCAGTGACTCGTGATGAGCGACACAGTAGCGATGGCAAGTGTCCCTCACAAGTGAAGACTTCTTCACCTGTTCGCCGAGGATCCATGCCTCCGATCGTGCGACGTCGGACCATTCACCACAATCGTCTGGCTGAGCTCGATCACGAGTGGTCGGGCCCTCGTCAACGAAGGCTGGATGACGCTCATCGTCATGGTGCTCATCGTCGCCCTCGGAGCGGTCTCCGAAGCGATCCCTCGACCAGATCGCAGGGTGGCTGACCATGTGGAGGAGGAGCCGAGTCGTTCGGAAGCCTGACCCCGGTAGCCTGCGCCTATGGCCGATGTACGCAACCTGCTCACGTCAGGACTCGCCCTCCTCGTCGTTGGGAAGGGTGGTGTGGGCAAGACCACAGTCGCAGCAGCCCTCGCTCGAGCAGCAGCAAGGGAGGGCAGCCGAGTTCTCCTGGTTGAACTCGACGGCAAGCCCGCCATCCCACGGCTCTTCGGGAGTGACACGCTCCTCAGCTACACCCCCATCACGGTTGACCTCGGAGACGACGTCTCTGGTTCGGTGACGCTCCGGCGCCTCACGCCGAACGATGCCTTGACCGAGTACTTGGCCGACCACGGCTTCGGTCCACTGGCTCGCAGACTCACGTCCTCAGGCCTGCTCGAGATGTTGGCGACGGCTATTCCCGGCCTCGGGGAGACCCTCGTCATGGGGAAACTGAAGTCCCTCCAGGCCTCTGGTACCTACGACCTCGTCGTCATCGACGCTCCAGCGACTGGCCACGCCCGGACGCTCCTCACCTCAGCAGCCGGGATCATCGAGGCGGCGCGCAGTGGCCCGATCCGCACCCAAGCTGATGAAGTCGCTGCGTTCCTCGGCGACCCCACACGCTGTCGAGTCCTGCTCGTGACCTTGCCCGAAGAACTCCCTGTCACCGAGGCCATCGATGCAGCGTTCGCGGTCGAAGACGAAGCCGGGGTCGCCCTCGGACCGGTGATCGTCAACGCCATGGTGGTTCCTGACCCCGCGTGGTCGGTCTCGCCGAAGGCCGCGGCCAAGGCGGCCAAGGTCACACTGACCGCACCGCAGCTGGCCACATTGACCGCAGCGTGTTCTGCCCTCGTCGCCCGCCACGAGGAGGCAGAGGCCCAGCGGGCACGGTTGGCCGCAGAGCTCCCGCTCCCACAGCTCCTCCTGCCGGAGTTGACCGCGGCAGCGATTGATGATCGAGGGGTCGCCATCTTGGCTGCCGCGCTCACCGAGGCCCTCGCCGCGTCCGAAGAGGTCGGCTCGTGACCAGTGTGCTCGGCGCGCTGGACGGCGCCACCGTCGTGGTGTGCTGTGGACCTGGGGGTGTGGGGAAGACCACCGTATCGGCTGCGCTGGCCCTGGCCCTGGCCGAGGGTGGGCAACGAGTGTGCGTGTTGACGGTCGACCCAGCCCGCCGATTGGCCGACGTCTTGGGGCTCAGTGGTCCAACCGATGAACCCTCCGTCGTTCCTGGCGTCGCTGACGGCCGCCTCTCGGCCTTGATGCTCAACGCTGCGTCGACCTTCGACCGCCTCGTCGCCCGCTACGCCACCACCCCGGCCCAAGCCGAAGCCATCTTGGCCAATCGCATCTACCAAGCGATGGCTGCGTCGCTCGGTGGGACGCAGGAGTACATGGCGATGGAGCGCCTCTACGAGCTCTCGAGCAGCGGGGACTACGACGTGGTGGTGGTCGACACCCCGCCAACGAGAAACGCCCTCTCTCTGCTCGATGCCCCACGGCGGCTCACCGCCCTCTTCGAGCACCGGCTGTTCCGGGCTCTCCTTATGCCAACCCGCACCTACTTGAAGGTCGTCTCCATCGCCACTCGGCGGGTCTTGTCCACCATCTCCGCTGCCGCTGGAGCAGAACTGGTGGCCGACGCGGTGGATTTCCTCCAGGCCTTCACCGGCATGGAGGAGGGGTTCACCGAGCGAGCCAACGCCATGGGCGCGCTCCTGGCCGATGACCACACCGCCTACGTCATCGTCACCGCTCCACGCGCTGATGCCGTTGAGGAGGCTCGATTCTTCGCTGGCCAGTTGACCGGAGCAGGTCGTCGGGTCAACGCCGTGCTCATCAATCGACTCCACGACGACCTCGGCGGTCCACTCGACCCTGACCTCGCAGGGTCGGACCCCACGCTCGGCGCCCAGATCGCAGCGGCGAACCGACTCCACGATGGAGCCGTTGCCGAACGGGCCCTGATGCACGGCGTGCTGAGCGACCTCGATGCCGGCGTGGTCGTGGCACTGCCCATGCTGGCAAAGCCCGCTGGTGACCTTTCAGCGCTGGCGACCCTCGGCGAGTGCCTGTGTTCTGAGGCATGAGGGGCACGCAGAGTAGGCTAAAGCCGTGTCCCTGATCATCGTTGTGTCAGACAGTGCAGCGCTCCGCCAAGAGGTCATTGCGACCATCGCTCGACCGGAGTATGAGATCCTCGAAGCCTCAAGTGGCCAGGTTGCCCTCGACCTCGCCCACGCCCACGAGGTGGACCTCGTGATCTCGGACCTGCAGATGTCGAACATGGGTGGCATGGCAGTGACCTTGGAGCTCCGCCTCGAGGCCTCCTACGACAACCTCGCTCCCGTGCCGGTGTTGCTGCTCCTCGACCGCCGAGCTGATGTGCTGCTGGCGCGCCGGTCCGGTGCTGAAGGATTCGTCATCAAGCCCATCGACCCGCTGCGCCTTCGTCGAGCGACGGCAGCACTGCTCGAGGGTGGCCGCTACGAGGACTCCTCGCAGCAGCCAACCGCCCTACCCGCCGACCTGGTGCGTGGCGCGTGAGTGAACCCCCACCTGGGGAACACGCCAATCGGCAAGAGAAGCGGTCGCCGTGGTTCGCGCGGCGACGAAGTATCGATGCGCACGGCGAGGACACCTCTCCTGCTGGTGAGCAAGAACGGCAGATTCTCCAGCGACTCTCGCAACTGAAAGTCCTCGAGGTCCGGGAGGTGATGACCCCTCGACTCGACGTGACCGCATTGTCGGTTCCCGTCGAGGCTGATGCCGTGGCCCAAGCGGTTCGAGAGACGGGGCACAGCTGCTTCCCCGTCGTTGGCGACGAACTCGATGACCTCGTCGGCGTGCTCTACGTCACCGACCTCTTCCGCACTGGAAGATCGGGCGACCAGCCGACGAGTCTCGAAATCTCCAAGCGCATCCGTGAGCCGCACTTGCTCTTCGAATCGCTGACGGTGCTCGAGGCCTTGGCGGATCTCCGAGCGGCACATCGGGCCTTCGCGGTCGTCGTCGATGAGTTCGGCGGCGTGGCCGGGGTCTTGACCATCAAAGATCTCTTAGAACCCCTCGTTGGCGACTTGGTGGATGAGTTCGACGCCGAAGAAGAGCCAGCGGTCGTCCGCGTCGATCGAACGCGATGGTTAGTCGATGGCCGGGCCAGCCTCGACGACGTGCGAGCCCTTGGGGTCACCATTCCTGACGGTGAGTACGTGACCTTTGGAGGATTCGTGCTCGATCGCCTCGGCCGGATTCCCGACGAAGGCGAGACGGTCGAATTCGATGGACTGTGGATCAAGGTGGCCGAGATGGACCGCCGCCGGATTGCCAAGGTGCTGCTGCGAGGTCCAGTCCCCGACCAACCCGCCGTTGCACCGACCGACGACTGAGCGAGGCAGCGCCCCTCACCTGTGGCGATAGGATGACACCCTGTCGTCAGGTACTCCTGACTTCGGGCTGTAGCGCAGCTTGGTAGCGCGCCTCGTTCGGGACGAGGAGGTCGCTGGTTCGAATCCAGTCAGCCCGACCACGTCGTCGCTCTAGGCCGATCGCTCGCGTTCCAACCGGCGCACGACGGCCCGGCCTGCTCGCCTGCCTGATGCCAGAGCACCCTGAATGGAGGCCGTTGCACGGTAGTCGCCGGCCAGAATGCATCCGTCCACGCTGAGGGGTGGTTGGAGGTCGAGCGGCGCCACCATGGCTGGCAGTGCGTGCTCGACGAGCGAGGTGGTGACGAGATCGACCTCGCCCACTCGGCAGCCCACCAGTGCAGCCACGCGCTGACGGACCTGGTGTTCGGTCTCGAGTGAAGGGTGGAGCCCGGGTGTCGACGACGCCACGAGACCCCGTCCAGGAGGAGCGTAGGAGGGGGCGGCCCCCGACATGGCTGCCACATTGGTGATGGGACTCGGGCTCACGTCCAGCCACAGCGGGCCGGTCTCGACTGGGTGCGCCGTGGCGTGCCACCAGGTCGTCACCGATCGCATGGCTGGCGCCACGATGCCGGGCAAGAGCGTTGCCGCTCCTGGTCCATCGACGGCGAGGACCACGATGCCCGCAGTGATCGAACCGTCGCTCGTCGCCACGGTCGTGGGCGTCACCTCCTCGACGCTGGTGTCGAGGCGGACCTCGATGCTGCCCAAGCGATGAGCCATTGCTGCGGGGAGCGCACCCATGCCGTTCGCCGGCACGGCGGGGGTTCCTCGGAGCATTGATCGCAGGACGAGTTCGACGAACCGAGACGAGGTCTCGAGGTCGGGATCGAGGGTGACCCCAGCGAGGAAGGGGCCGACCAGTCGGTCGAGCAGCGGTCCACTGATGCCTCGAGCGGCGAACTGCTCGGCAATGGTTCGGTCGCTGTGGACCTGTGGGTTCAAGGTGAGCGCCACGCTGGCGAGGTAGGTGGCCAGGCGGAGTTGCTCGCGTCGAGTTCCCGGGAGCCCGCGGAGGGTGGCGATGGTCGAGAAGGGATTCCGCCTCGGATCGAGCAGTTCCGTCGTGGTTGAGGTCCGTGCGATGCGGACGCCGGCGGGGAGGGCCCGCAACTTGAGCGCCTTCAGGTCGACGACGTTCGGGAGTGCGGGGTAGGCAGGATTGAGGAGCTGAAACCCGCGATCGATGGTGAAGCCGTCGACCTTGTCGGTGGCCACTCGCCCGCCGACCCGGTCGGCACGGTCGAGCACGACGACTTCGTAGCCGCGACCATCGAGCATCTGGGCGCAGGCGAGTCCGGCGAGTCCAGCGCCGACGATCACGACATCAACGTGTTCCATCGTGGGTCCTCTCGTCCTCCGTGGTCCGGAGTGGAGGTTAGATGGCGATGAGTGGCGCGGCCGCGGCCTCGCGCTCGTCGAGGAACGACCACCAAGCGGCAGCAGAAGCCTCAACGCCAGCCAGCGCCTCGGCGAGGTCGTCGGCGTCCAGGTGCGCCAGCGCCTCAACGACCCAGTTGCCGTGCTCGACTTCCAAGGAGGCGTGCACGTCCCAGAAGGCGGTGCCGTGGTCGTCGACGCCGTAGTTGGTGCGCAGGCCATCAGCCTTGGAGGTCGCCACCTCGGCGGCTTGGACTTCATAGGCGGCGAGCACGCCGAGGCCGAAGGCGCCGCTGCGCTCGGCAGCGGTTGCGTAGGTGTTGATGAGGTGTGCCGTGGCGGGCGTGGGCTCGACGAGGTCGGCACCGAGCGCGGCGGCGAATTGGTCGAAGAGGTCGAGGTGCGGTGCAGGGTTCGACAGTTCGTCGTCGAGGTTGGCCTGCACGAGAACCTTGGCGGGGCCGTTGAGGTCGGCAATGATGGCACCGAGCGCGGTTGGCAGCGTGGCCTCAACCGAGCGGTACTGGCCGGCGTAGGCGGTCAGTTCTTCGCGGGTGAGGGTGCCAGCAGTCCACCGTTGGTAGAAGGGGTGGCTGAGCAGGAGGCGGTCGGCGAGGACAGCGTCGATGGCGGCGGTGAGTGCAGTGTTCTGGTCCATGGTGGAACAGTAGTGGCTCACGAGAAGTTCGTCCATGACGATTGCTCGCCCGGTGGGGCGGAGTACGATTCGGCGACTCCTGTCGATGAGGTAGCTCCCCGTGACGAACCACACCAGCGCAGTTCGACGATCCATGGTGCTCATCGTTCTGGCCCTCGTCATCGGTGCCGTACCGGCACTCACCGTTCGGGCATCGGCAGACGTGACGCCGCTCGCCCAGGCCCAGGCCAAGATCAAGCACGTCATCTTCATCACCCAGGAGAACCGCTCCTTCGACAACTACTTCGGCACCTACCCCGGTGCCGATGGGATCCCCATGGTGAATGGGGTGCCGACCGTGTGCGTGCCCGACCCGCTGCACCGAACCTGCATCAAGCCCTTCAAGTCGACGCGAGATGTCTCGGTCGGTGGTCCCCACGGCGCCCTCGACGCCGCGGCAGATATCGATCGCGGGAAGATGGATGGTTTCATCAAGCAAGCCGAGATCTCGCTCCTGTGCACGAATCCGGCGCCGCGGTGTAACGGCGAAGCCCTCGTCGACAGCATGGCCTACTACGACGGCAAATCGATCCCGAACTACTGGAAGTACGCGACCTACGAAGTGCTCGCCGACCACTTCTTCGAACCGATCGACTCGTGGTCCCTGCCGTCGCACCTGTGGCAGCTGTCGGCATGGTCGGCGCTGTGCACCTCGTCATCGGACCCGTTCAGTTGCAAGAACGACATCGCCCTCGGTAACTCATTCACGTCGGATCTGCCGAGGAACCACAACTTCGCGTGGACTGACATCACCTACCTGCTCTACAAGCACTCGGTGTCGTGGAAGTACTACGTCGTCCCCGGGTATCAGCCCGACTGCGAGAACTCCCACGCCATGAG
>Ga0007813_1000424_pt1 | contig 15084 bp, 12 predicted proteins | sample CryBogCBE29Jun09_FD_71194 | JGI IMG/M metagenome (GOLD analysis project Ga0007813, IMG submission 71194) | Freshwater microbial communities from Crystal Bog, Wisconsin, USA - CBE29Jun09 | ecosystem: Environmental > Aquatic > Freshwater > Lake | place: Crystal Bog, Wisconsin, USA | collected... | reverse complement strand
GAACGGCTTTCACAACCATACTCTGGGTAGCCGCGTTGGTGACGGCGGCGAATTCGGCCGATGACTTTGCAGCACTGTCAAGCAGGGCCACCCCACCCGCAACTAGCGGCGTAGCGAAGCTGGTACCTGCGATAAGGTAACCGGAAGCTGACACATTTGATCCGACCACGGTCATATTTGTCGGCATGAAGATCGACGTCCCGGGAGCCACCATATCGACTCCGGGGCGGGTGGAGACTCCGTTGTTATAAGCTAAGGTATTGGTCCCGTCGTACCAGGCCGTAGGTTGAGGGCCCCGGGAGGAAAAGGAGGCTGTCACATTGTAGTTGGTTGGGCCATCCAAGGCACCCACCGAGATCGTGTTATATCCGGAGGCAGGACCTCCTACCGTCCCATTGCTGGGCCCTTCGTTTCCAGCGGCCGCCACCATTGTTGTATTGGGATTGCTCACGGCCAGGGAATCAAGCAATCCGCTCAGCAACCCCACCCCGGCGTTGTCGGTCGAGTCACCGATACTTGTGGAGAGGACATCACCATGTGAAGCCGCATAGATATAGGAGGCCAGGGAGTTCGTGCTTGAAGATCCATCCGTATTGATACTGAAGGACCCATCCGAATTGGTAGCAGTGGCGAGTGCTGAAGATCCAAGTTTTGCTCCGTAAGCAATCCCTGTGTTGAGGTAGTATCCTGATCCCGTGTTCCCTCCCAGAAGGGCAGCGCAGAATGTGGCGTGCTCGCCGGGCGCGATGATCACCCCAGGAGGACGATAAATAATGGCTAAATTAGTAAGGCACTCGGCTTGATAAAGGTTCGTACCTACCAACTGTGCATCCACAACCCATGCGGTGACGTTCTGACCAGACACGCCGTTGCTGTAGAATGTTGTGGCACCAATCTTATCAGCCAGATTGACAAGATTGGTATGGCTATCGACTCCGTAGAAATCAAGAGCCACCGATTCTTGGGCTCTAGCTACATGAGGCAGAACACAGATGAACCCAATCAGCAAGGCGGAGCAATAAAGTCTCCAGAAATTTCGGCGACCAGAATCGCGCCCAAAGTGGGCCTGAAAAAAGGAGGGATGCCCCATTGAGAAAAAACCTAACTCGTCCTGCTCCCGATACAACCCCCAGAAAGAAAAAACCTCGCTCCCTTTTGGGCGCCTGGTCAGCGGGATCTACCCCTCGATCGTATTAATCTCAACGGGTTCGACTTTCACACCGATATCCTCGAGCCAGGCAATTGATTTCTTGATCTCATCACGCTCGCCGATGAGTTCCAGACAGACCAAGCCGATCTCGTCGGTCACGCTCGCTTGGCGGACATTCGTGGTCACGGCGAAGGCGTGCCCAAGTTCATGCACGATCGGGCGGGTGATGAGCTTTGCCGGGTACATCAGCCAGAGTCGGGTTGTTTCCATAGGATCAATGTTCGATGGTTTTGTGACCTTCAGCAAGAGAGCTTCTAGCCACCTGCGATCGCCGGAACGATCGAGACCTCGTCGCTCTCCTTGAGAGGGGTCTCCTTCTCCTGAAGGAAGCGCACATCCTCGTCATTGACAAAGATATTCACGAAACGACGGATGGCTCCCTGCTCGTCGAGGATCCGTTCGCCAAGGCCCGGATAGGTCGTGTTGAGCTCTTCGAGGACGGCTCCAATCGTGGTGCCAGTGGAAGTGACGACCTCCTCGTTGTTTGTGAGTTTGCGGAGCGGGGTGGGGATGCGGATGGTGGGCATGATTTTGGTGTGTTTAGCGGTTTAGGCTGGGGTTGTTAGGATTTCAGTGTGACTTCATCGGCGACGAGCGCCTCAAATTCGCGAAGGCTGGCGCCAATGACGCGGGGTTCGCCGACCTTGCCGATGATGGCCTCCTGCGTCTTAAGGCCGTGTCCCGTGATGCAGAGGACCGCGCTTTCGTCGCGGGGGATCTTGCCAGTCTCAATGAGCTTGCGGGTGCAGGCGACAGTGACGCCGCCAGCGGTCTCGGCAAAGATACCGGTGGTCTCCGCGAGGAGTTTGATCCCCTCGACCACCTCGTCATCAGTGCAGTCTTCTGCACTTCCACCCGTCTCTCTCATGCTATGGATGGCATAGTAGCCGTCGGCAGGGGTGCCAATGGCCAGCGACTTGACGATTGTCTGAGGATCCTGGACCGGCTTGACCATGTCGGTCCCACGCTTGAAGGCAGCACTGATCGGCGAGCACCCCGAAGCCTGGGCTCCATGGATGGTGAACTCGGACTTCTCAACAAGTCCGAGATTGATGAATTCCTTGTAGGCCTTGTGGATCTTTGTGAGCAGAGAACCGGAAGCCATGCAGGCAACCGTGTGGCGCGGGAGCTTCCATCCGAGTTGCTCCGCGATCTCAAAACCCATTGTCTTGGACCCCTCGGCATAGTAGGGGCGGAGATTCACATTCACGAAGCCCCAGCCATACTTGCCGGCGATCTCCGAGCAGAGTCGGTTCACCTGATCATAAGGTCCCTTGATGCCGATGACATTGGTACCGTAAACGAGGGATCCGAGAACCTTCCCCTGCTCCAGATTGGAGGGAATCAGCACGTAACTCTTAAGACCCGCATTGGCGGCATTGGCGGCGACCGAGTTGGCCAGATTGCCCGTGGAAGCACAGGCCACCACCTCGAACCCAAGCTCCTTGGCACGACTCAGGGCGACCGAGACCACGCGATCCTTGAAAGAGAGCGTCGGATAGTTGACCGTGTCATTCTTGATCCAGAGCTCACGGATCCCAAGAGCCTTGGCAAGGCGGTCGGCCTTCACCAGCGGAGTAAAGCCAACCTGCGTGCCGACAGTCGGCTCCCCGTCGATCGGAAGGAGTTCGCGGTAGCGCCACATCGTCTGTGGTCGGGACTCGATGAGTTCGCGGGTCAGGACCTCGCGGATCGCTTCGTAGTCATAGGCGGCCTCAAGCGGGCCGAAGTCAAACTCGCAAATATGGATTGCCTCTTTCTCATAGAGGCGTCCGCATTCGCGGCATTTCAGATTGCTGAAGTAGGTTTTTTTGGACATGGGGTCTCGTCGTTGTTTCCGCTCAAGAGTGACGAAGAGACCTGGTTCCTTGATCGAGGGAGATCCTGCGACCGTACCGGGTAGTCTCATCTTTTCCCCGCGGTGGCGGGGCTGGATTTGGCACCTGGGCCTACGGATTGTTCCGCAGCGGTTGCCGTGACATCAGTGGGCCAGTCCCTCCGTCACTCTTGATAAGATTGAAGGTATAGTCTTGCCACGACCATCTACTGGGTCAAGTGAAGTTTTTTCTGAATCGGTTTGACCAGTGTGACGTTCTCCGCTTTAGTTTTTTGTCCACAACGCAGCCGTAGCTCAATTGGATAGAGCATCTGACTACGGATCAGAAGGTTAGGGGTTCGACTCCCTTCGGCTGCACTTTGATAGCCAAGAGGTTATCAAGATTTTAGTGAGCAGCCAAAGTCGCTGGTGATACATAGGTGACATAAAAAATCCCTAAGTCTTCCTTGGTTCCAACTGGCACCACTTTAGTAATGCTTACCTCGGCGACGATGGAGCCCAAAAGGTCACGAAGCTTTAGTGGGGAATGATCTCTACCTGAGCCTGCGTCATGTCCAATTCATTTGTTCCTGCGGGTGTGACGATTTTGCAATCCTCCAAGCGGACATTGCGGGCATAGTAGATGCCGAACGGTTGATCAGCGGTGATCTTGACATGTTGCAGAAGCACGTTGGTCACACAGGCTTCGGGCAATCCAAAAATCAAACCCGCCCTGTGACCGGGTTCTACTGTTGCCGTGATATTACGGAAGGTGATGTTTTGATACATCGGGGTCAATTCCGTCACCTGGTTGGAGGGATAGGTCGCCGCATCCTGGGAGGTAAGGTGGTTCAAATCCCTGAATTTCTTATCTTTTGCGTGGTAGGATCCATAAATCAGAATCGGCGTGCCGACATTCGTCATGCTCAAATTATTGTAGGTCAGGTCGTGGACAAGACCTCCGCGATCACGGTCAGATTTGATACGGATGCCATATTCGGTGTTGTTGAATGTGCAATCCGTGACCGTGATATTGGACACCCAACCCTGGGTGTAGCTTCCAATGGAGAGTCCATGTCCCGTTCCATAGGTGCAGTTGGTGATCAACACGTTCCCCGTGTGGCCGCCGCATGTGAAATCGTCGTCACCCACGCTCACGTTGCAATCCTGAATGAGGATGTCATTTCCGCTGACATCACAGGCATCGGTATTGTGGCTTGGTGTGATCGGGTCCGTGGAGGAGGGTGCCTTGATCGTGACACCCCGAACGGTCACATTATCCGCTCGGACAGCTATGTGAAACATCGGCGAGTTTTGCAGATGAACTCCTTCGAGCAGCACCCGTTCGCATTTACTGAGTTTGATCATGATGGGGCGTTTGATTGTTTTGTCGGTTTTCGCGAAGGGCCACCAATCCGCACCCTGGCCATCAATCGTTCCGCTTCCGCTGATTGCCACATCATGCAGATTTTCACCACTGATAAAATTAAACGCACCATTGGAAAGAGGTGGGTATTGCTTCATTGGTAACATTTTGACGATCGCTCCTTCTTTGAGTCGCAGGTTGACCTGACTCGCAAGAACGACCGGACCGGAGAGATAAGTGCCTGCTGGAATCTCGACAATACCTCCACCCGCACGAGCGGCCGCATTGATGGATTCCTGGATTGCCTTTGTCTCAACTCTCACCCCATTGCCGATCGCGCCATAGTCTTTGACGTTGAAAACCTTGGTCGGAATAATTGGCTGCGTGGGATTCACGACTGCAAAGGCGACTTGAAGCGATGAAGCATACAGCAGGATCTGGAGTAACCCCGATTTTTTCAAATCCCGAATAAATCGACCAAATGGACTGCAAAGCATCAGTTCGTAGGGGTAGGGGTTCATTTTGGAACACTTTCTTGATACCTTAAGAAGGCTTTTTTAAGCAACTTTCCCCAAACCTAACTTTCGAACCTGTGATTTGGGTTCGATAAAAACTAAGAAACAGGTTGCGAACACTTCCATCGTCTCCACTATTATATCTGATGAGAATGCTGAAACAGAATATACTCAGGTTGGGAGTACTCTCTTCTGCTTGTCTCTCGTTACTTATGATTTTCACGGTTCGTGCGGCCACCCTTGTGGACTTCTCGACAAGTTTTGGTTCCTTTGAGGTACAACTTTACGATGACCAAACCCCCGCGACGGTGGCCAACTTCCTCGCGTATGTGGAGAACAACCTCTACGACAACACGATCATCCATCGGAGCATTCCGGGATTCATTATTCAAGGCGGGGCCTACTCCCTTTCAGGGAGTCAATTGACTCCCGTGCCCACTTACGCTCCCATTCAGAACGAAGCGGGGATTTCCAACGTGCGAGGAACCATTGCCATGGCCAAGGTAAGCGGCGATCCCAACAGCGCCACGAGTCAGTGGTTCTTCAACTTGAGTGATAACTCCGCCAATCTTGATGCTCAGGATGGAGGCTTCACAGTCTTCGGCCAGGTTATAGGAGACGGAATGTCCGTTGTAGACGCTATGGCCGGGGTGCCAACTTATGACGCCTCACAGTATCTCGGAGGGGATTTCACCGATCTGCCGCTCCTGAACCCCGCCCTCACGCCCGATAATCTGGTAATGATTAATAGTATCGTGGTGGTGCCTGAACCTTCACCCTACGCACTCTTTTCTATCGGGCTTGCAGGAATGATGCTCATGCCAGCAGGACGCAGAAAAGCGTCACTCACTTCTTTGACCTGAATCCTCCAAACTTCTGATCCTGCCTCCCAACCAGCAGAGGAGAATTATCCCAATGGGCACGAGAGCAACACCCATGAGGAAAACAGGCACATAGCTGGTTCGGCTCAACAAGGGAACCAGCCAGGTACTGAAGAGAAGGACTCCCAGCACGGCGCTCATGCCACTGATGCCCGCTACAGTCCCGACTGATTTCCCAGAGTAGAAGTCGCTCGGAAGAGTCTGGATGTTGTTGATCATGACCTGAAAGCCACAGAGGACCAATGCCATGGCCAGTACGGCGATCCAGGGCTTGCCGGCAAAAGCCGCCAAAATAAACCCGGGAAGCGTCATCCCCCCGCCAATGACGATGGCCTGCTTACGGGCCCGATCAACGCTCCATCCCAGACTCATCTTGTGACCCGAATACCATCCCCCAAACAGACTTCCAATCACCGCCCCGAGATAAGGCACCCAGGCGAACATCCCGATCTGCTTCACGTCGAAGCCAAAGCGCTCCGCTAGGTAAATGGGAAGCCAGTTCACGAAAAGCCACCAGATGGGGTCGATGAAGAATCGAGAGAGGAGGATAGCCCAGGTCTGCGGATAAGAGAGGGCCTGACGCCAGTTCAGACCGGGTGAGGACGTGTCGTTCGGAATATACCCTTCACTCGATGATCCCCCCGCAGATGCGCCTTCGAGGATAAGAGCCCGCTCCTCCGGGGAAATCCAAGGGTGACTCCGGGGACCCGAGCGTGCCAAACACCACCATGGGATAATCCAGAGGAGTCCCATGGCACCGATGACGGCAAACGTGGCTCTCCAGCCAAGCCATAAATAGAGCAGGGCAATCGCCGGCGCGGATACGACTGCACCCAAAGATGCCCCGGCATTGAAGATCCCCTGCGCGAGCGCCCTCTCGTGGCGGGGGAACCACTCGGCAACGGCCTTGGTCGCTCCGGGCCAGTTGCCTGCTTCGCTGAAGCCGAGTAATCCCCTTGCCATAAGAAGCCCCGACATACTGCGAACCAAGCCGTGAAGAGCGGCGGCCGTGGACCAGACCGCGATGGTACAAACAAAGCCGATCCGTGTTCCCACCCGGTCAAAGAATCGCCCCGAGAATGCCTGGCCGAAGGCATAGGCGACCATGAAAACGGAAATGATGGTTGCATAGGCCTCCTTGGAGAGATGCGTCTCCCTCGACATCGCGGGCCACATCACCGCAAGAGAGGACCGGTCGATGTAGTTGATGACGGTAGCTACCCCGATCAGCGAGATAATCAACCATCTCAGGCGAGTGCGAAGAAGCATGGGAGGAAGCGTTTCGGGGGGGATCAGAGGGCTTTTCGGGGACTCAATACCCCGCGATCAAACTCGTGTCCCTACATCTTGGTGCTTGGACAGGAAATCCCGCCGCATGGGTGAGAAGAGATCGATCACCACCGAGTCCTCCAGGGCCACCGAGCCATGCTCCACTCCCGGGGGAATGTAGTAGAAATCCCCCGCCCCGAGCACCCGGGACTCTTCGCCGATCTGCACCTGAACGGATCCTGATCGGACAAAAGCCGCTTGCACATGAGGATGCGCATGCAGAGCACCCACAGCCCCCTTCTTGAATTCCAGGTAGACTGCCATGAGCTGATCTCCATAGGCCATGATCTTGCGACGCACGCCACCACCGAGATCCTCCCAAGCTATCTCCTCAAACCGGATATAAAGCTGCTCTTTGTGAACGAACATCGGCGGGGAGCTATTCTTTGACAATCTTCGCGGGCCCAACCCAGGAGAATGTCTTCTCATCCGCCTTCACCAAGTGCTTGGCAGAGGGGTCGGGCGAATCGTTGGCGATCAGAAGAGTCCATCGGATCCCCCTCTCACCGGTGATCCGGACCACGGTCCCCTCACCCGTGGAGGCAAGCACCATTACGCTCCGAATAACGGGGAAACTCCCGGAGGTGCTTTCCTTGGCACCGTCAAAGGAGCCGTGGGGTTCGATAGCGGAGGCGAAGACATGGTTGGTGGCTTTCTGGCGGAGGATAATCGCCGGTTCATGACGCAGGTTGAAGTTCGGATCATTCGCACCGATCCTCGTGAAGAAGACTTTCGTCGAGGGATCCGCCGCAGAGGTGATGGTGTAGTAGCGGTTCCCATCGAGCCATGTGAAGCTGAGCGATCCGGCCTTCTCCGTGCTCTCCGTGATTGCTCCCTCGGACTCCACCCAAAGGTGCTGGTAGCCGTTGCCCTCACCAAGGGGATGCTGCTCGGTCAGGTGAGGAGTCCGTGTGAGATTGCTCTCCATAAACTGCCCCATGAAATGGAAGGGGTAATCGTACAGATGCTCCTTCTCCGAAGAGAGGCGGAAGACATCAAGGATGACGGGGTGATCGAGTGCCTTGTCCCTGACCATCGCCACAGTCCGCCTCATGGCAACTCCGGGCACCGCCGTGGTATCCGTGGCGCTCATGACCTGGAAGTCGGGGTCCGGAGTCTGGAAAAACCCCTTGGCGGAATGGAGGCTCTTGGCGGTGTTGTAATTGCCGCTGTAGTGAGAAGATTCATCCACAACGACCGTATTGTGGGCGATCGTCTGCTTGGCGTAAGTTTCATTCTCAGGGAGGTAGCGCCCCCCAAATTTCTGTTCCACGTTCACGAACCGGACGGATCCGTAATCAGTGAGAATTTCTCTGCCCTGATCGTAATATTCGAGCGCCAGCTTGTCATAATGACCATGGCCCATACCGAGCGATGTGTACTTCATCACGGCAACCGAGAGATCTTTGCCCAATCCAGATCGAAGGATTCCGATACCTCCCCCGCTGCCTTCAGGGCCATCGGAATACTCCACACTCGCATAAGGAAATGGAGGCGGATTGGGAGTTGCGGCGAGGGCCAGAGCGACAACCTGTCCGGCAAGATCAAGGGAGACCCTTCCTTCCGCGAGCACGATGGAGAGCAGGGAGGGATCGTGTCCGTAGCGGGTGTAGGCTTCGTTTACTGGTAAGATGACAGAACCGCTTCGGTAGTTCATCTCTTTCATGGAGTCATTCAGGGGGAAAAAGTTCCCCTCGGAATCGGTCTGCTGAAGAAGAGCAAAGAGCGATTTCCTAAGGATCTCTCCATGCCGCTCGAACACCTTCAGTTCCGGTTGATTATTCTGAATTACCTCGGCAAAGATGAAAAACGGCATGAGGGCGTAGCGCGCGTAATAGGGGCCCTCGCAATAATATCCGTCCGGCGAGAAAAGCTCCTCCATCTGTCGGAAGAACCCAGCGGAACCATCCATCTTGGTTCCGTACAGGGCCTTCTTCACGATGGACTGGTCTCCCATGACGTAACCGGCCATCCCGACGGCGGAGACAAACCACGTGGCATGATTGTGCATGATATTGAATTCTTTCCCGTGAATCTCGCTGATGAATTGCACCATGGGACGGAAGATGTTGGTTTCAAATCGCGTCCGTTCCTCAGGGGACAGTGTCTCATAGATGCAGTCGTAAGCCTGGCTCACATCGACAAGCCAGTTTGCCTCATTGAGCGGTTGCCAGAAGAGTCGTCCGGGATTGTTCTCCTTGGATGCCGGATGGACTCCCAACGTCGGATAAAGTTTCGCATAGCTCTCCAGACGCGCCTTCACGAAGGCGGCGTACCGGGTATCCCCCGTAACCTGATAGAGAAATCCGGCATTCCTCATCTCGGACTCGTTGCGGGCATGACGTTGCTGCGTCGGTCCGGAGGCATCCTTCGGAACCGGAACATCCGGAGAATCATTAAGAATCTTGTCGAGGGAGGCCTTGGTCTCCGCCAAGGAGGCATCAAAGAGAGGTGCCTTGCCGAGGTTGGCTCGTATCAAGGCAACTCCATCGGGGGTAAGCATCAGGCGGGGATGCTGCGCCGGTGCCAGAGAAGTCGGATCCCCCATGGCAAGCGGGGGAAAGGTCGCAAGTGATGCAAGCCCAAGGGCCAGCGCAAACAGGTTCTTGATCATTGTTCCGGGGGGGGCGGAATATCGTTACCGGATTACGAGAAAAAGATGCCTCCGTTGATTTCGACCGACTCACCATTGATGAACGATGATCTGGGCGAGGCAAGGAATGCCGTCAACTCCGCAACTTCCTCGGAAGTTCCTTCACGACCGACCGGCGTCATGGAGGCAACGTGTTCGCGCACCTCGGGCTTAGTGAACGTGTCATGAAATTTGGTTGCGATCATGCCTGGCGAGACCGAGTTGACGCGGATCCGTCGGGAAGCCAGCTCCTTGGCAAGGGCTCGGGAGTAGTTGGCCACACCGGCCTTCGCCGCCGCATAGGCGCTGGCCCCCGGTCCCCCTCCGTCACGTCCGGCCTGGGAGGAGAAGTTGACGATCACGCCGCCATCGGGCATCAGCGGCAAGACCGCCTTGGTAACGAGGAAGACACTCTTGAGATTCAGATCGATGACGGAATCCCAATGCGATTCATCCATGTCCAGAATGGTTTTGCGGGCGATCAGGCCACCCGCAACATTCACCAGGATATCGATCCGACCTCCGAATTCCGCAGAGACCTGATCCACAACCCGGGCGATGTCTGAAGCGATCACAACGTTTCCCTGCACCGCGATGGCCTTCCCCCCCTTGTCCGTGATCTGGCGGACTGTCTCCTCGGCCTCCTCAAGGTTGGAGCGGTAATTCACTGCGACGATGGCGCCGAGTTCAGCGAGCCGTACTGAGACGGCCCGACCGATATCACGGGCACCTCCTGTAACAAGGGCGATTTTTCCGGAGAGTTCGTTACTGGTGGCATTCATATGGTCGGGATGAGTTATGCAGGGTTACTTGTTTGCTTTCTTTCCGTCAAAGTAGTCCATCAGGGCGAAGACCCGCTCGTTGACCGGCTTCATCATGTCGAGGAGGGTCAGGTAGGGTTGGTAGTCCATGTTCACGATCCCTTTGTTGGAGTCGAGGTTTGAGGGATCCTCCTTGGCCGAACGGGGATCGTTGTCGGCATAACGGAACCAGTGCCATCCCACGCAGTTCTTGGAACGGAGGAGAGCCAGGGTGAAGTTCTGGTAGAAAAGTCCCCTCTCCTTCTGGGTGTGAACCAGGAATCCGGCGCCGCTTTTGTTACCTAATCCCGAGTCCATTCCCTTGGCATAGTATTCGGTGATCAGGATCGGGCGTCCCGACTCACGCGCCCAGGTGGCGATCACGTCCTCCTGGGGGGTCCAGGTGTTGTACCAGTTCACCGAGACCACGTCGCAATAGGGGCCGCAGGCGCGGAAGACCTCTGGCACGGGCCGGTCCTCCCCCCAGAATCGGGATCCCAGGAAGAGGTGGTTCGGGTCGTGACGTTTGATCGCGGCAGAGACAACTCGATAGTATCGGTCGAGAACCACCTTGGTGAAGTCTTTCTCGTCCTGAGGCGTCACCTGAGCCGCCGTGGCATTCTTGCCATGGCGCTCCCTGAGCCATGCCGTGGCTGCATCATGACCTGAGTCTCCCTCGGGGAGTTGCAGGTAATTGACAAGCTTCCCCATCACGAAGGTGAGTTCGTTGTCGCTAAAGTAGCCAAGGAGGTAGGGGTCGCCAGCATACGGTTCGATCTTTTCCTTCGCATAGCTGTCACAAAAGGCCTCAAACTTCGGGTGAAAGACGGGGACGCAATCGTTCTGGAACTTCATGTGACCCGTTCCCATCCTTGCCCCAAGCTCGTTCTTTGCAAACGTCGCCATGAAACTCAAGATGACGGTGTAGACGGGTCGGTTCGGTGTCTTGGAAAGCAGCGCATCATCGGACCAACCGCCCGTTCCGTTGAACGAGTATTTCCTTAACAGGGCCATGGTCTCCTTGGCCCAGTTATCCAGATTCCCAAACTTTGCCTGAAGAGCCTGCTTTGCCGCCTCGCCCTGATTGGGCCTCACACCCGCAACCGCGGTGTCGTAAAACTCATGCCCCTCCGGATCGATGAACATCCAACGATCGCCTGGTTTTTCAACTCGAAAATACCCGGTTGCTTTGTGAGTGCGGCCCAAGAGGCCGCCGTAATGATCGAATCCTGCATCCGCAGGCAACGCCGCTGCTCCGGGCCACTGATCGAGAGCGAGCGTTGCACGGGGCTTATACTCTATCTCCTTCTCCCCCACAGCCTGAATGATGATTTCCTTGTCGGGCAGGGGTCTGGCACTTGGGGATTTGGCGCTACTTGGGGCTTCTTGGCCGAACACATTGGCAGCAAGGGCAATTAAAGAAGCAATCAGGAAGGGGTTCTGTTTCATCGGTTTCTGACGTGGCGATACCAGAGGGCGCAACTACGAAATGCCGAGATGCTTCTTGAGGAAGGTGATGACCTCGGGTCCGATGTCACGCTCAAGGGGCTTCTTGGCCTTCGTCGCGGCATATTTGAAGGAGAACGTGTGCCCGGCCTTGTCGAGATAGATGATTTCTGTCACTGCTCCGGCCTTCGTAAGCGCCTCGAAGAGGCTCTGGGATTGGTCTCGGTCAACGGTAGTGTCCTTTCTTCCCTGAAGGATCATGGTCGGGGGAACATCCTTGCGAACATAAGTGATGGGTGACGCCTTCTTCCAATCACTCTCGGTCTCCCCGAAAATCTTCTTCACCTGGGGTTCGACTTCACGGAGTTGTTGTGGGTTTCCTTCCTTGTCTGTCTTTTTCCGGTTGCCGATATCGGTGACCCCGTACATATCAATCACGGCGGAAACATTGTCCGTGAAGCCGGGATAAGGCGAGGTTGGAGCCAGAGAAGCATCACCGGAGGTGTAACCGACCATGAGTGCCAGATGCCCTCCAGCCGAACCTCCAAGGACAGCGATCTTATTCTGATCGATTCCAAGCTCCTTGGCATGGGCCCTGAGATATCGGATGCCGTTCTTGCAGTCTTGGAGATTGAGGGGATATTTGCCCTCTGACTTCATGGCGTAGTTGATGCTGGCAGCAATGAATCCGTTTTCGGCAAGCGTGGACCCGATCTCGATCTCCCTGGCCTGACGCTTGTCCCCACCGGTCCAGCCACCACCATGAATCAACAGAACTGCAGGGGAGAGCGTTCCGGCAGGACGATTTTTGGGAAGATAGAGATCCATTTTTTCCTTTCTGCCTTCGGGCAGATAGGAAACGTCGCCGCGGGTCTCCACACCGGCGGGAGGATTCAGAAACTCGTTGACCTCAGAAGTCGACGTATCGGAGGCAGCTGAAACTGCTGATGGATCTGGAGACTGGCCGGACATCGAGGGCGCCGGACTCTGTGACCATGCAGAGAGAACTGACAGGAACAGGATCATCGTAAGCGCGAGGGGGGATTTCATAGGTGAATGCATTTTAGGGGATTACAGATCGGTGATGGGTTGATGTCGTGGCACTAGAATCTTCATGATGCTCCATGCCGTGAGGTAACTCAGGGCACAGATGACAAACATGATGAAGTAGGCGTGCTGGGGATTGTCCTTGAACGTGTCGGTCAGGGTTCCCGAGAGCTTGAGGATGATCACCCCGCCCAACCCTCCCGCCATCGCTCCAATACCGGTCACTGATCCAACCGATTTTTTTGGAAACATATCCGAGACAGTCGTGAAGAGGTTGGCCGACCAGGCCTGATGGGCAGCGGCACCGATGCAGATGATTGCCACAGCAAACGTCGAGGCAAGTTGGCCAAAGTGGCCCACGTTGGCAAAATACTGAGTGGTCAAAACGCTCAACGGGCAGAGGGCGATCAGAAACATCGCCGTCATGCGGGCCTGATAGGTCGGCATACCACGCTTCATCAGCGTGAGTGGGATGCTACCACCATAGATGCTGCCGACGATCGCCACTCCGTAGACAATGAACGTCGGGATCATCACTTCATGCTTGGTCATGCCGAACTGCTTCTTGAGGTAATCCGGAAGCCAAAAAAGATAGAACCACCAGATGCCGTCAGTCATGAATTTTCCAAAGAAGAAAGCCCATGTCTGAGGATAGCCGAGAACTCCGGTTTTGGGGGCATCGCCAGCGACTCCCGATCCCATGGATCCCTCCCGGATCGCAACCATATCATGCCAGCGGCGGGTCAGCGCGGAGAGACTTGCTAGAAGGGCTATGGCACCCGTTGTTCCATAGAGAGCTATGGCCGTCGTGTGATCCAGGCTGGGGAACATCGTTGAGATGAAGTAGATGAACAATCCCAAGAAAAGGATCATGACATGCAGCCCGATACACCCGGCGAGCGACATCCGGCCAGAGAACGAAAAGAGGGTCGGGGAGAGTTTCTTCCCCAATCGGTCATCTTGCACAACCTGCTCCTTGGTTTCCTCCTGATCAGCGTTGATGAAATCATACTCGGCCTTCGAAAGACGCTTCTCCTTTGCGGGCGGGTTGTAGAGCCAAAACCAGAAGATCAGCCAGAAGAAGCCGACCGCACCGGTGAGAATGAAGGCCATCTTCCAGCCATGCTCATCACCGAAATGAATCAGGCACCAGGGAACAAAGAGCGCGGCAATCATGGCGCCCACATTGGATCCTGAGTTGAAGATCCCGGTGGCAAGAGCCCGCTCGCTCTTGGGGAACCACTCGGCCACGGTCTTGATCGAGGCCGGGAAGTTTCCTGCTTCGCCTATTCCGAAGAGACTTCTGACGATCATGTGCGCCGCGGTCAGGCTTCCCACAAAGGCATTGGCAATCCCGAAGAGCGACCAGACCGTCAGGGAAAGAGCGAGCCCGATCTTGGTGCCGATCTTATCGATAATCACACCGGCGAGAATCGTCATCGTGGCGTAAAATGCGGTAAAGACCGCGGTCACGTTCGCATAATCGGAATTTGTCCATCCGAAACCACCCGCGGCCGTGGGCGAACAGAAAAATTCCTTCAGATAGCTGATGACCTGTCGATCAAGGTAATTGAACGTCGTGGAGAAGAAGAGAAGGCCGCAAATGATCCAGCGGTAACGGGTCATGCCCGCAGGGCGTTGCAATATGGGTTCCTGGGTGGGCATGGGCATAATTTGGTCAGGGATTTATCAGCTGATCACTGATTCTGCGAGGCGACCTTCCATTCCCTTTCCATCACGGGACGCATTACCGAGATCATTCCCTTGTAACCCTCGGGGGTCATGTGAAGTTTATCGGCCACATAGCACTCCATACGTGCCTCACCTGAGGGAGTCTCCAAGGGGGGATTCACATCCACGTAGGAGACTCCGGGAGTTGAGGAGGCGATGGCCACAAGCCCCTTGTTCACCTCATCCACCAAGGAGAGATATCCAGCCTGACGCTTCTGGGGAGCCTTGATAACCGAGACCAAGACGATCCGTGCCTTCGGCAGGGCGACCTGTGTGCGTGAGATCCATTCCTTGGTCTGCTGAAGAATTTT
>Ga0007813_1000414_pt1 | contig 15315 bp, 18 predicted proteins | sample CryBogCBE29Jun09_FD_71194 | JGI IMG/M metagenome (GOLD analysis project Ga0007813, IMG submission 71194) | Freshwater microbial communities from Crystal Bog, Wisconsin, USA - CBE29Jun09 | ecosystem: Environmental > Aquatic > Freshwater > Lake | place: Crystal Bog, Wisconsin, USA | collected... | reverse complement strand
AGCTTTCTTTTTTGCGTTATCTCTATTAATTCTACTTTTTGTTTCTGTTTTGACTTTCAACCCCAATCTCCTTGCTTTCGTTCTTATTGATTTAAGAGTTCTATTTTCCAATTAAATTATGTAGTTTCCCTTATTGACTTTTACTCACCTTTTTATAAAAAGATAATTTCTCAAAATTAAAATCAATATATACAATTATGGATTACATTGAGAACTTTAGTAAATATAATCAAAAAAATAAATTAGATGCAAAGTCATATGTTGATAACAATATTGGTGTATTAATTCAACTTATGAATATTGAAGAAGAAGATTATGATAGTATCGATGATATTAAAGATGTTTTAATTGAATATTATACAAAACATCCTGATGAAATATCGAGTGTTAGTTTATCTACTTTTGGAGTTCCTAAAAATTATGTTGTAAGATTAAATAATATTGGAGGTGTAGTAAAGTATAAATAAATCTTTGCAATATTATTTAGTTTCTATTTTCTCAACAACTCCCCTTTCAAATAATTCTTGTATCACAGATTGACAGGTGTAAGGTTTATCATAATAATATTCAATATTACGAATAATATTATTCATACCAGCTTGGTATAAAACATCTAAGTTATACCTTTTTATTTCCAAATTCCTTTGAGTTAATAAGTTTATTATTATCTGTTTCATACCAAACTGTTATTTTTTAGTTAAATAAATCACCTGCATCAAATGATTCAGAATCCATTGGTTCATCATCTGATCCGATAATATCATTGAATTGTTTTTCAGTTGCTTCGATTTCATCTAATGATTTGAATCTGAAATAATCGTTTACAATTGGTTCCATTTTCTTTAATACATCCATTGTGAAAACTTCTTGTGTGAATAACTGTTTAGTTGGGACTGACTTATCCAAATGAGATACATACCAGCGATTTCCACCAGGTGTAAATGTCATTTCTCCAGTTTTCTTATCTACTTCCATTTTACCCTGAGCTATTCCAATTTGATTAAAATACTCCGGACGACAGAAAGCATCAAGTCCTGTGAATGGATTCATACCATGTGCAAATGAAATATCAAATCTGATTTTCTTAGGTTTTGCAAGACGATTTTTCTGAGTTTTGAAAAGAACTGATATACCTGAACCACCCAAATCCATATCATCCTCTTCACCAGTTTTTAGTTTTGATTTTGACATAAATCCAATTACTGATGCTGTGTACATCAATGCTTCGCCGCCTTTGAGTTTACTTTGTGGAAAAAGGTCCATTGTTAAATAGGTGTGGTTATTTACGATCATTGGTATTTCAAGATATCCAAGATCATTGTTGATACTTCTAAACATCGATCCAATGGCTTTTGCTTTAGTCATATCTTGTTTAATATCACCTTTCAATAGATCTGCTTTTTCTTTGTTTGATGCCATTTGACCTAGTGAGTCTAAGATTATTAATAATTTTGGTAATTCAAATCCTGCAAGCTTTTGAGCCTTTAATTCATCGATTAATTGTGTCAAGAGAATATTAACATCTTCGACTTTATTAGACCTGATAAGTCTGAATTTTTCTATTGAGTTATCAACTCCAAATTTAGGAATATCTTCAAGGTCAACAGATTGCTCTGTATCGATATATATCACTGAATATCCGGCTTTTTGTGCATGTTTAGCAACAGAGTATGCCAAAAATGATTTTCCAGCTCCAGATTCACCAGCGAATACGCTTATTCTGTTATTAGCTATTCCTCCGTTTAGTAACCTACCAGACATGGCAGCATCCACAATATAAACTCCGGTTGTTATGAATGTTTTTTCTCTAATTTCTTTTTCAATTTGAATCGGAACTGTCTTCGCGATGTTGTCTAATATTGAACCTACTTTACTAAATTCAAACTTCTTAATTTCTTTTGCTTGTGTTTTTGCCATTTTTAAAAATTATTTTTTATACATTATATATAATAAGTCAACACCCCCCTTTTATAAAAATGGGAAAATAATTCATATTTGTCTTAGGAGGGGATCGTTTTTTAATATATAATGTATGAAGAAATTAAAATTTTTAGAAAAAGCAAGAAATGTGCATGGATATAAATATGAATATCCAACTCTATCAGAAAATGTTATGCAAATGGATTGGATAGATGTTTGTCTGGATGGTGTAGTATATAAACAAAAAGTTGTTAAACATCTTATTGGAAGATGTCCGGAGAAAAAAACAAAACAAAAAACAACAAAGGAGTTTATCGAACAATCTAAAGAAGTTTGGGGTGATAAGTATGATTATTCATTGACTGAATATAAGGATGCTCGTACAAAAGTTAAAATAATATATGATGGTATAGTTTATGAACAGTACCCGAATTCACATTTACAGTTTCCAGTAGAAGGGTTTTTAAACCAAGAGATATTTATAGAAAAGGCAAAAAGAAGGCATGGTAATAAGTATGATTATTCTCTAGTTGAATTTAAAAACTCTAATACAAAAGTTAAGATAATTCTTGATGGTGTTATATATGATCAAACTCCGCATAACCATTTGAAATACTCCCCAGAGTTCAGGCTTATTAAAACACAGGATGAATTTATATCGAAATCAAATGTGATACACGGTATTGGTAGATATTTATATGATAAGTCAATTTATGTAAGTGATAGACAGAAGTTGATAATAACTTGTCCGGTTCACGGAGACTTTAATCAGAGGCCCAATCAACATTTAAGAGGACATGGTTGTCCATCTTGTAACGAATCTAAAGGTGAGAAGGATATATCTAAATTTTTAAAAGATAAAAATATAAATTATTCAAGACAACATAAATTTAAAGATTGTAAGAATATTTATGAACTGCCGTTTGATTTCTATATTCCTTCTCTGCGTATGTGTATTGAATTTGATGGGATTCAACACTATAAGCCATTCGATTTTTTTGGTGGTAGAGAATCATTCGATAAATTAAAAATTAATGACAAAATTAAAACAGATTATTGTGAGGATAATTGTATTAACCTTGTAAGAATAAGATTTGACGAATTTGATAAAATAACAAGTATCTTAGAAAAAACTGTTATTTCAATGAAGAAAATATTAAATAAGTGAAATCATTCATAAATAATAAGGAAGTTAAATCCAAAGAATTCAGGTGATAATTTTTTTGGTATATCTTTTAGTTCACATTTTGTGATATAATTTAGTTGGGATTTTAGATTATGGATTGATTCATCAAAAAGTGATTGTGAATTTTCATCTAAATAAAGTTCTAATCTGCCACCACTTCCTAATCCTTCGTTATTAAAATCAACTTTAATACATTTGGCATTATTTCCTTTAAATTTTTGTGTATCATCTGGATATTTTGATATTAAATCTTTTAAGAATCTTTCCGACATAAAGTTATAACCAGGTATATAATATCCATCTTGAAATGAGACTTCAACACTATATTCATCCATATAGTCTTGGAAGCAGGTTTTAACTGCCGATTTTATATCTTTTGATATTTCATCATTTAAAGATTCGTTAAATCTCTTAATATGTTTCATAACTGTATATATAAAATTAATATATACGAAAGAAAAAAGATAATTTTAATATGTCTAAAAACAAAGGAACTTTAGTTACATCACCTATACGACCACTATCAAGTGGTATGACTATACCAACTGCTTATGCTAATGAGTTATTGGGAGGATATCAAACAGTTGCGAGTGTAGTTGAAAGGGATAATATTACAACTGATAGAAGAGTATTTGGTATGATGGTATATGTTACTGGTACTGATGAGTTTTATCAGTTAAAATTAGTTTCTTCTCCGAGTGTTAGTGATAATTTGAATTGGACTTTGGCTAATTTCGCCAATATTCCGTCTGAGTGGATTAATTCGGTTATTTCTGCAACTGGGACGCCTCCGGTTTCAGCCTCGGTTGGCGATAGATATTTGGTTACTAGTGGTTCTAGTGCTTGGACAGGATTTAATGATTTAATTGTTGAGTGGAATGGTATAACTTGGGTTACTACTGTACCGACTGATGGTATGACTGTTAGATCTGATAGTGATCCAGGTCCTGTTTATGGATATTTAAATGGTTCTTATCCTTCTGGAAATTGGGTAAGACAGAATTTTACAATTACAGGGACAGCTACAGAAGTGGCTTATTTTGATAATGGGGGAAATATAACAAGTGATGCAGGATTTACAAGAGATTTTAGTAAATTAGTAACTGCCATTGGAATGACTGGTCCAAATAATATGAATGGTTACGTCGAATCCGCGGTTGTTATATCAGCTACAGATTCAGGTGATATTTCAGGGGGCTCACTATTATTACATTTAAATGACTTCAACGGTGGTTATGTTTCGATAGTCAGGGCATCGAGTGATTATAATACAGGTTTTTCATATGTTGAAATCTCAGCTGGTCCTTTAGGTAGTACTACTCAATCTGGTTACGGAATATTTGTTGGTTCTACTGGAATATCTTTTGGAAGTCTTGATAATGTTCATTTTCCATATTTTACTTTACCAAATGATGATGGTTTTGATGGACAAGTTATGATGACAGATGGTATGGGTAATCTAACATTTGGAACACCTTCATATGCAACGCCATCTCAGAATTATGTTTATTATGATATTGCAACTCAATCTACTATTACAGTTCCAGACTATCAGGAATATTTTGTATTTGGTGATTTAACAGTTGACGGCACATTGGATATTGGAACTTATGGTAAGGTGGTTATTCTAAATGGTTCACTTTTGACAGGAGTTAGTTCATCTATTATTAATATGGGTAATATTGAGATGTATGATTTTGTTACTGTTCCGCAGATAACCGGACCTGTTAATTATTTACCTAAATATGCAAATAGTGGTCTAACAACTTCATCAGTTTATGATATTAGAGGTACTTTTAGTCAGACTAATATAAATAATGGTTTTCAGATAGTCAATTCTGATATTGTAAATTTGGGATTCGGAACCGAATCGCATGCAGGTTCATACTTTGATGATGGTGTAGGAACTTACTTTGTGAGTGGAATAGGTAGTGGAGTTGGTGGTTTAGGTTCTGGAGATTTCACTTTTAATAGTAATACAAATCTTTTAGTTGAAAGTATTGTTCAATCTGATAGAGCATTTATGTTGATTCAGAATTTTAACAATAACAGTGTTTCTTCAATTTTTATCACACAGAGCTCTATTGAATTGTTATATTCGAATACTATTAATTCACAATACAATCAAATTTCAATATATGATAATCATATTAGGAACTTAATTACAACTTCTGCAACTTTTAGTGTTGAGAGTGGGTTAGGTAATCTTTTTTCTGTAAGTGATGTCGGTAAGATTCACATTGGAACTATTTCCTCAACTTATAGTAATAATTTTGTAATGTTGGATGATAATAATAATCTTTCTTCAAACATACTTTATGTGAATCAAGTAAAAACATTTGGTATAGGTCCTGATGTTATTACTCAGTCTAGTACTAATCCTAATAGTTACTATATTAATGGTACTATTATTAAGAACTGGTCAGGTGGATCCTGGTCGGTTTCAGCTGATAGTTTTCATAATAGTAGTGATGTTTTAGTGAATGGAGTGACGGGATTGTTTACTGTTCAACCAGGTATTTATAATATTTATATTCAAGCAAATTATACATCTACTGCAACATTTAGTTCGAATGCCCCTCTTTGGATTCAGACTCAATTAAAAGGAGTTACACCAAATGTTGATGTATATTGTATCGCAAGAGGATTCTCTTTATATCCTCAAGAAACAACTTGTCCTTCTCAAGGAGCGAATAGGGGAGTTCATATTACTTCAACATCTACATTTTATGTAAAAACTTTTTCACCATCATCTCAGACATTCGAAAATTCTCACGCGAATATTATTATATCTTTTGAGAGAATTGGTTAATCTTCGTTTTTAAATGTTAGAACGGTTGTTAGATTTTCCTGATTAAATCCTTGTAGAGGTTTCCCGCCTTTTTTAAGATAGTCTTGATATGCTTGTTGGTAATCATCATAAGTATAGATTTTTGAATCTATTTCTGAATAAATTACATCAGTTGATCTTTGGTCAATTGTATTTCTAAGTTCCTGACTTGGATAGTTTGGTCCCATTGATCCGACAGGTGCGGTTGTTCCGCCACTTCTACCTCCGGCATTTTGAGTTCCGACAGGAATGTTAGCTTCATTAAATTGTTTAAAGTTTTTTATTTTCATCATTCCTTTACTGGTAATTTTTCAAAGAATTCGTCTTCCATTTCAAGTGACCATTCATCTTTGTCATTGTTATAGATGATATTATAAAGTGTATTATCTTTTAATTTAATTTCTTCACCATTTTTTAATGTCATTGTGCAGGTTTCGTTCTGAAAATTATTAAATATTGATGTTATTTGTATTCCAATTTTACCATTTCTATCTATGAGATTGCATATAACTTTTTTTCCTTCATCAAGGAGTTTGATCAGTCTATCAAAGGTAGATTCTTTTGATAGGAATTTATAATCCATTATATCCTCTTCTGTGGTTTCATCGTAGTGATCAAGAAATTCCTGTTCTGTGTCAGTTAATTTAATCTTGTTCGATATTTTATCCAATATCTTGTTTAGACGTAATTCTTTTAAAGATTCGTCGATTCTGAAATAAGAAATGAATTTTTTGAATGTCATGATATTATTTCTTTTTTGGTACATAATAGATTATATATTAAGAATGGATATAGAATTTATATATACTCTATAACATAAAGTTAAATAAATGGATAAACTACTACTTAACGCCTTAGATAATCTTTCAGTTGCTCTTGAGATGTTATCAGAATCATTAGATAAGAAGGGGTCTGCAAAATCAGATGTTGGATCGGCAATGCAATCCGGTAATTTCGGAAAACAGATTGAGGAAATAAGTAATGGAATTAAGTCTATTAAAGAAGATAATAAAAAGATATTAGATAACACTGAAACAATTATTAAACTTCAAAAAGAGAATAAGGGCAAGGGTGGTATTTTTGAATCTGCTGGTAAAGAAGGTAATAAAAAAATGTTAAAGGATGGTATTTCTATTATTGCTTTAATTGCCGGTTCAGTTCTTGCAATAGGTTTAGCTTTTAAGTTGATTGGTACTGTAAATTGGATATCTGTTATTGCGATTTCATTGGCTCTTCCGATGATTGCTTATGCCTTTGAAAGAGTTTCAAAGGTCAAGGATATAACGCCTGGTAAAGTTGCTATGATAGGTTTAGCTTTAGTTGGTATGGCTATTGCGATAACTATGTCATCATGGGTATTATCTAAAGTTACTCCAGTAGGACCATTTCAGTTGATTACAGTAGTTTTAATTGCGGCTGCATTTGGGGTTGCTGCTATAGGTTTGGGATATTTAATACAGGGTTTTAAAAAAATATCAGTTGCTGATGCTTTAAAGGCATCACTTGTTTTACCGATTGTTCTTTTAGCAGTTAGTATTGCTATTGCTGCTTCATCATGGGTTTTACAGGCAGTCCGTCCAATTGGATTGTTTCAGGCTCTAACAGCTATTTTAATAGCAGCAGCTTTCGGTGCAATTTCTTTTGGATTGGGTAAGCTAATTGCGTCTTTCAAGGATATAGATCCGGCGACAGCTTTGGTTGCTTCGGTTGTTATGCCTATTGTAATGATTGCTTTAAGTTTTGCTATCGTTGGTGCATCTTGGTGGTTTAGTCTAATAAGACCTATCGGATTATTTCAAGCACTGACTGCTATCTTTATATCAGCAGTTTTTGTTGTTTTAGCATATGCTGTAAAGCCTTTATTAGAGGGTGTTAAAGGTGTTGAATATAAGGATATGTTGAAAGGTGGGGTTGTTATAGTTGCATTGAGTGCTGCTGTAGTTGCGGCTTCTTGGTTATTGAAGTTAATGCCTGATATAGAGATTGGAACAATTATTAAGTTTGGTATAATGGCTGTTGCTCTTGCAATTACAACAGTTGTTATGGCTGGTGCTGTAAGAGTTGTTAAATCACTTGGGTCGGATAAGGATTATATTGAGGGTGGTATCTCAGTTTTAATTATTGCTACAACTATAGCAGCATCTTCTCTGATATTATCTCTCGGTGACTATTCAACATATCCCTCACTTGGTTGGGCGTTGGGTGTAGGTTTATCTTTGGCAGCTTTTGGGTTGGGTGCAGTTTTACTTGGTACTCAGGCTTTCAATCCAGAATTCTATTTAGGGTTAGGAGTGATTTTAGTCGTCGCTGCGAGTATAGTTGCAACAGATATTATACTTGGTTTTGGTAAATATGATAAGTATCCGTCTATGAGTTGGGTTATTCCAACTATGTTTATTATAGGAACGTTTGCGTTTATTGCAGCTGGGTTAGCAATTATATCACCATTGATAGTTGTCGGATCGATAGCCGCACTTCTTGTTGTTGGGACAATTTATTTAATTGATAAGGTATTTTCTGGTGGTAAATTTCAAAAGTATCCTGATGATAAGTGGATGAAAGGTGTTTCCCACGTCATAGATAGACTTGCTCATATAATTTCCGATATAAGGAAAAAAATATCATTTGGTGATTTAGTTATTGGTTCTATCAAGTTAATGAGTGTCGTTTTTACGGTATATTTGATTGATAAACTTTTTTCTTCTGGTAAGTTTCAAAAGTATCCTGACGATAAATGGATGAGTGGTGTGACTCGTGTAATTGATAAAATGGCAAAAATTATTGTTAATATTAGAAAAAATGTTGGTTTTGGTGATTTAATAATTGGATCTTTGAAATTATTGGGTTTAGTAGGTACTATCAGATTGATGGATGATATTCTAAATGGTGGACTTTTTAAAAATTATCCATCTAAAGATTGGGTGGATGGTGTTTCTTATTCTATTGTTAAATTCACTGATCTTATGGGAGATACAAGTTTTCTTAGTGTCATAGGAGGAAGAATCAAAAGTTTTCTTGGTGGTGGAATTGATGATGTGGCAAGAAAAATTGTTAGCATATCAAATATTTTTTCGAAATCAAACTTCAATCAATATCCGACAAAGTCATGGTTGGATGGTGTTAAATATTCGATAAGTCAGTTTGGTACAATTACAGCTTCTATGCCAAAAATTGATTATTCGCCTATTATGGTATGGATGGCTAACAGAATCGCGGGAGTATCTCATGCATTAAGTGCTGGGGACTATACAAAATACCCAAGTAAATCTTTCATGGATGGGACAATTTATGCTTTACAGAAGTTTCAGGATATTCAGTCTTTAGTTAATTTTGATACAAATGGTATCAAGGGAATGAATGGAGTTGATAAAATAGTTTCAAATATTACTTTACTGGCTGAGGCTTTTGATAAATTATCAACTTCAATGAGTGGCTTTTCTAATTCAATTCAAAGTTTAGATGCTGAAAAATTACAAATGATTAAAGGTTTAACAAGTAATGTTATATTATTATCATTAATGGATCCTGAAATGTTCGATCAGATGATGGATAAGTTGGAAAAAAGGGGAGGTGTATTTAATGATTTGATAAAAGATTTCGAGGAAAAGAAAGAAGGATCGAAGTCATCCGGTACAGTCAAAGCTGCTGTGTCTGCCACATCTCAGGGTAAATCGGATGCACAAATATTGGGTGAGAAAGTTGATAGAATGACAGCTCTCTTAGCTGATATATCATCTGTTGTTGGTTCTCAGGGGGCTCTTAAAACCTATTTGAATTCGATAAAAGATAAACAATTGCACGGTTCCTCCAATGCTCCTTCAACACAAAGGTCTGATAAGAGATTGAAGAATATTATAAAAAAGATTGGTGAGTCTTCGTTAGGTCTCAACATTTATTTATTCACATATACATTTAATCCAAAAGTGATTTATCAAGGAGTTATGGCTCAAGAGTTATTGAATACTCCTTATGAAAGTGCTTTGATTACTGATAAAAATGGATTTTATCAAGTGGATTATTCAAAAATTGATGTAGAGTTTAAAAAAATCACAACAACTAAAGAACTATAATATATAATCTTATATGGGAATTTTTAAAGATTTGAGACTTTTCTTTTCATATAGAAAGGCAATTAAGAAAAACAAAGTCAATTTAGAAGGTCAATTTAATATGAGAATTGATAATGCTGATAGATTATACACAGTATTAAATATACCTTCTAATTTAGTAGAAGATCCTTATAATCTAAGAAAATCGGATATTGATGCGATTGCTCAGAATTATATTCGGGACTATATTAGTGAATTGTCAAATTATTTGAATTCAATTGGTATATCTGAGTTATATGACTTTTATGAGCCTATAAAAAAGGTTGACAAGTATTCTTATTTGATTGTTATTGGATATAAGCAACTTGATTCTGTTGAGATTAATAAAATCATTTATAGGATTTTAATTCCTACCATTAGTGTGATTGTTTTGATAACATTGTCAATTTTTCTTTTGAAAAGTTAAACAAACCTTATATTTTAGTTTATAATTAAAAAACAAATTTAAAATGAGTAAATTTTACGAAGTATCAACAGATGCAATAGATCAATTTAATAAGGTCTTTAATAAAAAGTCATTTCCTATACAAGTTGGTTTCCAATTTATAGGATCAGAAAAACAAAAACATTTGATTAAAATATCAAAATTATCAGAACCATATGTATTTCTTTTGAACAAGGAACTATTAGTATCTATCAATGAAGACCTATTAAGTGTTTTCGATGAAGAATCAATTGGTATTTTGATTGAACAAGAAATTGATAAAATTTCAATTGAAACTGAATCAGGTAAAATTAAAATGATTAAACCTGATTTAACAACATTTTCAGCACTGATCACTAAGTATGGGGTTGAAAAGGTCGCGAAGGCTAACCAAGTAGAAGAGTTATATCAACAACAAAAAGCTGATGGAACAGAAGAGTTCTCATTCTAAAAATAAAAAATAATTAAAATAAAATGGAAAATAAAATCCAAGTAAATACGGTAAAACCAGAATTATCATTCTTTGAGAATGAACAATTAAATCGTCTTTTAAATTTTGACGCAGAATTACTTTTAGATTCTAAGATTGAATCTGTTGAGTCTTTTATGAAAAGTAACACTGGTGCCGGTTTGACAGATTTAGAGAAGGATACTCTTTATGCTGATTCTCAAAAAGTGTATGTTGAGTATAAGAAAGCTTTAAGAGATGTTAAGTTTAATTTATACTTAAACAGGCATCAATATAATTTCCTCACAGATGTTCTTCTTAAAAAGTTGGAGTATGATGTTAATACAGTATTCATTGCTATCGAACTAACTAAGATATTAGGTACAATGGAAGGTACAAAGTATTCAAATGATAATGAGATTAAAGTATTTGAAGTTGATGCAACTGAACTTACTTATATATATCACTTGATTCAACCTTATAAGGTTAAGGGTTTGACAAAAGAAGCTTATACATTCTCTAAACTTCTTGTAAGAATTGGTGAATTGTCAAAAGTTATTAACTACTATGATTCTTATGCTAAGAATTTAACAGAAGAGATTCAAAAGTGGGCTCTTACTTTAGATGGTGAGCAAGTATTACAGGGTGAGGTTTTATCTCAAACTCAAAAATCTGAAGAAATTGCACAATAAAAAATAAACCCTCTTCGGAGGGTTTTTATTTAATATGAAAGATAAGATTAGACGAATTAAAGAGTTACGGAAATCAAGAGACAAGAATATCACTTACAGACAATATCTTAGTGAGCAAGTCAATAAATCAGTAAGTTATTCTGACTATATTTCTGAGCAACTTAATAAATCAATAAGTTATTATTCTGACTATATTTCTGGTAAGGTCAACCCCTAAAATCTGAAAATCTAACTAAATGTTTAAATGATTCTTTTACTTTTTCGGGCAACCCTTTGTGTTTGGTTTTGGCAAAATCTCTTAATGATTTTTTGCCTTTTCTTTTCCCTTTTTTCATAAAAGATTTAGCTACATTTTTTACTGATTCTGGTGCATCTTTCATTTCACCTTTGGCATAAGCGTAAGCCATACCCATTAATCTTTGTTGTTTCTTAGAGCTCGAAGGCATTTCAATCAATATTTTTTGTAAGAAAAAGATATAGTTTTCTTTGGTATTCTTTTTTATCTAATTCTTTGTTTGTCATCATATATATTATGTATGAAAAATATAAGATTTTATCTATTAATGTTTTTTCATCTACTTTACCGCCCGGATATCTGAATTCAATATAGTTTTGAGTTTCAATATTTAATAGATTCAGTCCGTAATTTTTATAACCTTTTTCATAGAGGATTTTTACAAGTTTGTCGTTTAATAGAGTTTCGACTTCTTCAATTTTATTTTGATGTAACTTTTTAAAACATTTTCTAAGTAATGGTTTCAATTTAGTCAATTCATCTTTAATAGATTTAGTGAATTTACTCTTTTGTCTCCATTCCATATTTTTAAATACGAACGGTGATTCTCCTTCATCATCTATGAAAAGTATTCCCTTGATTATATTAAAGTCTGATTTATTTTTTAATCCGATATTAATATGAATTCCAGTTTTATCATTGAAGATCCAAAATTTTTGTTGATTAAAGTCTGAATAGAAGTCTCGAATGCAGTCCGTAAGTTCCTCTATATTAGAAAAATAAGATTTGTTGGAAAATTCTAATCCCCTATCAAGTGTATTATCAATTTCGAATTTAAATTGATTTGACCATTTCCGGGAAAAATTGGGAAGTTCTTGATTGAATTTATTTGTTAAGTACGATAGATTATCTGAGAAAAAATATGTTATTACTTGTGGATAAATTAATTTTACAATTAGTTTTTGTATTTTATCTTTGAATTGTCTTGGGTTTAGAATTTCTTCTATATAATCAATATCATCATACTCAGAAAAAACTTCTTTCAAGATATCGTTAATAAATTTTTGAGTAGTTTTTGTCATTTTGAAGTCTTTTAGTCTTCCCAATTCTTTAATGACAGATTTTTTAATGATTGATAATATTTCTGATATTTCTTCTTCTGTATATTCTATCTCACTATCTTCTTTTGACTCAGTTTCCATCTCTATTTCAATTGATGTTGTAAAAAGATTTGATATGATTGGATCTTGAAATATCCTCAATTTTGAACCATGAACTTCTGTAATAAATTGTGTGAAATCTTTTATCATATATAATATATATAAAGATTATGAATCATATTATTACGTTTGAGGGATTTAGCTCTGAAATAATTAGAGAGATAAATTTATCGGATATTCCTTCTGTTGTTGGATTAATAAATCGTGCTATTGAGTATAATTTCAAGGGAATTTTATCCGATAGAATGATTCAAAATTATATTTTTGATTATAGTGAAAAGCGACTTGAAAACAAAATCAAATCGGATAAATATTACGTCTGTGTTTTAATTTCTGAAAATCAAGTAGTTGGCACTGGTACTATTGAAAAGAAGAATCAAAATATTACTGGACTTTATCTCGATCCAGAATATCAATCAAAAGGTTTCGGTATGAAGATTTTAAATCATTTAATAGAAAAATCTCGTGAATTCGGATTTGGAGAAGTACATTTACAAGCAACTGACGTTTCTGTTCAATTTTATCGTAAATTTGGATTTGAAGATTTGTATAAAAAATTCTGTTTTAAAAATGATCCAAAATCTGCTTATTATGAAATGGTTTATCATTTAATGGGGCAATGATTTGCGCTCCATATAAATTTATGATTACGTTTTATTCTCACACCTAGTTTCTGTGCCAGTGTGAAGACATCATCAAGGCACTCATTATCAGCACCTCCAACTATTTCTACTGACTTTCCTTTAAGTGATTTTAAAATTTGATAAAGTTTTTTTGGTGAGTGAAACCATACGTGATTATTCCCGATATAAACAATAACTGTTCCTTCTTTAGTAGGAAACATATCACCCTTTTTAAGTTGCTTCTTTTCCTCCATTTTGCTTATTTTATTATAAACCTCTTTATCCAGAATCTTTTTATAAAAGTCAGCATCAACATCATAGTTGTATCTTTTTTCTATCCTATCTTTTAGATTTGGAAAATTATAAAACTCATCTGAAACAGGAATTTCTGGATATTCATTATATAAGTAATCTTTATCTACTTTTTTACCTTTATGGTGATTGTCCCAGATTTGATAGACATTTTTAAAATTATTGCAGTGTTTAGTCAATTGATTGATGTACATATCAGTGAAGAATGAACGGAATGTCTTCTGAACATCACAAACTATTAGTGTTTTTTCATCAGCATTTGAGAATCCTTCAAATTTTTTGAGCCATTTCATAAGGTATATATTAAATAAAAAACGAAACACTTTTGATGTTTCGTTTTTTTAATTATTAATTGTATATTGATTAAAGTGGTAATTCTTCTTCACCACCTTCTTCTTTCTCTTCCTGTGACTCTTCACCTTCCTCTTCTCCTACTTCCTCAAATTCACCTTGTGCCTCACCTTGTCCTTGCCCTTGTGCCTGACCTTGTGCCTGACCTTGTGCCTGACCTTGTGCCTGACCTTGTGCCTGACCCTGTGCCTGACCTTGTGCCTGACCTTGTGCCTGCCCTTGTGCCTGACCTTGTGCTTGCCCTTGTGCTTGAGGTTCAGCTTGTGTCTGAACTTGAACCTGTCCTTGACCTTGTGCCTGACCAGGAGCCTGTGCTTGTGGTGTTGCTTGACCCTGTGCTTGACCTTGAGCATCTCCAGTCAATGCTCCTGCTGGAATTTTATCCACATCGAGATTATTTAATGTAACCCATTTAAGTACTTCTTCAGCGATGTCAACATCACCAAAAAATTGTCTAAGATTTTTACCAGTCGTATCTTTTACCTTTTTCACGTATGCGTTGATAAGTGATTGTGGTATATCAACCAAACTTCTTACTTTATAAATATCATTTACTTGAAGAACGGATTCTTTAATGATTTCCTCTCTTCTTATTTTCTTTTGATAACTTTCAAATTTTCTAATGTGTTTCATCCTTTAAGATAATTTTTTATAACTTATATATTATATGTAAAAAGTCATTTTTTACCCTTTTTTAATTTAAATCCCGTGAGATTGTGTGGGTATAGATGTAAAGATAGATTGTCGGGTTGTGTATATCCCCAAATTTGAGGTTTTCTCCATTTATTCTCATCTTTTATAGGTTTAAGAGTAATAATATCTTTATATCCTACTGTTAAATCATAACAGTTTAGATTTATATAGAAAACATCAGATATATTGTCTATTTGATAAATTATTGATCCATTTTTAGAAATATTCCATATTTGTTTTTTTAACTCAGTTAGTGAATCGTTATCTTCTTT
>Ga0007813_1000396_pt1 | contig 15787 bp, 17 predicted proteins | sample CryBogCBE29Jun09_FD_71194 | JGI IMG/M metagenome (GOLD analysis project Ga0007813, IMG submission 71194) | Freshwater microbial communities from Crystal Bog, Wisconsin, USA - CBE29Jun09 | ecosystem: Environmental > Aquatic > Freshwater > Lake | place: Crystal Bog, Wisconsin, USA | collected... | reverse complement strand
CCCCGCAGGGCTACAACGTGGCGGTGTGGGACTCGGGGTACTTCAACCCGGCGGCATCGCACGATGCTGGCAGTGACGCCATCGTCGGGTACATCACGCCCACGCTCCCCGGTACCAGCGTTCCCCACGCAACCGTCGTCATCCACCCCGGAACTGCCGCGCAGATTGCCCACCAAGACGGCGGGCGCTGACGAGGTCTAGCGGTAGCGCCGAGAGATGTCGGCGCACTCCTCGCAGATGGACTCAGGGATAACACCGAGAGCCATGAGCTTGGAGAAGATGGCGCAGCCTAGGCAGTAGCCGAACACCGACTCCAAGGTTGCCGCGATGATGAGCGGCACGAGGATCCACCGAGCCACGCTCCACGAGGCCAGCCACCACGTGAGGACGGTGGCCACCGAGAAGGCCAGGCCAATCGCCTGGGCGAACCGCTTCGGCGGACCGGCGGTCAGCGCTGGTCGCTCGAATCTCGGTGCGACGACTCGGGTGGCGAATTGACCGAGTGGGGAGAGGGTTGGTCCGGTGAGCACCCGAGCGAGGAAGCCGTAGGTGAGCAGGAGTGCTCCGAGCGGTGCGTTGGCGACCAAGGTGAGGAGGGCGATGAGGACCACGCCGCCGGCCACGGTGCGCGCTGCGTGCTCGTCGACCGGATTGGGGAAGGAGAAGACCGTTGCCACGAGGTCAGCCTATCCCGCACCTCACGAGGGACCCCCTCGCGTCAGCGAAGAGCGAGGACCACGGTGGTGGCCACGCCGATGAGGACGACGACGGCGCGGAGCCACCGAACCGGGAGCGAGAGTGCGAGGCGCGCCCCGAGGATGCCCCCGAGGAAACTTCCTGGAACGAGGCAGGCAACGATTGCCCAATTCACAGCTCCGTGGAGCACGAAGATCACCGCAGCGAGGAAATTGACGAGCAGTGCGAGGACGGAGCGCACCCCGGAGGATTGGGCGAGGTCCAAGTCCAAGGTCAACCCGAAGAGTGCGAGGAGCACGATGCCCACCCCTGCGCCGAAGTAGCCGCCGTAGAGGGAAGCGCCGAGGACGCCGATCCAGGCAGCGACCTCGCGTCGAGCTGCTGCGTGGTTCCGCTGCATGCGTCGAGCGAGGACGGGCTGCGCGGCGAAGAGCAGCGTGGCGAGAACAATGAGGACGACGACGAGGCTGTTGAAGACCGCGGTCGGGGTGATGAGGAGTGCGACAGCTCCGCCCACTCCACCGAGGAACGCCGGGAGCGCGAGACGGGTGATGACCGACCGATTCGCCACGACGTGGCGTCGGTAGCCGACGATTGCGGCGAGGTACCCCGGGAGAATGCCGACGGTGGAACTGACATTGGCGGTGATGGGGGGAACGCCGAGGGCCAGCAAGGTGGGGAACGAGAGCATGGTGCCGCCACCAGCCACTCCGTTGAAGAGCCCGGCGCCTACACCGGCAGCGAAGACCACGAGGCCAGAGACGGCGGTGAGGGGATGACTGCCGGCGAGGAGAGGGCTCGTCACGGTGCCATGGTACGGCGATCGGCGCGGTGCAGCCGCACTAGGTTGTGCGAGAACGGAGTGAGGAGAGAGACCCGATGGTTCGACTGACCTGCATGCTGCGCCGCAAGCCCGGAATGACCACAGAAGCTTTCTACGACCACTGGTTCAACGTGCACGGTCCGCTGATTCGTGCTTCGGAATCTGGGAGGTACGTGCTCCGCTACGAGCAGCACCCCCGAACCGGCGCTCCCGAGGTTGACGACGGCGGATTCGATGGCGTCACCATGCAGTGGTTCGCCTCGATGGCTGACTACGAGGCCTCGCTGATGGCGTCTGATTTCGGTGCCATCTGGACCGACATCGAGTCCTTCCTCGACACCACCAAACTCCACTTCATTCTGACCGAAGAGCCCACCGTCGTCATTGCGAAGGAAGGCAACTGATCTTGCCGTTTCACTCCTCGAAGGAGCGCGTCACCCACAACGGTCCGTCTGGTGAGTTGTGGCACATGACGTCGACGCGTGACGTCACCTTCGACCCTGCCTTGGCCGAAGGCATCTCGGTGTGGTCTGCCGGTGGCCTCATCTGGCGCCGCAACGACGACGGGGTCATCGAAGTCGTCGTCTGCTACCGGCCCTATCGCGTGGACTGGTCCTTCCCCAAGGGGAAGTTGGAATCAGGGGAGTCGTTCGAGGACGCAGCCGTTCGAGAGGTGCATGAAGAAACGGGACTCGTGTGCTCCCGTGGTGCCTACGTCGGATTCGTCACCTACATCGACCGCAAGGATCGCCCGAAAGTCGTCGTCTACTGGCTCATGCAGGCCATCGGTGGCGAGTTCCTCCCCAACGATGAGGTGTCCGAACTTCGGTGGGTCGACGTGGAGACGGCCAAGGGACTCGTCACCTACGACCGAGACCGCGACGTCCTCGCCATGTTCGCCGAGATGGACGAAGTCCGGCCCCTCAGGTAGGAGCGTCGCCCAAGTAGCGACTGAGGAAGCGGCGGGTGGCCGCTTCTCGAGGTTCCATGAGGACCTGCTCTGGTGGTCCGCTTTCGACGATGCGGCCGCCTTCTAAGAACACCACGAGGTCGGCGACGTCGCGAGCGAACGCAATTTCGTGGGTGGCGAGGATCATGGTCATCCCGGACCTTGCGAGGTCCCGCACCGCGTCGAGGACTTCGCCGACGAGTTCGGGGTCAAGTGCAGAGGTGATCTCGTCGAGGAGGAGCAGCTCCGGGTCCATGGCGAGGGCACGGATGATCGCCACTCGCTGCTGCTGTCCGCCCGAGAGCCGGTCGGGGTAGTCCTTCGCCTTCTCGGCGAGGCCGAACTGGGTGAGCAGATCGAGTGCGGTTGCCTCAGCCGTGGCCTTCGCCATCTTGAGTGCCCGACGAGGACCCATGGTGATGTTGTCGAGCACCGTGCGGTGGGGGAACAGGTTGAAGGACTGGAACACGATGCCGATATGGCGCCGGACGAGTTCGCCCCGGACGTCATCCCCACTGAGGTCGGTGCCGAACACCGAGATGGTGCCACCGTCGATGTCCTCGAGCTTGTTGCAGCACCGGAGCAACGTGGACTTTCCCGAACCCGACGCCCCAATCAGGCAGACCACCTGTCCTCGGGTCACCGAGAGGGTGACTCCAGACAGCACCTCTCGATCACCGAAGCGCTTCACGACCTCGTCGAGGGTCACAATGGTGTCGGCCATCATCGGGCTCCGGCCAAGCGAGCCCGCTGATCGCGGGCTTGGAGTGCGTCGGCCAAGCGGGTGAGCGGCACGCAGATGATGAGGAACAGCACACCGGCCGCGACGTAGCAGGTGTCGTTGAAGAAGACGCCTTGACTGATCTGGGCAGCCTTTAAGACCTCGATGATGCCGGCGCCGATACCGATGATGGCGGTGTCCTTCTGGAGCGACACGAAGTCGTTGATGAGCGGCGCGACGACGATGCGGAGTGCTTGGGGAATGGTGACGTAGCGATTGAGCTGGAACGGCGTGAGGCCAATGGCTTGGCCGGCGAGGGTCTGGGAGTACGGCACCGACTGCACGCCGGCGCGGTAGACCTCTGAGACGTAGGCCCCGTAGCAGAAGACCAGGCAGAACAGCCCGTACTGGAACCACGTCCGGTCAGAGATGAAGGGCAGGTTGAGGCTCGGGAGTCCGAAGTAGACGGCGTAGACCACGAGCACGAGGGGAACCCCACGAGCGAGGTCCACGTAGGCGGTGGCCACGAGGCGTGGTCCTGCGAGGAGAGGGCTCGGGGAGTTCCTGAGTAAGGCGACCGGGAGGGCCCAGATGAGCACGAGTGGCTCGGCGGCGAGGCACATCTCGATGTTCTTGATGAACGCCCGCCACATGGGGTCGAGGTTCTTGGCGGAGTTGCCGAAGAAGGTATCGGCGAAGATCGTTGGGTTGAGAAAGTAGTGCCCGAAGGTCTTCGCTCCGGGAGAGAGGATGAAGATCGCCACCGCGCCGAGGACCAGCAGCGTGACCGAGGTCACCGAAGCGAGCCTCGGTGACCTCGTCGTCGCTCTCCAGATCCACGATCGTCGCTTGGTCAGGACGAGCGCGGTCGACCCTGATGGTGCGCTGTGCTCCACGACGAAATCGGCGGTCGGGGGTGCTTAGGGCTGAATCTGGGGGACCTTGTTGTAGATCCCGAGGTACTGCTTGGAGATCTTGTCCAAGGTGCCGTTGGACCGAAGGGTTGCAATGGCATCGTTCACGCAGCCGACGAGCGGGTTGCCCTTGGTGAACAGCGCACCGAAGTGCTCACCAACGGAGGGGAACTGGCCGACCTGGACGCTCGAGTTGTCCGGCAACTCGCCGCTGCCCTTGGACACGGCGTACTGGCCATCGGGGGTGTCGACCACGATGGCGTCCACTTGCTTGGCCACGAGGGCGTTGAAGGCATCGGTCAAGCTCTGGTAAACCTTGACCTGCTTGGTGGGCTGGATCTGGTTGTTGATGTAGTCAAGACCAGTGGTGCCCACCATGTCGCCGTACTGGTACGTCTTCAATTGTGCGGGGCTGTGCTTGGTCACGATCGCGTTCTTCTTCAGCGCGATGATCGATTGCGTCACGTCGTAGTAGCTGTTCGAGAACGACACCGCATCGGCACGGTCTGGGGTGACCGAGATCTCATTCAGGTCGAAGTCAAAGGCCTTCGAACCCGGCTGGTAGGAGTTGGAGAAGGGTTCGTAGGCCCACTTGACCTTGGAGGCGGAGAAGCCCATCTGGCTGGCGATGGCGTAGGCCACTGCGGACTCGTACCCCTTACCGTTGCTGGGCTTGTTGTTGACGAACCACGGTGTGTAGGCCGGGCTGTCGGTGGCCACCGTCAGGTGTCCAGCGCTGTGCAGCGACGCAGCATTCGCCTTCGTGCAGGTCGCGGCAGCACTCGCCGTGTGGGCAACGGCGGCGGTGGCCACGCCAGAGACGGCGGTGAGGGAAGCGACGAGGGCTGAGCTCGCGGCGATGAGGTGCAACTTACGCATGATGGTCTCCCAGAGTTCCTGCGGCGAGCCGCTGGCTGATGCGCTCAGTTTACCGGTCACATAGGAGAAGGGGTTCTCGCGGGCTGAGGGCTGGCACACTTGGGGCATGCACTCGATTGCCGTGGTGGGACTCTCGCTCTGGCAGGGCGTAGCGGGTCGAATCTTGCGCGAGTCGTTCTGGATGTTCTACGAGACGTTTTGGCCCCTCGTGCTCGGGTTCGGACTCTCTGGGGTCGTCCAGGCTTTCGTGTCGCGTGGGGCCATGGAGCGATCCTTCGGCACGTTGACGCCGAAATCGGTCAGCTTGGCCACGGTGATCGGCGCGATCTCCTCATCGTGTTCCTACGCAGCGAGTTCCATGGCCCATGCCCTCTGGAAGCGGGGGGCCAACTTCGTCACGGCGTTGATCTTCATGGTGGCCTCGACGAACCTCGTGATCGAACTCGGGATTGTCTTGGTGGTGCTCATGGGGTGGCAGTTCGCCCTCGGTGAGTTCGTCGGTGGCGTCATCATGATTCTCCTATTGGCGCTCCTTGGGAGCGTGGTGCTCTTGGCCAAATCCACCCGCCCGCCAGAGGCTCAGGATGCTCGGGCTCAAGAAATGTCGCCCACGAGTCGGCCCTCGACGCTCAAGGGCTGGTCGGATGCCGCGAGCTACACCGTCGCCGACCTCACGATGCTCCGGCGTGAACTCGTGGCGGGATTCCTCATCGCTGGCGTGATGGCTGCTGCCGTGCCGAACTCGGTGTGGAACGTGGTCTTCGTGAAGGGCCACGGCGTCTGGACCACCCTCGAGAACGCCGTTGTCGGCCCACTCGTCGCGGTGGCGAGTTTCGTGTGCTCCATCGGCAACGTCCCACTGGCGGCTGCGCTGTGGCACGGCGGCATCTCCTTCGGCGGCGTACTCGCCTTCGTGTTCGCTGACCTCATCACCTTCCCGCTGCTCCTCATTTACCGTCGCTACTACGGCGGTCGGCAGGCGCTGCGGATCTTCTTCACCTTCTGGGCGACGATGACTGTGGCTGGGCTCATCACCGAGGGCATCATTGGCGCCGCTGGTTGGACGCCGACCAATCGGTCCATCGGGGCCATGACGACCTCGCACCACATCGCTGCGGACGCAACAGGGATCTTGAACGCGATTGCCCTGGTCATGCTCGTCGGCATTCTCGTGCTCGCTCGTCAGCGCACTCGACTCGGTGGCGGCGCTGGCTACGCCATCGACCCAGTCTGTGGGATGCAGGTGCAGGTGGCGCACGCGTCAGCGACCGTGCTCCACGACGGTGTCGCCTACTTCTTCTGCGCCGAGCGATGCCGGGATCGCTTCGTGGCTGATCCGGGGAGGTTCACCACCCGTGAATCTGGCGCACCTCAGGGGATGAACGACGACGATGCTCCTCAGTTCGTGGATCCGGTCTGCGGTATGTCGGTCCACCTCGCAATGGCCACCGAGACTGCGGAGTGGCGGGGCATGATGTACGCGTTCTGCAACCCGGGCTGCAAGGAACGTTTCCTCGCCGACCCAGGTGCCTTCCTCGGCGATGGTCCTGCCGAACCAACAACTGCGAACGTGGCGTCGTCGATCGACCCTGTCTGCGGCATGTCGGTCGACCTCGCCACCGCAGCAGCAACTGTGGCGCACGACGGCACCACCTATGCTTTCTGCGCGCAGAGCTGCTGCGCTCGTTTCGTCGCTGACCCCGAGCGCTTCTTGCTCGGTGGACCAGTCGGTATGGAGCAGCCACCAACGACGATTTCGCTGTCGAGGAAGCCCCGGTCGGCGGATTAGCCGAGGTCGGCGATCCCCTTCGCCACCCGAGCAACGACCTCATCCACGACGCCGCTCATGGTGGCGTCGCCACCGAGGTCGAAGGTGCGGATGCCATCTGCGGCGGTCTTCAAGGTCGCGGTGCGGATGATCTTGGCGACCTCGGCGTACGCCGCGTTGCCGGTGCGGACGACGGCGTGCTCGAGCACGGCGGCGCAGGCGAGCAGCATGGCCATGGGGTTCGCCACGTTCTTACCCTCGAGCGAGGGTGCCGTGCCGTGGGGTGCCTCGGCCATTGCCACCACAGGGTTGAGCTGGTCGTCCAAGGCCATGAGGACCGACTCAGCGCCGGCAATGGAGCCGAAGAGTGCGAGCACGAGGTCAGAGAGGCAGTCGCCATCGCGGTTGAGTGAAGGGACGACGATGGCCTCTTTGAAGTCCTCGGTGACGAGACCGGCGTAGGCGGCGTCGATGAGGACGGGGCGGTAGAGCACGTCGGGGTGACGAGCTGCTGCGTCGTCCATCTCTTCCTTCAACATGCCTTCGTAGGTCGGCGACACGGTCCACTTGGGTCCGCCATAGACCGAGCCCTTGATCATGGCGGCAGCCTGGAAGCTGTACTCGGCCACCGACCGACACACGTCGCGGGTGATGCGCTCGGTTCGCCACGCAGTCTCGGACCCAGTTCCAGCGTCGCCGTCTCGACCTTCAAGGGCGCCGTAGGCATCGCCGACCGCCATGCGGACGACGACGATGGGGTGGCTGGTGGTGATGACCGGCTTCACGCCAGGGATGCGCCGGCCGGTGCGGACGATGACCGAACCGTCGATGCCCTCGCGCAGAATTCGGTTCGGCGATCCAACGCTTCCTCGCTCAGGCGGCGTGATGGTGGCGGCCTTCAGGCCGAGGCCGGTTGCTTTCATCGCAGCAGCCGCATCGTGGACCACGCCGTTGTTCGAGGCCACACGGGCGTCCAGGGAGAGGTCGTAGTGCTCGAAGGCGATGGGGAGTCCGATGAGCCCGGGGTCGAGGACTCGGAGCGCTTGGATGAGGAGTTCTTGGCCGGTCTGGTCGCCGTCGCAGACGACGATGGTCGCAGGTGAAGTCATACCTCTATTGTCGCGTGGCGGTAGCGCCCTTGAGACGCGAAGAACCCCCCTGGCTGACGCCAGGGGGGTTCTTCAGCGGTCCTACAACGAGGTGCTTAGGCGAGCCAGCTCGGGACTGCCGAGACCTTGTAGGTCTTCGAGCTGAGCGGGGTGCCGTTGGCGTCGTCGGTCACGTAGACCGTGCTGCCGGCCACTGGAGTGGTACCAGCCGTCGACTTCACCGTCACCATCAGGCCGCCCATGAGGCCCTGGTGGTTGCTGGAGGAGTAGGCGAGCGAGGTCACAGCGGGGGTGACGAAGGTCTTCCCTTGGCTCTCCAGCGTGCTGACGGCGTTGGACTGGGTCACGTTCGAACCCATGGCCTTGACCAGCTGGAGGAAGGTGACGGCCCAGCCGGCACCGTACTGCATGTTGCCGGTGAGGGTGCTCGTCGACTTGAAGTTCGGGAAGTCCGTCTTGTCGGCGAGGATGCACTTGGCGATCCACTTGTTCCAGGCGTTGGTCTTGTCGTCGGTTGCCGGGAGGAAGGTCAGCGACAGGGCGCCAACTTCCTTCGCGTTGTTCACGGTCTGCGGGTCAGAACCGACACCGGAGATGATGAACTGCGGCTTGTAGTTGATCTTGCCGGCGTCGGTCAGGACCTTCTTGGTGGCCTGCGGGATCGTGTCGAGCACGAGCACCTTGACGTTGTCCGCCTTGAGGGTGGCCAGCATCGAGACGAAGGGGTCACCGAAGAGGATGTCGCCCACGTTGTAGCCGTAGGAGTCGGTTCCACCCATGTTCGGGATGGCGAGCCCACCGTGCTGGAGGCCGAGGAGGCCGTTTTGACCGAAGTCATCGTTCTGGCCGATGTAGCCAACCTTCTGACCAGCGAGCTTGGTCTTGATGTAGTTGGCGAAGATCTTGCCTTCGACGAGGTAGTCCGTCTGCCAGCCGAAGAGGCTCGGGTAGGTGCCAGGGTTGTCCCAGTCCTTCGAACCCGAGTTCACGAACAGCTGCGGGACGCCGTTCGACTTGAGCAGGTTGCGAACCGAGTCCTGCGTCGCGGTGCCGAGGGAACCCACCGTGGCGAAGAGGCCACCGGAGGTGTTGAGCAGAGCGTTGGTCTGGTCAACGGTCGTGAGGCCACCGTTCGAGCAACCAAAGCCCTGAACGTCGTAGCAGTCGTCCTTGATGATGAAGTTGATCTTGCGACCGTTCACGCCACCCTTGGAGTTGATGTACTTGAAGACGGCGTTGGCGGTCTTGGCCACGTCGGAGTAGCCGAGTGACGCAATGCCGGTCAACGGCACGGTGGTGCCGATGGTGATCTGGTTGCTGGTCACGACATCGGAGCCCGAGGCACCGGCTGAGGTGAGGGCCGGCCCAGCCACGAGGCCGAGCGAGACCGCGACGGCCGCACCGGCGGTGAGGCCCCTACGGAGAGTGGAACGCATGGTGATCCTTTCATTGGAACTGATAGGCAAATGGTAGCGCCGGAAACTGAAAAGTCTCGACGCAAATCAGCCGTGGCTGAGAGATCTCGCGGAACGCCGATCAGCAGCCGCTCGAAGCCGAGCGGTCACCTTCTTGGCGAGTCCAACGAGACCGGTTGGGGCAGCCAGCATCATCACGATCAAGATGACGCCGAAGATGATGCCCTTGGTGTTCGCTCCGACGTTCGAGTACGGGTCGACGCCGAAGAGCGAGTTGATTTTGCCCACGAGTTGCCCGGAGTAGGCGGAGAGCAGGCCAGCGATGATGGCGCCACTGATCGATCCCATCCCGCCGAGGACGAGGAGCGACAGCAACTCAATCGACAGTGCGAGGCCGTAGGTCGACGGCGACGCAGAGGCGGCGATGAGGGTGAGGAGCGATCCGGCCAGCCCAGCGAAGGCAGCGGAGATGACGAAGGCCAGCACTCGGGTTTTGGCGAGGTTCACGCCCACGAGTTCGGCGGCGACTTCGTCGTCGCGCACGAGGCGCATCGCTCGCCCGAGGCGACTCGACATGACGTTCGAGGCGAAGAACAGCGCAATGCCGGCCACGAGCACGGCGAGGGCCGACTGGTAGCGAGCGTTCGCCGCGATCAAGTTGTCGGAGTCGCCGACCAGGCTGGCGAACCAGTGGGGCGTCGTGAGCTCGTTCAAGTACAGTCCGCCCGATCCGCCGGTCAGGGAGCCGAACGACTGGATGAACGGCTGCATGACGAAGGCGAAGGCCAGCGTCATCCCCGCGAGGTACGGCCCACGCAGTCGGGTCGCCGGGAGTCCAATGATGACGCCGGAGACCGCACCAGCTGCGGTGCCGGCGAGCAAGGAGCCCACGATGAAGAAGTGGGCGTTATGGGTGCCGATGATTGCCGTGGTGAAGGCGCCAATCGCCATGAAGCCAGCGTTCCCAATGGAGACCTGGCCTGAGCCACCGGTGAGGATCGAGAGCCCCATGATCGCAATGGTGGCTCCTGCGGCGAGGACGAGGTAGTTGTCGGTTGACGGCGACAAGACCCACGAGGCAGCGACGAGGGCGATGAGGGTGCCGGCGAGAGTAGACGATGCACGAAATGCCGTGGGCGTCTGGGCCTTGAAGGTAGCGATCGGGTTCATACGCGTCGAGCCTTCGTGGTGGTGAAGAGTCCTTGGGGGCGAATCATGAGGGCCACGACCAAGATCACGACCGGGGCGAAGGAGCTGAGCCCGCTCGGTGCGTAGTCGAGGAGGAACTGCTGGGCTAGGCCAATGAGGAGGCCTGAGACGATGGCCCCGACGGGGCTTTCCAGACCGCCGACTGCGGCAGCGATGAAGCCGAAGACAAAGAATCCATCCATCACCGACGGCGTCAGGAAGATCGAGCTGCTCGACGTGATGATCACCGCAGCGACCACGCCAGCGGCGCTCGAGAGCATCCACCCGAAGGTGAGGAGGCGGTTGACGCGCACGCCGAGCAGCCGAGCAACTTCTGGAGCGAGCGCCGAGGCCCGGAGCTGGAGTCCGAGCTTCGTGTACTGGAAGATCGCACCGACACCGAGCATGACGGCCATCGCAGCGCCGATCTGGAAGAGGGCGAAGGGGGAGAGGTCGATGGTGGTGTTGCCGTGTTGGAAGTAGTTCTGCGAGAACGGGCTGATGAGAACTCGAGGCGATGACGACCAAATTGCCGACGCCGTGCTCTCGAGGACGCCGAGGAACCCGACCATGACCACGATGGAGTTGATCTCGGGGCGCTTGTAGAGCGGACGAACGAGGACGCGCTCGGTTACCCCACCCATGGCGAATCCAGCGACAATGGCCAACGCGAAGGCCAACCAGAAGTTGAGACCGTGTTCGGTCATCGTCATGCCGAGGTAGGTCGCGAACATCGCCATCGCTCCTTGGGCGAAGTTGAGGATGGACGTGGCACGCCACACGATGACCAGACTCAGTGCGATGAGCCCGTAGAGGACGCCGTTCGTGACGCCCAAGAAGACGTCGGACATGAAGTGCGAGGTCAGGAAGTTCATTGCTCGACCAACCCGAGGTAGTACTGACGCAGCTGCTCGTCGGCAGCGACTTCAGCAGCAGTCGCCGATGCCGCAACGGTGCCGAGGTGGAGGACGACGGCGTCGTGGGCGATCCGCAGTGCGCTCTTCGCGTTCTGCTCCACGAGGAGAACCGTCAGGTTCTGTGACGCGCAGAGGTCTTTGATCGTTCCCATGAGCTCTTGGGTGACGAGCGGCGCCAAGCCGAGTGACGGCTCGTCGAGGAGCAGCACTTTGGGTTGCGCGATGAGCGCTCGAGCCATGGCCAGCATCTGGCGTTCGCCACCGGAGAGGGTTGCGGCGTGCTGGGTGCGCCGTTCGCCGAGGACCGGGAACTGCTCGTACTGCGCAGCGAGTCCGGCCTTCAGGTCAACGGCAGCTGCCATGGCCCCGAGGCGGAGGTTCTCTTCAACGGTGAACTCAGCGATGACGCCGCGACCTTCGGGGACGTGACCGAGTCCGGCTCGGGCGATGTCTTCGGTCTTCATGCCGACGAGGGTTCGCTCACCCATGGTGATCGTTCCGGCTTGTGGCGCCACGAGTCCAGAGATCGTGCGCAACAAGGTGGTCTTCCCCGCTCCGTTGGCTCCGAGAATTGCGGTGATCTTGCCCGGAGCGGCATCGAAGGAGACGTTGTCCAACGCACGGACTGCTCCGTAGGAAACGCTCAGGCCGTGGACGCTGATCATTCGTCGACTCCAAGGTAGGCGGCGAGCACTTCGGGGTTCTGGCGAACCTCGTTCGGGGTTCCCGTGGCGATGACCTTGCCGAAGTTGAGGACGACGAGGCGATCCACGAGCGGCATCACGAAGTCCATGTTGTGCTCCACGAGGAGCACTCCCATGACTTGGCGAAGCGAGGCGATGAGGGCGGCGAATTCCTCGAGCTCTCGCTCGTCGAGGCCGGATGCTGGCTCGTCGAGCAGGAGGAGCTTCGGGTCGGCCATGAGTGCACGAGCGACGGCAACCTTCTTGGCGGTGCCGTAGGGAATGGCTCCGGGGAGTTGGGCGGCGACGTCGTCGACGCCCAGGCGCTCCAAGATGTCCATGGCTGCAGTTCGGAGTTTGCGCTCGGTGCGAGCGCCGTTTGGAAGACCGAGGATCGACGACACCGCGCGACCTCCGGGGCGGCTCTGGCCGCCGGCGATGACGTTCTCTAAGACGCTCAAGTGCGGAAAGAGACCGACCCCTTGGAGGGTGCGTGCCACGCCAGCCGCAGCGAGTTGGTGGGGCTTGAGCGCTCCCTTGCCAACTGCGGGGAATCGAACCGTTCCCGTCGTTGGAGCGACGAAGCCGCAGGCGACGTTGAACGCCGTGGTCTTCCCCGCGCCGTTCGGGCCGATGAGGCCAACGATTTCGCCGCTGTTGACCTCGAAGGAGATCTCCGACAGGGCGCGCAGGCCCCCGAACTCCACGGAGACAGCATCGAAGACGAGACGAGGTTGAGGCGCAGTCACAGCACGGCAATCGTAGTAGGGAGCATGCGCCGTCTCGGACACGAGACGCTGGTGGTTCGTCGTGCCGCCTGCGGCGCCGATTGCGTGAGGCACTCAGGCGATCGGGCGCGCCTCCACCCGGCGATTGCACGCCTTGGAACCCTCGGCGGCGAGGGTCAAACCTGTTGCGTCGTCGGGAACCTCGACGAGCCAGAACCCACTGATGAACTCTTCGGTGTCGTGGAGTGGACCAAGAGTGACGATGCCGGCACCGCCGCGGTTGTCGAGCACCACCGAACGCGTTGGGCTGCTGATGCCGAGGGCGAGGATGAAGTGTCCGTCGGCGACGAGCCGATCGTTGAAGGCGTCGATCGCCTCGTGCTCGCCGTGATCAGCGCCACCGAATTCTCGATCGATGACCCCAATGAAGTAGCGCACCGACGCCTCCCATCCGAAGCGACACCCGGGTGAGGCCGCTCGCGCAGTGTAGCGATGGGAGGTGGTGGGCTCGTTGGACCGATCGCGCATTCTCAGCATGTCGCTTGACGGTGGTGCGGTACAGGTCGATACTTCTTCCAAGAGTGGTTGGAGTTATTCACCTCCTGCTCACCCCTTCGATTGCAACGACGCAGTCACGACGAGAGGGGTTTCCCTATGCCCAAGCGAACCCAGGCGCTCGAGCGGAAGATGATCGAGGTCACCATGGCCACGATCGAACGGGATGGTGAAGCTGCAGTTCGGGTGCGTGACATCTGTCGCGCGTGCGGTGCCCGAGAACCCGCGCTCTACCTCCGATTCGGGAGCAGAGCCAACCTGATCGTCGCTGCCCAGGCGGAACGGTACCGACAGGCCATCGCCTGCATCGTGAAGACGTCGCTCGCCAACCTCGACACCGCCATGGGCCTCGGTGACCTCGGCGCACGGGCCGCAACGGACCTCGAGCACCACCTCCGTCCGGACATGGTGCATCGCTGGGCCTGCCTCAACGTGCTCGGCAGCGCGATCACCCGTGGCGACCTAGCGACAGCGGTGTCTGCAGTGAACAACGCTGCAGTGGAGCGTCTCGCGGAGGGAATTGACCGTGCTCGAGCGACAGGGGTCATCCGCCCCGTCGGGAGTTCCAAGGCGCTCGCCGCGTTCTACCTCGGGGTCGTGATGAGTCGGTTCACCGTTGAGCTCGATGACTCCGTCGTGTCGCCCTCAGAGTGGAACGACGTGTTCGTGGCTGCGATCGTCGGCGTGCTCGCGGGACCACCACCCGCACTTTCGGAGGGTTGACTCAAAGCACTGCCCACTGCATCCGCTACCATGACCTCGTCTATTCACTGCGGCGGTGCTCCTTCGGAGATCGTTGTTGGGGGATGGCCCGGAGAGGTGCGAGAGCGGCCGAATCGGACTCACTGCTAAAGGCCCTCTTACCCTCGAACCGTGTGGAAAATCCTTAAAAATAAGGGTTTTCTGTAGCACGAGATGGAACCACTTCGGGCAAAATTGGAGAAATTGGCCAACGATTTGGCCAACGGAGAGCGGTCTTCACTGTCCCAATTTCGAAGTCCCGTACCGCACTCCGGACGGATTGAGACGAAGCTCGGAGGAAACTCTGGTCCAAGTGAGAGTCGCTCAACGTTGTCCACGCCCGAGGTGGTGATGACTGGGTGGCCATTGGGCATTTCGTCGACCTGGTGTGGAGGGCAGCCCGTCAACCTGACGAGGCACCTCGGCACCCGTCGCAGTCGGAGCGTGCAGAAGAATGCAGAGAGTGGGCCGATCGTGCCGGTTGGGAAGCGTTCACGGCGAGTCGACGGCGACGTCTGGTGAATCGGCTCAGCGCTCCTCGACGGCCGAGATTTCGTCCGAGATCCAACTCCCGGTCCAGGCGTCCTGGATCGTTGATGGCCAGCCGATGGAAGGATCGGGAAGTTCAGCCAGCTGGTTCCGTCCAACGTGATCATCTCGATGATGGGGACGACCAGATCCGCCATGATGAAGAGCAACGAGCCGGATTCGAACACCAACTCGATTGCGGCATCATGCTCGAATTCTCGTGGGTTGGCTCCACCCTGGACTCTCGTCAAAGTAGCTCGGTGAACCTTGACGGATTGGATCTCCTCTCCCCGAAAGCGGTAATCGATGCGTGCTTCGGCCGTCGTTGTCGTGAGCTCAGCAGGTTCATTGATCACCTCAAAATGGAGGTAGTCACCTTTCTCGCCGCAAACATCGGCCAGATCGAAGGTGAGGGACAGCGTCACGGTCCGAAGTTCCGTTGCGAGAAAGACCCGCTCGATGGCGCAATCGGGATCAACGCCTGGCTTGTCAGAACCGAAGGCAACCATGGACTGCCCGATGAGTTCGCCCAACAGGACGTAATCAGCGCTCCTGAGGTTTCCGTCTTCTCGCATGGTGACCCCTCGGAAGGTAGTGAATCTCAGGTAGGACGCTCGTCGCGCCGTGTCGAGCAGTGGGGGCACCGCCGACCAAATCGGCAACTGATCTCGCAAATGGTCCAAACCACGCGGCAGAACGATCGGGACTCGTGAAGGTTGAACTTTCCATTGCTCTGGAGCCGGCCAGGCCGCTCGGTAAATTCAACGCAAGTCTTCACGCGTGCCGGGGAGAGTATGCCGAGTGCCTGTGCGGTTGAGTGATCTGGCGACGCCCTCTCAGCACCTCTCCATGCCATTGGTGGGCGACGCGGAGTAACTCACACAGACGGAAGTGCTTGTGGTGTTCGTGAGTGAGGCGAGGTGACCGGCTCCGTGGCGAGGGCACCTTCGAACCGACTCAGTGATTGCCCGTAGCCACTTCCCACATCTTTCATTCTCCCCGGCTGAGGGCCTTTCATTCAAAGACGGTGAATCGCACTGGGAAAGTTGGAGGCTCTGACCTGCACTGGGTTTTGTTGCCTTCCCGTTTGTTGAATTTGGGCCCAAGTGAAAGGCTCAATTCATGCCAGCGTCTTATCCAGCGGAGTTCCGTCGACGAGCCATCGCGCTTGTG